>Ga0364866_10120_pt2 | contig 54467 bp, 53 predicted proteins | sample ExccelAu500001D3_3_FD_206913 | JGI IMG/M metagenome (GOLD analysis project Ga0364866, IMG submission 206913) | Enriched cells from Trout Bog Lake Hypolimnion, Wisconsin, USA - BchlTB.Aug13.5000.01.D3 | ecosystem: Environmental > Aquatic > Freshwater > Lake > Hypolimnion/Profundal zone | place...
TCCTGAAGCGGCCTTCACTCGAATCCAATCGGGCTTTTTCAACACTTCGCCAAGCGGAACAATTTTAATTGGAATGCGCGCAGTCTTCTCATTAGACTTTTGCTTGCGAGTTGCATCGTAATTAACATCCTGCCTCAGCTCAGAGTGGATCTCGCTACTTGTCTTATCAATTGTCATGATGGAATGAGTTGCTTTTGCAAATGCCCTAAAAGCTTTTGGCCAATAATGTCCATATTGTCCTTGATCCCAAGGGTTTGCATATCGACAGTCCTTAATCCCACATATCCACAGGGATGGATTCGGCCAAAAGCTTCCAGATCAGTGGCCACATTGAGAGCCAGACCATGATAAGAACAGCCTCTGGAGACCTTTAAGCCTAATGCGGCTACCTTGGCACCTAAATACTCACAAGGCACCCCATCCTGAAGAGCAACATAGATGCCTGGTGCCCCTGGGTGTCGTTCCGCCTTTACCCCACTATCAGCCAAGGTATCAATCAGAGCCTGCTCGATCCGAGATACCAGCTCCTTCACAAAAATACCAAGACGCTTTAGATCTAGCAAAAGGTAAATCACAATCTGCCCTGGCCCGTGATAAGTAATCTCGCCACCACGATCAACTTGCACCAAGGGAATTTGGTTGCTAGGAGAATGTAAATTGCCGGCATCTCCAGCTAAGCCCAAAGTAAAAACAGGAGTGTGCTCTAAAACCCAAATCTCATCTGGGGTATCGCTTGTACGCTGCCGAGTAAACTCCTGCATTGCCGCATAAGTGGATTGATAATCCACCAAACCAAGTCGCCTTACTAAGATTGGCATCACATCAATTAAAGAACCATACTCACCAACGGGTGTGTGGATAAGGTTCTATATAACTCGTCCAGCTGTTCCCGACTGGTTGCATTGATTGGCAAAGTAATCCCAAGATAATTTCCATCCTTAGATGGTCTTTGTTCAACTTTGCTCTCATCAAAAATGGGATCAAATTGTTTGGCAATATGAATAATTGCCGGCAAATATTCTGGATTGGATTTGCCCATCACCTTCACAGGAAAAACAGAAGGGTACTCAATGAGGGATTTTTCTTCAGTCATATCTCTTATTAACTCCGGTGATCGGGCATGCCTAACCAAGCGCCAATGATGATGTTTCGAATGCAATGTAATCTACGATGAAAGAAATGGTCTGCGCCAGGAACCACTTGCACAGTCAACTCCTGTGGACGAGCCCAATCGAATACAGCGGCTAAAGTGATGGTTTCATCAAACTCGCCATGAATCAAAATCGTATCCGCAGGAACGGGCGCTAATTCCCACTTACCCGCGGCACTACCAATCATCACCAAGCGCTCCGCGGGTCTACCCAATTCAGCAAGTTTCTGGACTAAATGACTGCCCACAAAACTACCAAATGAAAAACCTGAAACTACTAAGGGCAAAGTGTTGGCGGAACCTATCCAAGCCTGTTGCTGAGTAATCTCAAGGCCCGCCCAACTAGAAGGCGTCCTCATCCAATCCGTTACATACAGCAAGTCATCTAACTCACCAACACCATCGTCATGAATACCAGCACTACCACCAACTCCACGAAAGTTTGGCCGAACACTGACATAGCCCAATTGATTAAAAGCCCGCGCCATAGTCTGAGCGACCTTGTTATCCATGGTGCCGCCCATCAATGGATGCGGATGGGCTACCAAAGCCAATCCACGCACCACAAAGTACGGATCGCTTTTTAACTCATCAGGAAAATCAATCGATACCTCAATTGGGCCAACAACCCCTTCGATATGAATTACTTTTGTGCGACCATTCATTTAGCAATCTTTCTTCAATCTACTAAGCCAACTGCAAGCGTTCCACGGGACGCCCTTGAATCAAATGAGACTGAATAATTTCTTCAACATCTTCAGTATCAATCATTGTGTACCAAATTCCTGCCGGATAAACCACCATCACCGGGCCATCAGCACAGCGATCCAAGCAGCCAGCTTTATTAACTCGGACTTTTCCAGGCCCCGTAAGACCTAACTCCTTGACGCGATTTTTGGCGTATTCAAAAAGCGCAAAAGCATTATGTCGCTCACAACAATCCTCGCCAGCCTTACGTTGGTTTAAACAAAAAAATAGATGGTGTTGAAAACTCATAAAAATTAATTACTCAACGTTGAGGTTTAAGTGTGATTTTATTGTGCACTACCCAGACCAAGGCCACTGGCAGCCATGCCAATGAAACCCACTGCATTAATTCATTGAAGTGCACTAGCCTGCCCTGATACCAGTGCCGCAAAGTAAGAATGAAGTATGGATTATCAGGCAAAAAATTAATCGCAATGGCGGCAGTAAATAAGCAAAATAAAGACAAGCAAAACTTTCTGGTGCTAGATAGCTTTAATGCCCAACGCAATAACACACTAGCAATCACCATTCCCCAAATCGCCCCTGCGGTTAACCAAAGCAAACTAAATTCAATCCCAAACTGTAAAGAGCTAAACAGAATCTTGATAAAAACCGTCATACACAAGAGGCCACCCAATATTCGCCCTTGTGGCGCCTTAGTGCGCATGCCCATCGAAAGCAATAAAGCCACGCCAAGCCAGCAAAGCGCGGTGATAATGGTTTCTTGAAGCACTTGATTGATCACGGTAGTGCCCCAATCAATCGGCCCAAAAATCGCATGATCCCAAACCCCAGTCCCCAGCCATGAGCTTTGGGGATAAATTTGCGACCAAGGAAATAGTAAAAATAAGGCACAGGCAACCCAGTTAGACCCAAACCATCTATCGAATCGTTTACGTAGAGCGCTGCCTGATAGCCACTGCGGGCCTAGAGGAATGGCCAATAATCCACCCAAAATTCCACCCAACACATTTGCCCACCAATCCATTTGGCTGGGGATGCGGGTAGGCAACCAAGTTTGAAGAGTTTCAACGCCAAAAGCCAAAACAGCACTAAATGTAAGAGCAATCCCTATAGCCACAAAATTACGCCAACGTGGATAGGCTGCAAAAACCAACAAGAACCCCAAGGGAATGTAGGCCAAAATATTTACAGAAACATCAAATAAGGTAAAAAACCGTGGCAACGGAGCCCCCAACCAAGCCCAAGCATCTACGCCGGTGTCAAAGTCAAAATCAAAAGGATTTAGGCTGATATAGACAATTAGAAGGGCATAACTCAAACTCGATACCCTAGCCAAAGGCATGGCCTGGAGAGGCCAAGTAAACTTGCGGGGGCGCTGATCTTCGCGATGCATTCCACAATTCTAGGTCAGACCTTTCTACAATGGCTAAATGAGCTGGAATTGCATCCTTGAGCGGGTCACTGAGACTAGATCGACAAATGACGATCTTTTGGCGCGCTGGCGCGCTGGTGAGCTAAGCAGCCCCGTCGCTCGCATCGCCCAACGGCAGACCGCTGGCAAAGGTCGAGCCGGCAGATCCTGGCTTGCCAATCCGGATGACTCTCTTTGTTTCTCATTGGCATACCCATTTCAAAATAGCCCAGCAGGGCTATCGGGCCTAAGCCTATTAGTTGGCCTAGCCTCTCTTGTGGGCATTGCCAACGCCCTTGGCACAGAAACAAGATGTCTATACGACCAAGGCCTCCGCCTCAAATGGCCTAATGATCTCCTGCTCAACAATGCCAAATTAGGGGGAATTTTGATCGAAGGTGGCCAGGCTAAACCGACTGACCCAACCTGGATGATCATTGGCGTTGGCCTCAATCTACGAAATGCTGCGGCCATTCAGAACAGCCTGGATCAACAAGCTAGCTTGAATATTGCTTCTTTTGATCAACTGCTAACGAGTACAAAGAGCCTTCCAGATGCCGAGTTTATTTGGCTTAAACTCCTTGAGGCCTTCGAACGATATTTACCAGAGTTTGATCAACGGGGATTTGCTTCGTATCAAAATCAATGGATGGAATGGGATGCCTTTAAAGACATAGAGGTTTGTATTTCTGGTACAGGTAAAGATCCTATTTTCGGAATTGCGACAGGAGTAGATGCCAATGGTGCGCTACTAATTCAACAAGAAAACAAAACCGTTGCTGTTCATGCGGGCGATGTTTCATTAAGAGCTAAATCATGAGCCTATATTTACTATTTGATGTTGGCAACACTAGACTGAAATGGGCTGCGGTCGAATCCACTCAAATGCCTTCCGATCGCAATAAAAAATTATGGGCTTACTCGGGATCTATTAGTAGCAAGTCTTTGCAATCCCCAGAACATCGCACAGAGCTGGCCGATTACATTGCAAAAACAATCCCAAAGCCGGATGCTATCGGATTTGCCTGTGTCGCCGGAGAGGCTGCCATTGAAAATCTCCAGACCCTCTTCCCGCAATGGACCGATATTGAATGGCGGCAATTGAATGGCAATAGTCAATATGAGGGTTTGCGCAGTTTGTACGTTGACCCCGTCAAACTTGGGGCAGATCGTTGGGCAGCTGTAATTGGCGCACGCGCTTTATCAAACACTAACACCTTAATCATCAACGCTGGCACCGCAACAACCATTGATCTACTTGGTGGCAACGGCGTTCATTATGGCGGCTGGATTCTTCCTGGCCTAAGTTTGATGCAAGAAAGCTTGCAAAACAATACCGCTCAACTCCCGCCAGTAACGAGATCAGCAGATCATTCAGGATTCGGAGTATCAACAAACAACGCCATCATCGGCGGTTGTGATGCGGCGCAGATTGGCGCAATTCTGTATGCAACGCAATTAGCCAAACAAATGAATCACCCCATTGAACGTATTTGGCTTGATGGCGGTAATGCAAAGATCTTGGCAGCCGAAATACGACAAGCGTCTAGCTTGCACCTGCCACAGACTGATCCTATTGAGGGCCTAGTGCTACGCGGTATTTGGGCGTGGCTAATAAAAAACCTGTAGACAAGCAAGCATTGCTACGATCGAATTTTTCCTAACAAGCCGGTAGTAGAGCGTTCATAGATAAATGGAATCGCCACTGCCTTACCACCCCAAGACTTCACGACACGCGTCTCCTCCAAAGTGTCAATCTCATAATCGCCACCCTTGACATAAATGTCTGGACGAATCTTTTCAATCAACCGCACGGGCGTTTGTTCCGTAAAAATTACTACCAGGTCCACGCTAGCCAAAGCAGCCAATAAAGCCTGGCGATCTGCTTCTACATTAATGGGTCTGTCATCACCTTTGCCCAACATCTTTACAGAAGCGTCTGAATTTACGCCTACCACTAGACTCGCGCCGAGCCCTCTGGCTTGAGCCAAATAACTTGCATGCCCTCGATGAAGAATATCGAATACGCCATTAGTAAACACCAAAGGTCTTGGTAACCGAGCGATACGCTCCTGCAAATCTGCTGGATCGCATATTTTGGACTCAAATGAAGGTAATGGTAAATGGCTCATAACGCAATCTTAATAGCATTGCATGACATCCAACAACATTAGCCAGAATGGCTTAGACTTGGCTGCCAACCACCCCATTCAAATGAAAACACAATATGGCTCGAATACTGACTCATTGGATTTCTACCCTACTTTTATTAGCGCCCTTTATGGGCTCAGCGAGCGCTGCGCCCGCTAGTTGCAGTCCTTTACTTTCCCATACCTTCCTACGCCTTCAGGATGAGGCGCCACAAAATCTTTGTCAGTACCAAGGAAAAGTCATTTTAGTGGTCAATACAGCTAGTTATTGTGGTTTTACCTATCAATATGAAGGTTTGGAGAAGATTTACGCCAAGTACAAAGACCAGGGTTTTGTAATTCTAGGTTTCCCATCCAATGACTTTGGCCAACAAGAGCCTGGTAATAACAAAGAAATTGCAGACTTTTGCGCAAATACTTATGACGTGAAATTTCCAATGTTCTCAAAGAGCTCGGTTACCGGCAGCAACATCAATCCTCTATTCAAAATGCTGATTGCAAAAACAGGTACAACTCCTAAATGGAATTTCTACAAATACTTAATTGACCGCAATGGCAATGTTGTCGATTCTTTTGGCAGCATTACCAAACCAACCAGCAGTAGCGTTACCAGCGAAATTGAAAAGCTCTTAGCGGAAAAGTCCAGCGAGTAAGAAAAAGATAGTGATTATTGGCGCAGGCATTTCTGGCCTAGGTTACGCATATGCTTTAAGACAAAACCTCGATCTGGACATTACGATTTATGAAGCTGGCTTCGTCAAAATTTAAACGGCGCCCTTCAATCTGTAATTACTTGTATTTATCTTTGCGAATCTTTTCTTCCAAGTAATCCATTGCCAGAAGTGCTTTTGCTTTATTGCCAGCGATCGAGGGTGATGTGACATAACGACCTTGCATCACAATCGTTGGAACGCCATCGATGCGATAGGCTTCAGCCAAATCTTTTGCCGCGCGCGCTTTCGAAACTACGGCAAAAGAACGATATGTTGCCAAAAAGGTGTTGCGATCAATTCCCTGTGATGCAGCCCAATCGGCCATTTCCGACTCAGTTAATAAATGCTTATTTTCTTTATGGATGGCATACATCACCTTCTCATTTAGAGCATCGCCCTTGCCCAAAGATTGGAGCGTATAAAACAGTTGGTTGTGCGGCATAAAGTCGTCACGGAATGCTACTGGCACTCTACGAAATACAACATCCTTTGGCTGACGCTTCACCCAAGCACTGAGGTCAGGTTCAAAGTCATAGCAGTGAGGACATCCGTACCAAAAAAACTCAATCACCTCTACCTTGCCTTTGGTTTCAACGGGCTGAGCGACTGGCAAAATTCGATAATCGAAACCTTCTTCAATCTTGGAGCTTTGCGCGTCTACGAACCCGCTAAGACATAAAAATGTAAGAAAAATAAAGAATCGTTTGTTTAATGAGATCATGATTTGCTTGATTTAATAACGGTTGGTTTAACGCCCATATTGCTGAGTTTATCGCGCACCGGATTGCTTTCCTCTACGCTGTTAAATGGGCCGACACGGACTCGCCAAATAGTATTGCCATCAGTCGTAACTTCACTCAACTGTGACTGAATACCTTGAATGGCTAAACTGGCTTTTTGGGCATCTGCATCAGAACGCTTTGTAAACGCGCCTACCTGTAAGAAGTAAATAGCATCTGATTTAGCCGCAGGTGCAGTTGATGCAGCGCTAGCCTCAGCAGGCTTCTTGCCATTTGCGATATCGGCAATTGGATCAGGCGCGGCAACAGCCGGAGACCTGCCTTGAAGAGGCTTATTAAGGTCAACTGGCTCAGCCGGTGCCGCCGCCTCTCCATCCGCTGGCGCTGGCGAAGACTTAATCGTCAATGGAAGGTTGGGCGCCCGCACTCCAGGTCTTTCTTGAGGAGTATTTTTAGAAAGATAAAAAGCAATGATCAGGGCAATGCCCAAGCCCGCCCCAAGCCCTAAAATAAAGCCGAGAATAGTCCCGCCGTGCTCGGTGTTTTGCTTAATGAAGCCAGTTTGTTGATTCGGTTTTCTCATCATTTCCTCATCTTACATTTTCACTTCATGGGCCGCACATTACATCTTAGCTGGCGCTGATACCCCTAATACTTTTAAACCATTTTCTAAAACTTGGCGAGTCGCCGATAACAGGGCCAATCTTGCTAGTTTCAATACTGGATCATCCACTAAAACACGGTCAGCGTTATAAAAAGCATGGAAATCTCCAGCCAAATCACGCAAATAGAAAGCCAAGGCGTGTGGCGCTAAATCGGCAGCTGCATCAGTTAATACTTCTGGATATTCGGCGAGACGTCGTAATAAATGATCGGAAGCCTTGCTCTGCAATAAGGATAGATCGGCAGAATTCAAGTCAGCCGCTTGGCCACTCCATTGCTGCAAGATCGAGCAAATGCGGGCGTGAGCATATTGCACATAAAACACTGGGTTCTCATCATTTTGCTGAAGCGCTAAGTCAACATCAAAAACAAACTCAGTATCAGCTTTCCGTGAGATCAAGAAAAACCGTACCGCATCACGACCGCGCTGTAATGCTAAATCTCGTTCTGCAGGAGTCATCTCAGGTGTAACGCCGCCAGACCACTCTACCAAATCACGAACAGTGACATATGAGCCAGCGCGCTTAGAGATTTTGACTTCCTCGCCATTGCGCATCACGGTGACCATCTTATGCAAGATGTAGTCTGGGTAAGTCTTGGGAATATCCCAGCCCCGCTTTTGAGCAACGCCTTGTAAACCAGAGCGAACACGGGCAATCGTGCCATGGTGATCGCTACCTTGCACATTAATCACCTTAGAAAAACCACGCTGCCACTTACTCGTGTGATACGCCACATCGGGAACAAAGTAGGTGTAGCTGCCATCCGACTTGCGCATCACGCGATCTTTGTCGTCGCCATCATCTGTAGTCTTTAGCCATAAAGCGCCCTCAGCTTCATAGGTTTTGCCAATAGCCTGCAGATCTTGAACAATTTGCGCAACACTACCATCGGTATACAAGGAAGACTCTAGGTAATAACGGTCAAACTTGACACCAAAAGTTTTCAAATCAATATCTTGCTCATTGCGTAAGTAGGCAACAGCAAACTGGCGAATTGCCTCAATCTTTTCATCAGGAGGCAAATCAGCACGATAGCCTGGAGAAAGCTTATAAGCTACAGCAATCTCGGCAATATATTCGCCGTTATAAGCTTGCTCCGGCCAATTTGCATCGCCCGGCCTCAAACCATTTAGGCGGGCTTCAACAGAAAGGGCTAGATTCGCAATTTGCACGCCCGCGTCGTTGTAATAAAACTCGCGATGTACCTTGATCCCTTGAGTTGTCAATAAATTTGCCAGAGCATCGCCAAGGGCAGCTTGACGACCGTGACCGACATGCAATGGCCCTGTAGGATTTGCCGAAACAAATTCAATCATGGCATTTGCTGTTGGATTTGATCCAGGAGCAAGCTCACCAAATTTTGAGCCAGTAACTAGCACCTCCCGAACCACGGCAGTTTTAGCCGCATTACTCAGACGGAAATTAATAAATCCAGGGCCCGCGATTTCACAAGAGGCGAGCAGGTCGCTGAAGCCGACCTGCTTTTGCAATTGCTCCACAAGGGCTTGGGCAAGCTCCCGAGGATTTAACTTCCAAGCCTTAGAAAGTTGCAGCGCAATATTGCACGCTACATCACCATGATCTACAACCTTAGGGCGCTCTAAGCGAGGCTGTGGAGCCTCTCCTAATCCGCGTTCTTGCGCTAAGGCCTGCAGGGCTCCGCCCAGCATCTTAATTAATCGATTTTTATTAGTTAACAGCATAGAAGGGTGAGTTTATCAGGTGGTAAGCTACGCAAATGATCTATCAATTTCGCTCAAAAGCGGGTCCAGACGTCATCATGCTGGCGGATTTAACCCAGCGGATTTTTGATGCTCTGGGGCGCCCTTTGGAGCCACGGGGAATTCTGACGGTAGAGAAGCTTCCCACCCTGATTGCCTCCCTCGAAACAGCCGTTCTCAGAGACCTCGAAGAGCGCTCAAAATCCCATGGGAATAAAAGCGGCGACAACCAGAAGCCTACCGATCGACTTGGGCAACGGGCCTACCCCTTCTTGGAGCTCATGAAACAAGCCAAAAATAAGGGCGAGCCAGTATTGTGGGGGGTTTAATCTAGCGAACTAGACAGTTGCCGGCGGATATCCTCAACCGGCACGCCACGACGTTGCGCCAAATCCTCAATCTGATCGGCTGATACCTTGCCCACATTAAAGTAACGCGCATCAGGGTGGGCCAAATAAAAGCCGCTAACACTTGAAGCAGGATTCATAGCCATAGACTCCGTTAAGGTCATGCCAATATCCTCCGACCCTAAAACTCGCAATAAATCTTCTTTTACCTCATGTGCGGGGCAAGCTGGGTAACCAGGCGCTGGACGAATACCGCGATACTCCTCATTGATCATTTGATCGTTCGTGAGAATCTCATCGCTCGCATAAGCCCAAAGATCCGTTCTTACGCGATGGTGCATGAGCTCTGCGAATGCTTCAGCCAAACGGTCTGCTAATGCCTTCAACATAATGGCACTGTAGTCATCATGCTTTGCTTGAAACTCAGTGACTTTTTTCTCAACACCATGACCGGTGGTTACGGCAAAACAGCCTAAATAATCGGCCACGCTTGAATCTTTTGGCGCAACATAGTCCGCCAAACAACGGTTAGGCCTCTGCACACCATCCACCACCGGGCGCTCTGCCTGCTGACGTAGGTTGTGCCAGACAAACAATGGGTGTTGACGCGCTTCATCGCTATACAACACGATGTCATCACCAACAGCGTTAGCCGGATAAAAAGCAACTACCGCATCAGCCTGCAACCATTGACCATTAATCAATTTTTCAAGCAGGACTTTAGCGTCCTCGAAAACCTTACGCGCCTCAACGCCAACAACCTCATCATCCAAAATCGCAGGAAACTTACCAGCCAAATCCCAAGTTTGAAAAAAGGGGGTCCAGTCAATATATTTGGCAATCTCACTGAGCGAAAAATTCTTAAAGACTCGACGCCCAATAAACTTGGGCTTCTCAGGCACATAAGCAGCCCAATCAATGAGTTCACGATTCTTGCGCGCAGCCTCCAAGGTAATTGTCGGGGCTGCTTTTTTATTGGCATGCCGCTCCCGAATGCGCACATAGTCATCGCGTAAATCTTGAACAAATTTCTTGGCACTCTCATCAGACAATAAGCTGGATGCCACAGAAACTGAACGTGAGGCATCTGGCACATAAACTACTGGGCCATCGTAGTGAGGCGCAATCTTAACGGCAGTATGCACACGAGAAGTCGTAGCACCACCAATCATCAATGGAGTTTGACGCCCACGAAAATAATCATCACGTTGCATCTCTTGAGCAACATAAGTCATCTCCTCCAAAGAAGGCGTAATCAAACCCGAGAGACCGACAATCTCAGCTTTCTCTTCCTTGGCTTTTTGCAAAATCTGCGCGCAAGGAACCATCACGCCCATATTGACGACTTCAAAGTTATTACATTGGAGCACTACCGTCACAATATTTTTACCAATGTCGTGAACGTCACCCTTCACTGTCGCCATCACAATCTTGCCCTTGGCCTTTGCCTCACCACCAGCAGCAATATGTTGACGTTTCTCTTCTTCAATATATGGAATGAGCAGTGCCACCGCTTGCTTCATCACGCGCGCGCTCTTCACGACTTGGGGCAAGAACATCTTCCCCTGACCAAATAAGTCGCCAACGACATTCATGCCGTCCATGAGCGGACCTTCGATGACTTCGATTGGCCGACCGCCCGCGCCCATGATTTGAGCACGAAGTGCTTCAGTATCTTCCTCAATGAAGGTAGTAATGCCATGCACCAATGCATGGGTTAAGCGCTCACGTACAGGGGCTTCACGCCATATCAAGTTTTCCACTTGCTTGGCGCCACCTCCTTTAAATTGATCGGCAATATCGAGTAAACGCTCAGTAGGCGTCTTACCCTCTTTTTCTTTAAAGCGGTTCAAGACGACATCTTCAACGCGCTCACGGAGTTCAGGGTCTAAGTCGGCATACACACCCAGCTGACCAGCATTAACGATTCCCATGTCCATGCCAGCTTGCACTGCGTGATACAAGAACACGGTGTGAATAGCTTCTCGTACACGATCGTTACCGCGGAACGAGAAACTAACATTTGATACGCCACCACTAACTTTAGCGCCAGGCAGATTCTCTTTAATCCAGCGGGTGGCATTAATGAAATCTACCGCATAGTTGTCATGCTCTTCAATCCCGGTAGCAATTGCAAAAATATTGGGATCAAAAATAATATCTTCAGCAGGAAAACCGATTTCATTTACGAGAATTTCGTAACAACGTTTACAAATTTCCGTCTTGCGCTGATAAGTATCTGCTTGACCAACTTCATCAAAGGCCATCACCACACTCGCAGCGCCATAGCGACGAATTAAACGGGCCTGCTTTCTGAATGAATCTTCCCCTTCTTTTAAGGAGATAGAATTCACAATCGGCTTGCCTTGAATACATTTCAAACCCGCTTCAATCACACTCCATTTTGAGGAGTCGATCATGATGGGTACGCGTGCAATATCAGGCTCTGAAGCGATCAAATTTAAGAAGCGCGTCATCGCCGCCTCAGAATTCAACATAGCTTCATCCATGTTGATGTCGATGACCTGTGCGCCATTCTCAACCTGCTGCCTTGCTACCGCCAGCGCTTCGTCAAATTGATTATTCAAAATCATGCGCGCAAATGCTTTTGAACCTGTGACGTTAGTGCGCTCGCCAATGTTCACAAAGCCAACATCGGCAGTGACATTAAATGGCTCAAGACCTGACAACCTCATCGCGGGAATTGATTTTTGATGCCTGATATTGCTCATGCTGTCACCTCCGCGCCTTCACGATAGAAGGCTCGTGGCTTACGCTTCGCAACCGCATTTGCAATTGCACGAATATGATCTGGCGTAGTACCACAGCAACCGCCAACCAAATTGACTAAACCATCTTTAGCAAAACCATCAACCAAGCTAGAAGTAATTTCAGGAGTCTCATCAAAACCCGTATCGCTCATAGGGTTTGGCAAACCCGCATTGGGGTAACAAGATACCGCGGCATCACAAATACGTGCGAGCTCCGCAATATAGGGGCGCATTAAAGCCGCGCCCAAAGCACAATTCAGACCGAAGGTCAGCGGCTTAATGTGGCGCAGACTATTCCAAAATGCTTCGACCGTTTGTCCAGAAAGAATACGTCCGGAAGCATCCGTTACCGTGCCGGAAATCATCACTGGCAAGCGCTCGCCAGTCTCTTCAAAAAATTCATCTAAAGCAAATAAGGCTGCTTTTGCATTCAGCGTATCAAAAATAGTCTCGACTAAAAATAAATCGACACCACCCTCAAAGAGCCCCTCAATCTGTTCACGATAAGAAGCGCGCAAAATATCAAAAGTTACGTTGCGCGCACCTGGATCATTTACATCTGGAGAAATGCTGGCAGTCTTGGGGGTTGGCCCAATCGCGCCTGCCGCAAATCGCGGTTTATCGGGTGTACTGTATTTGGCGCATGCTACCTTCGCCAGCCGAGCGGAGATCACATTCATCTCGCGCGCCAGGTCTGGCATTTTGTAATCCTCTTGCGCCACTGAAGTAGCGCCAAAAGTATTCGTCTCAATAATGTCCGCGCCCGCATCTAAATACTGCTCATGAATCTTGCCGATGATCTGCGGTTGCGTCAAAACTAATAATTCATTATTGCCTTTGATATCGCCCGGGTGATTAGCAAAACGACTATTGCCCGGGAGGCCGCGATAATCGGCTTCAGATAGTTTGTACTGCTGAATCATGGTGCCCATAGCGCCATCCAAAATGAGGATGCGCTGCTTTAAAAGCTCGGGGAGTGCCTGACCTCGTGAATAGGGCTGGGATAAACCATTAAATTGCATTACTTAACCGGGAATAATCTCTAGAATCCCTTATTCTATTGGTAAAGCCACCTTTTTATCTAACCTGGGGTCTATATGTTCGGAGCAATGCCAGAATTCAACCAAAGCCTTGAAATGTTTAAAACCATGTGGGGGCAAAGCGCAGCAGGGCAGATGCCGGGGCAATTCCCGTTCACCACAGATAGCTCTAAGGCCGCAGGTGGCTTTGGGGCTGCTTTTCCAGGGATGGATGTCGAGGAGCTTGAAAAACGCATCAAAGACCTTAAGAGCGTTGAAAATTGGCTAAACCTTAACCTCAACCTCCTCAGGTCAACCATTCAAGGACTGGAAGTGCAGCATGCCACGATGATGGCACTCAAATCCTTCGGTGATGCAGTATCCGCAGCAGGGGCAGCGGCAACGAACCCTGGCGAAGCCTCTAGCACCAAGACAAGCAGCCCTAAACCACGCAAAACCGCAACACGCCGTCGTCGCAAAGCTGGCGACTCAACTTACCTTGACGAAGTAGGTAATTCAGATGAGCAATAGCCTCACCCATAGCAAATGTCATTTGGTGAATATCTAATTCACGCTTAAACAAGACCGGCACAATCTCTCTAGCATGCGCCGGTTTTTTACAAGCCCCAAGGGTATCCGCTAAACGATCATCGTGATGCGCCATTAATTGCCCAATGCGGGGCTTCATGCCAGTAAATGGTTTTCCATGTGATGGTAAAACTAGCGTGTCATCGGGCAGTGGCAAGTATTTACCCAAAGAACTTAAATACAAGCCTAAGGGATCCGCATCTGGATCGGCGTCATAAACACTGACATTGGTTGAAATACGCGGCAAGAGCATATCCCCTGAAATCAATACACCCAAGTCCTTGCAAAACAAAGAGGCATGCTCCGGTGCATGCCCATAACCAACGATGACTTCCCACTGATGGCCGCCAATCAAAATTACCTCACCATCAATGATGCGACGAAATTGACGAGGTACGCCAGGGACCATATTGCTGTAGTAATTTGAACGCCCCCGAATTTTTTCCAAGTCTTCCGGCGCACTCAATCCATGCTTTTGAAAATGGTCTGCTGAGCCACCACCGCCTGCTCGCGCGCCTACTGCAGCACCACCCTCTTTGTGACTTAACCACTGCGCTGTTAAGTAATCCGTCATGGTGATCCACAAAGGAACATTCCAGCGCTCGCATAACCATTGAGAAAGCCCAATGTGATCGGGATGCATGTGGGTCACAATGACACGCAACACTGGCAAGCCCTGGAGTTGAGTAGCGAAAATCCGCTCCCACGATTCACGCGTCTCGTCATTCGCAATGCCGCAATCAACGATGGTCCAACCCCGAACACCATCAAACTCATCGCGCAAAAGCCACAAATTAATATGATCCAATGCAAAGGGGAGACGCATTCTGAGCCAATACACGCCTGGTGCCACCTCAATAGTGCCACCTACTTCTGGCAATGCATCGCCTAAGGGATAATGAATAGCATCATTTGTGCTTGCTTGATTTTTGGCATTCATATTTGAGTATTTATTCTTCTATTAATAGGTTTACTTTGACAACAGTTCAATCGCCCTGCGTTAATTGGTGCGACATCAATCCAGAAAATGGCTATTGCCGTGGTTGTTATCGCACCCTTGCTGAAATTGCAGAATGGTCAAAACTCTCGGATCCCGAGAAACTCAAGATCTGCAAGCAACTTCCCGCACGCAAACCCGAACAAACCCAATAAGCCAGTTTCCACACATCGTAGATATTTATTTATTCACATCTACGATCAAACGCCCACGCACATTACCGGCCATCAACTCCGCCGCATATTGAATTGACTCTTCTAAACTGATTTCCTGCGAGATCTCATCCAAAATTTTGAGATCGACTAATTTAGCCAATTGCTCATAAGCAGCAATCCGTTTTGCACGCGGCACAGTCACACTATTAACGCCATACAACGTCACGCCACGCAAAATAAAGGGTGCAACAGTCGACGGAAAATCCATGCCCTGCGCAAGACCGCATGCAGCCACAGCACCATCACTCTTAGTTTGGGCGCATGCATTAGCCAAAGTATGACTACCAACACTATCCACTACCGCAGCCCAACGCTCTTTTGCCAGAGGCTTGCCTGGCGCAGATAAAGTGGCGCGATCAATCACCTCTGCCGCGCCTAACTTCTTCAAATACTCCGCCTCAGCCATGCGACCAGTACTGGCCACTACAGTAAAGCCAAGCTTACTCAATAGGATAATTGCAAAACTACCCACTCCACCAGCGGCCCCCGTTACCAAAACCTCGCCATCACTTGGCTTTAAACCATGCTTCTGCAAAGCCATGACACATAGCATGGCGGTGTAGCCGGCAGTACCAATTACTAAGGCCTGCTTCGCTGTAAACCCTGCCGGCAGGGGAATCAACCAATCCGCTTTTACGCTGGCCATTTGAGCCAATCCACCCCAATGCCCCTCACCCACACCCCAGCCATTGAGGAGCACCATATCTCCAACCTTAAAGTCTAGACTCTTGCTTTCAAGGACTTTCCCAGCAAAATCGATCCCTGGCACCATTGGAAAACTACGCACGACTGGGCCTTTGCCTGTAATTGCTAAACCATCTTTATAGTTAAGAGTGGAATAGAGGACCTTAACCTTAACCTCTCCCTCTGGCAGGTCAGCCTCATCAATCTGACTCAATTGAGCGCGATACCCCTGATCATCTTTATTTACCAAAATAGCTTTAAACACATTCACTCCTTTTTAAGCAGAGCAATTCTCCACATCAACCCCCCAAAGGGTTTATCCTAACGAGCATTGTCGATTATGGAGACTTCCATGAAAAAAATTCTACTATTAACCGCACTTTCTGGCTCGCTGCTCGCTGGTTGCCATTCCACCCAGATCAATATGTCTATGGGCAATATGCGCCTCATTACCTCTAGCGCCAACCCTCAAGATGTCATGGATTTCGCCACCAAGACTTGTAAAGGTGACTTTTATGAAGGCGCTAGCTTCCTTTCCAAAGCTGGTACCGAGTATCGCTTCAAGTGCGTAAGAGCCGATGAGAACGAAGTATTGAACCCAATTCCAGGCACAAGCATTGAGCCCGAGAAAAAAACTGACGCCAAATAAGTAAGCGATTGATGACCCCATTTACCTCGCAAGAACTCCGCAGTGGATTTGCATCATTTGCAACAGGGGTCACAGTCATCACCTGCCTAGATGCTAATGGGGAAGGTCACGGCATCACCATCAGCTCATTTAATACTGTCTCGCTAGAGCCTCCGCTCATCTTATGGAGTTTAAATAAACACTCCCGTCTCATGCCGCATTTTGAAGTTGGCCACAAGCAATTAATTCATGTTCTTGAGCGCTCTCAAGAAGACTTAGCAATGCATTTTGCTAAAGTGAAAGAGAATCAATTTGATAGCGTTTCTCACCAAACCACTAGCAGCGGACTTGAGCAGATCAATGGTTGTGTTGCTTACTATGAATGCGAAACTGTCTCTATTCATACTGGCGGAGATCACAACATCATCGTTGCAAAAGTTTTAAGCTTAAAAAATCATCCTGAGCGTAAGCCACTCATCTTTGCGTACAGCAAATTCATGGGGCTTGATCTAACTAAAATCAAAGCGACTTAATTCGTCTAAAACTAATATCGAGGAAATACCATGATGCGTTTATGGGGCAGAAAGAGTTCTATCAATGTTCAAAAAGTTTTATGGTGTCTTTCTGAATTAGGGCTAGAAGAAGGTAAAGACTTTGAGCGCATAGATGCAGGACTCCACTTCGGTCTTAACCACACCCCCGAATTCTTAAGACTCAATCCCAACGGCCTAGTGCCAACGCTGGAAGACGGTGATATCACCCTCTGGGAGTCCAATACCATCATGCGCTATCTAGCGCGCCAGTACGACAAACATCAACGCTTTCCTGCTGATTTAGCAAGCCAATATGGCTCGGAGAAGTGGCTTGACTGGCAACTAGGCACGATGTGGCCGACTCTTCGCATTGGCTTTCTGGGCCTAACTCGCGTACCCGAAGCAGAGCGCAATTACGATGCGATCCTAAAGAGCTACCAAGAGACAAGTAATTTATTTGAGCTGCTGAATCAAACTTTAGCGAATCAAGCATATTGCTCTGGCGATCGGTTTCACATAGGTGATATTGCGTTAGCGCTTTGCGTGCATCGCTGGAAATTACTAAACCAAGCTTTCCCTGAAAAAACTGGTCTACGCCCAGAATTCAAATATATTAATGCTTGGTTAAAACGTTTAGAAGTAGAAACTCATTTCAGTGGGATTGCTGAAAAAGAACTCAACATCATTAAGTAATTCATATTTAAAGAATAAAAAAGGCGAGCACTGTTCGCTTTTTTATTCCCCATTACTGGCAAGCTATTTAATCTTGCTGAAATTTCTGCTCATGGTGATCTGCGCCAAGAAAAAGATACATCGCTGGAACCACAAATAAGGTAAAAACTGTACCAATAGATAGACCCGTAAAGATCACAATACCCATTGACTGTCGTCCAGCAGCGCCAGCGCCTGAAGCAATTACTAGCGGTACTACGCCCAACACCATCGCTGCAGTAGTCATCAAAATTGGTCTGAGACGAACACTACAAGCCTCAATAATTGCTTCAAGCTTACTGCGACCAGCCAATTGCAATTCATTTGCAAACTCCACAATCAAAATACCGTGCTTACTAATCAGACCCATGAGCGTTACCAGGCCCACCTGCGTATAAACGTTGAGGGTTGTAAAACCTAGATTAATGAAGATTAATGCACCAAATAAAGCCAATGGAACAGAGACCAAAATTACGATCGGATCGCGGAAACTTTCAAACTGGGCCGACAGAACTAAGAAAACGATCAAAATCGCAAAGAACATGGTGACCAAAAAGCCCCCGGATTCTTGTGTAAATTGACGGGAAGGTCCAGCGTAATCCAAGCCGTAACCATTGGGCGCCACTTCCCTCAGAGTCTGGCGCATGTACTCCAATAAATCCGCCTGAGAAATAAACGGCGTACTGACACCGGAAATAGTTGCGGAATTTAGTTGTTGAAAGTGATTAATCGATTCAGGAACCACCTTCTGCTTAATCGATGCAATCGTACGCGCCTGAATCATGGATCCACTTGGAGTGCGAATATAGTAATCCAAGATCTGATCTGGATTTAATCGATCCACTTGCTTCACTTGCGGGATCACCTTGTAAGAACGGCCAGAGACCGAGAAGTAGTTTACGTAACCGCCCCCAAGCGCGGCGGATAGAGCTGCGCCAACTTGTTGTTGCGTCATTCCGAGGGCGGCTACCTTTTCTCTATCAATAACCAATGTGTCCTGAGGCTTATCAATCTTTAGATCGGTATCCACAAAGAAGAAATTGCCACTACGACGAGCCTTATCTAAAACCGCTAGAGAAACTTCATTGAGCTGATCATAAGGTTCAGTGGTTGTAATCACCACTTGCACAGGGAGGCCCTGCGCACCAGGCAGCGGGGGAAATTGAAATGCCGCTACTCGCGCGCCCGCAACGGTATTCCACTGATTCTGCATATCTTCTTGAAGCTGGGTGGCGGTACGCTTACGCCGATCCCAATCTTTTAATAAGATTCCACCGAAGCTGGTGTTGGGACTTGTTATCTGAAAGGCCTGTTCGTACTCGGGTTCTGCGCTAGCAATCTGATAGATCTGATCCGCATAAGTCTGCATCTGGGCGGTAGTGCTATTGGCCGGGCCATACGCCTGCATCAATACAATGCCCTGGTCTTCAGTGGGCGCCAATTCCGCACGAGACGTTGCATACAGGTAAGCAACTCCGCCAAGCAAAATAGCCCCCATCACGACAATGACTTGCCACGTAGATAGCAAACTACGCAAGGTGCTTTGATAGCCATGATGCACTTTGTCAAAAATACGATCAATCTTTTGCACAAACGGTGATGCCTCCTGCTCTTCAGTAAAGATACGGGAGCACATCATTGGTGAAAGCGTTAGAGCAATCAAACCAGATACCGCAACCGCACTAGCCAAAGTAAAAGCAAACTCGGTAAAGAGCGCTCCCGTTAAGCCACCCTGGAAACCAATCGGAATATAAACAGCAATCAACACAACTGTCATTGCCAAAATTGGACTACCTAATTCACGAGCAGCAATTAAGGATGCCTCTAGCGGTGACTTGCCTTCTTTCATGTGACGGTCTACGTTCTCCACAACAATAATCGCATCGTCAACTACCAATCCAATGGCCAGAACCAATGCAAGCAGGGTCAGCAAGTTAATGGAGTAGCCTAAGATTTGCATTAAAAAGAAGGTGCCGATGAGCGAAAGGGGCATCGCAATCACGGGAACCGCTACGGCACGATAGCTGCCCAAAAATAAATAAATCACCACCGTAACAATGCATAAGGCCTCAAGCAATGTTTTCACAACCTCACTGATTGAGGTGGTAATAAATTGAGTCGAATCGTAAACAATCTTCCCCGTTAAACCAACGGGTAATTGCTTCTGAACGCGCGGCAAAACCGCCCTTACTCGCGCAGCTACATCCAATAAGTTCGCCTGAGGAGCCACCTTAATACCAATAAAGACAGATTGCTTTCCACTAAAAGCCACATTGGTGGTGTAGTCCTCAGAACCTAGCGAGACGGTGGCAACTTGATCTAAATAAACAATATTGACACCATCACTCTTGACTACCAATTTTCGAAACCCATCCAGCGAATGAAGGTCTGTACCTGCAACCAAGTCGACAGATACCATGTCTCCCTTGGTACTTCCAAGTGCAGATAAATAATTATTTGCAGCTAAGGCGTTATAAACATCATCCGCCCCAACACCCAAGCCCGCCATTTTTTCCCGATCCAACCAGGCTCGTAGGGCGAATTTTCGGCCGCCAATAATTTCCGCTGTTTGCACACCATCAATAGAATCAAACTGTGGCTTTACAACTCGTAGCAAATAATCGGTCGTAGCATTACTCTGAATCTCATCACTATAAAAACCCATGTACATGGCATCGGTTGATTGACCAATTTGTACAGTTAAGACTGGTTGCTGAGCTTGCGGAGGCAGCTGATTCTTGACTGCGCTAATTTGCGTCTGGATTTGGGTTAAGGCTGCATTGGAGTCGTAATTCAACTTCAATGTAGCAATAATCGTCGATGTACCACTAACACTGGTTGAAGAGAGGTAGTCAATGCCCTGGGCTTGAGCTACCGAAGCCTCTAAAGGCTGGGTAATGAAGCCCGCAATTGTTTCCGGATCTGCGCCATAGTAGGAAGTCGTAATGGTGACGATTGCATTCTGCGTTTCCGGATATTGATTGACGGGCAGGGAACCAATCGCCTTCAAACCAAAAACCAGAACGAGCGCACTTACCACCAGCGATAAAACTGGCTTACGAATGAATATGTCGGTCCAATAATTCATCTACTGCCTATTCCTGTGGCTTAGGATCAGGCGAGTTTGCAGGCTGCACCCTATTGTTAATAATGAGCGGCGTGCCATTCTTCAGCTTTAACTGGCCACTAGTTACAACAACATCACCCTCTGAAACACCTTTGAGAATAGACACTTGATCGCCCCGCGTTTGACCGGTAGTGACAAATACTTGCTGAGCCTCTAAGGCAGGATTGCCTTGCTTGTCTTTTTTGCCCGTAGGCTTGGCAATGAATACAGTAGAACCATAAGGGTTGTACGTCACCGCGGTTTGCGGCAAGGTCAATAACTTCATCTCTTCGCCCACTTTGATATTCACATTAGCAAACATCCCCGGCAAGATCTTCTTGTCAGGATTGGCAAACTGAGCTTCCACTTGAATATTGCGAGTATTGGTATCAACCTTTGGACTGACTGCTGTAATCTTGCCCGTAAAACTCGCATCTTTAAATGCATCAGTAGTCACAATCACTTCCTGACCCACCTGAATTTGCTCGGCATTACTTTGTGGCAAATTGAAATCCACAAAAATAGGGTCTAAAGTTTGCAAGGTAAGCAACTTATCGCCAGGATTGACATACTGCCCAGGATTAATCACCACGATACCAACGCGCCCACTAAATGGGGCTTTTAAATTCTTTTTTGCTACTAATGCAACTTGTTGCTCCACTTGCGCCTGCTTGGATTTTGCATCTGCCTTGCTGGTATCAAAGACATTCTTGCTAATCGCTTGAATTGCCAACTGCAATCTATCGCGCTCATTAATCACTTTTGCCAGATCGGCCTGCGCCTTGAGCGAATTAAGCAAGGCCACATCAGAAGCATCGTTTAATTTAATCAGCAAGTCGCCTTCTTTGACATCCATGCCGGACTTAATAGGAACCGTTTGTACTAAACCACCGAGCTCAGTGCTGAGATCAACACCCCGAAAAGCGCGGACACTGCCGACACTCGATAATTTAAGTTGCCACGGCTCCGCTGCAATCACCATTGTTGATACAGTTGCAGGAGGCAAACCCATTCCTGAAATAAAATGCTTAATCATGAATGTCTTGAACTGATTAAAACCAAAAATCAGGCCCAACAATAAAAATACTCCGCACAACATAATGGTCATACGACGACGTAATGGCGTCATCTCCTGCAACTTGGCATACGCTTTCGTTTTCATAAAGCGTTCGCATGGGCGCAGCTTTTGACCAATACACACCCAAAGTGCTTTTATTTTCCCCAAAAGGACAATGCCCTTATCGCGCAGCCTCCACTCTTCAGCCTTGGCGAACATCCAAGCCCACAAGGTAAGCGCTAAAGCTACGACTTTAGTTTTAATTATTTCCAGAAGTTTCATTTTGATCTTTGTGCGCTACGTCTTTTGGTTGAAAGGCAGGGCCGACTCGATTCCACCAACCGCCACCCAATGCTGCAAATAAAGCCGCTGTGTCAGCAAAGCGCGCAGCCTGCGCGGTAATAGACTTCACTTTCGCTTGCTGATACTGATTTTGGTAATACAGAACCGACAGATAACTAGCAGTTCCAAGCTTGTACTGCTGCTGAACTAAATTCAAAGTTTCGTAGGCATAGCGCTCGGCATCTGAAGCGGATCTCAATACTTGAGCTCCAGTCTCTAAAGCACGTAGTGCATTCGCCACGTCCTGAAAGGCCGCAAGAACCGTTACCTGGTATTGATACACCGCTTGCTCATAATTCGCAATTGCCCCACGGCGTTGCGCCAAGAGCTGACCACCTTGAAACAATGGTTGAAAGATGCCACCAGCCACAGACCACAAAGCGGCGCTAGGACCAAATAAAGTACCCGTAGTTAAAGCCTCCGAACCAATACTTCCGGTTAAATTAATTTGTGGCAATAAGTTCGCGGTTGCCACGCCAACCAGTGCATTCGTTGATTTCAGCAGAGCCTCCGCAGCCCTTATATCAGGACGCTGCCTCACTAGATTTGATGGGATTGAGAGGGGAAGCTTTTCTGGAAGATGCAGAGTGTTTAAATCAAAATTCGCAATCTTTGCATTGCTCGGCAGCTCGCCGGTATAGACCGCTAATTGATTTCGAACAAAATCCAGGTTACGTTGATAGTTATAAAGATCTACCTGAGAGCTGGACACCAAACTTAGTTGAGAGCTTACATCCACCTTAGATACCGTGCCAATGGCTAACTGCTTCTCGGTGACCTCGGCCAAATTAGTCTGCGCTTTTAATATTTCACCAGTGGCTTCCACCTGCGTACGAAGCGCCGCCTCTTGAATCGCGGCAGTCACAATGTTTGTAGTAAGGGAAAGATATGCGCCCTCGAGTTGAAATTGCTGATACTCGGCTTGCGCGCGTGCGCTTTCAACTGTTCGACGTGCGGCCCCAAAAGTATCCAAGCGATAGTTAACATTAACTGATGTGTTATAGAGGTTATAAATACTTGTACCACTACCCGGCAAGCCATATGCAGCATTGGGCACTTGTTGTCGGCTTGCATTGCCACCCAAACCAATCGTTGGAAAATACTGCCCGCCAATTTGCGCATTCACATTTTCTTGGGCAGCGCGCAATGCCGCATCAGCCGCCCCTAAGTTTGGATTTTGCTCAAGCGCTTTCTTAATGAGTAAATTAAGCTCAGGAGATTTGTAGAGCTCCCACCACCCCGCCTGAATATCAACATCCTCTTCAAATGCCTGCTCAGTACCTCCAGGTACACCTGGAGCAGTAGTCAGATTTTTCGATAAAGAAGTTTCGGTATATGAAGTAATCTTTGGGGGGTCTGGCTGCTTAAAATCAGGTCCCACCGCGCACGCAGAAAGACAGCCTGCAAAAACTAATGCAAACCAACGAGATTGCGAAAGCGCTTTTTGAGTAAACATTGATTGTTGCAAATATCCTTTTTTACAAAAGTTATTTGAACACACTTTCTTAAAATGAGTATCGTAAGGCCTTGATTTAAATAATTAAATTTGTTCCCTTCTTTCTAAGAAGTGAACTTGAAAAGTACCGCTTACTCTACCGTAACGCTTTTAGCCAAGTTTCTTGGCTTGTCTACATCGGTGCCGCGTGCGCAGGCTGTGTGATAAGCCAATAACTGCAGTGGCACCACGTGCAAGATGGGTGAAAGGTTGCCGTAATTCTCTGGCAAACGAATGACATTAATGCCCTCGCTACTAACGATCTCCGTATCCTGATCTGCAAAGACATATAGCCTGCCACCACGGGCTTTGACTTCCTGCATATTGGATTTAAGTTTTTCCAATAAAACATCATTGGGGGCAACGGTTACTACTGGCATCTTATCTGTTACCAAAGCGAGGGGGCCATGCTTCAATTCGCCAGCAGGATAGGCCTCTGCATGAATATATGAAATCTCTTTGAGCTTCAGCGCGCCTTCTAGGGCAATTGGGTAATGGAGGCCACGACCCAAGAACAAAGCATTCTCACACTTAGCAAAAGCCTCACTCCAAGCGATAATTTGTGGCTCCAATGCCAATACTGCATGAAGGGCTTTTGGCAAATGGCGCAGCTCACGGAGCAATTCTTTTTCTTTCTCGGTCGAGACTTTTCCTGCACGCTTGGCAACAGAAACAGCCAAGAGGTAAAGAGCAAGCAACTGGGTGGTGAATGCCTTGGTGGAGGCTACGCCAATTTCTGCACCAGCCTTCGTTAAGAAGTGCCAATTGGTTTCACGAACCATGGCACTGCTTGCTACATTACAAATCGCCAATGTAAAGCGATGGCCCAAACTCTTAGCATGACGCAGGGCTGCCAATGTGTCTGCAGTCTCTCCAGACTGAGAAACCACCACAACCAATGTATTAGGATTTGAGATGGTATTACGATAACGATACTCACTCGCAATTTCTACCTGGGTAGGAATAGCGGCAATATCTTCAAGCCAATACTTGGCAACACAAGCCGAGTAATAACTCGTACCGCATGCCAAAATTAAAATCTGGTCGAATGATTTCCAATCCTCTGGATTTGCCTCAAAGAGTTCTGGACCAAATTCTGCAATATTGGCAAGCGTATCGCCTATCGCCCTAGGTTGCTCAAAGATTTCTTTTTGCATGTAGTGCTGGTACGGACCAAGATCAACCGCCTCGGATTGAGCGGGCATGGGCTTGTGTTCACGCTCTACAGTCTGCCCGGCCTGATCAATAATTTCCACTCCATCCGCTTTTAAGGCGACAACATCGCCTTCTTCCAAATACATCATGGAATGCGCCCTGCCTGCTAATGCCAAGGCATCCGATGCTAGGAAATTTTCACGATCGCCTAGTGCTACGACCAAAGGCGAACCAACGCGTGCACCAACCAATATTCTAGGGCTGTCTTGAGCAATAACGCCAATTGCATAAGCACCGTGCAACTTAGGAAGCACGGACTTTACCGATGCCGCTAAATCTTTTTGCCCATTTGCGACATATTGCTGATGGACCAAATGAGCGATAACTTCAGTATCGGTTTCAGAAGTAAATACATACCCAAGCGCTTTTAATTCCGCGCGGAGTACCTCGTAGTTTTCAATAATGCCATTGTGGACAACAGCAATCAAATCATTTGAAATATGGGGATGCGCATTTTGGGTATCGGGCTTTCCATGGGTTGCCCAACGAGTATGAGCGATACCCAAAGTCCCCAGAAAATCTTTACCTTGTGCCGCTAACTCAGATACACGCGCTGTAGTACGCGCCCTCTCAATGGGATGTTGGGCATCAGCGCTATTGATCACCGCAAAGCCACATGAGTCATAGCCACGGTATTCAAGACGACGTAAGCCTTCAACTAAAACGTCGACAATATTTTTATGTGAAACAGCGCCAACAATTCCACACATTATTTCTTACCCTTTGCGGATTTCTTTGTCGTTACTTTTTTAGCAATCACTTTCTTTACTGGTGTCTTCTTAGCCTCCAGCTTCTTCACGGGACGCTGCCACTGGATAGAAATTTGCTTAGCCCTAGAAACAGTCAGCTGATTTGCTGGAGCATCTTTAGTCAGCGTAGTTCCAGCACCCAAAGTTGCGCCCCGACCTACTCGAACCGGGGCCACCAACTGAGTATCGGAACCAATAAAGACATCATCTTCAATAATCGTCTGATGCTTGTTGACACCATCGTAGTTACACGTAATCGTACCAGCGCCAATATTGACTCTCGACCCCACAATAGAATCGCCAACATAAGCCAGATGATTGGCTTTACTGTTAGCGGCAATCTTGCTGTTCTTGACCTCTACGAAGTTTCCAATATGAACATCGTTCTCCAAGTCAGCGCCTGGACGAAGGCGAGCATATGGACCGATGAGGGATTGATTTCCGACCTTCGCGCCGTCTACATGACTAAACGCATGAATAGAAACATTTTTTCCAATCACGCTATTGCGAATTACGCAGTAAGGGCCGATCTTAGTGCCAGCGGCCAAAGTAACGCTACCTTCAAATACACAGCCCACATCAATGAAAACATCTGTGCCGCATTCCAACGTGCCACGCACATCAATACGCGCAGGGTCTACAAGTGACACCCCAGCATCCATGAGTTCATTGGCGATATTGAGTTGATGGATGCGTTCAAGACTTGCGAGTTGATCACGACTATTAACACCGATAGTTTCAAATTCATCATCCGCTTGGGCTGTACGTATAGGCACGCCATCCTTAACCGCCATCGCAATCACATCTGTTAAGTAATACTCACCTTGAGCGTTGCTAGAGCGTAATGCTTTAAGCCATTTTTTTAATGAATTCGTTGGCAATACCATGATGCCGGTATTGATTTCTTTAATAGCCTTTTGAGACGAAGTCGCATCTTTTTCTTCCACAATCTCACACACAGAGCCATCAGCATCGCGAACGATGCGGCCATAACCAACCGGGTTAATGAGATCTTGCGTCAGAAGTGCCAATGCGGAATCTTGCCCACGCACGCCATCAGCCAACTTCGCTAGCTTTGCCAGAGTCTTCTTTGTCGTGAGCGGCACATCGCCATACAGAACCAAAGTTGGCTCTTGAGCATCCAGCTTGGGTAAGGCCTGCAATAAAGCATGCCCGGTCCCCTTTTGCTCCGCCTGCAGGACGGTTAGCACTTTGTCAAAGCTAGCATCTTGTTTGCTGGCATTGGCTAAAAATTCTTTTACGTCGGCTGCGCCATGTCCTACAACAACAATAGGGCCAGCTTTAGTTTGCTTGCCTCGCAAAGCCAACGCGGTGGTCAGCACATGCTGCAGAAGTGGCTTCCCAGCTAAGGTTTGCAGCACTTTTGGCAATGCGGACTTCATCCGCTTTCCTTGCCCCGCAGCCAAAATAACGATGTTCATATTGGTGAATTATAAGCCCCTTGAATTATGGTTCCACAGGTCAATTCATCCAATTCTGACTCATCAATTGCCTTATCCCCAGTAGATCTCGCGGCAATGCCAGATAACTCTGTAGAGATCTCCAAATTCTGGAAATCAAAGGCTTCGCCATCCATCAAATGGGACGGCACGATATGATGCATTGAGCGGAAGAGATTCTCGACCCGACCTGGGTACTTCTTCTCCCATTCGCGAAGCATCTGTTTCATAGCGCCACGCTGCAAATTAGGTTGGCTGCCACATAAGTCGCAAGGGATGATCGGGAAATTCATATCAGCCGCATAACGCTCCAGCAATTTCTCGGGCACATAAGTGAGCGGACGAATCACAATATGTTTACCATCATCCGAACGCAACTTCGGCGGCATCCCTTTTAACTTTCCCGCGAAGAACATATTCAACAGCAGCGTTTCTAAAATGTCATCGCGATGATGACCTAAGGCAATCTTAGTTGCACCCAGCTCATTTGCCACGCGATACAAAATACCGCGCCGTAAACGCGAACACAACCCGCAAGTAGTCTTACCCTCTGGGATGACGCGCTTAACAATACTGTAAGTATCTTGATTCTCAATATGAAACTGCACGCCCAGGCTCTTTAAATAGTTCGGCAAAATTTCCGCCGGAAAATTGGGTTGCTTCTGATCTAAATTCACGGCGACAATTTCAAAATTGATTGGCGCACGTTCACGCAACTTCAACAGAATATCGAGCATGGCATAACTATCTTTGCCCCCTGATACGCACACCATTACTTTGTCGCCATCCTCAATCATGCCAAAATCGCCAATTGCCTGACCCACTAGACGACACAATTTTTTCTCGAGCTTGTTCTCCTCGAAGACGGTTTTACGGATATCAGTCATAACAATTAAATCTTCTTCATCCGGAAAACTTCGACGCCCACTGAATGGCAATCCGGATACACATCGGGCTTGGCAGTGCTGACGCGTGCGGCCAATACTTTGGGGTGCAGCAGCATAGCAGTCACAATATCATCGCAAAAAGTTTCCTGCAAATGGATATGGCCTTGTAAAGCCCGTGCCTTAATGGTTTCACGCATAAAGTCGTAATCAACTACTTCATCCAATTGATCGTTCGTTGGTGTGTTCATTTCTAGCGGGATATATAAATCCACATTTAGAATCACGCGTTGCTCCGCCCTCTTCTCAAAATCATGTACGCCAATATTGATATAGATCTCATAGTCCCGCAAAAATAAGCGGCGACAGTCAACTAATGCAGGATGAGACAAAATAGCATGCATGAAGTATTACCTAATTTTTAATTTGTTTAAACATCACATCGCGCGATGAAGGCAAAAGATGTTGCCCTCCATCAACATAGAGAGTAGTGCCAGTTATTGCACTCGACTCCGCCAAAAATACCGCAGCCTTTGCGATATCAGCAGAGGTAGAAGATTTTCCCAATGGCGTCATCTGGTGCGCCTTAGAAAAATCATCCGCAGTTTGGTCGCCTGATGGAAGTGAAATTCCTGGGGCCAATCCCGCTACACGCAGATAAGGCGCGAAGTCCATGCCCAATACTTCAACGGAAGCTAGCAATGCGGCTTTCGATAAGGTGTACGACAAATAATCTGGATTGAGATTAATTAACTTCTGATCAAGCAACTGAATGACCGAAGGAGTCACTTGATCATCTCCTGCTTTGCTTGAGGTGCCTGCTTTATTTTTTTGAGCCTCAAACATGAACTGGGCCAATAAAATTGGCGCCACTAAATTGACTTGCATATGCCCTTGCAAGCTTTTACTAGTCAATGGAATGCTTGAATGAGCGCGGTCGTATTCAAAAATAGATGCGCTATTGACTAAACAGCGCAGACCTTGAAAATACTTCGCCACAGCAGCAAACAGAGAGGCGACCTCATTCTCGTTTGCTAAATTCGCCTGATATGCGTGTGCTTTACGGCCCAATTGCTGGATCTGAGCAACAGTCTCGTGGGCTTCTACTGCGGATCGCCCATAATGAACAGCTACATCCCATCCCTGACGAGCAAACTCCAAGGCGATTTCACGACCCAGACGCTTAGCAGCGCCGGTCACCAAAACGGCTTTATTTTGCTGGGATGGGGGATTTGAACTCGGGTTCAATTAAATTCTCTTAGACTAGCGAGCTATGGATATTACCTTGACCAGCCTTGAAAAGGAGCATAGCGCGCTCCTGCGCAGCAAAATCGCCTCTCAAATCGCCTCTCAAGGCGGCTGGATTCCCTTTTCTCGCTACATGGAAATGGCCTTATATGAGCCTGGAATGGGTTATTACAGTGCTGGCGCCCATAAATTAGGAGCGGGCGGGGACTTCACTACCGCCCCAGAATTAAGCCCTTTATTTGGGGCTGCCATTGTTTCTACCCTCTTACCGATTCTTGAGGGGCTCAAAGCCCAAGGGCTCCCAGCCAAAATTCTGGAGTTTGGCGCAGGCACAGGTAAATTAGCCCAATCCATCTTAAATCGCCTAAATGAGCTAGGTTTCCAATTGGACAACTACGACATTATTGAGATCTCGCCAGATCTGGCGCAAAGGCAACAAGAGCGCCTCAATAAACTCGCGACTGAGCTTGCACTACCCACTACATACTCTTGGCTCAACTCGCTACCTGACCACTTTAAGGGCGTCATTCTAGCCAATGAAGTGATTGATGCGATCCCCTGTGAGGCGATTATTTATCAAAATGGCTTTTGGTACTGGTATGGCGTAAGCTGTGAAAACAATCAGCTCCTTTGGAAAGCAAATAAACCGGTAGAGCAATCCTTGTTGCCGGAAAGTCTTTTGACTGGGGGCTTCTCGGAAGGATATGTCACCGAATTACATCCCCAAGCAAATGCCTGGATTCGTGAAGTTGCTAAACAATTAGATGCTGGCCTATTCCTCACTTTTGATTACGGATTTCCAGAGAACGAGTACTACCATCCACAACGGATTGAAGGCACGCTAATGGCACATCATCGCCATCATGCCATTCAAGACCCCTTTTATCTCCCAGGCTTATGTGATTTAACTAGTCACGTAGAGTGGGCGCAGATTGCGCATAGCGCACTTGGAGAAGACGTCGATGATGTCTACCTCACTAATCAGGCAGCCTTTTTGCTTGACGCGGGAATTGGCGATATCGCTTTAGAGATTGGTGATCCAAGCCATCCGGAAACGTTTTTACCCATTTCCAACTCATTGCAAAAATTACTCTCCGAAGCGGAGATGGGCGAACTGTTTAAGGTTTTTGCTTTTTCAAAGAAGCTCGGCAATCTATTACCGGGATACTCTCTTGAAGATCTTCCGGGTCTAAGAGGCAGAAATAGACTCTAAAAGTGGCACTCGTTTTTAACTAAGCACAGAAGTGATTGCGGCAAGTCTTGCGACCTCAACCGCACTCCGAATCCTTTCACCATTAGAACGATCTTCAGCCGCAACCTTAGCAATAATTTCGGCTGGATTAAGTGCTTGCGCAGCTTGCATGGCTTTAATCAATACCGACACATTCAGTCCAATCTTCCGAGCAAGATCTAAGAGTACCTGAGTGCGGCCGGGCTTGCGCCAAACATCAGCACGATTAAACCAACAGAGCACATCGACTGCCTGATATTTTCCATTTGGATTTTTGCTAATGAACAAATTGAGTTCACTGAAAATCTCGCTAAAGTCGCGTACTTCAATCGGCATGCGAACACATTCAGACCAAGTACGAATTTCGCTTGCTGGCAACTGCATCAACATCACGGCACAGCGGCTCTCTAATTGAGCGGAGCTAGCATGCAAATGTGCCACCAGACTTTCACGGCAGGCCTCACTAGACAACTCCGCTACTAAAGTCGATGGCAATATCGTGTTGGCAGCGCCAGTATCCAATAACACTTGCAACATGCGCATTGGCTTGCTGGCAACCAGACCTCTAGCGAGTTCCTGCCAAATACGCTCTGGCGATAAAGCATTTAACTCTCCCGATTCCACAATGGCCTGGAGTGCCGCCATCGTTTCACCGGCTACAGTAAATTCAGGAAAGCGAGCGGCAAAACGAGCAATGCGCAATAGACGTAGCGGGTCCTCGGCAAAAGCATTCGAAACATGGCGAAATACTTTTGCAGCAAGATCTCGTTGACCGTTATGGGGATCAATGATGGGGCCAATAAGATTGCCACCCACCCCAACTTCTTGAGCCATTGCGTTGATGGTCAAATCACGACGCTCAAGGTCTTGCTCCAAGGTGACGGATGGGTCAGCATGAAATAAGAAACCTTTATAGCCTTTACCTGTCTTACGCTCTGTCCGCGCTAATGCATATTCAGCTTGGGTTTCAGGATGGAGAAACACTGGGAAATCTTTTCCTACCGGCCGAAAGCCTTTAGCCAGCATTTCATCTACGCTAGAACCAACCACTACGTAATCGATGTCATGCATCGCAAGACCCATGAGGGTATCGCGAATGGCGCCGCCGACTGCGTAAATCTTCATTACTTCATGTCCTCTAGTGCATGGCGACTTATACAAAATATCTCTACTAGAGCGTCCTTGGAATGCACTGGCAATACATTGGGAGATTGCATAGACGCAATATTGTCACGGGACATTAATGTTGGCCCAGGCAGGAACTCAAAGGCCAAAGCTTGCAGATAACCAACAAAAGCTGGAACTGGAATAATTGCGCATCTTGCTTTAACTTTTTGCGCCGCCAAACTAACAATCTCTCTCATGGTGTAAACGGTAGGTCCCACTAAATCATATGACTGATGGATGGTTGATGGCATCTTGATTGCTCGCACAAATGCAGTTGCGACGTCATCCACGCTGACTGGCTGAAACTTTGCCTGACTGTTAGCCAAAGGCAAGATGGGAAGTAATCGCGCGAGCTTAGAAAACAAATTAATGAATTGGTCTTGAGCGCCAAAGATAACGGACGGCCTAAAAATAGTCCAGTCAAGGTCGCTAGCCATCACTGCAAGCGCCCCATCTCCCTTGCTACGCTGATACATCGATGGCCCATGACTATCCGCCCCTAATGCACTCATGTGCAAATAGCGCCTCAACCCATGTAACTGCATCGCAGTCACAATATTTTTTGGTAAATCAACGTGAGCCGCCTTGAATATTTTCCCATAAGGTTGCGCTGGTTTATCGTGCAACACGCCCACCAAATTGATGACCGCACCATTCGGTTGAACACGCGCGCATAGGTTTTGCAATTCATCAAAGTTATGCACATCGGACTCTTCAAGATGCGTCTTGGGCAGAGTGCGCAACTCACGCGCAGCGCCAAGATGTGCCGTCGGCAAAAGTACTGAATACCCAACGGCCTGCAGTTTAGCGGCCAGCACTCGACCAACAAACCCGTTGCCCCCAATGAGAAGAATGTCGTATTCCATAAACTCTTGCTTGTTTGTTAGGGCAATTCAGATTGGGTTGCTGCTTTAGGGGATATCACCCCTAGGCGCTGCTTCAAAGATTGGGTCTGCTCTTGGATCACTGATGAATAGTAGTTCGCATTAGAAAGAACATTCTTTACATAAGTACGCGTCTCCGCGAAAGGAATCGTCTCTGCAAAAATAGCGCCTTCAGTTGGACTCGTTAATTTCTCACGCCATTGCTTAGAACGAGATGGGCCTGCGTTATAAGCCGCGGAAGCCAACACCCATGATCCATCTAAATCGAGCAAAACCATGTTGAGATAATTACTGCCTAAAGTGAGATTGGTATTTGTATTACTCAATTTGTCATTGGTGTAATTAGTCATGCCAATCTTCTTGGCAACATACTTTGCAGTATTTGGCATGATTTGCATCAGCCCAGATGCGCCAACAGAAGAAGAGGCGCTAATGATGAAGCGTGACTCTTGACGAATAAGGCCATATGCCCAAGCCAAGTTCAAATCAATCTGACGCGCAATGGGTGAGAGTTCATCGCGATATGGTGTTGGATAACGCAAATTAAAATCATGCTCTTGCTTTGTGCGATCGGCCGTATTCACCACTCGATCATATAGGCCAATACGTTTCGCATACTCAGCAGCAGCCAGCAATTGCTTATCGGTCATATTGCGCAATTCCCAGTTCCACTCGCGATTACCCTCAAAACGCAAATTCATCGCATAGAACCGATCGCCCCTAATAAAACCATTGCGATTCGCCATCGCGTCAATATCCTGTTCGGATACTTTGGTGCGCGCAGGAGGGTGATTAGGTCTACCCAACTCTTCACGCGCTAACTGCCCATAAAAATTGTATTGATCAGCGATCAGCTCATAGCTCTCACGAGCCTTAGCATCCTGACCATCGACTTTCAAGGCACGGCCGTACCAATAGGCCCAAGCGGGATCGCGACTGCGCACCACAGGGTTCATACCCTCAATCGCATTTTTAACTAGCGTCCAATCTTTAGCGCGTAGGCCCGCACGCACCTTCCACTCCTGGGTTTCGGCGGAAAGCAATTCGTTGTAGCCTAAATCTTGTTGCAAACGATAAGCATCATCCGCTTTGGCGTCTAATTTCTTGGCCAAAAATTGACCAATGACGCCCCAAGCGACAGCTTGATTTTCTTTGCTATACCGCGAGCCATTTTGAGAAAAGTCTTTGAACGCCTTAACAGGATCCGCTTTAGCAGACTTCACGACATCCGCAATAGGATCATCACCACCAATCCGACGTGACATAGTATCAAAGCCCATCTCACTAGCAGCGCGACCAATCGCTTTAGCCTCGCTCAGCGACATCCCACCAGCGGCAACCAATGCTGGAACCAGCTCTTGGCAAGCCTGCCCAAAATAAGATGGGTTCAACAATATCGCACGGGAATCAACAGCCAACTTCGTTGGGTTCTCACCTTGCGCCAGCTTGGATTGCAAGGCATAGCATTTGACCTGGGTATCATCGTCCAAAACAAACTTGGCATATTCAGAATCAAAGCTTGTCCAATCCTTACGCTTACCCAATACTAGCAGCCAATCATTACGCATACGATCGGCTAAAGCCGAGCCTTCATACTGCCTCAGAAAACCATTGACCTGAGCATCAGCGCTAGTGTCGGCTCTGGCAGCTCCAGCACTATCAAAGAGCTCCGGCTTAATCCGAAAATACGCGACATAGTCATCGTACGGATAGCCCGATAAACTCGCAGCTAATTGTTGAGCACGAAATACATCGTTCTTTTTCGCCGCTTCACGCAGATCAATAAATATACGGTCAGTATCGGTAATATCGGCAGAACTTGCCTTACTTGCGTAGGACTTTGGTAGATTTGCCTTTTTTATTTTTTCTGCAAAAATATTAGGCGAAAAGAGAAGCAAGCTGACAAGAAAAATTCCAGTCAACCGATGGCGCTTCATTACCTGAATCTCAAACCTCTTTTTCACTGTCTAACCCTATACTTAAATACTCGTTTACTATATTTGCTAATTTTCGCCCGATAATGCTTGGTATGCACGGTAATTCGCTAAAAACCTTACGCTGCGATCTGCTAACGCAAAGAACATGTTTTACTACTGGCAAAAACTATGCGGAAAGCCTCCAAAACCTCACTGCGGGACTGAATCAGTTCCTATCTCAACAAAATCCATCATCAATTGCGCTCTACATTCCCATCCAGGATGAGCCAGACCTCCGCCCCCCACTCTTGGCTTGGGCGAAACTAAAGATGGGGCGTCAACTGGCTCTGCCTTTTGCACGACCCGATAAGCATTTGGATTTCTATTTATGGAAAGAGGGTGATAGCCTAATTCCTAGTAAACATGGCGTGCCTGAACCTGATCCAAAAAATCCACAGCGAGATGAAGTCATTCCGGACTGCATCCTCATACCCTGTGTGGGCTGGTCCAAAACCACAGGCGCAGTAAATCAATATTGGCGACTGGGCTATGGGGGCGGCTACTTTGATCGCACCCTGGCTCAATTACGCAAGATTAAACCCCAGCTAATCTGCATTGGGGTCGCATTTGACTGGCAGGAGCTAAAAGACTCCCAATGGCAAGCTCAAACTCATGATGAGCCCTTAGATCTACTGCTGACGGAGTCTGGGCTACTTCGATAAATCTAAATTATCTGCAATCGCCAAGACTGCATCAGCCTGATTGAGTGAATAGAAGTGCAACCCAGGGGCGCCAGCCGATAAAAGTTGATCGCACAAATCAGTAACCACCTCTTCTCCAAATGCACGAATAGAAGCTGTGTCATCACCATAAGATTGCAAACGTAAGCGAATCCAACGGGGAATCTCGGCGCCACACGCATCTGAAAAACGCAGCAATTGAGTGCTATTGGTAATGGGCATGATGCCAGCAATGATCGGCTGAGTTACACCCAAATCATAGGCCTCGTCAGCAAAGCGAAAGTAAGCATCACTATTATAAAAATACTGGGTCACTGCGGAATTCGCACCCGCCTTCATCTTTCGCACAAAAAAGTCGATATCGCTTGCGGGTGATTTTGCCTGCGGATGGGTCTCCGGATACGCGGCTATATCAATATGAAACCAATCGCCAGTTTCCGCACGAATAAACTCAACTAACTCATTGGCATGAAGGAACTCGCCATAATGCCCCATGCCAGATGGCAGGTCGCCACGCAAGGCAACAATACGTTTCACACCTAAAGCCTGATACTGCTTGAGTATCTCGCGCACGCTCTCACGCGAGCTGCCGACACAAGATAGGTGCGGAGCAACAGCCGCACCGGCAGCATGAATATCACTCACCACTTTTAAGGTGCCAGACTGAGTAGAGCCACCGGCACCAAAAGTCACGGAATAAAACGCGGGATTGAGTGACGCACTCAAACGCTCGCGCACTAGATGCAGCTTGTTCTCACCTTCAGGTGTTTTAGGAGGAAAGAATTCAACGCTTAATTCCATGATTTTGGGCCTATGTACTTTTAGTGCTTATTAATAACGATAGTGGTCGGCCTTGTATGGGCCTTCTTTAGCTACACCAATATACGAAGCTTGTTGATCCGACAACACAGTTAACTGCGCATTGAGCGTCTTCAACTGCAAACGCGCAACTTTTTCATCCAAGTGCTTAGGCAAGGTGTAAACACCAACCGGATATTTGTCCGTACCAACCGCATTCCACAATTCAATTTGCGCGATCACTTGATTGGCAAATGAAGAGCTCATGACATAAGACGGATGGCCCGTACCACAACCGAGGTTAACCAAACGACCCCTCGCCAAAATGATGATGCGCTTCTCAGGCATGCCATTGGCTGCAGGGAAAATCACATGGTCAACTTGTGGCTTGATCTCTTCCCATTTGTACTTTTCAATGCCTGCGACATCAATCTCATTATCAAAGTGGCCGATGTTACATACGATAGCCTGATTCTTCATCTTGATCATGTGGTCATGAGTAATCACGTGGTAATTACCAGTAGCAGAAACGAAGATGTCCGCTTTATCGGCAGCGTAATCCATAGTTACGACTCGGTAGCCCTCCATCGCAGCTTGCAATGCGCAAATTGGATCCACCTCAGTAACCCACACTTGAGCTGACAAAGCACGTAGCGCTTGCGCCGAACCTTTACCGACATCACCATAGCCGCAAACGACCGCAACCTTACCAGCAACCATCACATCGGTAGCGCGCTTGATCGCATCAACCAATGACTCACGGCAACCATACAAATTATCGAACTTGCTCTTGGTTACAGAATCATTCACGTTAATAGCTGGAAACTTTAGATCACCCTTGGCGAACATTTGATACAGACGATGTACCCCTGTGGTTGTTTCTTCGGTAACGCCTTTCACTTTTTCTAAACGCGCGGAATACCACGTCGAATCTTGCTCTAATTTGTTTTTGATCGCAGCAAACAAAATCGTTTCTTCTTCACTAGTCGGATGATTCAAGCAAGCTTGATCTTTTTCCGCACGAGCACCGAGGTGCAGCAACAAGGTAGCATCGCCACCATCATCCAAAATCATATTGGTGAAACCGCCATCAGCCCACTCAAAAATACGATGGGTGTAATCCCAATATTGTTCAAGAGTCTCGCCCTTAATCGCATATACCGGCGTACCGTTAGCAGCAATCGCAGCAGCAGCATGATCTTGTGTTGAAAAAATATTGCATGAAGCCCACTGCACTTCTGCACCGAGAGCCTCAAGAGTCTCGATCAATACAGCGGTTTGAATGGTCATGTGCAATGAACCGGTAATACGGGCGCCACGTAATGGTTGTTGCGCAGCAAACTCATCGCGAATAGCGATGAGGCCAGGCATCTCGGTTTCAGCAATGGCGATTTCTTTACGGCCAAAATCAGCCAAGGAAATATCGGCAATTGCGCAACGGGTTGCTACAAAGTCTTGTAAGTTGAAATTAGAAACGGTACTCATAAATGCTCCAGCTAAATACAATTCAATGCTGGAGTAGAAACTCGCTAGCCATTGAACCATGGGTTAGCGAGCGCGGTTGCAATTAGCAAGCTCCGTTTAAGAGTCCGCTCCCTTCAAGCCTGGGGAAACACTGGTTCTCAGCATTCCTTGCAACGCTCCTTGAAGGTATGGCGAAATTGTAATCAATTTCGCCATATTTGGCTTCAGTACTATAGATTTACCGCTTACAGGCCTGCTGCTGCACGTAATGCGGGCGCTTTATCGCATTGTTCCCAAGTAAATTCTGGCTCTTCACGACCGAAGTGCCCATAAGCAGCGGTTTTACGATAAATTGGACGCAAGAGATTCAACATCTTCACAATGCCTTTTGGACGCAAGTCAAAGTGCTCGGATACTAATTGCGCAATCTTTTCATCAGGAACCTTGCCTGTACCAAAGGTGCTAACCATGACAGACGTTGGCTTCGCAACACCAATCGCGTAAGAGATCTGAATAAGACACTTGCTTGCTAAACCAGCAGCAACGATATTCTTCGCAACATAACGGCCAGCGTACGCGGCAGAACGGTCAACTTTAGAAGGATCCTTGCCCGAGAAAGCACCGCCGCCGTGAGGCGCCGCGCCGCCATAGGTGTCCACAATAATCTTGCGGCCAGTTAGGCCACAATCGCCTTGTGGGCCACCAATGACAAAACGCCCCGTTGGATTCACCAAGAAGTTAATCGCACCCTTAATCAAATGCTTAGGCAAAACTGGTTTGATGATTTCTTCAATAACCGCTTCACGCAATTTCTCGAGAGAAATATCTTCATCATGCTGCGTAGACAACACTACCGTGTCAATAGAGTCAGGCTTGCCATCAACATAACGCAAGGTCACTTGAGACTTGGCATCTGGACGCAACCAGGTTAAACGGCCATCACGACGTAATTGGGATTGGCGTTCAACTAAGCGATGCGATAAATGAATAGGCAAAGGCATGAGCTCAGCCGTCTCATCGCAAGCATAACCAAACATTAAACCCTGGTCGCCAGCGCCTTGGTCCAAACCATCATCATGCGCCTTATCAACACCCTGAGCAATGTCTGGACTTTGCTTGTCATAGGCAACCAATACAGCGCAACCCTTGTAATCGATACCGTAAGCGGTATTGTCATAACCAATTTCGCGCAAAGTATTGCGAGCCACTTGGATGTAATCCACGTTAGCGTTTGTAGTAATCTCACCAGCCAACACAACTAAGCCGGTATTACACAAGGTCTCTGCCGCAACACGCGCAGTCGGGTCTTGGGCCAAAATGGCATCCAAGATTGAATCGGAGATTTGGTCAGCTACTTTATCGGGGTGGCCTTCAGAGACAGACTCTGAGGTAAAGAAGTAATCATTTGCCATTGCATATTCCTTTCAAGATAACACGATCTATGGGACAACTCGACGTGCCAGGAACCACAACGGCGACGCTTTAGCAGAATTTTTGAATCGCCCTGCAAGTTGTCTTAACTCAGCGATGTAGCGATTCTATCTGAAAATCGGCAAATTCAGCAAGCTATGAGGCTAACAAGCAGTAAATTTGTCCCTACCGCCAGCATTGAATATCATTGAAGGGTGCAAAAACAACTCCTCCAACTAAGCCTTAGTATGATTGCCGCACTACCCCTTGCGATGGTACAGTGCTTTGGGGCTTTTTTAGGACTATTAGCTTATATTGGCTCAGCACAATATCGAACCCTGTTTCGCAATCAATATGGGGCCGTTGCAAAAAGTCATCGACTTCCATTAAGACTGTGGACTGCTGCTGCCGAATCTGGCAAGCTTTTCTTAGATAGCCTATGGATTTGGCACAACTCTAAAAAAGCTCTCAAACTGGCTGAAGTCCAAAACTGGGAACTGGTTGAAGCAGCCATCAACGAAGGACATGGCTTAGTCATGTTGACCCCACACCTCGGCGGCTTTGAAATTATTCCGCGCGTATTGGCACAGCATTTTCCGGCAACTATTCTGTATCGCCCCTCTCGCCAAGATTGGCTCAATGAAGTCGTAGAGACAGGACGTGCTTATCCGAATATGCAGTTTGTGCCGACAAACTTGAATGGGGTGCGTCAAATGACGCGCGCGCTCACACGAGGCGAGGCCATTGGAATTCTTCCAGATCAGGTGCCTAGCGGAGGTGAAGGTGTTTGGGTGCCATTCTTTGGACGGCCTGCTTACACAACACCACTACCCGCCCGCCTAGCCAATCGCAATAACACGCCCGTAATAATGTTTACTGCCAAACGCAAATCACTTGGCAAGGGTTGGCTGGTGCAAGCGGTTCGCCTTGAGAAACTCTCAGAAGATTCAGCAATCGCAGCCACTCAAATCAATCAAGCCCTGGAACAAGCCATCCTTAAGGCTCCAGAGCAATTTATTTGGGCTTACAACCGTTATAAGCACCCCACTGGTGCAGAATTGCCCCCAAGCAACTGATAAAAAATTACTCAAGATGACTTGGTTACAAAACCTCTTCAACTTTCTAGCGCTCAGCCTACTGCGCCTCTTTGCCTTTCTCCCCTATTCGCTCACGATCCATATTGGCTACGGTCTGGGATGGCTTGCCGCCCATATCCCCAATGAGCGCGCGAAGGTGGTTACAACCAACTTGCGTTTGTGTTTTCCAACGCTTACCGAGCGAGAAATTAATGCGCTAGCACTGGAGCATTGGAAGTTGTTCGGGCGCAGCGTCATGGAAAGAAGTCGTATTTGGCTTGGCAGCGGTAAACAAATCACTGATATTGTGACCATCAATTCTGCAATCACATTGGGTGATCGCAAACCACGCTTGCTCATCAACCCCCACTTTGTGGGTCTTGAGGGTGGCTTCATGGCTCTCTCAGTTTTGGCAAGCCAACACGATTGGCCGCGAGGCGCAGGTCTTTACCAAAACATGAAAAATCCTTTCTTCAACCAAAAGATGATTGAGTGGAGAAATCGCTTTGGCGGCAAGTCGATCGAAAGACAAAGCCGCCTGCGTGACCTCATTAAAGAAATTCAGACTGGAAACTTTATCTTTATTGCGCCCGATATTGACCTTGACCCCCGTGATTCTGTCTTTGTTCCTTTCTTTGGCATTCAAACCAACACCATCACGTCCGTTTCTCGCTTAGCCAGACTGAGTGGCGCCGAAGTTTGCTTAATGACTACAACGCTTAATCAAGATCGAAGCGGCTATATCTGCAATATTAGCGAACCCATACCTAACTTTCCTAGCGATGATGTTGAAGCGGATACCGCCCGCTTAAATCAATACATCGAAGAGCTTGTTCGCGAAAGACCGGCAGAGTACTATTGGGTACACAAACGTTTTAAACATAGACCCCCTGGCGAACCCAGCCTCTATCACTAACTGAATACACGGAAATACTTTTGAGCATGAATTCCAGCAACGCCGCACGCAAGCTACGCTTCGCCAAAATGCATGGTGCTGGCAATGATTTCATTGTGCTCAATGGCATTGATCAAGATCTGAGTGATATCACCCGCGAGCAATGGCAAAAACTGGCTCACCGTCAATTTGGCATTGGCGCGGATCAAATCTTGCTAGTAGAGAAAGCAGCTCGTCCAGATGCTGATTTTCGTTATCGCATCTTTAATGCGGATGGTGGAGAAGTGGAGCAATGCGGCAATGGTTCCCGTTGCTTTGTGCGCTTTGTGCTCGATCAAGGTCTCTCTAGCAAAAACCCCTTGCGCGTTGAAGTTGCACATACAGTCCTCACCCTAAAATCTCATCCAGATGGTCAAGTAGAGGTTGATATGGGCGCACCTATTTTTGAACATAGCCGCATCCCCTTCAAGGCAGATGGCTTGGCTAGCAAACAAGAATTCCATGAAACGCTCTACGCACTACCGCTAAACCAGCCAGCCAGCCATGACGATTGGATCGGTGTTGTATCGATGGGCAATCCGCATGCAGTTCAGGTAGTAGGTGATATTGATAGCGCTCCAGTAAATGAAGAGGGCTCATTCATTGAAAAGCATCCCGCTTTCCCAAAGCGGGTGAACGCAGGCTACATGCAAATCCTCAGTCGCAATGAAATCAAATTACGTGTCTTTGAGCGCGGCGCTGGTGAAACGCTTGCCTGTGGAACTGGTGCTTGTGCCGCGGTGGTTTCTGGTATTCGCCGTGGCATGTTGGACTCACCAGTCAAGGTTCACACACGTGGTGGCGACCTACAAATTGCTTGGGGGGGAATAGTAAATGATGTTATTCAATCGGTCATCATGACTGGACCCGCTGTCACCGTATTTGAAGGTGAAACAGAGATCTAAGCAAGTGCTTAGATCCCGTACTTTTCTCTGTAAGTTTTTACCGCTGGCAAATAATGCGTTAACTCCGCATCGCTTGATGCAGTTAAAAAAGCCATCAAATCCGCAAGATTAGCAATTGCAATCACCGGCAAGCCAAATTCTTTCTCGACAGCCTGTACTGCAGACTTGTCGCCAATCTCAATCGCCGTACCCGACCTCTCCATCCGATCTAGCGCAATCAGAACTGCAGCTGGTTCTGCCCCAGCAGCTCGAATAAGCTCAACAGACTCGCGCACCGAAGTGCCGGCAGAAATCACGTCATCTACGATCACCACCTTGCCTTTAACAGGAGCGCCCACTAAAGTGCCGCCTTCACCGTGATCTTTGGCTTCTTTACGGTTGTAAGCATATGGTACATTCCGCCCACTTTCAGCCAAGGCAATTGCTGTAGCTGCGGCTAGAGTGATGCCTTTATATGCTGGGCCATAAAGCATATCGAACTTGATCTTGGATTCTTGCAAGGCTTTGGCGTAATAGCGGCCTAAGGCACTTAAGCGAGCTCCGTCATTAAAACCGCCAGCATTAAAAAAATAGGGGGAGAGTCGTCCTGCTTTGGTTTTAAACTCCCCAAATGACAACACCTTTGCCTCTAGGGCAAAACGAATAAAGTTAACTTGATTTGAATTTTCTGAGCTCATAGGACTACATGTTACGCATCATTTCCGCGAACCTCAACGGTATCCGTTCCGCAGTCAAAAAAGGCTTCCTGCCATGGGTCATTAAACAGAAGGCGGACTTCATCTGCATGCAAGAGCTTAAGGCCCAGCGAGATGATCTGGAGGACGCCATCATCAACCCCGATGGCTTACACGGTTACTTTCATCATGCCGAGAAAAAAGGCTATAGCGGCTGTGGAATCTACACCCCCCACCAGCCCGACGATGTGCTGTATGGCTATGGCAATGAAGAATTTGATGCTGAAGGTCGCTATGTAGAAGCCCGCTTCAAAAAACTCTCTGTCATTTCGGTGTACATGCCCTCGGGCTCAAGCTCCCCAGAACGACAAGAAGCCAAGTATCGATATTTAAATAGCTTCCTACCCCACCTCATCAAACTCAAAAAATCCGGCCGAGAAATTGTTCTCTGTGGTGATGTCAATATTGCTCACCACGAAATTGATCTCAAAAACTGGAAGGGCAATGTTAAGAACTCCGGCTTCCTGCCTGAGGAGCGTGCTTGGCTTACCAAGCTCTTTGATCAAGTTGGTTACGTGGACGTCTACCGCAAGATTGAGCCCGAGGCTAAAGAAAATTGCTATACCTGGTGGAGCAATCGTGGTCAGGCTTATGCGAAAAATGTGGGTTGGCGCATTGACTATCAGATCGCTACACCCCGAATTGCCAATAGCGCCAAGAAAACTTCCGTCTACAAGGATGAGCGCTTTTCAGATCACGCGCCCTTGATTGTTGACTTCGATTGGCCTACTTAAACACGCTTGGCACCTCAGGCTCTGCAGTGTGATTCCAGGGGGCAATCTTCATCAATAAGAGCATTCCTGGGATGGCGAGTGCAAAACACAAGATGAAGAAATCAAACCAACCAAGCGCATCCACGATATAGCCAGTAATGGCGTTAATGAAAGTACGCGGCACTGCTGCCAGGCTAGTAAATAGAGCGAATTGAGTAGCGGTGTAGCGAGGGTCGGTTGTCTGCGCGATATAGGCAGTGAAAGCGGCCGTACCCAAACCAACCGCAAAAGCCTCAAAACCAATCACCCAAGCTAAAACCCAAGGACTCAGACCCACCTTTGCCAAAATCGCAAACCCTAAAATTGCAAATGCTTGTAAGACTCCAAAAATCCACAAGCCGCGCGCTATCGTCATCTTCTGTAGCCAATAGGCGCCAAGTAAGCCGCCACCTAAGCTTGCCCACAAACCAGCATTCTTGGCAACCAAACCAATTTGAGTACGCGTAAAGCCGAGATCCATATAGAAAGGTGTCGCTAAAGCCGTCGCCATGGAGTCACCAAGCTTGTACAAAAAGATGAAGGCCAAAATAAGGCATGCAGCCTTCCACCCGCGTCGGGTTATGAATTCTTTAAATGGCTCCATCACCGCAGCCCGCAAGGATTGCGGAGGAGTGCCGCGCAAAGAAGGCTCTGGAAGCATAAGTGTCGTCAGTACGCCAACCAGAACAAAAGCGCCCGTAATCATGAATACTGTTGACCAAGGCATGAAGTCTGAAAGAATCAGCGAGAATGAACCTGGCACAAGCGTGGAGAGCTTGTACGCATTGACAAAAACTGCGGTACCAGAACCCAACTGCGAATCCGCAAGCCATTCGCGGCGATAGGCATCTACAACAATATCCTGGCTAGCCGAGAAAAATGCCACTACTGCTGCGAGCCCCACCACAGCCCAAATTTCTGTAACGGGATTGAAGAAGCCCATCGCCATAACCGCAAGCATTACAGTGAGTTGCGTGATCAGCATCCATCCGCGACGTCTCCCCAAAAATGGAATAGGATAGCGATCCAAAAATGGTGACCATAAAAATTTCCAGGTATATGGAAAGCCCACTAAAGCAAATAGGCCAATCGCCTTAAGATCCACTCCATCAGACTTGAGCCAAGCCGCGAGTAAGTTGTAAAGAATGAATAAAGGCAAGCCGCTAGAAAAACCCAAGAAGCCGCATGCTATTAAAGCCTTGGTATTGCTTGGCGTTTTTAGTGAGATAGCGCTATCGCTCATGCCCAATAGGCTTAGGCGCGACGAACATGGAACAAAGCAAGGCTACCAAATAAGTTTGGTAGCAAGGTTACCTCTCGACCCTCATGCAAGATGCAACGGCCAATAATCTTTAGTCCAAGACTGGAAGCCAGCCTCTCAAAATCAGCCACTGTCAGTACGCGCACATTGGGCGTGTTGTACCACTGATAGGGCAAACTTTTAGACACGGGCATGTGACCCATGCCAACCGCTAAGCGGTGTGACCAATGGCCAAAGTTCGGAAAAGACACCACTGACTCTTTGCCAACGCGCACTACTTCGCGCAAGATCTTTTCAGTTTGATGAATAGTTTGTAGCGTTTGAGATAAAACCACCGTATCAAAGCTATCATTCTCAAACAGCGCTAAACCCCCTTCGAGATTTTGCTGAATAACATTTAAACCTTTTTGCACACAAGAGAGCACGCGTGCATCATCAATCTCAACACCGTAAGAATGGACCGGCTTCTGTTTTTGTAAAAACTCCAGGAAGCTTCCATCACCACAGCCCAAGTCCAACACTTGGCTATTGGGCGCGATCCATTTGGCAATAGCTACAAAATCTGCCCGCTTCATTTCAGAACCTCGCGCATTTTTCCAAAATAAGCTCGGATGAGATTGTGATAACGAGGGTCATCCAATAAGAAAGCGTCGTGCCCATGAGGGGCATCAATCTCCGCATAACTGACTTCACTCTTGTTACTCAGGAGAGACTCCACAATCTCGCGACTACGATTTGGCGGAAAACGCCAATCTGTTGAAAAGCTCACCACTAAAAATTTTGCCTGCACTTCTGCCAGCGCACGATTAAGACTACCCTCATAACGACGCGAAGGATCAAAGTAATCCAGGGCGCGCGTAATCAACAGATAAGTATTAGCATCGAAGTACGTAGAAAACTTATCGCCTTGATAACGCAAATAACTCTCCACCTCAAACTCAATATCAAAACTAAAACGATAGTCATTTGATTCGCCATTGGGGCGCTGTAGTTCACGACCGAACTTTTCAGCCATATCGTCATCAGATAAATAAGTGATATGACCCACCATGCGCGCCAATCTCAAGCCGCGTTTAGGAACAACACCGCGCTCGTAGTAATTGCCACCATGAAAATCAGGGTCTGAAAGAATGGCGTTACGAGCTACTTCATTAAACGCAATATTCTGCGCGCTTAATTTTGGAGTTGAGGCAATGATGACGCAATGATCCAAACGTTTTGGAAACTGAATAGCCCAGGCCATAGCCTGCATTCCACCAAGACTTCCACCCATCACCGCAGCGAATTTGCGGATACCCAGCTTATCCGCTAAGCGCGCCTGAGTGTTGACCCAGTCCTCAACAGTCACTACAGGAAAAGCCGCTCCGTAAGGCTTGCTAGTGGCTGGATTAATACTCATCGGGCCGGTAGAGCCAAAACAAGAACCGAGATTATTGACGCCGATAACGAAAAAATAGTCAGTATCTACAGGCTTGCCTGGACCAATCATGTTGTCCCACCATCCAATATCTTTTGGATCGACAGGATCGGGACCGGCCACATGATGTGAAGCATTAAGCGCGTGACAGATCAGAACAGCATTGCTTTTATCGGCATTTAATTTGCCGTAAGTTTCAATTACTAAATCGTAGCCGGACAACATGGCGCCACTTTGCAAAGGCAAGGGCTCGGCAAAATGGATGGTGTTTCTAGAGAGATGTATCTCGCTCATTCGGACAAAAGAATGCGAAGACTTATATCAGACGCCTCGGTCGGTTGCTTCTTGAAGCCACTTCGAGCAAAGCGATGCCAGCGACCCAAAACGAAACTCATCAACATAGCCGCGCGAATACCGACTTCCTCTTGCCCCACTTGCGCCCATGCCCCGCCTTGAGTTTGAGCAATTCGCAAAGATTGCTTTAAGGAAGTTTCGACACGATCTAGAACTTGAGTAATACGCTCTTGCAAGCGATCATCCTCTTGCAATAAGGCATCACCCAATAAAACACGGGTCATCCCAGGATTTTTTTCAGCAAAGAACAATAGCATCTGCAAAATACCGCGGGCCTGAGCAAGGCCTGACTCTTCTTTTTGATTGATTTGGTTAATTAAGCCAAAAACGGTTTGCTCAATGAAGGCAATTAAACCCTCAAACATTTGAGCCTTACTAGCAAAGTGCCGATAAAGCGCCGCCTCAGAAACTTGAATTTTGGCAGCCAATGCTGCAGTGGTTATACGCTCACCCTTGGGATTTTGCAGCATCTCTGCAAGCACCTGCAAAATTTGTAAGCGGCGCTCGCCTGGACGTGGGCGCTTGCGCGCTTTACCCGCCTCAGCAGCGCTGCTTTCAATTTCTGACGGCTCTAAAGAATCGCGCATAGTGATCAGTTATCCATAGCTTATCTAGAACGAATCATCGTTCCGAAGGCTTGCTCCGTCAGAATTTCCAAAAGCAAGGAGTGCTCAATCCGCCCATCAATAATGTGCACTGAATTCACGCCGCTCTTCGCAGCATCCAAAGCGGAAGATATCTTAGGCAACATACCACCAGAGATGGTTCCATCAGCAAATAAATTATCAATTTCTCGAGCGGTCAAATCCGTTAAAAGCTTGCCACTCTTATCCAATACGCCGGGAATATTCGTCATCATGACCAATTTCTCGGCATGCAAAATTTCAGCCATCTTTCCAGCAACTAAGTCGGCATTGATGTTGTAAGCTTGGCCTTCAGCGCTAAAGCCAATAGGCGATATCACCGGAATAAAAGCATCGTCCTGCAAAGCCTTTACTACTGCGGGATTAATCGCCTCGATCTCACCTACAAAGCCAATATCAATTTTTTGCCCTGGATTTTTCTCATCAGAAATCAACATCTTCTTCGCATGAATCAAGCCACCATCTTTGCCAGTCAAGCCCACTGCCTGTCCACCAAAGTGATTGATTAACATCACGATGTCTTGTTGCACTTCACCACCAAGAACCCACTCCACTACCTCCATGGTTTCTTCATCGGTAATGCGCATGCCCTGAATAAAATTACCAGTCTTGCCGATCTTCTTCAGAGCCTCGTCAATTTGTGGTCCACCACCATGTACCACGACAGGATTCATGCCAACCAATTTCAGCAAAATCACATCGCGGGCAAAACTTTCTTTTAAGCGCTCCTCCACCATGGCGTTTCCGCCGTACTTAATCACAATAGTCTTACCGTGATACTGGCGGATATAAGGCAAGGCCTCGGCCAAAATCTCCGCCTTCAATAAAGGGGGGATATCGGCAAGGGAAGGTAAAGGTTTGGTCATTGCATCTAAATATTAAGAATTACTCGCCAAACAACTTTTGGCGTAGTTCGCGACGCTCTTGCGCTTCAAGAGATAAATTTGCAGTGGGTCTAGCAATCAAGCGAGATAGGCCAATTGGTTCACCCGTCTCTTCGCACCAACCGTAATCGGCAGACTCAATCCGCGCCAATGCTTGCTCAACTTTTTTAAGCAACTTACGCTCGCGATCACGAGTGCGCAATTCAAGCGCATGCTCTTCTTCAATCGTTGCGCGATCAGCTGGATCAGGAACCAAAATATTTTCACGAAGATGCTCAGTGGTTTCTGAAGCATTCTTTAAGATGTCATCTTTTAGGGTCAGCAGTTTTTGACGGAAAAAATCTAGCTGGGCCGCATTCATGTAGTCCTTGTCAGCCATCTTGAGCAATTCGGCTTCGGTTAAGGGCGTGCCCTTTGAAGTCTTGCTACTTACAGCTTTAGCAACTTTTGGAGCTGCTGCAGTTTTTGTTGCTGTTTTTACCGTCATCTCATTCTTTCCATTGGTTTGAAGCATTATTGCCTCATTCTGCCAAAGTTTTACGACCTTTTATCAATATTGACTGTGGCGGCAGATTGTATCCGAACCTGCCTAAGCCAAACACCCCTCGAGCCCAGCTAATAGGGTGTCTTTGGGCAGATCAATGCCAATAAACACCATACGGGTTTGCTTGGGTTCGACACCCCATAAACCAGCTAAATCGCTGCCCATCATCTGATGAACCCCCTGGAACACCACTTTTCGGTTGCTTCCCTTGACATAGAGGACACCTTTATAACGCAACATCTTCTCCCCAAAGACCTCCAAAATGCCCCCCAGGAAGTCTTCCAATTTTTTGTGATCAAAGGGTTTATCACTACGAAAAACAAAGGATTGAATGCGGTCTGTATGCCCCGCATGACCATGATGGTCATGGTGATCGTGACCATGATCGTGCCCACAAGTACTGTGATCGTGATCCTCTGACTCCAAAAAATGAGGGTCAATGTCCAATTTAGCATTCAAATTGAAGCCCTTGAGGTCTAAAACTGCGTCCAAAGGCACAACCCCTTTAGAAATACCCTGAATCGGCGCCCGAGGATTCATGTGCATTAAACGCGCATGCAATGCATCCACCTCGGCTGGCGTGACCAGGTCAGTCTTCGTAATAAAGATTTGATCAGCAAAGCCAACCTGGCGCTGAGCCTCTTCATGCTCGGTAAGCTGTTGCTGACCGTGCTTGGCGTCTACCAAGGTCACCACCGCATCCAAAACGTAGTGATCTGCCACATCGTCGTCCATAAAGAAAGTCTGGGCAACTGGGCCAGGATTAGCAACCCCGGTAGTCTCAATGACCACACGTTCAAAACTAATTTTCTTGTCCTTACGCTGCTCCCAAAGCTCATTGAGGGCGTCGACGAGATCACCACGAATCGTGCAGCAAATACAGCCGTTGCTCATCTGCACAATGTTTTCTTGATTGTCCTGAACCAGGATGTCGTTATCGATATTCTCTTCGCCGAACTCATTCTCGATCACAGCAATTTTTTTACCATGCTGCTCTGTGAGGATGTGCTTTAGCAGGGTGGTTTTGCCGCTACCCAGAAAGCCCGTCAGAATCGTTACTGGAATTAATGCCATCATGGATCCATTCAAAATCTAGTAGTAAATCATTTCCCAGCTTGGGAAACCTTATATCTTACCGAGTTCCTCAGTCTTTGCCAGCCTTTGCTCGAGGATGCGCTTTGTCATATGCCTGAGCGAGGTGCTGGAAATCTAAAGACGTATAAATCTGGGTGCTAGCAATACTGGCATGCCCCAACATTTCCTGAACTGCCCGTAAATCCTGGGAGGATTGAAGCACATGGCTTGCAAAGCTGTGGCGCATCATGTGAGGATGCACATGGGTTGGCAATCCAGCGCGCATCGCAAGGGTGCGTAAGCGGGCTTGGACAGTGCGCGGAGATAAGCGGGCGCCTGTAGCGGAAATAAATAATGCGTGAGACTGCTGGGCATACTCCGCACCATCCCGCAACTCTCGCCAAAGTTGTAAAGATCTCATCGCTGGCGTCCCAACTGGAACAGAGCGACGTTTCCCCCCTTTCCCCAACACGGTTACTTCAGCAGCATCCCAATCTAGCCATCCAGCAGATGCCTGTTGGCGCTCCTTACTTTGCATCACATCAATGCCCAAGAGCTCCGAAAGACGCAAGCCAGATGAATACAGCAAATCTACGATCGCCGCATCCCGAACGGATTCCAAATCTTTCTTCTCTTTGGCCTCATGCACCACTTGATTCACTAATGCCAAAGCCTGCTCAACAGACAGGGCCTTAGGCAAAGACTTCAAACGCTTCGGGGCTTTAACATCATCCACCGGGTTGGCGCTCAATTTAACGCGCGCCCTACCCGCCAGCGCATCTCTACGCGCATCTTTCTCAGTTAGCCAGTCATACCAGCCGCGCCAAGCAGAAAGTCCACGAGCAATCGTTCTTGGGGACTTGCCCCTGGCATGCCACCTTCCCGCCCAGCGCCTGACATGCGCATTGCTAACCTTTAATAGCTCAATAGAGTCGGCAACAGCAAAATTTTGTAATTCGGTTAAATCCATGCGATACGCCTTAAGCGTATGCGGTGAGAGCTGGCGCAGTACATGAAGCTCATGCAAGTATTCCTGCACAAGCGGATGGAGTTCAGTCGACTGTGGCTTCATAAGCTTGGACACGATCCAAAGCTGTGGCAGTTAATTCAGCAATTTGACGCAAATAGAAAGCGCCCATGTCTGCGGTAAAGCGAGATTCATCTTTGCTTGCCAATAACAGAACTGCTGGAGCCTGCTTGCCTGAGCCGCCCTTATCCAGGGGCAAACCAATGGCCACCATGCTTTGCCATTCTGGGTCAATGGCAGTTTGGGTTGCCAGCAAATCAACACTTGCAGCCGCCAATTCTTTCGCCGAACCGCACAAGGGGCTATCAATCCAGGGGCCAAAAGCATTATTTGGGGCAAGAATCTGGGCCGCATCGACTTCAAACACTTCTGCCAAGCCACTAGTCACTGCAGCCTCTACATCTGCCTTATTGTTGGCGCGCATTAAACGCAGCAACCATGCCACCAAGCCTTGCTGTGTTTTGTCGTTACGACTTCCAAAGTGCAACATCTCGCTCAGACGACGATTGAGCTCCTGATTTTGCGTACGCAACATTGTCATCTGACGCTCTTGCAATGAGATCGCGCGATCTTCATGCGGATGCTTCAAACGAATTTCATTCAAGAGATTGGCGTAACGCTCAAAGAAACCTGGGGTTGCGCGCAGCCACTCAGCCACCAACTCTTCTTGCTCTGCCTGTTTAGGATCAATTGCGCTCATGTATTTCTTTCTTCATCATTCATTTCCCCGTTCTAAATCAGCCAAGCTTTTTACGCAGCAATTCATTTACTTGGCCTGGATTAGCTTTGCCTTGCGAAGCTTTCATAATCTGTCCAACAAGCGCATTAAATGCCTTCTCTTTTCCAGAGCGGAACTCCTCGACAGATTTTTCATTAGCCGCTAATACCGCATCAATGATGGCCTCCAACGCTCCGCTATCGCTAATCTGCTTAAGACCCTTGGCATCAATAATTTCGTCTACAGTACTAATAGCTTTTCCAGACAAAGCCTCTTCCCACAAAATGGCAAAAATATCTTTTGCAATCTTATTGGAGATGGTGCCGTCTGCAGTACGCGTTAATAAGGGTGCTAAATGCGCAGCCTTCAAAGGCGCATTAGATACGGCAATGCCAGCGCGATTTACAGAGGAGGCAAATTCACCAGCAATCAAATTAGCTGCCGCTTTCGCTAAAGGCTTGCCCACTATGACTAACAAGTCTTCAAATACCTTTGCAGTATCGCGATCTTGAGTGAGTAACTGCGTATCATAAGCACTCAGACCAAATTCACTTTGCCATTGTTCGCGCAACTGAGCTGGCAATGCAGGCATCTTGCCGCGCACTTCAGAAATCCATACATCATCAATGACTACAGGTAGTAAATCAGGATCCGGGAAGTAGCGATAATCATTTGCATCTTCCTTACTACGCATACTGCGCGTTTCTTGACGATCAGGATCATACAAACGGGTTTCCTGAACAACCTTACCGCCATCCTCGATAAGCTCAATTTGGCGACGCACTTCATATTGAATTGCTTCTTCCAAAAAGCGAAACGAGTTGAGATTCTTAATCTCGCAGCGCGTACCAAACTCTGCTTGGCCTTTAGGGCGCACCGAAACGTTGGCGTCACACCGGAAGGAGCCTTCTTGCATATTGCCATCGCACACGCCCAACCAAACAACCAGTCCATGCAAAGCCTTTGCATAAGCAACAGCCTCAGCAGCGCTACGCATAACGGGCTCAGTAACAATTTCTAAAAGTGGCGTACCGGCGCGATTTAAATCGATGCCACTAGAGGCTTCGCCATGAGGGCCAGTAAAGCCTTCTTCATGGACTGATTTGCCAGCGTCTTCTTCCATGTGCGCACGTGTAAGTTCAACCACTTTCACCTCGTCACCCACTAAAATCTCAAGATGGCCGCCAACGACCACTGGGAGCTCCATCTGACTAATTTGATAGCCCTTGGGTAGATCTGGATAAAAGTAGTTTTTCCGCGCAAAAATACTGGCCGGAGAAATTTTCGCGCCCACCGCCAAACCAAAACGAATTGCATGCTCTACTGCTTGACGATTTAATACGGGCAACACGCCTGGCAAAGCCAAGTCGACTGCGCATGCCTGTGTATTGGGTTCTGCACCAAAGCGAGTGCTTGCGCCACTAAAAATTTTCGATTGCGTTTGTAATTGCGCGTGGGTTTCTAAACCGATAACGACTTCCCATTGCATCATGCCACCCCGCTTGCTTGACGCAAATGCCAATCACTGGCTCGCTGATATTGATGCGCCACTTGCAATAAACGCGCTTCAGAAAAATAGTTCCCAATCAATTGCATACCAATTGGTAAGTTGTTTTTACTTAAGCCGCATGGAACACTCATCGCCGGCAGTCCTGCCAAGTTCGTCGAGAGCGTATAAATATCTTCTAAATACATTTGCACAGGATCTTTTGATTTCTCACCCAAGCGCCATGCGACATCAGGCGCTACAGGACCCAGAATGACATCACACTCACTAAATGCCGCTTGAAAATCAGCGGCAATAATGCGACGGATTTTCTGCGCCTGCAAATAGTAGGCATCGTAATAGCCATGGCAGAGTACATAAGTACCGATCAGAATGCGACGCCTGACTTCAGCGCCAAAACCTTCGGTGCGAGATTTTTGATACATATCACCTAGATCCCGATACTCGCTAGCGCGATGTCCATAGCGCACACCATCAAAACGACTCAAATTACTGGAAGCTTCCGCAGGAGCCAATACGTAGTAGACCGGAATTGATAGCTTGGTTTTAGGTAAGCTCACCTCAAGCAATTCAGCACCCAGGTCTTGCAAAGCCTTAGCTGCCGCTTTCACTGACTTAGCAACATCTTCAGCCAAGCCTTCGGCAAAAAACTCTTTAGGCAAGCCAATTCGTAAACCCTCCAACGGTTTTGCCGGATTGGCATTACCTTCTTTCCAGGGCTGATTAAGATGGCGACCATAATCTTCCCCCGAATCCGCCAAGGATGTCGAATCACGCGGATCATGCGAGGACATTGCCGAGAGCAGCAAGGCGCAGTCTTCAGCAGTCTTGCCCATTGGGCCAGCCTGATCCAAAGACGATGCGTAAGCAATCATGCCGTAGCGAGAAACGCGGCCATAACTTGGCTTAATGCCTGTTAATCCACAAAAAGCAGCGGGCTGACGAATCGACCCTCCCGTGTCGGTTCCGGTTGCAATGGGGGCTAAGCCTGCCGCAACCGCAGCAGCCGAGCCGCCAGAGGATCCGCCGGCAACATATTCAGAATTCCACGGATTTAATACCGGGCCATAAGCAGAATTTTCATTGGAAGAGCCCATGGCGAACTCGTCCATATTGGTCTTGCCCAAGCAAACCATGCCAGCGCCATTTGGATTTTCAGCGCTAGGGATACCCAAATTAGCAACCACTGTTGCATCGAAAGGGCTGAGGTAGCCTTCGAGAATTTTAGAAGCAGCGGTAGACTTCCAGCCGCGAGTTACAAAGACATCCTTGTGAGCCACAGGGATACCAGTCAATTTGCCAGCCTTACCAGAGGAAATGAGGATATCCGCTTCAGATGCTTGCTCTAAACTTAAGTGAGTATTCACATCAAGATAGGCATTCCACTGTTTTCCAGATTCAATTCGATCCAAAAAGTACTTTGTCAGCTCAGTACTAGAGACCTCTTTTGCAGCAAGGGCTTTCGCCATTAAGGCGATAGAAGTGTTGTGCCAACTCATTCAATCACCCGCGGAACTAAGAAATAACCGTCCTGCTGAGCAGGAGCAGATTGCATATTTTCAGAACGGCGATCTGATTCTGTGACCTGGTCAACCCGTAAGGGTTGCGCCAAATCACGGAGGAAGAGGATGGGGTGGGCCAAAGGCTCAAGATCTGCTGTATCGACAGCTTGCATCTCTTCAACCAAGGAAAAAATAGCCTGCAATTGAGGTAAAA
>Ga0364866_10126_pt1 | contig 54447 bp, 54 predicted proteins | sample ExccelAu500001D3_3_FD_206913 | JGI IMG/M metagenome (GOLD analysis project Ga0364866, IMG submission 206913) | Enriched cells from Trout Bog Lake Hypolimnion, Wisconsin, USA - BchlTB.Aug13.5000.01.D3 | ecosystem: Environmental > Aquatic > Freshwater > Lake > Hypolimnion/Profundal zone | place...
TCACGATATGAATGATGCCTAAGTCGGTAATAATTGGGACACAGATCGCTACTGGTACCGACGCACCCGAAGATAAATGAACACCTCTTACCGTAGTGGGAAGTGCGGGCATTAACGTATAGCCCTTTTCATTCACTTTACCTTTGGCAGAGCCATATACCATGTTCGCCATCTCCGCTGAAAAGCCTTCAATTTCTGGACTAATTTCCAAATATTCCTCACCAAACACTTTTGAAACCATTTTCAAAAAAACTTCCTTGGTGAATTCCAATGAGAAAATACCGGTAAAAATAGGACTTGATATGGGAATAATACCGCTAATATCACTAGGAATGGGCTCTTTTACCAAGAACACTTTTCCTGCCTCTGCACTCACTCCCGCTTGCATTGAGACCACTCGAATGGCCGCATCTAAGAACGGATTAATGAATTCTGTATCAATTTTGGGCTTATATTTTATTCCCACTGTAGTGAGGGCTTGTTTCAAACTAGGAGCACTCGGCAATGCGGTGGACAACCCTGCTTCAACCAAGCCCACTCTATAGGTGGAGTTTACAATGAGACAAATCTTAGGATTCAATTTCTTAAAACCAAGAAACATACGAGTTTCTTGGGGCATCACTTGATCAGACTTGAAGCAATTGATGATCCAGGGAATGGTAGGCGCATCCTTGGTGAGTATCGTTTCAATTTCAGTCACTTGATTAGCTAAAAGCGCTCCGTTGATTTGAATCACGACATATTCATCAAAGGACGTCACATCAGCTTTTGGAAGTTTGAGTAGTTGTTTAGCCACTATTCGCTCTTTGCACTATTGATACGTTTTAAACAAATCTCTAAATTGAGCTCACCCACTGGGCTTTGAAAATTAATTTGCCAGCATGGCTTTGGCGTATTGGCAGAACCTCCGCCATCTGGATTGGGCACCAAGGTCTGTGGAAGAGCTTGTTCGATTCCGAATCCTCTTGCATTTAACTCTTCCTTTGCACAACCTAAAATCATATTAATCAACTCAGCAGCGACGTCGGTCACTTGCGGATTGAGGAGAGGCAATTTCTCACCATAAGTTTGTTCAGCCAATTTAAGTACGGTAGACTCACCGAAACGCATGAGTAAACTGCCCACTGCATCTTTGGAATTCAAGGCAATCAATCCAATGATTCCATTTTCGTGTTTCGCATCGACGGAAGCGGGGGTCAACATTCTCGGTTTCTCTGGGATCACTACAATTGAAAACTGTTTTTCAAAAACTTCAATGACCGCTTTAGTTAAAAGTTCTAACTCGGGTCCAATTTCTGCAATCACTTGCTCCGGTCCTGATTTCAAGGCCTGGGAAAGTGTAGAGAAAAAGCGCCCCTGAAGATCCAATTTCTGTTCAAGGTCTTGCAAAAGAAAATCAGGGCACTTTACAAATGCAAGGCGTTTGCCGCTATCCAAACAGGCTTTGCAAAGCATTTTCAGTAACTTTAGTTCACCTGCCGACAACGCTGCGGCCTCTGCGTAAGAAAAATTAAGCACCACTAAGGGTTTTTCAGAATTAGCGATTCTCAGTATAAACTCAGGAGTCACGAATGCGATAGATTGCGCCAGCGGCCCACGAAAAGGCAAGGTGAGATAATTGGTTCCCAGCAATGGTTCGGGCGCGAATGCAGGATCAATAACTGTTGATGATTTCAATTGATTACCCACTTTGCTGCTCCTTCGCAGTGACCCGCTCCAATGCCGATAACAGACTTTCTCTGGTCAGCGGTTTTCGAACGTATGCCGCAATTCCTTGCTTCACCGCCTCCACCACTTGTCCGGCATCTGATTCCGCCGTAGACAGAATCATCGGAAGGTAGTTTTCAGATTCCAGCTTTTTAGTTCGTCGGAGCAAACCCATGCCATCCAGCACTGGCATCATCCAATCTGAAATCAACAGGCAATAGGGTGCCTGGTCGGCAATGGCTTTTTCAATCATAGTCCACGCAATTTCGCCATTTTCAGCCATATCAATTGCCTTAAAGCCAAGCTCAATCAACAGTTTTCTACCCGTCACTCGACTCAATGCCATGTCGTCGACGACTAAAATTTTAGCTGCTTTATTATGGATTGAAAAAACGTCCGCCATGTCTGATTGATCCCCACGAATTAAAATAGTTACATGCTTGATTCAGAACAAATTTCGATACAAAACGAACCCAGCTCAGACTTGAATGGTAAAACGAATGTTTTATTTTTTGACATTTGAGTCGTATGAATTTTTTCGCCCCGAATAATAGTGGGAATTGCTTTTTGGATCGTGTGCCCTTGAGCATTGAGAATGACTTTCGCATGTCCGAAAATAATATTGAGAAGTTCCGCCACTCCATCTTGAAGATCATTTGTGATTTCTTTAAACGGCTCACCAAGCATTCGCTCCATCATGCCCAGGAACACTTTTTCCGGGAAACAAAGGGTGATGCTGCCGTTAAATTTCGGGCTCGTAATCCCAATCACTCCCGCAATCGCAATATCCATATCAGGCTTGGTGCCCTTGATGTACGGACTCTCGCCAGTTGCAGGAAGACTACATTGCACTTTAATCGTATTTACAGCGCCTTCAATAAATGGTTTAAAAAAACTGGTATCGAGCTGACTCATGTCTTGTTCCTTTTGTTATTACTATCAGGGTTTAATTTTATCCAGTGATCATTAATGATCTATTGGACATTAATTTTAGTGGCGTGATTTAGCCTGCCATTTTTTTATGAACTGCTTCCAATTTTTCCTTCAGTGCATCTCCCGTAAATGGCTTGATCACATAGTTACTTACCCCTGATTTTACCGCTTCCACAATCTGATGCTGTTCGGCCTCAGCAGTGACCATTACAAACGGAAGTTTACCAAATCGCGAATCACCGCGAACTCTTTTTAACAGATCAAGCCCAGTACAATTAGGCATATTCCAATCCGAAATAATCAATCCAATCGGTGGATTTGCACTTTGAATTGCCTCCCATGCGAGCGCTCCATCAGCCGCTTCCACAATATCGGTAAACCCTAATTCTTTACAAGTTTTAGAAACTAATTTCCTCATGGTCATCATGTCATCAACCACTAAAATTTTTGTATTTGGACTGAACATAGTTGGAGCACCTCTGTCTGTTTGTTTTATATAATATACCCAAAAGGGCAGTTATCAATTCTATCTTATCCTATAATATCGGTATTTTTTAACTAAAGCTTTAGAGATTCTTTACCGATCAGTAAATAAGTTCATAGAAAACCACAGCTAATTTTGGAGACGGATAAATGACAGCAATTAAGAAACCAGCAGATTCAAATCAAAAAGTAATGAAGCAGTTTTTAGCGCTCCCTGTAATTTTAGGATCATTACTCATCGCAACAGGATCCTTTGGCATTTACGTTTCTAAGCATTCGAATGCGCAATTAGCGCACTTAAATGACATCGGAATTGAACCCACCCTCGCCTTCGATGAAATTGTCGCTAACTTGAATGTGTTGACGCAAAATCTGCTTCGAGTCAATCAAGTGGGTGTGACACAAGAAGATCAAGTAAAACTCCTGAAGAAGACTAAGAATGTGGTGAAGAAAATTTCTAAAGAAGTGGGTGAACGAATTGAAGCCAGTAAAGGACAAGCCTTTGAAGGCTATCTTGCTAAGTGGCTTACTGACTGGAGTGCATTTTCTGCGGCACTGGATCCAAAGTTAGATAATGTAGCAACAGTAAAAGCAGACATCACCGTCACCAATGAAGCGATCTCGGATTACATTGAAAGAATGGGAAACGTGAATACCTTCATTCAATCCGACGTCAAAGATTTGATTGATGCGGGTACCGCGTTTTCTAAGAAGACGAGCCTCTACCTCATTTTGATGCTCCTTGGTGGAGTATTAATTGGAACCATTTCAAGCGTCTTTATCGTTCGAAGCATTGGAAAGCTTTTTGTGATGATCGCGGAAGGAAAAAAGAATGTTGAAACCTTACTCAACAATCTTGACCAAGGATTCCTGGTGTTTGATCAAAACGGAAAAATTCAGGAAGGCGTATCGAAAGCGGCAAGAACATTTTTTGGGAAAGACCCAACTCATCAAAACTTTACCGACATTATCCCTACCGATGACAAAGGAAAGAGCGCGATTCAAGCCTGGCACGGACTCATCTATGGTGGCGGCCTCCGTTTCGTAGATTTCGAACCGCTCGCTCCACAATCGTTTGAACGGGATGGGAAATACATCAAATTGGATTTTAGACCCATCTACAAAGACGGCAATGAAGACAACTTAGATAAAGTAATTTGTATTGCATCAGATAAAACCGAGGAAAAACGACTTCGTGAAAAAGCAGAATCGGAAGCAGCACTCGTAAAACTTGTCATGACTGTGCTTTCGGATCGTGGAAGCTTTGTGGATTTCGTGCTCGAATCCAGGAAAAATATCATCGATCTGAAGGAAGAATTAAGCAAGTCAATGCCTAGCCTTGATGTCCTCTTTCGCGGCATGCATTCTGTAAAAGGTGGCGCCGCAGCTTTCAGCATGATGGCCGTGAGCAGAAGAGCTCATGAACTAGAGAACAAACTTGCCGACATTCGCGTTGAAGGCGGCGCAAGCTTGCCTGAGTTTATTCCAACACTCATCCATGGAGTAAATGAAGTGGAAACCCTCTTTGAGGCGTTCCTCACTAAACATGAAGCCATCCTGGGAAAAGTGGGCGATCAGGAAGACCGAACCCGGATTGTCCCGGTACATACTATTTTCCAATTAAGTCAACTGATCTTAAAACATGTGGGCCGCGAGTCCACCGTGTTTCATGAATATGTTGAACACTTCGTACAAGAAGATTTAGGTAATTCATTCAAGCGCTTTGAAAGCGTGGTGCATGGAGTAGCCGAGCGACAAATGAAGAAAGTGGATTTCCAAATTGAAACCGGTAAAGTCCGGGTATTTATGGATCCATACGCTTCATTGATCAACACTTACATTCACGCATTTAGAAACGCAATTGATCACGGCATCGAAGACGAAATGACTCGAGTCGAAGTAGGTAAACCTGAGACGGGTACGATCAAAGTTAAATTTGAGCGAAGCCCAGGCAAGAAAATAGAAGGTATCGCTCAGGAAGCGCTAAGAATTATCGTTGAAGACGACGGAAAAGGCATTGACCCCACCATCATCAGACAAAAAGCGATTGAGAAAAAAGTCGTAACTCAAGAAGTGGCAAATAAAATGAGCGATCAAGACGTGATTCAACTCCTCTTTAGTAACGGCTTCTCTACTGCTGAAGCTGTATCCGATTTATCAGGCCGTGGCGTGGGAACAGACGCGATTCGCTTTGAAGCCGAGAAACTGCAAGGCAAAGCGTGGATTGAGTCAGAAAAGGGCAAAGGAACTCGTTTTATCGTTGAAGTACCACTCTACGATTCCCCTATTCCGGTTCATCAGCTCGTGGAATCTGAAAAAGCGGCCTAAGAAAAGGTCGGGCCCACCATTTGGTTTAGCTTTGCGTCATTTTAGATTAAAAAAGGCTCGGGTTCCAGAGGAACTCGAGCCTTTTTGTTTAAATTGAGAGTGAACTGATTACTTCAGTTCGATCACTTTAGCCTTGCCAACCTTGGAACCTTTCGGAACGATTCCGAAAGCACCTGGAGTTGCCGCCACTTTTTCTGCCACTTCTTCTGGTGAATCCAGTGCAGGTGGTTGCCCTGAAAGAATCCCGCTGAATACTTTCGTGAGCCAGTGTTTTTTAGCTTGAGTCGCGGTCATTCCCATGAATTCTTTGTCGACGCTGTCTGCATCGGCTGAATCAGGGCTCAACGCGATTATCGCTATTTTTTTACCATCTGCCCAAGCTGTCTTATTGGTGAGCATGATTTGTTTTGCGTCTTCTTTGGAAACCGCATCCGCTACTCCTGGATTTACTACAGCTACGAAATCAGCAAATGCACTGATACTTGCAAAAGCAGAAAGGAGAATAAGTATATTTAATTGATTTTTCATTATGTTCATTTCCTTTCTTACCACGCTAATGACCAGTTAAGATTCACATCGTAGTTAGTTGTTTTAGTTGATGCAACCGCTGGAAGGTTTGCCTGAAAAATAGGCGCGCCTGAGCTAATATAAGTGAACTCTAATTTGAGTGCACTGGCTGCAGATAACTCGTAACGTGATCCGATCACATAGTAGCGCGTGGTAGCGAGTAAACCTTGAGCATTATACCCTGGGCTTGCATTCAAATATGCATCCGCAGTATTGGTTGCATCGATTTCATATCGAACGTAAGGAGTATATTTCCCTAAGTGATATCCAAATTGAGAGTACAACAAATTAATGTTGGTGGTAAGACTTCCATCTGCATTTGCGTTCACTACAGTAACAGGAGTAGTAGTATTAGCATCTGTAGAAGCGGAACCAGGAATAGTACCGTTTGCAGAAATAGTTGAAGTTCCGCCAGTGTAATTGTGTTTCATAAAGTGATATTCTGTAATCCACTCAATGTTTGGACTATTGTAAACCGCATGGACACCGTAGATATTCTCTGTCCCAGCAGGTCCAACCGCAGCATTATTAACCGTAGAATCACCATTTAAGCCAGCTCCGCCTGGAAGATCACTTCTCCAATAACTTGCACCCACTCTGAGTCCATTAGTGAACTCATAATAAAGCACTCCGCTGATGGATTTTGATTTGTTATAAGAGTTAAAAAATGATGGTGGATCCTTTACGGGGCCGCGACCATTACCGATATTGAAAATATAACCTAAATTACCAGTACCGACGAGACCATTTCCGCGAAGCTCAATCCCCGTATTGTGGATTGGTAAAATTCCGCCTGAATCTTCAAATCGTTCCATTACCGGGCGAGTTGCTGAAGTAGCGAGGTAAGCACCATGATGGTAAGTATCGTTCCAATAACCCAAGGCAGTATGAAAACGACCTAAAGAAACCTTTAACCATGGATTCACCGCGTAACTCACTAAGGTACGCTCGAGATCCACACCCACCCCATCAAAACCAGGCTGAAAATTAATTTCCGCCAAGTAAGTGATGTTCTTGTCTACCGCTCCGCCGACGAAAACGTCCACGTCATGGATTTGAAAAGAGCTGTTTTTTGCGAGATCATCATAAATAAGACTAAAATCACTGAAACCTCTGAATGGCACTTCGGCATTTGCAGTGCGTGCCGCTTGCAATCCTAAGAAAGCAATAAATAGAAAAATGTAAAATCGTTTTGTTAATATCAACTGACTATCCCCCCTGGTGATAAAATGAAATGACGTTGTGTATTGAGATAGTTTAGTTGTCGCGGCAATTGAAAAGCAACAAAGAAATATTAAAGATTATTCAAGACAGGCAATCTAGTGCGTCAATGCGTCAGTAATGTTTGAGTTCCAACTCTCAAAGGACTCTTTTATTTTCCCATCTAATCCAATAATCATAATTTTTTTATCATGAATAAAATGGTCATCAAGATAGGTTACTTTGAAATTTAAAAAATCTTCAAGACCCTTTAACGTTTTCTCATCACTACTTAAAAAATGCCAAGTCGCTTCGGGCAAATTCCAACTTTTTTTGTAAACGGCAAGTTTGTGTGGAGTATCCATACGGGGATCGAAGGAAACAATGATGAAATGGGCATGAATCGCCTTTTTTTCTAAATCTCGACTCACCGATTTTAAAGTTCGAATGGTGGTAGGACAAGACATCTTGCACGAGGTGTACGTCATGGTAATGACCAATGGTGACCCCTTATACTCAGAAAAGCTAATTTCTTTACCGTCTTCATTCACCCATTTCCAAGAATGATCATAAATTGAAGGGCTTGCATCACTCACGCTACTATCCGCAAAGACCTGATGCACACCTTGAAACAATAACAATACTGAGAAGATCAATGGTTTAAGGTCAGTTTTCATGAGAGGAGTCACTTTCTTTCGCCCAACTTGTGCTTAAGCAAAATATTATCTCTATTCAGATCATCAAGACCACAAATACCTTCACTTTTTCTTGAATCTGCCGATAGGTAGTTAAATGTATTATTCAATCAAGGAGCGTCAAAAGTGAGACAAAAGTCATTTCAATTGTGTTTATCAGTTTTCATCAGTCTTTTACTGAGCAATGCAGCAAGCGCAGACGAAAAAAAGGGACCGGCGATTGACCCCAGCGGCCCCCGTGATGTTTTCTTGAAAAAGAGCGGCGGCACTGGTGCAGTAACTGTGGATTTTGATTGCGGTAACGGAAAACAACAATCGCAGTACTGTCTTATTCATTTAGATGATCAAGAAAACGGTGTTGTTTGTTACGGTTTGGTATCTACTGATAAAGTAGTAAATCCGAATATCAATTGTGTGGCCGTAGGACACAAGCCAAAGAAATAGGCTTGTTTATTAGCTTATAAAATTTGTTAAACTTTGATAGACTCTCATGCAGTAGCATGCAGAGTCTAAAAAAGTTTAATCGCATCGGTGCTTTCTTGTTTTGTTTTGCGTTATTCAGCTCCATTGGCGGACACTGGGCAGTAATGCAATCTGTAGCCTGGGCCCAGATGCTGATCAAAAACGCTCACTCTGACTCCATGAAAACTGCTGCTATCAAAACTTTCGACGGCAAACATCCCTGTCAACTCTGTAAAAACATCAAACGAGCAAAGTCGAAAGAGAAAAGCAAAACTTCAGTTCTCAGTTTTCAAAAAAATCCTTTACCCGCTCCTTATTCCATTACGACACCGAAACCATATTCTTACGAAGTGCCCCTTACTGTCACTGATCCGCGAACCAACAATCAGCGACTTCGAATCAGTCCGCCTACCCCTCCTCCGCGCGCTTAATCTAAAAGTATCGACCTTCGAAAACGTACAAAGTCTGCTTCATGGCTTATTTCAGTGCCTGAACTGAACTACTACCACGACCTATTTTTACACTTCACAAATATAACTTTTAAATTAATGACAAACTCACAAGGAAAACAAAAATGAAATTTATAACTTTAACCCTGATACTTGCCCTTCAACTCATCGCCCTAAACCCTCAGCTGAGTGAGGCCTGCGCTTGCGGCTGCGGCATTTTCGATGTGGGCACTAACTCTATGTTTGCTACTGGCCAGGGAGGAATGGCTTTTTTTGAATATAATTTTTTAGATCAAAACCAAAATCACAGTCGCAGTAATACCGCTCCCTCCGGAGATAATAACGATAGAGAAATTAAGACCAGTTTTATAAAGGCAGGCGCCCAATACATGTTCAATCGAGCGTGGGGTGCACAAATAGAAGTTCCGTATTGGTCTCGTAATTTCAAAACCACGGACGCAGACGGCGTTAGCGTTGACTCCTACGATCATGCCTCACTCGGTGATATTCAGCTCAATGGTATTTACACAGGCGCAAGTGACGACATGTCTACGGGCTTTACCTTTGGCCTAAAACTCCCCACCGGAGATTCCACTTATGCTAATTTTGACCCGGACACGGAAATCGGTTCTGGTAGTACATCTCTATTGCTCGGCATCTATCACTTAGGAAAGATCACCGACGATAATCTTTGGAATTGGTTCGGCCAACTCAACATTCAACAACCCATCATTTCTAAACCTAATTATATTCCTGGTAATGAAATGGATCTAGCTTACGGCGTTTATTATAATGGCTGGACATTTAAAAACGGGAAAAAACTTGCCCCCATTGTTGAACTATTAGCTTCAGTTCGATCTGCGGATGAGGGAGTTCAGGCGGATAGTGCCGATTCAGGCTTTAGACGAATATTGGTCTCACCAGGATTGGAATTGGATTTAAGTCATTTCAAAGTTTATGCGGATGTCGCCGTGCCACTCTATCAATATTTCAATGGCAATCAGTTGGCAGCTCCTATTGGCTATAAATTGGGAACCATGATTGCCTTTTAAAGGAGCTTGATCGATGCGCACTTTTTCTTTTGTCCTTATCATTTTTTCCATTTTTGTAAACACGAGCACTCGTGCGCACGCCGCTCTTAAAATTGGGCAAGCAGCCCCTCACCTCGTGGCACCCATACTGGACGGATCTGAATTCAGTATGGGTGCCCAAGCAGGGAAAGTGGTCATCATCCATTTTCTAGCGACCTGGTGTACTGCCTGCACTAAGGAAATGCCGATCTTGAATCAGTTTTATGTTAAACATAAAAAAGACGTCATCATGATTGGCTTAAGTCTCGACCGGCCTAGGGATCGGAAAAAAGTGTCGGAGCTCATGCACGAAGTGAGCTTTCCTCTCGCCATGCTGAACGAAGCCAAGACGAACGAATTTGGATCCCCCGACACTCTGCCTCTCACTTATCTCATCGATCAGCAAGGATTGGTACGCGTCATCTATGGGGCCGGCTTCAGTGACCTGAATGACAATACGCTCACCGATGCCTACAACGCAACGTTAAGGCCTAAGGTGAATAAATGAGGAAAAATAGGGATCAATATTTTGACATCATCTTGCCGCCCACGTCATCACTCACTTCGTTAATAATTCTTCACGCTTTCTAAAGAATCAACCGATAAACATATATATGGTTTGCAAAAAATCACTCCTCCTTACAAGGAAGTTCAGCACATGAGTGAACGTCCCAATATTTTATTGGTAGGCATAGACGCTCAAACGCAATCACTCCTCGCTCATTCACTTAAGAATGCCGTGGTGAATTCTGTTGCCCTTGATTTGGAAAAATTAATGGAACCGATTCACCCAGAACCCAAGATTATTCTTGCGACTTCGCCCAGCATCACCATGTCGGTAGAAATTGCGCAGGCTCTGCGAATGCAATATCAGATCCCTATTTTTCTTTGTTGTCCGATGCAAGATGGTTTTGAAAGAAAAGATTTTATTAAAAATGGATTCACCGACGCGTTTTTGCTCCCGATGGATATCAATCTTCTTCGCGTAGCGCTGAATGAAGCCATTGCCGCTGCGGGTGCTGACGATGTTCAAGTCTATCGTTCTGTAAAAATTCTCGATCTTGAAGCCGGCGAAACTCTCGATTTTGATACGAGTGTTTTTCTTCCCGGAAATAATAAGTATGTGAAAATATGCCACGCAGGCGACGAAATAGACGCCAGTCGTTTGGAAAAAATTAAAAAGGGTAAGGTGAATAACCTTTACGTTCCGAGTAGCCAACTTCAAAATTTTTATCAATATTCTGCGAAGAAACTCCGTAAAATGGGACAAGAAGGTGCGATCAGCGCCACCGAGAGAAAAGAAAAGCTCATGACCTCAGTTCGCGATCTTTTGAGCGGCATGTTTTCATCTCAAACGGCGAGTTTTCAATCGGGCCAGGAAGTACTGAAAACCTGCAGCGGAATTGTATCTGCATATATCGTGGATGGAGCGGAGGGCGAATGGTTCAGCCGCATTCAACAGATTATTGGAGAGCACGGCGATAACTACTCTCACTCCTCGAACGTTTCTACCCTAGCTGCCCTCTTTTCCATGGGCACCGGCATCGGCAAACCCGAAGAACTAGCATTAGCAGGACTCCTACACGATATCGGTAAATCGCAACTTCCCGCCGATATTCAAGAGCTCGAACAAGATCACATGAGACCCGATCAACTGGAGCAATTTAAAAAACATCCGGAAATGTCGGTGAATCTGATCAAACAAAAAAAGATTGTGACTTCAGACATTGTGGCGAAAGCAATCCTCCAGCACCACGAACTTTACAACGGTACCGGATTTCCGCATGGCTATTATGGTGACCGAATTTGTAAAGAAGCACAACTTCTAGCCCTTGCAGACAAATTCGATCACCTCACTAAACTCAAGCCTGGCCAGCCTTTAGTCACTCCTGCACAAGCAGTCCAACAGCTTAAAAAGGAACAGGTCGATGACCCGTCAAAAATCAAATATAATCCTGAAATCATTCGGAGCCTACTCGCATTATTTCCAACTGAATAACACTGGGACTTTTAGTTAATCATACGAGATAAACTGGCTCACCCCGTTCATCGCATCCTTCCCATCTCAAATAAGTAAGAGCCTGCCTTGGCCCGAAATATGCTTTATCAAAGGTGAACGGCAGCCGACAAGGTTGCTGCACACGGTAATTAGGGAGAATGATTATGAAGCAAATGCCAAGAATTGATAAATTTATGTCTTCTATGCCGCACACAATTGCGCAGGACATGACCGCGAAGATGGCTTTGAGCATGATGAGGGAGTTTCACATCAGGCATCTGCCGGTCGAAAACGGGGGAAAATTAGTGGGCTTGGTCTCAGATCGGGACATTAAGTTTGCTTCATCTTTCGCACACGATAAAGAGCTCACGGTGGACGAGATTATGACCCCTGATCCTTACACAGTTTTACCGCAAACTTCGGTGGATGATGTGGTGATGAACATGGCAGAGCATCGCTATGGTTGCGCTATCGTAAAACAAGAAAATGGCAAAGTGGTTGGTATTTTCACTGCAACCGACGGGCTCCGCGTTTTGGGGGAAGTACTAAAAGGGAATTTTAAACCAATACAGCAGTAACTTTAAAAACTATGAACAAATATTTTTTTGGAATGATCGTATTGTTTTCGCACACATTGTTCTTAAGTGCGCCTTATTCTAGCTACGGCGAGACTAGCACCAAAAGCCCGGCGCCTGTAATTGCGCAAACAAAATGGAAGGAGAAGATGCAAGGTCTTTATCAGTCACTCTCTGACTTACTGACTGACGTGTGCAGTGACGAACGTTACTATGATTCCAAGAATGCTGCCCGGATTGAACGGGAAATTAAAAGTATTTCGACATTCTCTCATGAATTAAACAAGAACAGTAAGGAGCCCGCCCAGGCGGATCCTACCCTTCAATTATTCTCAGGGTTTCTTGCAAATGAGACGAACGAAGCTTATCGTTCTTTCCGGGACGGCCAAATTGGCTATGCCCGCGATATTCTCAGGTCAGTGCCGGGCAATTGCCTTGCTTGTCATAGCAGAAATGCTTCTGGACCCGATTTTGTATCCCTCCCCTTAGAGCCCAGTGCTGCACTAAAACCCATCGAAAAAGCCGAATTCTACGCGGCCACCCGCCAGTTTGATCGGGCGATCGAGCTATATCAAAAAGTAATTCGCGGTCAGGAAAAGCCGAAGCTTGATTTTTATGGTCTAGAGAAAGCGGAACGAGATGCACTATTAATTGCCGTCAGATTTAAACGGGATCCAGCGCTGGCAAAAGCCATTGTTCAATCGGCACTCGACAACACTGAGTCACCTCGCTTTTTAAAAGATGATGCCGCTCAATGGAAAAAATCAATCGAGGAGTGGGAATTAGAAGTCCCACGTGAAATAAAAACAGAGGAGGGTCTTTACGCGGAGTCACAGCGTTTAATTGCACGCGCACGTACCGTACAGACCTATTCCATGGATCACTCAGCGGATATCATCTATTTACGTGCATCCACCACTCTTTATGACTTGGTTCAAGCAGCTCCCAATGGCAAGCATGTCAGCGAAGCACTTTTACTTTTAGGGATGTGTTACGAAGTGTTGAGTCCTCATCGCATGGAGAATCTTCATAATGTATATTATGAAGCGTGTATTGAGCGATCACCACACAGTGAAATTGCGAGAACCTGTTATCGACGTTATGAACAGAGCATGTATCTGGGATTTACGGGAAGCGCAGGCACGCATCTCCCACAAGAGATTAAAAAACATTTGCTGGACCTATGGGCGATCGCGATGAAAAACAAGGGTGAATTATAATTAACGCTCAGCGCTTCCTAAATAAAAGAAGAGATAATCACTAAAAAAGGATAGCATCTGCTTGTGAATTTCTTACTCTCTAGCCTCTATTTTGGTGTCTTACTGAGCAGCCTCTCCGGCAGCCTCCATTGCGTAGGTATGTGTGGAGGCCTCATGATCAATGTCGCTAAAAAACCAATTGAAGATACCTGGTATCACCTAGGAAGATTGATCAGCTATCTTGCCCTTGGCGCCATCGCGGGCTATCTCGGTAACAAGCTATTTTCATCCGAGCTCCTCAGGTCCCTTCAACTACTCACTTCAGTCGCCATGGGTTTATTTTTTTGTTGGATGGCATTCAGAGTCTGGCGGAATCAAGCGTTCCATTTTAGTTTTATACCAAACTCGTTTTTAATACGTGTGCAGCAGTGGAGCTTAAATCGAAAACTGATTTCTCCGGCATTTCTGGTTGGGCTCTCCTCTGGCCTCCTTCCCTGTGGCTGGCTTCATACTTTTGTAATCGCGGCAATTGCCACCGAATCTCCTACTCAGGGAGCAATCCTCCTATTTATTTTTTGGCTTGGAACCGTCCCTGCCTTAGCAGTGTCCCGAGTGGCACTTCAAAAAATGAGCGGGCCCCTGACTCGAAACTCCTCCAAAATTTTAGCGCTGATCCTACTCGGAATTGGAATCGCGACACTCACGCTTAAATGCTATCCGCTCTACGCCCACCCTACCGAAGCCGGCAATTCTTGCCCATTTCACCACGAAGAATAGCCACTACGCATCACTATGCCCTGCCTTAATCCTATTCCGTCTGGAATAGAATTAAGGCAGGGCCACGGAAAGATCAAGATGATGATGACGAGCATAACTACTGCAAAGAGAAAGAAACTCTTGATCGTCGACGACGAGCAAGAAATTCGCTCATTGCTTTCAGATTTTTTAGCTTCTTATTTCGAAATTGAAACTGCTACCAACGGTGATGAGGCCATCAAGAAAGCAAAAATATGGCAACCGGAGATCATGCTCATGGATGTTCTCATGCCTGTGATGAATGGAATGGACGCCTGCCAAGCCATCCGCAAAGATCAATCGACTCGACATATTCCTATTGTCATGCTCACGGCATTAGATGCAAGCGATCAACGCATTAAAGCCTTCGATCTGGGCGCAGACGATTTCATCGCTAAACCTTATGATCCACTTGAACTTATTTCACGACTAAACTCAAAACTTCGCCGCTGCCAAGAGCTTCAGGAAAAACCACAGGAAACTCTAGAAATTGGCAATCTTTGTATCAACATTCCAAAACAAGAGGCCACCATTGACGGCAACATTATCGAACTGAGAGCATTAGAATACGACATACTGGTCCTACTCATGGAACGATGTGGTGAAGTCATTACTAGAAAAGTCATTATGAGTAAAATCTGGAATAATACTAAGAAGAGCGATCGCCTCATTGATGCGCACTTAACTGCCTTGCGGGAAAAAATCGCCCACTTCAATGGTGAAATTCAGACTGTTTATGGTGCCGGTTATCGCATCAAAACCGATTAAACTCATCATGAATTTTTCTCTAAAGTGCTGGTGAAGTAACCCACTGAGATAAAAATTCTCCATCGGTCATTCCTAATTGTGACTCCGATGCAGATAAGGGGCCTTCTATCATTGAGGTACCCACGAGGTCTTTCTTATTTAAAATTGCGCGAGGATGACCCGGACTTTCCCTATTCAAGGCAAGCCCATCGAATTTAGTATAGATATGAATATTCTCTTTACCACCCAAAAGCTCAATTAATTGAGTCTGATTCATATAATCACCCACCAAAGAGAGGACACTGAGCAAAGTCTTCGATGCGTGTGTCTCTTTAAACTCTTGCAGAAAACCATATATCTGCTGAGTCACCATTGCTGCATCTCCATCGTAGTGCTCATCCTCTGTTGATGGCATGTCTTGATTTTTGTAAACATGGTAAATCTGCTTTATTGACAGCATATTTAAATGTTTGAGTGCGTTTTCATTTAATTCGGTATTTAAACTAATATTATACAAACGAACTTGATCAAAGTCTTTAAAAGAGGCGGGGGCATCGATTTTAGTGCCGACGCTGGCAGAAATCTCATCTAATATTTTACTCAGTCTATTGTTAGATAATTTCCAACCATTGAAAACTTCTGCCACTTTCACATAGGTATGATCATAACGTCCGTCGGGCATTTTTTCTGCCTCGTAATGAATCAATTGATTTTTTGCATGTCCGAACATGGTGTAACCGGGGTTCGCCGCTTCCACAGTGAAAATACTCGTTGGATCACCATTCGTAAAAACACCCAGCAAATAGTCAACTGCAGTCCTACTCGGCTTTTCAAAATCACGTCCCGCGGTCTTGGAAAACGAATCGCGAACAAACTCTCTTTTTTCACCCAGGGGATTTTCCAAAATCAATTCCATAGCAGACTTCAACCGTTTTCCAGAAAAGAAAATGAGGTTAGTATCGGTCGTCTTTTCTTTAAAGGTATTGTGAATGACATAGGGCTTAACATGTTCACTCAGTACCTCCACATTTCCGTTTCGAAGAACGGGGCGCAGCCACTCAAGCGATTCCGTTGTTAGTGGAACCGGATAAAACTGAGTAGTAACCGTACCGCTGTGACTTGCCTTTTGAAAACTGAGAATCTGAAAGTATTGCGATAAATTACGGGTCTGGGAAGAAAGCAGAAATTGAAGGAAGGAAGGATATTGCACTCTCAGCCCTAGTTTTAAAGCGAAGGCAATTTGATGTGCCTGAGAAATATCCTGATGAACCTGAAATGTATCTGCGTCCTTTCTAAAAACATGCAAGCGGCTCAAAACCGTTTCTGTTCCGCTTACGGTTGCACTCAAATCAACTACAGTATAGAGCAACATTGCTGCCCTCACTTCAGCATTTCCGATAAGACTGTCGGTAATAATGAGTGACTCGCCTATTTTTAAGATTCCTTTTAACTTCTCCTCAGTCATCCCATGGGCATCTCTACTCATCACAAAGGGGAGCGTTGCATCTTGAAAATTAAGATTACTGGCATCGTTTAAATTTTTAATCGGCTTAATATGAGCATAGGTTCGCGAAATGGCCAAGTCACCGCCGGCGGAAACATCAAAGCCGACCGGTCCACCTACCGGTGCCCCTTCCAGTTGGAGCTGACCAAACAAATCTAAGCGCACACCCACTTGATCGACAATTTGAAGCAAGTTATTGGTCCCCAAATAGCTTCCAGCAACTACGTCACGAGATAAAATGAGCTGCCCAGTAGCAAATCCAAAGCCCCATACTCCGAGCGGCGTTTTTTGTGCAACCCCCGATTGATTGTAAGTTTGGACCATTTGCGCCAGGGCGGCAGGATTATGTCTAATCGATTCTAGGTATGAATTAGTATGCAAAAATGAAAGTGAATTAAAGCCCTTTACTGCTAATCCAAGAATGCCACTAAAAGCTTTGGACCTAGTAAAAGCGCGCAAGCCACCCACATCACTGATTGGCCCGGTCGCCACGAGCGAAAACTGAGTAGCAAAACCAGGCCATACCTTGGCCACGAGAACACCATTTTCTAAGTCTTGAGAATAGGAATCACTTACCTCGGGATCAAACTCAATTGGCTGGTGTAATAGCTGATAAGAATGAATGAGGGATTCGCTCCTCGAAATGAGCTTTTCAACGAGTAACTTCTCTACTGGAAGGGGTAACTGTCCCCGTCTGGCAATAAATTCCCAATCCACTCTTGAGAGTTGTGCTAAACGATTTAAGATTTTCAATGCTGATGCCCTACTGGGATGAAGATCATCGAACTCAATGGCCTGATCTACAGTCCAAGAGAGTAAATTTACATTTTCGCTTAAATCCGAAATGATAAATGGAATCACACTGTCTTCGGAATGGGGAGCGGATAAATGAACATCAGAAACAAGTACGTCTTGAAGTTCTAAGTCTAAATCTTGCTCATGGGTGATCCAGCGTAGCGCACTCGCTTCAGTTTGCTTTTCCAGCTGCGCCTTAAAATCACTTTTCTCTTGAGCGCTATTAAATTTTAACCTCATATCCTTGAGCGCAACTACCGCAGGAAAATCCAAACCCAATTTTTGTAAAATCGCTTTTCGAATCAGAATACTGTGAGCGGTACGACTAAAGGTAAGTAGTCGCGTAAGCGCCTCGCCCTTCCCGTTCTTCGTAATCACGCTTGCACAGAATGTATCTGGCTCACTGTGCACTATCTGAACATACCGTCCCTCAGTAACACTTGCTAACGCTTCTTCGAATTTTAGCTGCTGCCACTCAATCATGCTCCACGCATTGGGCACCCAAGAAGGAGATGAAGGCAAAGGACTTGCCTCTTGCGCCTGAGCACTCGCTAGAAATAGAAAAAATAAGTTCAGCGCACTTCGCAACATAGGGAGCTGCATTTTAACAGTATTACACCGGTTCAGCAACGATAAATTAAACTGTTGGCATTTAATAACTAAACGACCCTCATTGAGAGTCAAATATCCCTAACTCACTGATAACTATTCACTTTTAAAGCCGACTAGCACTGAGGAGCGCAGCGAAGCACGGTATAACCATCTCGTTTCAATGCGATTTGGATTTGCATTTTATTTTGAACCGCAAATGGCATAATCCAATCCTTTGCCATGCGATCCGCACAAAGTAGGTACGCTTGGCCGTTCGCGCTTAATGACTGCATTACTGTTCGCACTTCATCGATCGCTACGAGCTCGCCGGCTGAAGGCGATAATTCTCCCATCATCAAGTCAAAAGTTTCACCCGGTGCAATGGACTCCGAAAAATAAACGCTCTCTTGCACATCCAAGAGTTCACCACCCAAATCCAATACCTCTGAATTGTATCGAGTAAAAGTAGTGGCAAGTAAATCACGATCAACCGCTCTCACTTTAGCTTTTGGCCATCGTTTTCTAGCCAGTAAGGGTAGAATTCCATAACCCGATCTAAAACAAAAGATATGATGAAACACATGTCTCGGATCGCGGGGAAGCACATCGAGAAGCGTGGGCAATCCTTGGGTCAATCGCCTCGGATCATCTCCACCAAGGTCAAAAGGTCTACTGAAAGGTAGACCCATAAACTTGATTTGATCACGTAAATAAAGTTCTTCTGGTTCAACCATCGTTGGTTTCTCATCGAGTGCCGAAAAAGAAAATACCGAATGGCGTTCGCCACGGACCACTTGAACCATCGACCAGTGATGGTTTTCATTCAGACTCAGTAAAATGGGCGCTAAATCATTAATCACCACGACTCGTAAATCACCACCCTGTCTCAAACGCGCGCGACCTTGCTCTATCAAATTTTGAATGAAGGGACTACCAATTCGAGCCGGAACATTACATAGAATCCAATCATATCGGGAATCTGGCACATCACGAAAACCCAGACTTCCGTATGCTTTCACATTGCAAAGCTTATTTTCGTTTGCATTCTGCTCCGACCACTTCACTGCCAAAAGGTCTCTATCCACTAATTCCAGCACCGCATTCGGATACAAGGCTGCAAGAGGAAGTCCCAGGGCTCCATAACCGCATCCCATATCCAAAATAGTTTGAGGAGTAGATGGCGCCAAATGGTCCAACAATAATTGAGTACCCTCATCGATTCGCTGAGTTGAAAACACATCATGCGGCACCTGTAACTGGAGACGAACTTTTTCACTCGTATAAGTCAAAGTAGCTTTATACCAAGGATGGTTACTAGAATTAATGCCGGTTTTTATGTCATTCATCACGCTTTGACTCTAAATTATTCATTTAACTTCGTCAAAGCTATGTTAACCTCCCCAAGAATGGATAACTTAGCTAAATATCGCGGCCAATGGGGCGGCAAAATTGAAAGTGGCGAAGAAATGTGGTGGACGGAACCGCATGCCCGGCTCTTTCAAAAAAACCCCATCAAACGTGCACTCTCTAGGATTCGCTATCATTCCGATGTTCGGCAATTCTATCTGATGCACTACTTAAAGCGATTGCTCAAACAAAGAACGAATACATCCGCGCCTCCAGTGGTTCTCGACTTTGGCTGTGGTACCGGTGGCGTCACCTTAAACCTATCGCAATGTTTAGGCATTCCCATTACCGGTTACGACATTTTTCCTACCCAAGTAGAAATGGCAAACCAAATGGCCGCACATTGGAAAAGTTCCTGCCAGTTCAAAGTCATGGATGCAGAAGGTAAGTTTCCACTCAAGGAAAACTCAGTCGACGTGATCGTATCAGGCGATGTTCTCGGCCACGTTCCCCACATTCCTGAAACGCTACGGGAATGGGCAAGAGTATTAAAAATTGGTGGAGGCGTCTCTCTTTTTACAGAGGCCTCCTACAGTGAAAACGATCATAGCCTCATGGCTAAGCTTGCCAAAGACGGGATGGACATGTGTGCAGCAGTTCCTGAACATATCTCTCTTTTCCCCAAGGAAACTTTAGAAAAAATGTTTTCGGAAGCGGGTTTTGCGATGGTTGAAAGAAAATCAGCAAATCTACTTCATTGGTTTTTTTATCCAAAAGATTATGTACTTTTATTTCAACGGAGTGGGCACCGCTCATTTCTCTACTATATGAGTTTTGTTTGGAATAAAATATTAAAAATTACTCCGTTTTACCCTGTTCCAGTTGAGTTGTTCAGACTTTTTCTCACTCAATGTTTCGGAGGCAAAGCCTATGGCACCGGATATTTTTACTTACTCAAAAAAGTATCGTGACCTTCTAATTTCAAAAGCAACTCTTTTGCCTTCAGCCCGCCTGCATACCCAGCCAAAGATCCGTCTGATCCCACCACGCGGTGACAAGGAATAATAATAGAAATAGGATTACTGCCTATTGCACTCCCCACTGCGCGGACTGCTTTTGGTTTTGAAATGCTCGCAGCTTGCTCACCGTAGGATCTAAGTTCCCCACTCTTAATTTCCATGAGACTGTGCCAAACAGATTTTTGAAATTCGGTTCCTCGCAATTCAGTAGGAATCGTAAATTTTTTTCGCTTTCCTGCAAAATAATCGGCCAGTTGTTGCTTCGTCTTCGTGAGCAATTTAGTTTCCTGGACGAGCGCATTTTTAAGTACCCGCTTGAGTGGACTCCTCTTTGATTTTTCCATGTAAACAGCGATCAAAGCTTTTTTCGTAGCATAGAGTCGCAACACACCCACAGGTGATTTCATTGGAGAAGTGAAGAATTCCGGCTCTAATTTTACTTTTCTCATTTCGGCACCTTAGCTGATTTGGAGCCTAAAAACTACTTCATTTTCTTATTTTTTCGTGCTCCAATCAACAACAATGACACCTCAAAAACCAAAACAGCGTTGCTCTTGGGCAACAGGAATCAATGAACAATATCACGATCAAGAGTGGGGAAAGCCCGTTCATGATGACCAAGTTTTTTTCGAATTTCTGACGCTAGAGGGTGCACAAGCGGGTCTGTCTTGGACGACCATTCTCAATAAGAGAGAGAATTACCGCAAAGCATTCGCCCAATTCGACCCAAAAAAGGTGTCGCGCTTTCCACCAAACAAGGTACCAGCTTTAATGCAAAATGAAGGAATCGTAAGAAATAAACTCAAGATTGAATCTACTATTTCGAATGCGAAAGCTTTTCTTAAAGTACAAAAAGAGTTTGGGAGTTTTGACCACTACATTTGGAATTTCGTGAACGGCAAACCGATTTTAAGAACGTCAAAAACTGGGTTTCCTGTGAGCACACCGGAGTCAGATGCAATGAGCAAGGACCTTAAGAAGCGCGGCTTTCGATTTATTGGCACTACCATTTGTTACGCTTTTATGCAGGCCTGCGGTCTGGTCAATGACCACTCCTTTGACTGCTATCAGTACAAAGGAAAATTGAAATGAGTGATGCGGGCGCAGTGTTAATCTTCACATCCGCTCTCATCCTATTTACTTGGTTAAGGATCCAACGCAAAACCACTGATCAAAAACAACTCGCCAAAGCAATCATGATCGCCATTGCATGGCCCATGTTGCTCATTGGCCTGGGAAACTCTGGAGCACTTGCCGATTTTAGCCAATCGCCTCCTCCCTTTATGCCCTTCATGATTTCTCTCATTTTTGTTTCCATTTATCTGACCTTTTCAAAATATGGCACTCAGATCATCAAAGAAGTAAGCTTAGCCAATCTTGTTCTATTTCAAAGTTTTCGCATTTTAGCAGAACTCGCAATCGTGTTGGGCGTTCACGAAGGAATTGCACCTTCTCAAATGAGTATGGAAGGATATAATTTTGATATCATCACTGGTATCTCTGCCTTAGTACTCGGACTCTACTTAAGAAAAAGAGAGAACCGTAAATTAGTTTACTGCTTTAACATCGTCGGTCTTTTACTTTTAGCGGTAGTGATGTTCATCGCTATGACCTCGATGCCGACATCGATTCGACTTTTTATGACCGAGCCCTCCAACGTTTGGGTTACACACTCACCATTTATTTTATTGCCCGGTATCTTAGTGGTTGCTGCACTGAGTACTCACCTACTGATCTTCAGAAAGCTTAGTTGTGACTAAGCTTAGTTTTTGTGACATACTTAATAACGAGGAGATTTTATGACGCAATTTTGTTTTTTTTGTAAACGCGAACATGCTGAATCACAATGTGAGATTTGTAAGCGTTGGGTGTGCATCCGCTGCTCTGGCTCAAGCAATCATAATTGTTACCCAAGGGATTAACCCATGGCTCAAACAATTCAACTCATCCCCAGTACTGTTACGCCTGAGTACCTAGAAAAAGTGTGCTCAGTGAATCAAGTACCTGAAGTATTAGGGCTAAGATTTTCTGAAGTGGGTCCAGATTTTATTAAAGGAACGCTTACTGTCGATCACCGACACCTCCGCCCAGGCGGGATCATGAACGGCGGGATTTCTTTAGTGATCATCGAAACACTGGGAAGTGTTGCCTCGTTTTGCACGCTCAATTCTGAAAAACAAAATGCCTTAGGGATCCAAGTCACCGCTAATCACATGCGAATCGCAAACCCAGGCGATGTCATCACCGGTACCGCCACCCCCATTCACATCGGGAAGACCACCCATATTTGGGAAGTAAATATTGAAAACCAAAATAAAAAGTTAATCTCGAGCGGCAGAATCACCATGCTGATTACCGAAAAGTAACCTACCCATCAAATAGATTTGAAGAGGATCCATGATTACAGCAGCGGATGTGCATCTTTCGCCTTTAATTGTTCCCAACGACGATCGATTTCAGTTTGTAAAGCGACTAAAAATTCGACATTTTCTGGCAGCAACAAATGCTTGGATTTACTCATCATTTTGAGCCATTCCGAGATCGATATTTTTTTATTTTCAACTTCAGGCACGTAACTCAGTTTTGTTTTTCCCTCTTCGATCTCGTAGATAGGGAAGAAGCAAGAATTCACTGCTTGTTCTAAAATATCCCGACCCATTCGCTCTTCAGAGCCCCAATTGAGCGGGCAGCTGACTAAGATCTTTCCATACACGAGCCCTTTGTTACGGGCATACCACTGAGCTTTGGCCGCTTTCTTCACCAAGTCCATGCCCCTAGATTCCACAGCAGTAAAAACATAGGAGATTCCAGTCGCAGCCATGATTTGAGCAGTGTCTTTGTGATGAAATCGTTTACCAAAAGAATTTTTTCCTAAATGACTGGTGCTCGTCTGCTTACCATATGGAGTAGTGTAACTGAGTTGCCCTCCTGTGTTCATATAACCCTGATTGTCGTATTCAAGAATAATCATGGTATGATTTCGAAGTGCAGTCCCAATGGTGGGTCCCATTCCGATGTCCATTCCGCCATCACCAGTGATCATCACAAAAGTAATGTCGACACCCACATCAATCTCGCCGCGTCTCTTTTTTTCATGAAATGCTTCCACCAAACCCGAGAGCGTTGGCGCACCATTTTGAAATAAGTTATGAAGATACGTCACACGATGTGCGCTAAACGGATAATCGGTGGTGACCACCATCGCACAGCCAGTATGATAGAGGACGACCACATCTCCCTCAATACCTTTAAAGAATTGGTCAAGGCCCGAAAAAATACCGCAGCCTGGGCAAGCTCCATGGCCCGGAGCAATTCTTTTTGACTTAGTAGCAAGAAGTGCTGCTTCAGGAATGCTTACCTCAACGACATGTCGCTGAGTACCCGGAATAAGACTGGCATTCACCTGAACGAAAGACTCATTGACTTGAGCTGGCGAAAGTCTAGGAAGCACTTCCTGGGGAGTCGTCTTAGGATTGCCTCGGTCAGTACCAAAAAAACCAAAACTAGGAATTCCGACTTCGTCACCGATCACTCTCAAACCCTCTTCTAATAAACTTCGAGCATCATCTTCATTGAAGTCTTTTCCACCTAAACCAAAAATCCTACTCAGCGCTTTGATGTCGCAGTGATGATCTGAAAAAAGCACTGATTTCACTTCATGACTCATCGGCCCCCCAATAGATCCCGGGGAATCTGACCGCTCCGCAATCACGATAGACTTCAAATGCTGTGTCGCCACTTTTAATGCTTCGGTTGGAAATGGCCTGAGAAGCAGTGGCTTTAAGACACCCACTTTTTTGCCCTCTTTTCGCATGGAATCTACGGCGTCTTTCGTCGTTTCTGCAGCTGAGTTGAGAACAAAAAGTGCACTTTCCGCTCCTTCCATTTCGTAAGTTTCAAGCGCAGTATAAAATCGTCCCGATAATTCAAAATATTCTTTCGTGAGCACTTCAAAAACTTTTGCTGCTTCTTCATGGGCCTCATGAAGCTGATACTTATTATTAATGAGATCAGGATCATTCATGTACGGGCCAAGGGTTACGGGATTTCGCGGATCAAGCGTCGTAAACGGATTTTGCCTAACACCGAGAAATGATTGCACGTCAGATTTGTTTTCAAAAATCTGAACTTCTTGGCGTTGGTGACTGGTGAAAAATCCATCACTCACCACCATCACTGGCAACCTCACTTTTGGATGCTCTCCTAACTTCACTGCAATTATGTTCAAATCATAAACTGCTTGTGGCGTGGAGGCGAGTAAGATGATCCATCCGGTTTGAAGAGCAAACATCAAATCACTATGATCACAACGAATATCAAGAGGCCCACTCACTGATCGAGTTACCAGATTCAATACCATAGGCATCCTAGTGCCCGCCTGCACGGGTAATTGCTCCATGCTATAAAGTAATCCATTAGCACTGGTTGCGTTCAACACACGTGCACCACCTGTACATGCCCCAAAACAAGCTCCAGCCGCACCATGCTCACCGTCGGCAGGTAGCATCACCGTTGAAACTTCGCCCCGCGCTTTCATGGCATCTATTAATTCAGCGATTTCCGTGGAGGGGGTGATGGGATAATAACCCATAAAGTGAAAATCGATCATTTTGGCGGCTTCTGCCACCATTTCATTACCTGTTTTTAAACTAGTTTTTTGATTTTTCATTTTTCACCCACGAAATATTTTTTTCAGACTGAGGTATTTCTTCTTCCTTACCAAGTGACAGCGCGCTCACCGGGCAAACTTCAATACATTTCTGACAGCCCTTGCAGTATTGATAATCAATACCCAGAAGTTCAGCGCCAAATCCAACGTCTGGGTTTTTTCTCCACACAAAACAAAAATCAGGACAGACTAAATCACATTGCCCACAGTGAAAGCATTCGTTTCGATTTAAAAGTGGCGCGGTTCCTTTTCTACTCGCCTCATGATTTTTTAAAACACTATTTCCAGGTGTCGTGATCACTCCTCCGATCGGTGCATTGACGTAACCAAAATGTGGAAATGTTACAGAAGACGGCTCTAAGCGGTCCTGATCAGGCTTAGCGGTTTTTACTTTAAAAGAGTGAAGCCCTTTCTCAAAACCAATTTGATTTGCAGCTTTTCCTTCATGTGAAAGTTTTGAAAAAAAACTTTGAATGACCTGACCCAGATGTTCACTGGTAATTTCGGGAATAAAAGAAATGATCGCTCCGAGCATAATTGTGTTCAAACCAGAGCCAGTTTTAACCGCAATTTCAGTAGCAGGAACAGAGGCGACATAACGGGGATGAACACCTTTTGGAAATTGAAACTCGTGCGGATTTTTCTTAGAATTAATCAATACGTCCGTGTGCGGCCCTACTCCCTCAAAAATTTCCGGGTGTGACTCCATCATGAACTCATGAAAGATCACCAAAAGATCTGGAGTTCGAATAGCAGAAGCCGTGCGGATGGGTTTACGAACGGTTGAAAATCGAACGTAGGATTTTACAGGGGTCCCCCGTTTTTCCGATCCAAAACTTGAAAAATGATTGCCCGTAAAATGCTCACCCAAAATTGCAGCTTCCGCGATAATTTTTCCTGCAGAATTGGCACCTTGTCCACCAATTGCTTCCAAGCGGATAGCGACATTTTCTCTCTTAGAAAATTGAAGTTTATTTCTTCCAAAAAACCACATAATGGATATGATTTTAACATAGAATTACCACCTTAAATCTAAAATCTCTAAAGATTGGCACAAACGAAGTGAGACTTAACTTCCAATTGGTGGGCCATTTTGACTCGTGCAATTTATTGTAATTTACTGTTTAATACTCCTGTTCGGTTTAATGGGATTTAGCACTTGGCCCACTCTGTGCTTTATCAGTTGTGATTTCTTAATAATCGAAAGGGAGAACTGCGGTGAAAACACTGGCGATGAATGACAAGAATAACCAGAGTAATGATCACTTAAGCTAACGCAATGTCGCTTTTACTTGAGCCCGAAACAACAGCTTTAACACCTTGCAAACACTGTGGTAAATCCACCAAGGGAAATCCGAATTCACTTTTCTGTTGTGCAGGCTGTGAGGCAGTGTTTTCGATTTTACAATCTTCAGGCTTGTCCTATTTTTATGAGTTAAAGCGCGATGGCGTTTGCTTCGTCCCTCAACCATCAGTCCTGATGCCTAGCAAACTTAGCTTTACCGATTGGGACAAAGTGAAGAGCCGCGAGGTAGATCTATATATAGAGGGGGTACATTGTTCAGCCTGTTTGTGGCTTCTTGAGAAACTCCCCCTTCTCCTTCCAGAGTCTCTCACCTCATGTCGTCTTGATTTACGCAGATCCATTTTAAGCGTAAGTTTAAAGCCCGAGGATAATGAGTTTGGTCACGCTCGCCTTTCTCTGGTTGCCGAACAAATTGTAAAATGGGGCTACACCCCCCATCTCATTGAAGATCAAAAGCAAAGTGCGCACTTAAGAGAAGTGGAAACCCGCAAACGTCTAATTGAAGTGGGAATCGCAGGTGCGGTTGCAGGGAACGTAATGTTGATGAGTATCCCTCTTTATTCCGGCATCGAAGGTCCCTTTAGGACACTCTTTGAATGGATCTCATTTGGACTCAGCATTCCCGCGTTATTCTACTCAGGACAAAGTTTCTTCAAGAACGTAAAGAATGGAATCAAAGCAAGAACTTTTCCGATCGATGGCCCCATCCTTTTGGCTTTATTAATCGCATTTTTCTATTCAACCTACTCCCTCATTCTTAAAACCCATCAACTCTATTTCGATAGCTTGACCGCACTCATTTTCCTCCTTCTCGCCAGCCGCTATTATTTATATAGAATGAGGCAATCGTCTGAATTGAGTTTGGGGACTTTGGATTTCTTCAAAAGCACTTTTTCAGGAAAAGTGGGTGATCTCATTTCCATCACCGCTGACCAGGAAGTTCCGTTTGACGGAGTCATTCGAGAAGGCGACGTTTGGGTCGATAACTCAAAATTTAGCGGTGAATCTCAACCGGTACATTTGAAACCGGGTGACCTCATTTATGCGGGAACCAGAGTACTCTCTACGTCGGTTTTAAATACGATCGAAGTGCTACTCGTAGGTCAGGCGACTCGCCTTTCACACTTGCTGAAGAAAGTAGAAGAGAGCCAAACTAAACGTTCCAATGTTGAGATGACGAGCGATCGTTTTGCGCAAAAACTACTCATGATTGTTTTATCCGTGGGCATCGTGAGTTTAGTTATATTCCTGAAACAGGGAATGGGTGCTGAAGCTCTCACTCGATTTTTAGCACTTTTAATTGTGACCTGCCCCTGTGCGTTGGCACTTGCAACGCCACTTGTTTTCACATTAGCAATGAAAACACTGCTAAAAAAAGGCATTTTGGTAAAGGATCCAAACAGCCTAGATCAAGCAAATCATATTTCTAAAATTTTCTTCGATAAGACTGGAACTTTAACCGAAGGCCATCTATCAGTATCTTCACCTCTTCTCGAACTCCCTCAGAAAATTCAATCCATTTTGTATTCCATGACGCTGCACTCTACCCATCCTGTGTCACGAGCAATTTACTCCACGCTCCTCACTCAAACGAACACGCCAACATTAATGGAATGGCAAAAATTCGAGGAAAAAATCGGAGTAGGTTTATTTTGTACCAATTCTGAGGCATCCTTTCGCTTGGTTCGAGCACCTCATCCACAAAGTTCTGAAACTGAAGTGTGTTTATTCCAAGATTTGCACAATGCTTCTTATGAATTGGCGCGAGTGATGCTAAGCGACCAATTGCGAGATGACAGTAAAGTAGTGATCACTCGCCTCAATAAAGACGGTTACGACACTGCAATTCTCTCTGGTGATCACCTGGAAGCCGCAAATCGAATCGCAAAGAGTGCCGGGATCACTGAAACGCACGCATTACTTTCACCCGAACAAAAATCAACTTACGTTTCCCAAGGCATCATGATTGGCGATGGATTAAACGATGCGCTTGCACTGTCTTCAGCAAAAGTAAGTATTGCTGTTCAGGGCGGAATGGAAGCAGCCATTCAATCGTCTCAAGTTTATTCCTTAAGACCAGGAATTTCTGGCGTCCTTCCGTTCTTAAAGGTTTCAAAAGTGGTCGCCTCCACACTCAAAATAAATTTTGCGATGAGCAGTAGCTACAATTTAATTGGTGCGATCTTGAGTTTAAGTGGATATATGAATCCCTTACTCGCCGCGATTTTAATGCCCATGTCAGCACTCAGCGTATTTACCTATAGCATCTGGAGGTTTAAGAAATTATGAACATCGTTTATTTCTTGGTCCCCGCTGCCCTTTCATTGGGCCTATTATTTTTAGTGATTTTTATTTGGTGTAGTAAAAACGGCCAGTACGATGATCTAGAAACGCCCGCCATCAGAATTTTAATCGAAGAACCCATAAACCTTAAACCACAACAGGAGAACATTAATGAACGACAATCATGACATTAAAAAAGATGAAACCTTTTTCTATGACGATGCAATCGTAAAGAAATTTACCATTGCAACTATCGTCTGGGGATTGGTAGCGCTTTTAGTTGGTATTTATATTGCCTTTGAATTGGCATACTACAAACTAAACTTTGGTCTGCCTTGGATTACCTTCGGAAGACTACGACCACTTCACACCAACGCAGCCATTTTCGCTTTTGCGGGTAATGGTATTTTCGCAGGGATCTATTATTCTCTTCAACGCGTTTTGAAGACCCGACTCCACTCAGACAAAGTGAGCAATTTTCACTTTTGGGGATGGCAATTCATCATTCTGTGCGCAGCACTCACACTTCCTTTCGGGATTACTCAAGGTAAAGAATATGCTGAGTTAGAATGGCCGATTGACATCATGATTGCCGTTGTTTGGCTTTCTTTTGGCTACAATATGCTCAGAACTATTATGGACAGACGGGTAAAACACATCTACGTCGCCGTTTGGTTTTATATTGCAACCTTCGTAACGGTTGCAGTTCTCCACGTTACCAACTCTGCCGCAATTCCTGTGAATTTGTTCAAGAGTTATTCAGCATACGCAGGAGTCAGCGATGCACTCGTTCAATGGTGGTACGGACACAATGCAGTTGCATTCTTCCTCACGACTCCCTTTTTAGGTTTGATGTATTATTTCATTCCAAAAGCAGTGAATCGCCCGGTTTATTCTTATCGCTTATCAGTCGTTCACTTTTGGACATTGGTATTCTTATATATTTGGGCAGGCCCACATCATCTTCTCAATACTGCTGTACCTGATTGGGCACAGACTGTGGGAATGGTGTTCAGCGTGATGCTTTGGATTCCATCTTGGGGTGGAATGATCAATGGTCTCCTCACTATTCGTGGATCGTGGGATAAGCTCAGAACAGACCCAGTCCTGAAGTTCTTAGCAACGGCTACAATTTTCTACGGTATGGCCACTTTCGAAGGACCAATGCTTGCAATTAAATCAGTCAACGATCTTGCGCACTATACTGACTGGATTATTGCCCACGTTCACTCAGGTGCTCTAGGATGGAATGGTTTCCTCCTTTTCGGAATGATCTATTATCTCGTTCCTAAACTTTGGAAAACCTCACTCTATTCAGTGAAAGCAGCAAACGTGCACTTCTGGGTTGGTACCATCGGTATCCTTCTCTATGTGATCGCAATGTATACTTCTGGAATCACACAAGGACTCATGTGGCGTGAAGTGGATGCCGCAGGAAAACTCGCTTACCCTGACTTTGTTCAAACAGTAAGCAAGGTAGTTCCTCTTTATTGGATTCGCGGAATCGGAGGTATCACCTACCTCATCGGATTCATCATCATGATTTGGAACGTAATCATGACTGTGAAACTGGCTCCAAAAGACAAACAAACGGATACGCAAGATCAGTACGCTCCATTTGCTCCGAAAACGATTACTGCTGATATGGCTGCACAAGGCGGATTTTCTCACCGGATCCTCGAAGGCGCTCCGATGATACTTACCCTCCTCGCGGTCGTGGCAATCGCAATCGGCTCTATCATTTCATTGGTTCCAATGGTGATGGGACCGCAAGTAATGGAGGCTCATTATGCATTCACTCCGGTTAAACCGTATACTGCATTGCAGTTATCCGGACGGGATATTTATGTGCGTGAAGGTTGTTATTTGTGTCACTCACAAATGATTAGAAAGACAGTGGCGGACGTACTTCGTTTTGGACCTGAGTCCAAAATTGAAGAATCCATGTATGATCATCCATTCCAATGGGGATCAAAACGGATTGGACCCGATCTTTCACGTGTAGGAAGTAAATACCCTAACCTTTGGCATTATCGCCATATGTTCAACCCTCAAGAAGTAGTGAGCGCTTCGATCATGCCTTCATACTCATGGATGTATAAAGACAAGACTGATTTTGCGATCCTTCGCAAAAAACTTCAAGTCATGCAAACCCTGGGTGTTCCTTACACTGACCAAGAAGTAGAACAAGCTGAAACCTCTGCAAGACAAGAAGCACAAGTGATTGCAGATGGACTCAGTGCTGAAGGTGCAAATCAAGTGAAACCGGAACAAGAAATTGTTGCGCTCATCGCTTATTTGCAACGCTTAGGTCAAAGTAACGGAGGTGCCAAATGATTCGCGATTTTTTAGCAAATCTACATTGGAGCACACTTCCCGTGATCAGTATGTTTATGTTCTTGTCGGTATTTATCGGCGCTATCCTTTGGGTATTCAGAAAAGACAGCACAGAAATATATAATGGATTAAGTGCATTACCACTTGAGAAAGAAGGGAAATAGCATCATGGCTAAGCAAGAAGAAAAAGTTCCTTTAAAAGATCACGAATATGATGGGATTCAAGAATTTGATAATCCTGCCCCTTTTTGGTGGCAGCTCTTTTTCTATCTCTCTATCTTTTTCGCGATCGCTTATTATGGTTATTATGAAATAGGACCAGGAAAGACCTTGGATCAAGAACTCTCTGCCAGTCTGGCAGAAGTTAAAACCATCCAAAACCAGAACAAACCCAGCGGACCCGATGTCAGCCAGCTGAAGGCGATCATTGCCAATCCGACAGATCTGGCCAAAGGTAAAGCAACCTTTGTCAGTAAATGTGCGGCCTGCCACGTTGCAGACGGTGGTGGTTTGGTTGGTCCAAATTTGACCGATCAATTCTGGATTCATGGAAAGGGTAAACTCGCTGACATTTTCGAAGTAGTCAGAACCGGAGTACCTGATAAAGGAATGCCTGGCTGGGGAGCCCTGATGAGCAATGACGAGCTCAACCAAGTGGTTGCGTACGTGAAGACACTTCAAGGCACCAAACCTGCTAACCCAAAAGCTCCACAAGGGGTTGAAGTGAGCGCGGAAGACAGTAAGGACTAATAATATGAAATACGATGCGTCACTAGATCACCTCTCTACCACTGATAAAGCAGGTAAACGCATCAATGTATTTCCGTCTGAAGTAAAGACAGGATATTGGGCCGATCGTCGTAAAATCGCTCAATATGCAATGATTATTCTCTATTTGGTTTTGCCTTGGATTAAAATCCAAGGCAAACCACTTTTACTTCTAGATATTGTTCATCGCAGGTTTTCCATCTTTGGCCGGTTATTTTTTGCCCACGAAGTCCCCAACCTAGTATTCATTACTCTAAGCTTTCTATTGTTTATCGGCTTGGTCACCACCATTTTTGGCCGAGCCTGGTGTGGCTGGACCTGCCCTCAAACCGTTTTTGTGGATCGAATTTTTAGAAAATTTGAATATTGGATCGAGGGCGATTTCGTCGAGCAGAAAAAGCTACACGCCCAAGCCATGAATTTCGGAAAGTTTTTTAAATTTTCTTTGAAATGGTTTTGTTTTTCGGTCGTCACGGTCATATTAAGCCATAGTTTTCTTGCCTACTTTGTAGGTAGTCACGAATCACTCAAACTTCTCATTACTCCCCCTTCCCAAAACATGGGCGCATTTCTATTTGTCCTCATTTTCAGCGGGGTCGTGCTGTTTGATTTTGGTTGGTTTCGTGAGCAATTTTGTTTAATCGCCTGCCCCTATGGCAAAATGCAATCCGTGATGATGGACGAAGGGTCCCTCTTTCTCGCTTACGATGAAAAACGCGGTGATTGCATCAATTGCATGAAATGCGTGAGTGTTTGCCCCACCGGTATTGACGTCAGAAACGGGCTTCAAATTGAATGCATCGCCTGCACGGCCTGTGCGGATGCATGTGATTCCATCATGGAAAAAATTAAAAAACCAAAGGGTCTGATTGCTTACGGGAATATGTTTTCTCTCCAAAAGCTAAAAACTCCGCTCATCCGAGGAAGAGTGATTGTTTACGGCTTAATGCTCACACTCTGTCTGTGTGCCCTCACTTACCGTCTCTCTAATCGGATTACCCATCAAACGGAAATCATTAGAGCAATCGATATGCCTTATCAAATGGTGACTAATCCCGATGGATCCAAAACGGTGATCAATCACTTTAAAATCCGATTTTATAATCTTGATTGGGAAGACTTTAGTGCCAAGTTCTCGCTCGATGAAACCGCACTTAAAGACAAAATCGAATTGGTTTACTCTGGGAACCAACAAGACCAAAGTTTAGTTGCATCTGGAAAATATACCGATAAGCAGTTTTTCTTAAAGGTACCCCTGAGCCTCTTTGACCAGAATCACAGTCGACATATTTCAATTGTCACTCAATGGAATAATGGCGAAAGCAGACTCAGTGATATTAACTTAGTGGGTCCAGAGCTCGGTATTTAACGAATTCAAATCTTCGCTTTGATTACAGCTCTGTCGGAGGCCCCGCAATAGTCTTCGTACTCCTCACCACTTCGCCCTCGCGAAAAAGCCATAGGCTACCAGATTCCATTGGTAACCATTGTTCATCGTTAGTTAGGGGCTGTGTTGCAATCACTGCCACGCGATCGATGCTTGAAGTCAAATCGCTAAAATCAACCACCAGTTCCTGATCTTTCAATCGAGCAGTTTTAAAAGGAGCTTGCCTAATAATATACGACAAATGGGTGGATGAGTGCGCAAACAACAGCTCTCCATTTGAAAAGAGAAAGTTAAACTCGCCATGTTTGCCGATATGCAAACTCAACTCATGAATAGCGGCATACAATTCCTCGGAACTCGGACGAGCTTCCCCAAACTTAAGTCTGAGCTCCTGAAGTATAAAACAAAATGCAATTTCACTGTCGGTATCTCCTACCGGCAAAAAGGTACCATTGAGCTCTGGAGTGAACTGAAGCAGGTTTCCATTGTGGGCAAAAATCCAGTAGAACCCCCATAATTCACGCATAAACGGATGGGTGTTCTCGAGCGTGATATTTCCTTGAGTGGCCTTTCGAATATGAGAGATCACCGTTTTAGACTTAATTGGGTAATTTCGTACGAGTTCCGCGATCGGTGAATGCGCGGAAGCATTGGAGTCCAGAAATTGTCTCACTCCCTTTCCTTCAAAAAAAGCGATCCCCCATCCATCTTGATGCTCATCAGTGATCCCGCCCCGGGCTTGAAACCCAGTAAACGAAAAACAAATATCAGTGGGCACATTACAATTCATTCCAAGAAGTTGACACATACTCAGCTACCTCCTGTTGGGTTCATTGCCTTTTTAATTGCTCTTAATTGCTGCAAATGAATTCCTTGATGGACTCCAATAATCCAAAACCATTGGGATGCGGTCAGCGGCCCAAACCACGGATGTTTGAATCTCGCCTTGGACCTTTGATTGCCTATTTTTTGATTAATTTCAAGAATGAGTGAATCAGAAAATTGTTGATAGCGATTGAGAATTTCAAGAGTATGAATCACCTGAGGAGGCTTAACATTTTCAGTTCGAGCTTCCAGGTCCGGCACCCGTTCATGCGATAATTCACTCACCACAAATTTAAAAGCATTTCCGGTGATCAGTAGATGATCGACGGTCATTCCGAAGGACCAATAGCGGGAACTATCCTCCAAACCAAAAATTTTAGAAACCAACACTCGCCGATTTAAATTCTTTTCATCGAGCTCCTCAAAAAGCGCTTTGATCCTTAATGATGTTTTTTCAATGAGCGCTGTACTTTCCGCCCAAGTTGCTCGTTTAGAACGAAGGGGAACTATCCATTTGGCAATCCAACGCCCTGGAAGAGGAAGGCCGGCACCGGGAGGAGCTAGTTTTGGTTCACTCTGCATGTCTTTATGGTACAAAACTTCAGCCTTATTCGTACGAATATTCTCAATGTTAACCCCAGACTGATGACACACCATGTCTTATTATTTTACCACTTGCCGATTAACCTCACCCAAACCTCACACGATTGGACATTGCCTTTTGATGTGAATAATGGCAAAAAACAGGCGCAATCCGCGGTTTTATATTTAAAAAAAGGGGGCCTATCATGGGTCAGAATCAATTCAAAGGTGTGTTCATTGTCGTTGGAATCGTGATGTTACTTCAAGCGAGCGCTTACGCCGCAGATAGCACAGCGACAGTGGCGCCAAGTGTAGGAACAACGCAATCGAACCAAAATCCAAATCCTTCTTCTTTCATGAATGACCTCTATCTTAATTACTTTGCGATTTACCATGGACCAAACATGGCAAAACTCGACTCTCCTTATTCTGTGGATGCGAAAGGCAAACCCAATAGCCGACAAGTGATGAACTTAGATAGCGAAATCACCGCTGCCTACATGCTCACTCCCACCACTGGAATTGGCCCTGTCGTTCCTTTCTTACTATATACCGCTCTTGGTAATGGCGCGAGTTTAGGAGATGTGGGAATTAAAGCGTTCAATAAAAACACGGTTAAAACAGCTAACCTTTCTGCCAATACCAACATCATTCTTCAACTCCCTACCAACGATTACTCTAAAGCGCGCAACATGAAGTTTGCGGTGAAAACGACTCCCAATCTTCGTTACAATATTCCCAATAGTCGTTTCACAATCGGCTCATGGACAGAAGCAAAAGCATATTTGGGCGTGGAACAAGGAAAGACCTTCAAGCTTTGGGCAGGTCCTTATGTGAACTATCAATTAAGCCCAAATTTATCGTTGAATTTGGGGTATGAAATTGAGGCAAATCATATGCTTCATGCTTCCACATTTGATTTCACCATGTATCAAAATGATTTCATCCCAGGCTTCATTTACATGATCACGCCGAAAATTATCCTCAATCCCTATGTGCAAATTTTCACCGGCGAGAATATCACCTTTGCATCCGACCGTATGGCCCTTGGCGCAGTATTAAGTGCGAGCATTTAAATGATGAAACATGCACCCATACTTTTCTGTCTGCTGGTATCGTCCGCTCCCGCCATCTTTGCCGCCGATCTTCCGCCGCACGCGTCTTTCTTGAGAGAACTGGTATCCATAAGTTCTGGTACAGCAAGCATCAATGGCGTGAATGAAGTTCAGGAAAAAGTTGCGGTAAGATTAAAAGCGCTTGGCTTTAGCGTAGAAATGAAGCCGAATCCCCAATCAGGGATCATCTCCGGCAAACAGTTGTCGGCAACTCTAAAAGGACAGGATCCTCGCTACATCACCTTAGTCGGGCATGCTGATACGGTTTTTGAAAAACTAAATCCCTTTGAAGTCAGCGCCGATGGAAAAATCGCATTAGGATCGGGGGTTTCAGACAATAAGGGCGGCCTGGTCGTTGGCTTGGGCGCGCTCGAAAATTACCTGAACACCATCCCCAAAGGGCACTTACCTCATTACTCAATTCGCTTCGTTTCTTCACCAAGTGAAGAAATTGGTTCAGGTGGATGGACCGACAGCCTGAGGTCGTATGCAGAGGATTCCGTCATGATCCTGGGCCTGGAACCTGCTCGTGAAGACGGTGGAGTGGTAATGAGCAGAAAAGGTGCTCGCTGGGTTTTCATCAAAGTAATCGGCAAAGAAGCACATGCAGGCGTGGGTCACGAAATAGGAGTCAACGCCTGTCAAGAGTTGGCCATCAAGATCAATCAAATTCAAAAATTAACCGATTATAAAAATGGAACCACGGTCAGCATTGGCCACATCGAAGGCGGTAAAGATAAATTTAATATTATTTGTGGCGAAGCGAGCGCAAAAATAGACACGCGTTTCACCGACAAAGAAAAAGGAGAAGCGCTTCTCGAAAAAATTAAAACCATTTTAAATCAGGTCAATGTCCGATCATTCAAGGATAAAACTCCTACACAAACAACCTTTGAAATAGCGACCTCTAATCCCCCCTTTCATTTTTCAAAAAAGACCCTTCCCTTGCTTCATCGCTATCTTACCATTGTAAAAGAGATTGAAAAAAGGGAAGTAACAGCGGAATCAACCGGTGGTGCCGGTGACGTGAACTTTATGGATATCAATAACGTTCCCATTATTGATGGTTTAGGCCCCATTGGGGGCGGCTACCATACCAATTCAGAGTTCGTGCAATTAGAATCGCTCGACACTCGGGCACTCATCCTATCAAACTTTATGCAATACATTGAAAAGACGATTCACTAGCGCACTTGGGCCTTAACTTAACTGTATAAATAGAGCCAGAACCCAAAATTAAACAATAAATGACCGAGAACAGAAAAGACCAAACCACGCCTAAGGTAAATAAATGCACAAATGGCCCCTAATAAAAAGGTGTACAGCGTTTGTGCATAAATAAAGAGATGAAAAGTTTCTGGGACAGTCGTAATTACTTTGTAATGAGAGTAAGAAAAGCAAGTGGCAGAAAGAAGCACTAATAATGCCGTCGGAAGGCGAAAACTTTTAAAAATGGAGATCAACGCTCCTCTAAAAAGCAATTCTTCCAATACCGGGCCGAGCAGAAGCAAAAACAATAAGGTTTCGCTTGAATGAAAATCAAAGGGCACAGCCACCTTCAGCAAAGCGACCAAAACTACATGCGTGACCCAACCAAATGCAGCAAGGAGTAAGAACGGGAGTGCACTGGTAATCGTAAATTGTTTCTTTTTTAAAAATTCAAAATTCCTAAGCGTGAACCATGAACACAAAACGAAAAGTAACTCAGCAATGTAAATCGCATAAGGAGATATGCTATCAATTCTGCCCTGAAAAACGTATTCCATTAAAACAAAAACGGCCACGAGGACCGTCCCGGCTATGACTGAAGGTCTTTTCAGTTCTTGATTCATAAATTATCCGTGTTCCATCACCCAATTAACCATCGCTCTGTAAACCCCATCCGGTAAGTAAGGCCGAATGAACAACAAAAAGACAGCATCCCACCCTACTGGATAGCGCAAACGCTTTGATTCATCCGTGGCAGCCCTGTAAATAGCCGCAGCCACATCTTCTGGCTTTGAGCCCCGATTCGATCTTCTATCCATGAGCGAACGTACTCGGCGCTCATACTCGCTATAAACTCCAGGTGTTTTCTCAGGTTCCGCCCGGTCCGCAGAGCGAATGTAAAAGTCAGTCAATACTACGCCTGGTTCAATGAGTTTCACTCGCACATTCGGTGCTGGATGACCCGCCGCGGGATTCTCCATTTTAGCACATTCAAATTGAAGTGATTCTGTAAATCCTTCTACAGCCCATTTGGTAGCATGATAAATACTATAAAGTGGCACTGCAGTTCTGCCCGCCACCGATGCAATATTGATGAGCACACAATCACGCGCTAAATTGTCCGCACTTTCAAACTCACGAAAATGCTGGAGAGCCATTCGACTCACATCCATTAATCCAAAAACGTTCGTTTGGAATTGTCGTTCAATCTGAGCACGCGTCATTCCTTCAAACACACCTGTCAGGCCATAACCTGCATTATTAACTACAACGTCTATTTTTCCAAAATAAGTGATAGCTTCGTTAAATGCAGTTTGAATGGAATTTAAATCGCATACATCCAATTGAATACACTTCAGGCGATTCGATTGTTTGTATACCCCTTGAGAAAGCTCCGTTTCGGCGGCGGGATTGCGCATAGTCGCGATCACGTTCCAACCCCGATTGAAAAAGAAACGCGCGCTCGCTTTCCCAATTCCGGTAGAAGCGCCAGTGATCAATATTGTTTTTCCCGCAAAGTGCGCGATTCCCACCGTCATAGTATCGGAACCTCTATTTGAATGAAGCTAACTGATCGCTCGCATCTACTTCAGCAAGTTGGGTGAAACCACCAATGAGTTTATCATCTACAAATACCTGAGGGAGTGTTTTCATACCACTCTTCTTCGCAAAGACTTCCCATTCTTGATCTGACCATTCATCAATCATGATGGTTTCAAAGGGAACCGATCGTTGAGTAAGGAGTGCCTTTGCTTTTACGCAATAAGGACAATTGAGCATGCTATAAAGTGTTACTTTTTTCATATAGTTTTCCCCGTGGTTTCAACCTGACTTTAACCCAAAAAAATGCTAAATTGAAACACATTATGAAGACACTCGGTATGCGTCACATCGCTCTCAATGTTAAAAATGCACAAGCTTCTAAAGAGTTTTATTGCAAGGCCTTACTCATGGACGTCGAATGGGAGCCCGATACTAAATCAGTCTATGTTACCAGTGGCGGCCAAGACAATATTGCCCTCCATCAAGCAGATGCTCCCCTTCACCGACCAGGTGCTCTTAATCATATCGGCTTCTTTGTTAAAACGATCGATGAAGTAGATGAATGGTACGCTCACATCAAGACCTACGGCGCAAAAATTGTAAAAGAAATTAAAACTCACCGTGATGGTGCTCGATCATTTTATTTTGAAGATATCGATGGCAACGTGATCCAGATGCTGTATCACGCGCCCGTCGCTCAGTCCTCTAAAACTAAGACCTCTTAACAGGCTGAAGCTTTACTACTCCATCATCGAGTCGCAAACCTTGATCGCCTTGCAAGAATGCAAACAATTGCTTAATGCCCTTTTCACCTAGTTGTTGAGACACGAAAGTGCTCGTTTGAAGTTCAACAATGCTTTTTGGATTCAGCCGTAGTAAAGGCAAGAGATGTTGCGGCTGCACGATATGCTTACTTGCCATTTGATTTTCTTCAGACAGGAACGTTAAACAACAGCGAAGCAAGTCCATCGCGCGCGATTCATCTGAAGAAGGTTGCAAAATATTTTTTCTTTTAATTTCAGCTGGAACTTCATCTTCGCTTTTTAGTCCAAGCTCAATGGACGCCAACACTCTTTCCGCATGTGGCGATTTATGTTCGCCCTTAGAAAGACCTCGAAATCCCTGCAGTTGCTCTAATGTAGTGGGCTTTATCTTCGCCAGATCAATCAATACTCCGTCATCAGCAAGCCAGCGCCTCGGCACATTTAACTCACGAACTCTTCCTTCCCTCCAGCGCACGAGTTCAAGAAGTACAGCATAGTCTTTCACATTAAATTTTCCAGATTTTGCGAGACGTTTTGCAATTTCATCGGGCGGAGTCTCATATAAATTGGTGTCGCTGAACTTTGCTGATAATTCTAAAGACCATGCCTTACGATCCGTTTTTTCCAAACGCTCAAAAAGAACATGCGCAACTTCAATCAAATGCTTTACATCTAAAATTGCATACTCAAGTACTGGTTTAGGAAGGGGGCGTTTTGACCAATTCGTACGGGCGTAACCCTTAGTATGTTCAATGCCCAAAATTGATTTCAATAAGTTGCTCAGGCCAATATTATCTCCAAGGCCACACAACGACGCACCCACCGCTGTATCAAACAGAGGTGAAGCTAAAATACCAAACGAAGAAAGCAAACACTCTTGATCACCATGTGCTGCATGGACCACTTTAAGAATGTCGGGATCCACAAAAATATCGATGAGTGGCTTTAAGTCCTTCTTCTTAATTTTGCCGCGCTCTTGAAATGCTTGAACATCCACAATCCAAGACTCGTCGCGGGTAGCAATTTGCAGAATTTCTAACTTTGGGTAAAAAGTACTTTCACGAATAAACTCAGTATCAAAAGCAATTTCTTTTGCCTTCGATAGAGTCTTAGCTAACACCTGTATGTCTTTTGCAGTTGCAATGAGATTGAGTGACGCGGTCATTATGCACCAAATCCTCGCATAAACTAGGGGTCAGGGCCATTGAATTTAAAATTAATTTGCTGGTGTGCCCATGCCGTAAGGCTTGCCATTGATGATCAGGAATCCGCTAGGGTGCTTCCCACCATCTCGGGTTCCAGGATTATTATGAACCCAGTGAATAATTGCTCCGTAAGGAGAAGGAAGATGGGCATTCTTTCCAACGGTAATATAATCCCCGCAGGCGATCACTGTCATCCCTACCGACAGGTTTGGTAGCTCCCCAAACTCATCATTATAAATCACTTCAATATCGCCACCCGGGATATTGTCGATATTTACTGAAAAATGGGTATGACCAGTGTGATCGGGCAAGAGGTTGGCAATGGTGCCGTTTACATAACCCCGGTCGAGATATTGATCTTTAGTGCTCACCTTCCACTTCATCACTTGGCTATTATTGTACCCAAGGGATTCATGAGTAGTACTCAAACAATGAAGATTACCGGGAACAGTTACGGGGGCCTCCGCATTTGCGAACGGAAAGGCTGAAAATTGAGAAAGCGTAACAAGAAGCGACCATCCTAAAACCGTAGTTTTCACGAGCTCTCCCTCACTCATCAAGGGTTAAAAGTTGATAAGTTGCAGAGAGGATTACTTCAAACATGCCTCAATTGGCAATCAGAATCTGTTGCGATTTTTAAATAATAACGCAACATGTCTAAACGTTGAACTAAATGACATCTCTGCCACGTCCACTACTTTAAACAATTGCACTACTGCATCTGCAATTGTGCCTAAAATGCACAAAATAAAGATTTCATAACTTTGTGCCTTAAAAGCACAATTGCAGATAAGGTTTTCTGTTAAACTGGAAGAACCATGAAGGCCAACTCCCCAAATCGACAAATTGAGGTTTTTAAACTGCTCTCGCGCCGCTACCCCACTCCAGAGAAGGTTCAGGCATTTCTAAAGACCTTGAAGTACAACAGCGAAAAGCAGGGAGAAACCGTTCAATCTGCAACTACTGCTTTAAAGGCAAAAAAAGCCCATTGCCTGGAAGCCTGCCTCATTTCGGCCGCAATCCTGGAACACCAGGGCTACACACCTTTACTCCTCAGCCTGGATTCAAAAGACCACCTTTGCCACTCTCTCTTTATTTTCAAAAAGAAGACCGGCTGGGGCTCTATCGCCAGGTCCCGATGCGTCGGCCTTCATGGCCGTGAGCCTAGATTCCGTTCGGTTCGTGATTTAGCGATGAGCTATTTCGACCCATTCGTAGATAAGACCGGCCGAATCATTGGATACACTCACCTCAACTTGGATGAGAGCAACACGGATTGGCGTTTTTCAAAGAGAAACCTTTGGAAACTTGAACAATTCATCGTCACCGCAAAACACACCAAAGTAAAATCCAGCAACTTACGATTCAAATCACTCCTCAATCAATATTTAGAAAAAGGCGAACCCCTCACTGGAAAATATTGGTGGTAATTTTTAATATTAATTTATTCGAATACGACAGACACCCCATCCAGCTAAAATAGGAGTAGAATGCGGGCATGAAGGCAGCATTTCACACAACTCCATGCATACTCAGTTTCATTTTTAGTCTCGTCATCGGCTGTGGGCACACGCAGCAGCTCCCTTCAGCTCCACCATCGCAAATCACTTCAGGTGGTGGTACCACTGCAATCGTTACCCCTAAACCACTCGCACTTATTTACAAGGGCCCGGGGTCTTGCAGTGCAGATCAAGGTGATGCCGGAATTAATGGATATGGCTGCTCAGAAGCCGCTGCAGATGCTGCGACAGCTGCAGGGTTTAAATATCTTTTCATTGGTCCGGACGCGGTTATGAGGGCAGCATATGGTGCTGGAAGAATCTTTTTAAGTGGCGCTCATCCTGAAGCACCCTCTATTTGGACTACCGAGGATAAAATGGTCGATCCTGATGGGAGTGACCTCGCACTCGCCGCCGATATGGTTAAATGGGCTGGAAAATTGGAATGAAAAGTTAAGTTCATCCCCTGGCCTCAGTGGTAGTTTATTTTAAGCCGCGTTTCTACATTGCGAAAGATTGAGATCAATTACTTTAATTCGAACTTTTGCCCGGGGTCCGGCCAACATAAAATCAGTCCGGTTTGGGTCACTTGAATAAATTTTAAAAGCATATTGGGCAATCACTCTTGAGGCGTCATCTTCTGCCTTTTGATAGGCCTCAATTTTAGCGCGCGACTTAAACCACTGAACCGCATGTTCCTGAACATCAGGCTTAACAAAGGGTTGAGACAAGAGTCCTTCTACAAAGTCAGCAAACTCCTCATCCTCGCTCGCTTGCTTTTTCCGGTAAACCTCGACCCGCCTTAAAGGCTCTGGGTCTCGATCAATCATAGCCATTTCGAGCTCTAGGATCTCCTCTGCGCTCGTTAAAGTCTCAGCTAAGACGGGTTCCCCGGATTGCCGGGTCACAATTAAAGCGATGGTGGGTTGATCACTTGCATTCTTCATACAATAATCATATCGGACTATTTTGGTCAAATATTGAGCTCTTTTTTAATTTAGTTTAATTTGATAGGCATAGGGTGTGTCAGAAACAGATAACCTATTAGAAAAACAAGTAAATCGTAGACGCACCTTTGCGATCATCTCCCACCCCGATGCCGGTAAAACGACTTTAACGGAAAAACTCCTCCTTTACGGTGGTGCGATCCATTTGGCCGGCGCCGTACGCGCCAAAGCCAACCAGCGCCACACCACTTCTGATTGGATGGAAATTGAGAAACAGCGCGGAATTTCCATTTCCACTTCGGTACTCCAATTTGAATATAACGACTGGATTATTAATTTGCTCGATACTCCGGGCCACAAAGACTTCAGTGAAGACACCTATCGCACGTTGATGGCCGCAGATGCAGCCGTGATGTTGATCGATGCTGCAAAAGGCGTGGAGCCTCAAACGAGAAAACTTTTTGAAGTATGTCGCATGCGCGGCATTCCCATTTTTACGTTCATCAATAAAATGGATCGGCCTTCTCGCGAACCACTTGACCTTCTCGATGAGTTGGAAAAAATATTAGGCATTCGATCCTGCCCGATGACTTGGCCTATCGGCAGCGGTGATCGCTTTCGCGGCGTCTATGACCGCCAAACAAAAGAAATTTTATTTTTCCAAAAGGACAATGAATCCAAAGGGAAAAAAGTGGAGCCAAAAAAACTTTCCGGCGTGGATGATCCTGAATTTTTAAAATCGCTCGCGGGCGAAAAAAACGACACTTACGAAGCACAAGAACTCTACGATCAGTTCAAATCGGAACTAGAATTACTTGAAATGGCAGGCGATGATTTTGACTGGGACCGAGTTCTTCGCGGCGACCTGTCTCCAGTATTTTTCGGGTCTGCCATGAATAATTTCGGTGTTGAACGCTTTCTCAATCGTTTTATTGAATTAGCCCCCAAACCCGCAGCACGTGTGGGTGTAGCGGAAGACGGAAGTGTGGGATCAGAAGTATCCCCTACCTCATCCAAATTTAGCGCATTCGTATTCAAAATTCAGGCGAACATGGATCCCGCTCATCGAGACCGCGTTGCCTTTATTCGAATATGTTCAGGAAGGTTTGCAAGAAACATGACGGTGAAACACTCACGCTTAGGTAAAGAAATTAAACTAGCGATGCCCGTTAGTTTTTTTGGCCAAGATCGAGTCGTCGTCGAGGAAGCATGGCCCGGCGATGTCATTGGCCTCGTAGACACGTCCAGCTCACTTCGTATTGGCGACACTCTTTCTCAAGTAAAGGGACTCGAATACAAAGGCGTTCCATCATTTTCACCAGAGCATTTCTGCCAAGTGGTATTGAAAGATCCAATGAAGCGGAAACAACTCCAGAAAGGAATCGAACAACTTTCTGAAGAAGGTGTGGTTCAAATTTACAGACAACGCGGCTACGGCGACAAAGATCCAATTTTGGGTGCCGTCGGAGCACTCCAATTCGAAGTACTCCAACACCGACTCAATGCCGAATATGGCGTTGAAACTAAAATTGAGAAAATGCCATACCTTCATGCACGTTGGGTAGAAGGCACCGGGCTTGATCCCGACTTTTTTGAACGCCGGGAAGACTCTCGTTGCCTACTAGATCGAGATGATAACCCAGTCCTACTTTTCAAAAGTGACTGGGCACTTCGCTGGGCTACCGACAATTACAAGAATCTAAAATTTGTAATGACCGCGCCCATTAAAAAACATCATTAACGTGCTCGCATTGAAATCCATTCTGAAATTTTACGATCCAGAATAGAAAGAGGAAGTGCTCCATCCTTCAAGATTTCATCATGAAAATCCTGGTCGCTATATTTTGCACCCAAAGCAAGCTTCGCTTTATTCTTGAGCTCCAAAATTTTTAATTCGCCGAGCTTATAGGATAAAGCCTGCCCTGGAATGGCCATATATCTTTCAATTTCAGAAATCACTCCTGCCTGATCCGCAGGCTCATGCTCGAGTGAATACTTAATCGCTTTTTCTCTGCTCCAGCCTTTCCAGTGAATTCCGGTATCGACGACCAAACGGATGGCACGATGCATTTCACCACCCAACCGTCCAATCCATTGGTATGGATCAGTATACATCCCCAAGTCCTTTCCCAAGCCTTCTGTGTACAAAGCCCAACCTTCTACGTACGCATTATTACCACTGAACCGGCGGTAACGAGGAAGATCAGTCTCTTGTTGAATCGAGATTTGAAAATGATGACCCGGAATTGCCTCATGTAAAAAAAGTGATTCCATATCTTTTGAGCCATACTTCTCAGCATGAGGAACAGGCACCCAAAAAACACCAGGGCGAGTACCATCCGGGCTCCCATTTTGATATGCTTCGCTTGCATTCTCCGCCTTAAATTTCTCTACTTCACGAATTTCGAATTTTGCTTTTGGAAGTAAACGAAAATGGGCTGGAACTTGAGCCATCACTCGCGCCAAAATTGCTCGATAGGCATTCAGAACCTGTTCAGAGGTGGTAAAAGGGAAAAGTTTTTTGTCAGTTCGAATAGACTTAAAAAACTCATCACGACTTCCTTTAAAGCCTAATTGTTTTTTAACGTCCTCTAGTTCAGCTTGAATACGACTTACTTCTTTTAATCCGAGCGAGTGAATTTGGTCGGGACTAAGATCGGTCGTCGTGTTTTCTTTTACTAAAGCCAAGTAATACTTTTTACCGCCGGGCACTTTAGATATACCGTGCGTTTTTCTCGCTTTAGACCGATATTCATTTTTAACGTAATTTTCCAACTTCTCATAAGCAGGATAAACTTTTGTTTTGATGGTGTCTTCATATTGCGCTTTCACTACGGTTGCATCACTCCCTTTTGCAACCTGATCTAAATTCAAAAGTGGCTTATAAAAAACACTTTCATGAATATCTTTTGGAAGTAATGCGTGGATTTGCTTCAGCGCCTGATCTACTAACACCTGAGGAGTCGACACTTTGCGTTTCAAACCCAATTTCATATTGGCAATCATCACATCGAAATAAGCAGGCACCACTTCCATCCGTTTTTCGAAATTCTTGTAATCCTGAAGTGTATTGAAAGTGACATAACTTGAGCCCGAAGCAATCTCAGCAAAGTCTGAAAAAAAACTACTGAACTGATCCACTGGCATCAAATGCCCTAGATCGGTACGAAGCAATTCACCGGATGCTTGCATGTCGTGAATAAATGCTTCACAGGTCAGCGTGTCTTGGTGATTCAAATCATTGCATCCCATTGCACTCACAATTGCAAGTGTGGTTTCAACCAAATTCAACTCTTGTTTACGATGCTCATCGCTCGGAACAATGGTCATTTCAGAATCAAATCGATGGTCACCAATCGAAGTTGCAAAGAGGGGATAAAGTTTTAAAAATGATTCAAAATAATCATCAATCACTTGATTCATTTTTACTGATTTTGCTGATACCGGGGTAACCGATGGCTTTTGAGCGGAACTACAACCCTGCACGGCCACTAAGAAAAGAATAATTTTTTTTATCATCCCCTTATTCTAATCAGAACGGGATGCAACTACAAGTGACTCTATTAAAATAGAATGCGTTTGTTTAAACGTCCTTCGCCATTTTGCCTGCACGCGCAGGGTCACCAAACATGAACTCAAGAACCATCTCTTTTTTCCTCATCGTGTCGCTATATCCGAGTTCAATCAATTGAGAAGTATATGCTTTTTCGAAGGCGAGATAAGAAAGTAAATCCCAACCCTTATCTTCTTTTGCACCGACGCCCTTCAAGAGGAAGCGAATCAGAGTCGGAAACTCATGCAAAGTGCCTTTCGCTAATTGACCTAAATCTTGAGATGGTCTCAACGCAAGAACCGGAATCTGTTTGAGTTGGTTCGGATGTTTCGCTCGCTGCTCTTCTGTCATCATTGCAAGCGTGGCATTAATTCGTTCCATCCGCTCAATATCGGTTTCAATGGAATCCAAAAATACGGCATTCAAAAGTACACCACCAATTTCCGCAATGGAGAGTTCATCCCGCTTTAAACTTTGGTTTAAGTCTACTGTCTGTTGATCACTTCGAAAATATCGAATTCCCACTGCAACAATTCGGTCTGCTCCCAAATGAATAGCAGGACTTAGGGGCGAAGTTAAACGAATGCAACCATCGCCATAAGGAGCCCCCTCCAGCGGAACAGGGGGGAAAAACACAGGAATCGCACTCGATGCCATAATATGCTCAACCGTAAGTGGAGTCCGTACACCGATTCTAGTGGATCGCATCCAAGGAGTTAACTCCTCTACTCCATCAAAAAAACTGATAGCAGTACCCGTAAGATAATTAGTAGCCGAAACGCAGGCGCCACGTAGGTAGCCTTGCTTGAAGTGACTCGACAGTTTATCAAGCTGTAATTCTTGTTCAAGCAATTCGCGCAGAGGCTGAGTATTTAATAAATGATTGGCTCGCTTGCTCTTTACCATGCCCCCCATTCCAATGGTACTTAACCACTTTGAACCCAGTGATGCCAGTGAGCCAGGATCAGTTCTGTAAATTCTTTCCGAATGAAGATTCATCCACAAATCCCACAAACCGTGAGAGGCGAGTTTAAAATCATCTGCGCGGGACATCAGGTAGGAGCCATTAATTGCGCCAGCAGAGACACCGGTAATCACATTGAATGGTGTTTCCTTTAAATGAGTCAGCTCTGCAATTGCTTGTATTACGCCCACTTGGTAAGCAGCTCTTGCGCCACCCCGACCAGTGAAGCTAATCGGGGTTTTAGATGCTTATTTTTATCTGCCTATTAGTTCAGATTTTCGTCGAAAGTAAGTGGATGATGACCTCCGCCAGGATGTCCACCTCCGGGCGGATGACTAGGTCCTGGGTTGGGACCAGGATGTTGGCCGCCTGGATGGGGCGGGTAATGCTCTGGTGGCCCTTGATGCCTCGGCGGAGGACAAGGTGGATATCTCGGCGGATATCCACGCGGATAATGTGCAGGATAATCCGACGGGTAACCATAGCGACCCGGGTAAGGTCGATGATTTTCACATAGCACGCTGATTTGCCTTCCTTCGTATTGTCCGTATCGAATGTAATGTTCATACCCTGAACTGAATTCACCGCGACGAACTGCAGTTGCTACATCAGGATTCAGGAATAAGTAATCGCTCTCATTGTATTCACACCAACGACCATCATGAATTCTTCCACAGGAAAGACTGATGCGGCGGTTTTCAAATTGACCTACACGAATGTAGTGATCATATCCCGAGAGGAATTCGCCTCTCCGAATGGCTTCAACTACATCGGGGTTCAGAAAAAGGTAATCATGTTCGTTAAATTGACAATTACCAGTCGGATAAGCCGGATAACCATCAGTACAATTAAAGTTCACCCTACGGCCTTCAAACTGTCCTTTTTTAACGTAATGCTCATATCCTGTTTTATATTCCCCTTGCTCAACCGCAGTGAGGACATCTTCGTTCAACGCTAGGTAGTCGTATTCAATAAACTCACAACTCACTGCCTCTTGCGCATGTGCGCGGACCGGATTTACAAACTGACTCACGAGCAACAGTAAAGTCGCCACGAAAGTGAATGTAAAAAAATGTACAATTCTTGATTTCATTTTTTTCTCCCGTTTTTGGTTTCAAAAATTAAGCGATGCAAACACAATGCGCCCTACTTCAGCTATTCTCTTTGCTACTCTTAATAGCTATATAATACCAATTATAGCGAATTACATGCCACCTCTTTTATCGTTAAAACACTTTAGGATGATCAAAAATTGACGTGAGTGCCACTGTAACATGACTGTGGACTGATTACTTTTTCATTAGATCCATTAAAGTTTGCGAAAAAAATTTTGAAATAACTTTTATAGAATATATAATATTTTACGAACACTACTTACGTGAACAACTCTGCGCTCACTTGTTCAATCAGGGCCTCTTTGGTAAGAGATTTGCTGAGGTAGCGATTACAGCCTGATTCAATACTTGATTTCAATTCGGCATCGCTCGGTTCGAGATGGGTGATTGCAAAAATAGGAGTGGTCTTTTCAAACACTCTAATTTGCTCAGCCATCTGTATGCCACTCATGTCTTTCATCTGAAGATCCATGAGAATGAGATCATAACGCTTGCCCTGATCTTGCAAACTCTGACATCGCTTGACCGCTTCCACACCACTTGCTGAAAACTCTAGCTTAATGGGAAGGTCTTTAAAATAATGGCTCATTAATACCCGATTGATTTCGGTACTATCAACGATCAACACAGACTTCGGGGCACCCTGATGTAACTTTAGTTTTGGAGCGGCTTGTTTTTCGCGGATCGACACACTCAGTGGTTCTTGCTTTTGTTCCCGTTCTTGCTTCTGCTCAATAGCGCTCAAGGTCCCCAGTAATTGCGCAACAAACTCTTGATATGCCGGAAACATTTTCTCGCATTGGCGAAAAAACTCTTCATATTGTTGAAGTGTCACTTCTTGGGAATCGAGTTTATTTTTCGTCTGAACAATAAACGACTGTAAAGTCTTTTCAAAAGTTTCTAAAAATGGATCCATCGTTGCTCAAAACGTATCACGCGCGTTTTGGAAGATCAACGGCTGGAATCAGGCCCGGCTCTAGTCTTAATTTAAACTGAGCGTGGTATTTGCCATTACTATGCTGGTTGCAACAGGCAGCACAAGCAGCGGTTTTGAGGCGCTTTCTCACCAAAATTCGCTGTTCGCAGCGATCGCAAACGTAGCAATGCTTAAACGGCCGGTGTTTCGGGACCGGATTATAGCGACTCACTCCAATCTCTTGCATTTTCTCATGGAAGAGAGGGGTATGCCCATATGGCTTTTGTTTCATCCACAGCCAGTAATGAATCATCTCGTGCCCTAGTGTATCCCTCACGAGAAACTCAGCGTTTTCTTCATCGATTAAATAAGAAGCCACTTCAATCACTGGCCTCTCGGGATCAGGAATAAATCGCCCCGCGGTGGTTTGCAGGCGAGAATTCCATCGAAGCTCTAATGCAGGAAGCTTCCCTTGAAACGATCTTAAATTCCATTCTGTGAACATTCTTATGAGATCAAAGTGCTTCATCCCTTTTAGAATAAGAGAGGAACATTTATTACACAATTCTTGTTTATTTGACGCTGTGTAAAATATAGGGCGTTCAAAAGGACAAAGATGCGAAGTGTGCAGCACGAAAGCAAAGAGGCGTACAGGAGTACGTTGACGAGCTAGAGCGCCAAAAACGCAGCAGATTTGTTTTTTTCAACACTCTATTAGCGCGAAAATCGAACGAGGGTGGCGCCGGCTGAACCTGCGTCCTGAACTTGCGCCACATAATTGGTACCTTTTAATAATTTACGAAGCCCCTCTCGTAAGGCGCCTGTTCCAAGACCGTGAACGATGGTCACTTCACTTTTTCCCGACCTAAAGGCGCGATCCAGGTAATGAGTGGCTTCATTCATTGCATCGTCAAGCCGCTGACCACGTAAATCAAGTTGGTCAGGGACATGACCTGTGGCTTCGGTTTGAATGGATACTTTAGAACCTTTCGCCTGTGAACCAGACTTCACCCCCAGCACTTGGCGCTGCTCTCGTTCTGACAGTACTTCCATTTCTACAGCATATACCGTAACCATAAAGGCTTTCCCAAATCCTGAAGCCTGCTGAGCACCGAGAGCAACTTTGGCCTTTTTGCCGTCCCACTCTACGATTTCGCCCACATTTTTCCATTTCGGTACCCTGACCCAAATTCCTTTTTCGAATTTGGCATGAGCCGCTTCAGCCGGTTCAATTTTCTCTAAGGCTTCGGTCAGTTCGGGTGCCGCTTCTGCAACAGATGCTTCAATTCTTTTCTGGCCTGCTTCGAATGAGTCATTGAGTTCACGCCTTAAATCATCAAGCTGCTTATGCGTTTTTGAAGATTGAATTTTATGAACGGTTTCGCGAACTTCAATTTGCGCCAACTCTAAAACATGTTTTAATTTTTGCCGCGCTTTCTCTATCGACTCTTGCACCGTCTTTTGAACTTTTTCTTCCCACTCTGCTTTTAACTTTTCGGCCTCCTCTTTGAGTTGCGTTGCCTCAAGGCGGGCCTTTTCTACGGTTCCAATTTGGCTTTGAAGGGTCTCAATCACTTGCTCAAAAGCGCGATGCTCGCCACTTAAAAAATTCTGCGCTGCTTCGAGCACCGAATCGGGCATTCCCAAACGTCGAGCAGTCTCTAGCGCGCGTGATCTGCCGGGCGCACCAAAGATTACTTTATAGGTGGGCTTCAAACTACCTTCATCGAAGACAATACTCGCACTCATTACTCGTTGATCATTCACGCCCATTACTTTGAGCCGCGGATCATGCGTGGTCGCAATCAAGATGGCGCCATCTGTATTTAAAATAGCTTCTACAAATGCGCGGGCAAGAGCAGCGCCCTCCTCTGGGTCAGTGGCAGAATTCATTTCATCAACCAGAATCAAACTCTCCGGTCCTAGGCCTTCCAAAATTCGCTTCATTTTCATCACGTGGCCTGAAAACGAAGAAACATGTTCCTCGATCGACTGAGGATCTCCTAAATCGACAAAAAATCGATCGAAGAATGGAACACTGAGCTTTCCGGTACCGGGGTAAAAAAAACCGGTTCTCGCAGCAACTGCCGATAAACCCAAAGTTTTCAAAAGCACTGTTTTTCCGCCCGTATTCGGCCCAGAAAGTAAGATCATCTGCTTGGGCTGAAAGAGTTCGAGAGTATTACGCACCACTTGAGTTTCTTCCATGTTCCAAAAAAGTATCGGATTTGCAGTATCGTGAAGGATCCATTCGCGCGTAGGGCTCAGTTGTATGGACTTGCCTCCGTAGTTCTTTGCAAGCCTCGCACGCGCTTGCACCACATCCCAATAAGAAACAATCAACACAGATGCTTCAATCACACCAACAAAGGGTTGAATCTGTTTTGAAACGGCGGTCAAAATAATAAAAATTTCTTCTGAGACTTCTGCTTCTTTTCTGCGAAGTTGGGTTTGCAGGAGTTCCACTTCTTTGGGCTCAATAAATACGGTTTGCTTACTCACCGACAATTCTGCTACTCGGCCTTCTACTTTACTTTGATCAGACACGCGCACAGGAAGCACATACCTGCCATCTCGCACGTCAGAATATTTTTCTTGCAATACGCCTCGTGCTCCGTATTCACGAGTAAGCGCTTCCATGCGGCTTGAAATCTCTCGCCTCAAGTCTCGCACTTGCGTAAAAATAGAATGAAGCTTGGGGGAGGCCTTTTCTGACAACTCACCCGTAGGAGTAAGAACCCGTTCAAGCACCCTCAAACATTCGTGCGGATCAAAAATCTGTACCAAGGCCTGTTTAAAAACTTTTCCGGCGAGTTCCTTTGGAAAGTGATTCCACGAATCAAAACAGTAAAACCAAGCGCGAAGCCTTGCGAGTGCCGCTATTTCAAGAACTCCTGATTTCTGAAGACTCTCGAGTTCGTCATGTACTTCTTCCAAACCTCTGAGTGGCCCCCAAAGCGCCTCGCGGTCAATAATGGCCGCCACCTCAAGGGTTTCATTTTGTAATTCTTGCGCACGCTCAAGTGTCGAGGCAAAATTCTCAGGATAATTTAATTCAGATAATTTTTGTTTGCCATAAACGGTACGGGCCTCCAGAGCTGCGAACTCCAAAAGTTTTGGCCAATCTAGATCATCAAAGGGAAGGCGTTTATCTGCTTGCATGACCTAGTCAAGATAGCACGAAAATAACTCAAGCGCACGCTTCTGGCTCTCAAATGACAGGATCTTCATGGCCTGATCCACACCGACCCACTTACAGCTCAAATGCTCTTTGGGGTCGAGTTTAATTTTTGCTTTCATTTCAGGGAAAATAACACCAAAGGCATGCTCTTCCGCTTTCCCCCACCGCCCCTCGAAGGAATAAGAAAAGTTCAAATCTTTCCACTGAGAATCAGAAGCAGTGAGTCCTGTTTCTTCTTCCGTTTCTCTTTTGGCAGCATCAAATAGGGCCTCGCCCTTTTCCACACTACCCGTCACCGGGTGCCACCCACCACCTCGCTCTTGAATGACTTCAAAAAGGAGCACTTGAGGGGTTTTTCCCGGATAATTCCTTGCGATCCAAACTTGTACTTTCTTATATTTTTTCAAAGTAGTTCAAATCCTTGCTGTAGGTTTCTTTTAATTTTGAAGCAGCAATGAAAGCCACTATCGAAACAAAAAGGCTGACGATGAGTGCGGAACCAATTAGACCAAAATATTTTTTAAGGCCGATAAAACTTAAACTCATCGGCACCAAAGAAAACCTGATGAAATTTGGTACCGAAGTCGCCACCGTTGCACGCATGTTAGTTCCAAAATGCTCCGCAGCCATCGTGACGACCACCGCCCAATACCCGGCAGTGGTTCCCACTACTACACAAGCAAAATAAAGCATGCCGGCAGACGTTCCTTTGAGGGCAAACAAATAGGCAACACTTGCAACAACGTTCACGACTACAAAAAGTTTTACGGCTTTAATTCTGCTTTTAATGATTTGACTGAAAAAACCTGAAGCAAAATCCCCAAACACGAACCCAAGATAGCAAGCCATCACTGCTTTTGCCGTTGATATGGGTTCCGTAATTCCACAGTTTTTCGCAAACTCAGGCGCATAGGTAACCAATATCCCAATTGTAAACCAAATGGGCACACCCGAAAGAATGCAAAGTGAGAATCGCTGAAACCGATCTTTACTGGTAAAAAGATGAAGAAAATTCCCACGACAGATGTCTTTGTTTTTCAGGCCGGCACTAAATACTGCCGACTCAGAAACACCAATCCGCAGAACTAATAAAAAGAAACCAAGCATTCCGCCGATTTTGAATGCGAATCGCCAATCAAAAGTTTGCGCAACCCATCCACCCACAATTGCACCCATCACTCCCACCGTTGCCACCACCATCGTGCCGTAACCGCGTAGCTCTGTTGGCAGCACCTCTGCTACCAACGTAATCCCTGCACCGAGTTCGCCCGCAAGGCCTAAGCCTGCAAAAAAACGACAAAAGGCGTATTGAGTAAAATTAATAGCGAATGCATTACAAAAGTTGGCTACCGAATAAAGAAAAATGGAACCAAATAAAACCGAGAGACGCCCTCTTCTGTCAGCGAGCATCCCCCACGCAATTCCACCCAGCATGAGGCCCGTCATTTGAATATTATTCAAAAGAGCACCGACCTCTAATTCCCTACCTTGGTAACCAATCGCGCGAAGACTATCCACCCTCACGATACTAAAAAGGAGCAAGTCGTAGATATCGACGAAATAGCCAAGGGCCGCAACAACAACAGCAGCGCTGCAAATGATTTTGAATTTATTTTTGTTTGGAGTCATCCCCTTGAGAATGACTCATTACTGCTTCACTTTCCAGAGCGATTTCTTCTTAAAGTAGCGATTCGAAACGATCTTAAAAAGATTGGTGGAACGATCGGTTCTTTTAAAATAGTCAGCTGGATCATCTGAAACTCCCGTTCCATCCTCATCTGCGAGGGAACGTGATTTTCCATTCGCTTCGTCACC
>Ga0364866_10111_pt1 | contig 54159 bp, 34 predicted proteins | sample ExccelAu500001D3_3_FD_206913 | JGI IMG/M metagenome (GOLD analysis project Ga0364866, IMG submission 206913) | Enriched cells from Trout Bog Lake Hypolimnion, Wisconsin, USA - BchlTB.Aug13.5000.01.D3 | ecosystem: Environmental > Aquatic > Freshwater > Lake > Hypolimnion/Profundal zone | place...
TTTATAATTTTAAACAATTAATTTATGGATACACTAAACGTTGACCAACATAACATACTCCTTAACAAACAGCCCTATCCTTTAGGTTCAATACGGCTGATTTACCCAACCATTGATGGTGATAATTGGGTGTCATTTATTTTCCCATATTGGGGTACTGCCGGTAACGTACTGTGGCGGGGAGATATTACCCAACTCATCAATGGGCAAACCGGTAATCCTTTTGCTAGTTTGAAAGATTTTGAGACGTTCTGTAATGCTAATATTTATGGCAGGGCAATTTTCCCTCCTGTAGCTGAGGTGGACGCTAAAGTTAAACCTAGTAAAACCAAGAAATAATACTTTTGCAGGATATATGTACAAGGTATTTGGTGATTATTGCGATGATCGGAGAATATCAATTGGGGATGGTGCTGCTAGTGCAGTTATAATATGTTTTGATTAAGATAAATCATGCTTGCACCCATCAATTTGGCAGGTGCAGGTTTATTTCAACACATTTGATCAAAAAAATTCTATAATGGCAGAAGATGTGCAGTTTGTGCATTACAATGATGGTCATGATGATGAGCGACAAGCTCTCGCCAATGATGGTTGGTCACAGATAGGGCCTACTACGGAAGGCTGGTATGCGGGCTGCGATAGATGGGCAAAATGGAGTGATTTCCTGAATGACTATCGTTACAAATATTTTTGCTCAACTCCTGATTCAGGCAGTTCTTCAACAGGTGGTGGTAGTGGTTCCGGTAGTGGATCCGATTCGGGTTCTGGTTCCAGTTCTGGTTCAGGCGGTGCCGATTATAGTAAATATACCCCTGTTGGCTATGGTCCACCTCCCGTTTCGCCCCCTCCTGCCCCTGCGCCTCCACTTGGATTCTATAACCCGGTGACCAATACGTCGTTTGCGCTGAATACACCTCCTGCGCAGGCTTCTGTTTTTCCTAATCCGCTAAATACAGGCTCTTTCACAGCACCTTCGCCAATGCTGCTACAACCAGGTATTGGTTCTATAAGCATCGGTTTGCCGGGTATTGGTTCTCAGGGTATTGCTTCTCAGGGCCTCAGTTCACCAGGTTTGGTCTCACCTGGTGTTAGCCCACAAGGTTTAGGTTATAACCCCGTTACCAACAGAACTCCTGCTTTAAGCAACCCGGCCAACCCTGTCGACCCAAGCATGGGGATGCGTAATTTCCTGTCCCCAGGTTCAGGCAATCAAGGTTCCAATACAAGCTCAAACAGAGATAGTAGTAGTTCAAGCAACTCCGATTCTTGTTATAAAATTTTATTTGTCGTATCTGGAGACGGACCTGCTTATAGCGGGATGCTGATGTTTTATAAAAGTGACACAAACGAGTTGGCAGTGTCTTGCGGCGCTATCAGTGGCTGTGCGGACCCTGTACACTACGGCACACCTATTGGTAGCTCGTTTACTGTAACGGGGTACACAGGGCTTGGTGATAGTTTCAGGGCAACACTAAACCCATCATCGCTTACCGACCCGAAAACAGGCAACCGTGTAGGGCCTGTTTATATATTCCATGCCAGCAGCAGTCAAACCTGCACCAACGGTGCAATTGGCATTGATGCAACCGGCTCAGCACTCAAAAATATCCAGGATATTTTGAAGCAATGCGGCAAATGCAAGGCAACGCTGAATGTTGTACCCCCGCAAAGGAGCAGTAGCGGTGACGATAGTGATACAGGCACAAGCAGCAGTGGCAGTGACACAACAGAGACACAACCAGAGCCAATTAAGAAGGTGTATATTGCACCGATATCGCCAATAATACCACAGCCAGTATTTGTTCAACCGCAAATGCCTACGTTGCAATTGATACCATTGCCTGATAATCCTGTTACTCAAGCTGCAAATGTTGTAAATACCAATGCGACTAAAAACGTAGCAAATATTCCATCTGCAATCGCTCAAACTAGTACATTGAATGCAGGAACACCAATGGATAATTTTAGACCTCTTGAACCTGCTCAAGATGTGTTGAAGCCCAACCACACCCAAGCTAACTTGCAAGATACCTTTGATAGAGGAGTAAATAATAACCAGCCACCAGGTGCAGGGCCAAAGATAAGAGAGGCTGAATTCGCTATTCATCACCCAAAGGCTGCTTTAGATATAGGCGACTTTGAACGTGGCTCTACAAACATTTCTACCAATGCGGTAAGATTTGTAACTAGAGGAAATATACTTAATGAAAACAGCTCAGCAAAGGGGACACAGGTAAATGCCGCACGTCATGCCTTATGGCAAGCTACAATTACTTCTAAATATGGCAGCAATATTGCAAAACAAGCAGGTTTCGCACATGAAGACAATCCGAATGCTATAAATAATAAGAGTCAAACTGATTTAAAAAATATGGTATTTAAATCGTTGGTAGATGCCGATCAGGCCATTGATCTCGCTAATAATATTATTGGCCGTCAGATTGGAGACGCTAATAAGGGGGAGGGAATGCGGAACTTAGCTCAGGAAGTTTTGAATCAGTTTCATGATAAAGGGTTGTGGACAGTAACGAAACAGTCAAATGGAACATATAAAATGGACTTGACTAAGATTTCGGAAGCACAATACATTAAACTGTCATATATATATAAAAAGCTTGATGATAATGGGTATACTCTCGAAGAATTAGAAAAAATTATAAAAGAAGCCAAAAGAAAATATGATTCAGGTCCAAAATTCCTTTAGATGAAAAATAAGTATCCTCTTACTGGCAGTCTCATTGCTTTGTTGTTAGTTGTCATGTTTTTTTTTGTTGCAAAAAGCTGCAAGCAAAAAAGCATAAAATATAAAATTGCCGATAGACTAGAAGAAAAATGCAAAGGCGACACCACATGCTTTTTTAACATGGCGGAGGTTACTAACTTTAAATGGGATAAGTTCTATTTGTTCGGAATGGGAATAAGCCTAGATAGTATCAACAAAGCGTTAGGTTTCGAATATCCGTATTACGAAGAACTTACTGATTATATAGTGTTTGTCTATAGGGGTAACATAGTATATCACGAAGGTGAGTCTGTTGATCCAGAATCAAAACCTATGGCAGGTATAATTTTTGAATGTCCTATAGATACTGTTTTCGATTTTAATAATGCAAATTTTCATGTGAAAATTTTAGTTGAAAAAGGGACAAAATACTATGAACTGTATCCTGTAAAACAATAACCCACACGAGGACCCTATAGGAGAACATACTTATTTCAGAAATAGGTATTAATTAATATTTTATGCGCATCTGGTTGCATCTATTTTTTGTGCTAATGATTGTTCAATGTAGCAACGGAAATATTGATCGTCTAGCCCCCAAATATTATCCGCCTAATGTTGGTGATTCATTATTTTATGTGGGCACAACAGAATACCATGAATATGATTTATTTTCGCTTGATACAATTTATCCTGACACTATTTTTATTTATCGAATGTATAAAGATTCGATAACATTTGTGATAAAAAGTAATGATTTTTTACATGATCGTCGAGAAAAACTGTTGCAAGTTGTTTTGAAAGAAAGAGATTCCTTGTCAAAACGAATGGATCATTTTATCGAAATGCGATTGAATGGAGAACTTTCAAAAGAAGTTTTTGCAGAAAAACAAAAACCGATGGAAGAACGTTTGAGACAACTGAATGACCAATTACCGGAAATTCAAGCTGAAATTGATTTCTTTAAAATTCAACATCGAACCTCAGATGTTGTCCTCAACAATGGAAAAAATCTATATGAAGAATGGCCAAAAATGGAATTGGAAGACAAACGGGCAATTGTAGAAACAATAACAGAAAAGATCACTATAGGTAAAGAAGATATTAATATTAAGCTCAGACATCTACCATCAATAAACCCATCCCACACCGCTGACCCCACCCAATCAAACAATCAAAACAACGGCAACAAACAAAAAACAACTAACTTTACTCCAATTCAAAACCCGGGAAAAAGGCAAAGTAACCATTCGGTTTTATTATGGTTGATGACAGTCAGTTTGCGCCGGGCATGTATTATTATAACCTGACTGTGAATGGGAATATCTCTAGCAGCCAGAAGATGCTGGTGATCAAATAAAGGTTGTTTCAGGTCAAATTGTAAAGTCTGGATATCATGCCAAAACTGATTGGCACACGGCCTGTTTCTACGTAATATTCGAAAAAAGACCGGCTAAAAACACAAAAAGCCCCTCTGGGGCTGGTGAAAAGACCTACACAGTGGCGCAAAATTATTTAGCCAGCGTGGGCGCAAACAAGTGGTTAGGGCAACCATATTTCTTGGTGCCGCCACAAGAACTCAAAACCACAGTTGCCATCAGAGCAACCATCAGCACAACACGGCCGGAACGTAAAAAAAGCTTCATACTTATGTAATTAGTTCTAGTTAGTAACTTTGTACAAAGCTAAGTAAAAAACATGAAAAAAATCCACTTCATCGCCATAGGCGGCGCAATCATGCACCAACTCGCGATAGCCCTGCATAAAAAGGGTTTTCAGGTATCGGGAAGCGATGATGAGATCAATGATCCTGCCCGTGGCAACTTGCAGGCTGAAGGACTTTTGCCGCCGGAAGCCGGTTGGTTTCCGGAGCGCCTGAACGAGGGAGTAACAGAAGTGGTTTTGGGGATGCATGCCCGCGCAGATAATCCCGAACTTTTGGCTGCACAAAAGGCCGGCATCCCGGTCTATTCCTTCCCGCGGTATGTGTATGAACTCAGTAAGAAAAAGACCAGGGTGGTTGTTGCCGGTAGCCATGGAAAGACTACGATCACCTCTATGATCATGCACATATTGCGCCACCTGGGCCGCGACTTGGATTACCTGGTTGGCGCGCGGGTGCCGGGTTTCGAGCAATCGGTTCGATTGTCCGATGCGCCTGTAATAATTATAGAGGGTGATGAATATCCGGCGTCACCGGTGGAAAAGCGGCCGAAGATATTCTTTTATCATCCCCACATAACTGTGATCAGCGGCATAGCATGGGACCATATTAATGTCTTCCCTACTTATGAAAACTATTTTAGCCAATTTGAACAATATCTGGCCATGCTGGAAAGCGGAACCAGGGTGATCTACAATTCGGAAGATACCGAGGTAGTGAGGCTGATACAGGAAAATGAAACGCCGGGTATAGCATGTACGCCCTATGCCACACCTGCCTTTGCTTACCGAGATGGCAGCCCGGTCATCACTACAGGTGGAGTTGAGACGCAGCTTTCTGTTTTTGGCAGGCACAATGTGCAGAATGTTCAGGCGGCTATAGAAGTATGCATGGCACTGGGCGCTACCCTGCCCGATTGCCTGGAAGCAATCGCTGATTTTACGGGTGCCGCACGCAGATTAGAGAAGATAAGGGAAGACAAAGACCTGCTCATCTATCGCGATTTTGCACATGCGCCCAGCAAACTGCGGGCCACTCTGGCAGCGGTGCGCGAAGCCTATCCAAATCATAAACTGGTGGCCTGTTTTGAGCTACATACCTTCAGCAGCCTGAACGATGCTTTCCTGAGCGAGTACCGTGGCACTATGGATCCGGCCGATACGGCCATTGTATACTTTAGCCACCACGCGCTGACCCTAAAAGGATTGCCACCACTAAGTAAGGAGGCAGTACGTAATAACTTTGGGCGGCAGGACGTGATAGTAGAAGATGCACCTGACAGCCTGCAAACGACCATTAACCACACTTTAACCTTAAACAACCAGCCCGTATTTCTATTATTGATGAGTTCGGGTACCTTTGACGGTATCAACTGGAATAATATCTCTACCACAATTAAACAATAACGGGTAACTAATGCCGCAACTGATCCTTAAAAGGCCGATTGTATTTTTTGACCTCGAGACCACAGGCACTGACCCCGCCAAAGACCGCATAGTAGAGTTAGCGTTCATAAAACTAATGCCGGACGGAAAAAGAGACCGTTGTGTAAAACGGATCAATCCCGGCATTCCTATTCCACCGGAAGTAACGGCGATACATGGTATCACCGATGAAGACGTAAAATCTTGCCCGCTCTTTAAGCAAGTAGCCAACTACCTGTATGACTGGATGCGCGGCTGCGACCTGGGCGGATATAACTCCAGCAAATTTGACCTGCCATTGCTAGCCGAAGAGTTCCTGCGCGCCGGCATTAATGTGGACTTTACAGAGCGGTGTATGATAGATGTGCAGCAGATATTCTTTAAGATGGAAGCACGCACGCTGAGTGCTGCCTACAAATTTTACTGCGAGAAAGATCTGGAAAATGCACACAGTGCTGAGGCAGACATACTGGCTACGATTGATGTACTGGATGCACAACTGGACAAATATAAAGAACTGGGCCACGATGTACCTACTCTGCACCAGTTTACACATACTGATGAATATGTAGATTATGCCCGCCGTATCATTCTGAAAGATGGTCAGCCGGTTTTCAATTTTGGCAAGCATAAGGGAAGAAAAGTGGAAGAAATATTTACGGTAGAGCCGCAGTATTATGACTGGATGATGCAGGCCGATTTCAGCCTGCATACGAAACAAAAAATATCGGAGATATTAAATAAAATGAAACTAAAAAAAATGAAGCCCTGATATTTAGCGCGTTTTCTTATTTATTCTACACAATTCCTTTATTTTGCAGTCTCTTAATGTTTCGTCTTCTTGAAAAAGCTTGTAATTGTCCCAACCTACAATGAAAAGGAAAATATTGAAAAGATCATCCGTAAGATTTTTTCTTTGGACGGTGAATTCAATCTCCTGATTGTAGATGATGGCTCTCCTGATGGCACCGGTGCAATTGTAAAGCAATTCATGACACAATTCCCTAACCGTCTTTTTATCATTGAACGAGCAGGCAAGCTTGGCCTGGGTACTGCCTATATCACAGGTTTCAAATGGGCGCTGCAAAATGGTTTCGAATTTATATTTGAAATGGATGCGGATTTTTCGCATGATCCGGACGATCTGATCAGATTGTATCAGGCATGTGAGTCAGGGGCAGATATGGCCATAGGTAGCCGGTACACGCGTGGCGGGAAAGTGGTTAACTGGCCATGGGACCGCATCTTTATATCTAAGGGTGGCGCTATGTATACGCAGGTTATTACACGGATGCCCGTAAAAGACCCAACTGCGGGTTTTGTATGTTACCGCTCCCGTGTGTTAGACACTATTCCGCTAGACAAGGTACATTTCATAGGCTATGCGTTCCAGATAGAGATGAAGTATCGCGCCTGGAAACTGGGCTTTAAGATCAAAGAAGTGCCTATTACTTTCAAGGATCGTAAAGAAGGCGTTTCTAAAATGTCTAAGAACATTGTGAAAGAAGCAATGTATGGCGTTTGGAAAATGAGGAATTTCTCTAACACCAAGTAAGCATAGGGTTTTTCTATTTTTTACCGCAAATCTGTCATGTAACAATTGGGTGGTGTAACTATGCTTGTGCCCTATCCTCTTTGTGGGATGAGTCTATTTGTTCGCATCAAATATCAGCGGTGACGTTTTTAGCGGTTTTGTATCAGATGCAGACCAGCCAAAGACCCTCGAATACAATTCTTGAATTTTTACAATTTTCAGTTTCTTTAAGCGGAGTTCAGGTATTATTAAAGTAAGGAGCCGAAGCATGTTAAATTGTGACGACTTAACCCACCCCTCCCCGTCTTAAATCACGAACGCAACACATTTTAGCGAGGTAAAAACATATTTTAACAAAACTTTAGCTATAACAAATAATTGACAGTAATTATACAATACCCTATCGACTGCATTTTAACATTTTAAAATCATAAAGTTTTCATAAAATTAAAAAATAGCACCAAATGGAATAGAATTTGTATTAAATACCGCTCAAAGTATTACCTTTGCCATCCTTTTTCCAGTTAAAATTATTGTGCATAAAACACTATTGTTGCGTTTTTGTTGAAGTGCAGGCACCTGTGAGCTAAGCCAGACTTAGCTTTTAGGGCCTTTTTATTTTTTTTATCGAACCAAAGTTTTGTAATAAATAGATCATGGCCATAACACAAAAAAAGACAGCAAACAACAGGATCAACTTCGGCAAGCTGCACGACTCTGCAGCGACACCAGACCTGCTTGCTATCCAGTTGCAGTCCTTTCAGGACTTCTTCCAACTGGAGACCACTCCCGACAAACGTAACAACGAGGGTTTGTTCCGTGTGTTCAAGGAAAACTTTCCCATCACCGACACGCGTAACATCTTTGTGTTGGAATTTCTGGACTACTTTATAGACCCGCCACGTTACACTATAGAAGAGTGTATGGAGCGCGGCCTGACTTATTCCGTTCCGCTGAAAGCCAAACTGAAGCTGAGCTGTAATGATGAAGAACACGTAGACTTTGAAACCATAGTACAGGATGTGTTCCTTGGTAATATCCCCTATATGACGCCCCGTGGCACTTTTGTAGTGAACGGCGCAGAGCGTGTAGTGGTTTCACAGCTTCACCGCTCTCCGGGTGTGTTCTTCGGACAGAGTGTTCACCCCAACGGAACAAAAATCTATAGTGCACGCGTTATTCCTTTTAAAGGTGCCTGGATGGAATTTGCCACCGACATCAATAACGTGATGTATGCGTATATAGACCGTAAGAAGAAATTCCCGGTTACTACCCTGCTTCGTGCTATAGGATATGAAACAGATAAGGACATCCTGGACCTCTTCGGTATGGCCGACGAAGTAAAGGCAGATAAAAAGAGCCTTGCTGCGCACATTGGCCGTCGCCTGGCTGCCCGAGTACTCAGGAGCTGGACAGAAGACTTCGTAGATGAGGACACCGGTGAAGTGGTAACCATTGAGCGTAATGACGTAGTACTGGATCGCGACAGCGTGCTGGACGAAGACAACGCCGATATGATCATTGAAATGGGTATCAAAACTGTCTTCCTTCAAAAAGAAGAAGTAAGTGGTGATTACTCTATTATATATAACACCCTGAACAAGGATACCTCGAACTCTGAGCTTGAAGCCGTTCAGCATATCTACCGCCAGTTGCGTGGTAGTGATGCACCGGATGACGAAACAGCGCGTGGTATCATAGAAAAATTGTTTTTCAGCGACAAGCGCTATGACCTGGGCGAAGTGGGCCGTTACAAGATCAACAGGAAACTAAACCTGGACATCAGCCCCAATACCAAGGTATTGAGCAAGGAAGACATTATCTCCATCATTAAGTATCTGGTTCGCCTGACCAATGGTAAGGCTGAAATTGATGATATTGACCACTTGAGCAACAGGCGTGTAAGGACCGTGGGTGAGCAGTTGTTTGCTCAGTTCGGTGTAGGCCTGGCGCGTATGGCGCGTACAATTCGTGAAAGGATGAACGTTCGTGACAATGAAGTGTTCACTCCGATCGACCTGATCAATGCCCGAACACTTTCTTCCGTAATCAACTCATTCTTCGGAACCTCACAGCTTTCTCAGTTCCTTGACCAGACCAACCCACTTTCTGAGATCACCCACAAGCGCCGTATATCGGCACTCGGCCCGGGTGGTTTGAGCCGTGAGCGTGCAGGCTTTGAGGTGCGTGACGTACACTACAGCCACTACGGCCGTCTTTGTACCATTGAAACGCCTGAGGGTCCGAACATCGGTCTTATCTCTACGCTGGCTGTGCATGCACAGATCAACGATATGGGCTTTATAGAAACACCTTACCACAAAGTAAAAGAAGGAAAGGTAGATCTTAAGAACTTCCGTTATCTGAGTGCAGAAGAAGAAGACCTCGCCAAGATTGCGCAGGCTAACGCCCCAATGGATGAAAAAGGCAACTTCCTGGAAGAAAAAGTAAAATCACGCCAGACCGGTGACTTCCCGATCCTGGATCGTGGCGAAGTAGAGTTCATGGATATTGCACCTAACCAGATCGTTGGATTGAGTGCATCTATGATCCCCTTCCTGGAGCATGATGACGCCAACCGTGCGCTGATGGGATCGAACATGCAACGTCAGGCTGTTCCGCTGATCCTGCCACAGGTGCCGATAGTAGGTACCGGACTGGAAGGTAAGGCTGCCCGCGATGCACGTATCCAGATACATGCAGAAGGTGATGGTGTGGTAGAATATGTAGATGCCGACCATATACACGTACGTTATGACAGGGACGAGAAAGAAAAACTCGTTTCTTTTGAAGACGACCTGAAAATATATACCTGCACCAAGTATAAAAAGACCAACCAAAGTACCAGCATCACCCTGCGCCCGAGCGTTCGCCGCGGCCAGAAAGTGAAAAAAGGTGATTTCCTGACTGAAGGCTATGCTACACAGGACGGAGAACTGGCACTGGGCCGTAATCTGAAAGTGGCGTTCATGCCCTGGAAAGGTTACAACTTTGAGGATGCCATTGTGCTGAATGAGAAAGTGGTACGTGAAGACTGGTTTACATCCGTACACATTGACGAATACGAACTGGAAGTACGCGACACCAAACTGGGTGAAGAAGAACTGACGCCAGATATACCCAACGTATCTGAAGAAGCTACCAAGGACCTAGATGAGAATGGTATCATCCGCATCGGCGCTCATGTGAACGAAGGCGATATCCTGATCGGTAAGATCACCCCTAAGGGCGAAACTGATCCTACTCCTGAAGAAAAACTGCTCCGCGCTATCTTTGGTGACAAAGCCGGTGATGCTAAAGATGCATCGCTGAAAGCACCAAGCGGTACGGAAGGCATTGTTATCTCTAAACAACTGTTCCAGCGCGCTAAGAAAGACAAGAACAGCAAGGTGCGTGAAAAGGCACAACTGGAAAAGATTGAAAAACTGCACGAAAAGAACCGTGAAGACCTGAAAAACTTCCTGTTTGAGAAACTGCAGATCCTGCTGCGCGACAAAGCTTCTGCAGGTGTTACCAACAACTTCGGTGAAACCGTATTGACCAAGGGTGGCAAGTTCAACTCTAAGACTTTGGCCGGTATTGACTACCAGAACGTGAACCCATTGGGCTGGACAGGTGAAAAAGAAACCGACGACCTGGTAAATCAGTTGTTGCACAACTTCAACATCAAGTTTAACGAAGAACTGGGCCGCTACAAGCGCGAAAAGTTTAACCTGAGCATTGGTGACGAACTTCCTGCCGGTGTATTGAAACTAGCTAAAGTTTATCTTGCCAGCAAGCGTAAGCTGAAAGTGGGTGATAAAATGGCGGGCCGCCATGGTAACAAGGGTATTGTTGCCAAGATAGTGCGTGAAGAGGATATGCCGTTCCTGGAAGACGGAACACCTGTAGACGTGGTTCTGAATCCGCTGGGTGTGCCTTCGCGTATGAACCTCGGCCAGATCTACGAAACCATCCTGGGATGGGCCGGCGAGAAACTGGGTGTGCGTTTTGCTACCCCTATCTTCGACGGAGCTTCAGTAGAAGAGATCGACGACCTGATCAACAAAGCAGGACTGCCAGAATTTGGACATACCTACCTGTATAATGGTGAAACCGGTGACCGTTTTGACCAGAAAGCTACCGTGGGTGTGATCTATATGATCAAACTGCACCACATGGTAGATGATAAGATGCACGCCCGTTCTATCGGCCCGTACAGTCTTATCACACAGCAGCCATTGGGCGGTAAAGCACAGTTTGGTGGCCAGCGTTTTGGTGAAATGGAAGTTTGGGCATTGGAGGCATATGGTGCATCTAATATCCTGCAGGAATTACTCACACTTAAATCGGATGACATCTCAGGCCGTGCTAAGACCTACGAGGCCATTGTTAAGGGTGACAACGTTCCGAAACCGGGTATACCAGAGTCGTTCAACGTATTGATCAACGAGTTAAGAGGTTTAGGTTTAGAATTGAAATTTGAATAGAGTTCGGAATAACGATTTTTTATTATTCCTGAATTTTATAACCAACAAAAACAACAATACTATATGGCAAATAAAAAAGATAGTCGTCCAAGGGCAGGGTTTAGCAAGATCACGATCAGCCTTGCTTCCCCGGATACCATCCTGGACCGCTCCTTCGGTGAAGTGCTGAAGCCGGAAACAATTAACTACCGTACTTACAAACCGGAACGTGATGGTTTGTTTTGCGAAAAGATCTTCGGCCCTGTTAAAGATTATGAGTGCTATTGCGGCAAATACAAACGCATCCGCTATAAAGGGATTGTGTGCGACCGCTGCGGTGTGGAAGTAACAGAAAAGAAAGTAAGACGTGAAAGGCTTGGCCACATTAAACTGGTCGTTCCTATTGTGCATATCTGGTATTTCAAGAGCCTTCCTAACAAAATAGGTTATCTGCTTGGTGTAAGCTCCAAGAAAATGGAGAGCATAGTATACTACGAACGTTATGTAGTAGTAAACGCAGGTGAAGCCGAAGAAATGATCCGTACCAAGATCAATCTGAAGGACAGCGAAGACAGCCACCAGCAGTTGCTCACAGAAGACGAATACCTGGAAATCCTGGATGGATTGCCCAAAGAAAATCAATACCTGTCTGACGAAGATCCTAATAAATTTATCGCCAAGATGGGCGCAGAGGCAGTACAGATGCTGCTTGCGCGGATAGACCTGGACAAGTTGTCTTATGACCTGCGTAACTCTGCAGCTACCGAAACATCTCAGCAACGTAAACAGGAAGCCCTTAAGAGGCTGAGTGTGGTAGAAGCTTTCCGCGATGCCAACACACGTATAGAAAACAGGCTGGAGTGGATGGTGATGCAGTATGTTCCGGTTATTCCGCCCGAATTGCGCCCATTGGTGCCACTGGATGGCGGACGTTTTGCCTCGTCTGACCTGAATGACCTTTATCGTCGTGTGATCATTCGTAACAACCGACTGAAACGCCTGATAGAGATCAAAGCACCGGAAGTGATCCTGCGTAATGAAAAACGCATGTTGCAGGAAGCGGTAGACTCATTGTTTGACAATAGCCGTAAGTCTAATGCCGTGAAGGCAGAAGGTGGCCGTGCGCTCAAGTCTTTGTCCGACGTACTGAAAGGCAAGCAAGGCCGATTCCGCCAGAACCTGTTGGGTAAACGCGTTGACTACTCCGGTCGTTCGGTAATCGTGGTAGGCCCTGAAATGGGTCTGCATGAGTGCGGCCTGCCAAAAGATATGGGTGCTGAGTTGTTTAAACCCTTTATCATCCGCAAACTTATTGAGCGCGGTATCGTTAAGACCGTTAAGAGTGCCAAGAAACTGGTAGAGCGCAAGGAAGCTGTGGTTTGGGATATCCTTGAGAATATCCTGAAGGGCCACCCGATCCTGCTTAACCGCGCCCCTACCCTGCACAGACTTTCAATACAGGCCTTCCAGCCCAGGCTGATCGAGGGTAAAGCCATACGTCTTCACCCGCTGGTATGTTCGGCATTCAACGCTGACTTTGATGGTGACCAGATGGCTGTGCACGTTCCGCTGAGCAATGCCTCTATTCTGGAAGCGCAACTGCTCATGCTTGCGTCGCACAACATCCTGAACCCACAGAACGGTACGCCAATTACCCTGCCATCTCAGGACATGGTATTGGGACTGTATTATATCTCTAAGGGCAAGAAATCTACCCCAACCGAAAAGGTTAAGGGCGAAGGCAAAGTATTCTACAGCGCGGAAGAAGTGATCATAGCCAACAACGAAGGCTGTGCTGACCTGCACGCCTGGATCAAGGTGCGCACCATGGTTCGCGACAATGACGGCAATCTGAAGCCAGAATTGCTGGAGACTACTGTTGGCCGTGTCATCTTCAACCAGTTCGTTCCTAAGGAGAATGGTTTTGTTAATCAGCTCCTGACCAAGAAATCACTCAGGGAAGTTATCGGCCAGATCCTTAAGAATACAACGATACCGCAAACAGTACAGTTCCTGGACGATATTAAGACCCTTGGTTTCCGTACGGCCTTCCGTGGTGGTTTGTCGTTCAATATCAAGGACCTTACCGTTCCAGATGTAAAGGAAGAACTGATCAAGAATGCTCAGGTAGTGGTAGATGAAATCTGGGACAACTACAACATGGGTCTTATCACCAATAACGAGCGTTATAACCAGGTGATTGACGAATGGTCTCGTGTGGATACCAAGGTAACAGAAACGCTGTTGCGTGAAATGGCTGCTGACAAGCAAGGTTTCAACTCAGTGTTCATGATGCTTGACTCAGGTGCTCGTGGATCTAAACAACAGGTTAAGCAGCTTGCCGGCCTTCGTGGCCTGATGGCTAAACCCCGTAGAAGTGGTTCTTCAGGCAATGAAATCATTGAAAACCCGATCCTGTCTAACTTTAAAGTTGGCCTGAGCGTATTGGAATACTTTATCTCTACCCACGGTGCCCGTAAAGGTCTGGCGGATACGGCACTTAAGACAGCGGATGCCGGTTACCTGACCCGCCGTCTTGTAGACGTTGCGCAGGATGTGGTCATTACCGGTGTAGATTGCGGAACGCTTCGCGGTATTGCTATCTCTGCACTTAAAGACAACGAAGATATTGTTGAACCATTGTTCGATCGTATCCTCGGCAGAACATCACTGCACGACGTATTCGACCCGATTTCTGAAGAAATGCTGGCTTCAGCAGGCGAGGAGATCACGGAAGATATCGCCAAACGTATAGACGAAAGCGCTATTGACACTGTTGAGATCCGCTCCGTACTTACCTGCGAAAGCCGTCGTGGTGTTTGCGCCAAATGTTATGGCAAGAACCTTGCTACCGGCTATATGGCGCAAAGTGGTGATGCCGTTGGTATCATTGCTGCGCAGTCCATCGGTGAGCCGGGTACACAGCTTACCCTGCGTACCTTCCACGTGGGTGGTGTTGCGGGTTCTCACGCTATTGAATCTCAGTTGGTGGCCCGTTTCGATGGTACCACTCAGTTCGATGGTTTGCGTACTACCAAATTTAAAGATGCAGAAGGCGAAGATCAGATCGTTGTTATCGGCCGTACCGGCGAGGTAAGGATCGTAGATGTTACCAACGATCGACTGCTGATCACCAATAACATTCCTTATGGTTCTATACTCAAGGTAGGCAACGGAAAGAAAATAGCCAAGGGCGATGTGATCTGCACCTGGGATCCGTTTAACGCCGTGATCATTTCTGAAATCACCGGTAAGGTGAAGTATGAAAGCATCATAGACGGTGTTACATATCGTGAAGAGTCTGACGAACAGACAGGCCACAGGGAAAAAGTGGTTATTGAAACAAAAGACAAGACTAAAATACCTGCCATCATAGTTGAAGGCAAGGAAACCAAGATCTACAACTTACCCGTTGGCTCACACATCATCTCTAATCCTGATGACGAAGTGCATAACGGACAGGTACTGGTGAAGATACCACGTGTCATGGGCCGTAGCCGAGACATCACGGGTGGTTTGCCCAGGGTTACTGAGCTGTTTGAAGCACGTAATCCAAGTAACCCGGCCATCGTTTCTGAAATCGATGGTGTGGTTACCTTTGGTAGCATCAAACGCGGTAACAGGGAGATCATAGTAGAATCGCGCGAAGGGCTGGTTAAAAAATACCTTGTTCCACTTACCCGCCATATCATGGTGCAGGACGGTGACTTCGTAAAAGCCGGTACTTCCCTCTCCGACGGTGCCACTACCCCATCCGATATCCTTTCTATCAAGGGTCCGTTTGCAGTACAAGAGTATCTGGTAAATGAGATCCAGGAAGTTTATCGCCTCCAAGGTGTGAAGATCAACGACAAGCACATTGAGGTGATCGTTCGCCAGATGATGCGTAAAGTAAACATCGTTGATCCGGGAGATACCAAGTTCCTGGAAGAAGATACAGTTGACAAGTTTGAGTTTATGGACGAAAACGACTGGATCTATGACAAGAAGGTAGTTATGGAAGCCGGTGCTTCTGATAAAATGCACCCTGGCCAGATCGTTACCCTACGCGAACTGCGCGAAGAAAACAGCGGCCTGAGAAGAGCGGACAAGAAGCTGGTAGAATACCGTGATGCTAATCCTGCTACTTCCTCACCCATGCTGCTTGGTATCACCAAGGCATCGTTGGGCACACAGAGCTGGATATCTGCCGCATCGTTCCAGGAAACAACCAAGGTACTCAGTCAGGCAGCTATCAACGGCAAGTCGGACTATCTGGTAGGACTGAAAGAAAACGTAATTACCGGTAATCTGATACCAGCAGGTACGGGTATGAGAGAGTTTGATGACCTGGTAGTGGGTTCTAAAGAAGAATTTGAAGTGCTCATGGCTAACCGTGACGTGCTGCAGTTCGACGAAGAAGAATAGTCACTACTAAATTTATAGAAAAGGGCAGCCCGGTTGTGGCTGCCCTTTTTTTTACAGGCGTTTTGTTCACCATTCAATAGTTGCGTTGCTACTCGACATACAATGCATGGTATCAAACAATTCAAACTCTGGGTAAAATCAACCAAACATAAATCTGTACATTTGTAAAGGGTGTCAAACTTCATTGACCACCGCTGACCGGCATGTAACCGTCATCAATGATACAATATGAAAAAAACTACCGCTATTTTTCTAACCCTGCTATTTGCATCGGCAACTTTCGCACAAACGCAGCCTGTTCTAATTCCGCAAAGTGTGTATCTGCCAAAGGATTCTGCCTTAAAAAACACATTGATTGCATCTGTAAATGGTTTTCTCGCGCAAACACAACAACCCAACAACCAAAACACATATGTACGGCCGGAAGACCTTCTAGAGACTTCTGTGTTACTCGATGAGATAAAGGACATCAGCGGCAGCCGTAAATTTAATGATACCAATTTTTACAAAGGCTACCTGACGAATGCCGTGAAACTAAACGATAGCACTTTCCTAGTGCAACTGGCCTATATTGGTATCACCGATGGCGCACCACTGGTGAGGGCCAATTTTACCATACTGGCAAAAAAGAAAGGCGACAAGTTTTACTTCAACTCTCCCCTGAAAGAAAATACCCGTGGCTGGAAAAGCGAGCTAGTAGGCGCCACTACCCTGCATTATAAAACGTCCATCAACAATGCCAACGCGAAAGACTATTTTAAAATGGTGGCGAAATATGACGAAAAGCTAAAAGCCCCCAACACACCTACTGAATTTTATTGCTGCGACAATCTGCACGAAGTATTGCAGCTTTTGGGTGTGGACTATAAATCTGACTACAACGGGAGTGTCCATAACACTTTATCGGGCAAAGAAAACAATACCTGCCTAATCGTGAACGGTACTTTCACACCGGATTTCACCGATATAGACCCTCACGACACCTGGCATGCGCGCCTGCACAATGTTGTTTCTACGTCCATTATCAACAGGCCTGTTGACGAAGGCACCGCCTATCTTTATGGAGGTAGCTGGGGGCTTACCTGGCAGCAGATCTTAGATAAATTCAAGGCCTATGCTGCAGCTAACCCCAAAGCCGACTGGCTGGTGCTATATAATGAAAGTAAAAACTTTGATGAAAAGGCTAAGTTTCCACTCAATGCAGACTTTGCTATTAATGCCCTACTGGCAAAGAAAATAGAGCAAGAAAAAGGGTTTCCGGCTGTAATAGAATTGTTGAGTTGCGGCAAAAAACAAAAGAATAATGAAAACTACTTTGCTGCCCTGGAGCATTTGACCGGTATCAGCAAAGCAACCTTTAACAGTAATGTTTGGGACTTGATCAAAGCGAACTAGATCTGGATAGATTGCACTGATTTGAAGCGAATTGAATCGATGAGTTGTATGAGTGAATACCTGCAAATTTAAAAGGCCGACCGTTGTAGCCTTTCTGAAATAAATCGCTAATTTGCCATCAAACAAAATCATAAACATGAAATTTTTTATCGTAGCCTCCTACTCAAAAGAAGGCGCTCAGGGCGTATTAAAAACGGGCAGTTTTTCGGGCCGTAAAAAAGCAACTGCAGACATGATCAATGGCCTCGGCGGTACGCTGGAAGCCTACTATTATACCAGCAATGGCGATGCTTATGTGATCTGCGACCTGCCAAATGCCGCCGCTGCAGCATCCATTGCGCTCACCATTAAAGCGAGGGGAATGGGATCTATCACCACTACGGTGCTGCACCAGCCGGAAGAACTGGATAATACTACAGGGGCTACCACAACTTACAGCCACCCGGGACATTAAGGAAACCCGATCTATTTGAAAAACCGGATATCGTATGTGGTATCCGGTTTTTTATTAGCAAACCATTTCGCAGGGAATTGCAAGGGCGTTTGCCTATCTGACTTTTCCAAATCACTTTATTGTCCGCTCATATACTTTGGCAGTCACTGAGTCGCCCAAAGCCCTGTAAGCACTTGCCATAAAGGGATAAGTGTCTTTATAGACCGCGCCTAGGGAGACTGCCTGTTTGAAACAGAGAATAGCAGAGTCGTACACCTTCAAATTATAATAGCACAACCCCTCATTTTTAATAGCACTAGCGTAACGGCCATTTAGTGCTGTAGCTTCTCTGCAATAGTTAAGGGCAGTTCTGTAATCCTTCCGCACAAAGTACACCCCTGCCAGGTTACTGTACACCACCGGGTCGTCTTGCCTAAGTTGCATTGCCAGCAAGTCATACTTTAAAGACGAGTCAAAGGCTCCTGTCTTGAAGTAGGCTGTCCCTAGCTCTACCCTGGCACTGTAATAACCCGGATAAATGCGGAGTGCATTGCTCAGGTAACCGATTCCTTCTTGCATCCCTTCCGGCCCCGGCGTAACAGCCGTTCCATCCTCATCACTATCGCCCGAAACAAGTTGATAACCGCGACAATAGTTGAGGCGTGCGTTGTCTGGTGCCTTTGCCAAATCGGCCGTGTAAAGGGTGGTATTGTCTTTCCATTCGGCATTGCGCGCCGACACAACCTTGCCACACACGATAGTGATTAGCGCCAGAAGCGCTATGCCCTTATATATCGGTATTGGCTTGAGCGAAACGTCTACCCTACCCGTCACCCAACGCTCTATAACCAATGCTACCAGAATGGCTATACCGGTAGATGAGAAGAACAAAAAACGTTCGTTTAGCCCGGACCCGATCAGGAATAGTATGTTGGAAAACAAAAGCAGATTACCCAGATACAGCACCAGCCCCATAGCCCAAAGATCCTTGCGGTTTTCGCGTAACCTGAAAATGATCAACAGCACCATAGAGGCATAAAACAGCACGCAAACCCAAACAACAGTGGAAGAAAAGTTGGCAATAGGAATTGTATTTTTTGAGTAATCGCTGATTAGTGGATAGGGCAAAAGCGCAAGCTTTAAATACATGCCTAATACCACAAAAATTGTAGCAAAACGGTCCGGAAGACTAGATGCACCGGCTATAAAATTATCTAACGCAGAAACACTAGTGTGCACATTGTGGCTATGATACAAAACTGCGGCACGCAACAACAGAAACACTACCGCTCCGGAGTAAGTACCTGCAACGGCCAGATAAGCCCGTCTGCGGTTAGATTTCTTAAATACAAGCAGCACAAACGGTGTTATCAGTAAAAAAGAGATAGCAGTCTCCTTAGCCAAAAGTGCAAAGAAATATGCCACCAACCCTGCCACCAGATACCGATAGCTACCGGTGGCATGGTAGCGCAATAACGCAGAGAGTGAAAGGAATGCGAACAAAAAACATAATAATTCGTCGCGGCTTTTTATGTTGGCAACCACCTCTGTATGTACAGGGTGAATGGCAAAAATCAACGCCGCAGCAAACGCTATAAAGAGGCGTTTGGGTTCCACTATCTTTTTGAGGAAGAAAAAGAAGGCCAAGACGCATCCCACATAGCAAAAAACGTTGATCAGATGTCCCCAAGTTGGGTTAGCGCCAAATAGTGCATACTCTATGGCAAACATGACCAAAGAAAGAGGCCGGTAGGTCTCATTACCCGTAGTCATAAACCCTTTCAGGTGAGGTGTTGAGAGCAAATCCGGGATACCTGCCAGCCCCTTGGTGACAAACGCATTTCGCTGTATCATTTCCAGGTCGTCCATCACATAACCATTAGTAATAGTACCTATATAAAAAACGGCGGCGACAACTACTAAAACAATCACATATATATTCAAAAAACTGCGACTTACGTTTGATATAGCGGGCGGCTGCAGCTTCTTTTCTGAAGTTTTATGGCTATATGTACTCTGGAGTACAGGTTGTTTCCCTGCATCCTGTTCACCATTAAAATGCCTATTTTTAGATTTCAGTCGCATGACAAAAAATCATTTTGCCTCAAATACACTTAGCAAATTAAGCTAAAAAACAACGTAAAACCGCTGCGCAATGTCATCATTCAATCATTTTTGTTTTATTATATTGTCCATTTTGTAATTGTATTTCATTTATCTTTTTCCCAAAAAATAAGATTTGCTATATGAATATATATACATTTCAATTAAGTATAATCGACATACATATACGCCTTAATTAAGGCCAGAGCGATTTTAACAAGCAAAATATTTTATCAATGAAGAACGTGGGGCATTCCCCTGAAAAATCAATTCAATTTTGAACTAAAAACAATTTTACAAATCATATTTTTGCCATTATTTAAACCAGTCTCATGCCAAAAAGGAAATTTTTCTCATTAATCATACTTTTTACAATTGTATTTATTTCAAATTTTCATCTACGCGTAAGTGGTCAAATCTCCAGCCAAAACAGAATGGCTACAGAAATTTTGGCATTGATCAATGATCATCGCGCCAAAATGAGGAAGAGCCCACTCATTGATAATGAATATATGTCGCAAATAGTATTGCACCACAGCCGTGATATGGCGTCGGAAAACGTGTCATTCGGTCCTGATGGTTTTGATGACCGAGTCGCCTTGCTCCAGAAAAAGATCAAGCATTGCTACCGATGGGGAGAAAACGTTGCGTATGGCGCCACTACTGCCCGGCAAGTGGTCACGATGCGGCTCAATAGCCCGGAACACAGGGAAAACATAGAAGGTGACTACAACCTATCGGGCATTGGTATCGCCAAAAGCAATGACGGCCAGCTATATTATACTCAAATCTTTATAAAAGCTAAAAAATGATCTACGGTTAGCTGCTATTGGTCACGCAATTGGTGTTTTAAACCTAATTTTGCGCCTGCGGACGTGCTATTGAAAAGCAAAGGAAACCCGCGGTATTTATTTGCATGAAAGATTTCTCGTTCGTAACAGGGCCAGACCCTGATTACATAGATTCCCTGTACCAGGAATACCTGAACAATCCCCAACAGGTAGACGTAGAGTGGAAAAAATTTTTTGAAGGGTTTGACTTTGCCATAGCCAACGGAAAACCAACCGACACCGCCACTGCGCTTAAAAATAATGACTCAGGATCATCTCAAAACCTTACCAAAGAATTAGGCGTATTTGAGTTGATACGTGCCTACCGAAAAAGGGGGCATCTGGCAGCTACCACCAACCCAATCAGGAGCAGAAAAGACAGGCATCCGCAATTGGACCTGCCACTTTTTAAACTTACAGACGAAGACCTGGATCAGCACTTCGACAGCGGCAAATTTATCGGGCTGAAAGGCGGCACACTTAGTGAAATTGTGCAAACACTAAAGCATATCTATGCCGGTAATATCGGGATAGAATATACGTACATCAACGACATGGAAAAAGTGGCCTGGGTACAAAAAACCTACGAGGCCATGATGCGCAAACCCCTGACTATAGATGAGCGCAAAAGAATACTGGAAAAAATAAACGCCGGGGTAATGTTTGAGAAATTCCTCAACACCAAGTTTGTAGGCCAGAAACGATTTGGCCTGGAGGGGGGTGAAAGCACTATTCCGGCATTGGATACCATCATCAACAATGCAGCAGATCTGGATGTGGAGGAAGTAGTAATAGGTATGGCACATCGCGGCCGACTCAACATACTTGCTAATATTCTCAACAAAACCTACGAACAGATATTTTCTGAATTTGAAGGTTCTATGCCGGCTGATATTAGCATGGGCAGCGGTGATGTAAAATATCACCTTGGTTTTCAATCGAATGTTACTACTCCTGCAGGTAAAAAAATCAACCTGCAACTTACACCCAACCCGTCGCATCTGGAAGCGGTAGACCCGGTAGTAGAAGGGTTTGCCAGGGCAAAAGCCGATACACTATACAACAGAGAATACCACAAAGTGCTGCCGATACTGATACACGGAGATGCGGCAGTTGCGGGACAAGGCATTATTTACGAGTTGCTGCAGATGTCTAAGTTAGACGGGTATTACACAGGTGGCACCATCCACTTTGTCATCAATAACCAAATTGGTTTTACCACAGACTTCGACGATGCGCGATCAGCCGACTACTGTACCAGTCTGGCCTCTATGGTTCAGAGTCCTGTGCTTCATGTGAATGGAGATGACGCTGAAGCGGTAGTTAAGTGCGCCGCATTGGCGGTAGCTTATCGCCAAAAATACAAAGAAGATATTTTCATTGATATGGTTTGTTACCGTAAACACGGACACAACGAAGGTGACGAACCGAAATTTACCCAACCCGGACTTTATGCATTAATAGACAAGCACCCTAACCCGCGTGAGGTTTATACCAAGTTCTTACTGGACAATGGTGCAGAAGATGTTCAGAAACTTGCCAGGGATATGGAGACCAAGTATTGGAACGATCTTCAGGCACGACTGGACGAGGTGAAACAAAAACCACTACCCTATCGCCCACAAAAACCGGAATTATGGTGGAAAAAACTAAGAAAGGCCACCGAGGAAGATTTCCTGAAGTCTCCCGACACCTCTATAACCGAAGGCAATTTTAATAAATTGTTCCGCACCATTATGCAGTGGCCTGATGACTTTAAGCCGCTGAGAAAAGTAGAAAAACTGATACAAGAAAAGATAAAGCTATATGAGACGGAAGCCAAAGCCGATTGGGCAACCGGCGAGCTACTGGCATTTGCCAGCTTACTGAACGAAGGCTATGAAGTAAGATTGAGCGGCGAAGACGTGAAGCGCGGTACTTTCTCACATCGCCATGCGGTGATCTATGACGAAGTAACCAATCAACCTTATAACAGGCTGAGCAGAATTGGCAAGACACAGGGTATATTTTACATTTATAATTCGCTATTAAGTGAATTCGGCGTTTTGGGATTTGAATATGGCTATGCTATGGCCAACCCCAACAATCTGGTGATGTGGGAAGCACAGTATGGCGATTTTGCCAATGGCGCCCAAACCATAATAGACCAGTATATAGTTACGGCGGAGCAAAAGTGGACCAACATGAACGGGCTGGTGTTACTGCTACCCCATGGGTATGAAGGCGGTGGCCCTGAACATTCCAGCGCCCGGATGGAGCGGTTTCTGCAAATGTGTGCGGAGTTAAACCTGGTGATAACTAATATTACCACTTCCGCCAATTTATTTCATGCACTAAGGCGTCAGGTAAAATGGCCATTCCGGAAACCGATGATCAACTTTTCTCCGAAGGCAAACCTAAGGCATCAACGGGCTTATTCGGCTGTCAATGAGTTCACGGAGGGTGGCTTCAAAGAAGTAATGGACGACCCATACATTACCGAGACAGAAAAAGTAAAAAAAGTAATACTTTGTATGGGCAAGATGTATTTTGACCTGAGCGAATATCAAATCAGCAATACAAGAAATGATGTGGCCCTAATAAGATTGGAACAGCTATACCCATTGCCGGAAGCCCAGTTGCACGAAATACGGACTAAATACGGTAATGCGCCCTGGTATTGGGTTCAGGAAGAGCCCAGGAATATGGGTGCCATCTCTTATTTGATTATGAATCTGACAGACTTCCCGATCAATTATATCAGCAGACCGGCCGGTGCGAGTACTGCCACCGGATTCGCAAAAAAGCACGCCCGTGAGCAGCAGGACCTCATAGTAAAAGCCTTCGATCTTCCCGGTCTTTGATTATTGAGGAACCGAGCACTTACAAAAGCAAAACGCCCCGACCACCATCGGGGCGTTTTGCGGTCAAGGCATCACCCAAATTTCCCATACAGGTGCCAAACTAAAAAGGGCGGCTTCGTGAGTACGAAGCCGCCCTTTGCTTGAAAACTAAAGTACTTATTCTACAATCAACACCTTACCGCGATAAGTGTTGTCACCCTGTGTTACTTTAATCATATAAGTGCCCCGTGCAAGGTTACTTAGATCAAATGGCACCAGGCGCGTAGTATGATCGTTCACTTCGATGGTCTTTACGATCTTACCGTAAATATCCATGATAACTATCGAAGAGTTGATGGTTGCATCGGGCAATTCTACCACAAAGCTACCAGCATTGGGGTTAGGATAAACCTTGATCAGGCCGTCTTCTTTATTAACGGTACCCACCACCAGGATCGAGTCGCACTGCCAAGCAGTATAGATCTGGATAATCTTGGAAGCACTAGCCGCACATACACCATTAGTAACCGTGTAGGTAACTGTATCTGGACCTGTAACATTTCCTGCCAGAATACCGCTAGATGGTGTAATGGTATTAGTTGCATTACTGCTTGACCAAATACCGCCACTTGTTGTGCTGGATAGCGTATCGAAATGATCGCGGCCACCCTGACAGATGAACGAGTTACCGGTTATTGAACCAACAACAGGCAACGAGTCAACATTGATAATGGCAGCACCAAGAGAAGCACCGCAGTACGTAGCAACGATATACGCCACTGTATCGGTACCCTGACCAACCGCAGTAATCATACCGCCCGAAACGGTAGCTATAGCCGGATTCGTACTTACCCATGAACCTGTAAAGCCCAAAGCAGTATCGCTAACCATAACCATGGTACCAGAACAGATAGTTGTGTCGATGATCAAATTAGAATCCGGACGAGGCATCACCAAAATACCTACGAGCGCAGAATCTGAACCGCAGACATTAGACAACGCATAGTAAATACTGTCAGTGCCGGGAGCAACGCCTGTTACCAGTCCGCCGGAAGATATCATGGCAACGGTAGTATGCAAACTACTCCATGTACCACCTGAAGCTGATTCACTAAGCGAAGAGGTAGTTCCGATACAAATAGTGTCGCTACCAGTTATCGTACCAGTGGCAGGCAATGAATTGATCATGATTGCCATTGTGGCTGAAGCCGATCCACAACTATTCATCACCGTATAAACTACAGTATCAGGTCCATTTCCGGTGCCTGTTACCACACCGCCGGATGTTACTGAAGCGCTACCTGTTCCAAAGTTCATAGACCAGGTACCACCAGTTACAGCATCTGTGAATGTGACCGGTGTTGCCTGACAAACAACGGCACTACCAGAAATCATGCCTGCAGATGGCAAAGGTAATACTGTAACGAGCATTGAAGCCGTTGCACTACCACAGAATGCAGTAGAAACAGTATACATTACGGAATCTGTTCCTGCCATAATACCATAGACAATACCGTTGGTATCTATTGCATTTGCGTTAGAAACTGACCAGCTACCACCTGTAGATGTAGCAGTAATCATAGCCGATGCGTTGACACACACAGAATCTGAACCTGTGAGAATACCGGCGTTTGGCAAAGGATTTACTGTAAGAGAAGCGATAGCAAGCCTAATGCCGCAAGATGGAGATGTAACGGCATAAACCAGGGTATCAACACCTGAGGACATACCTGTAATCACTGCACCAATTGAAGTATCGAGCGATGCGCTACCGTTGGACAACGACCAAGTACCGCCTGTAACCGTGTTGAAGGCATTGATAGATGCCCCTGCGCACACCATAGAGTCAGAAAGGCTGATCACGCCCGCGTCAGGAGCTGCATTGACAGTAATCGTAGTTGTAACAGTTGCACCACAACCTGAATAAGATATAGTGACCGGACCCACACCTACACCGGTAACGACACCGGTGATAGAATCTACCAATGCTGTACCAAGATCTGAAGACGACCATGTGCCACTAAGAGCAGAATCATATACTACTGCAGGAGAACCAACGCAGACGCTGGTAGCACCGGTAATTGGCACAGGCAATCCACGAACGAAAACTGCCAATGTAGTAGTAGCCGAGCCACAAGCGTTGGTCACTGTATAGACCGCAGTATCTGTACCGACCATCAATCCACTCACAACTCCATTAATAACAGAAGCGACGGTAGCATTTGACATACTCCATACACCGCCGGTAATTGAGTCTGTCAGGGTTGTATTCGCTCCGGCACAGAAGTTCACAGAACCGGTAATAGATCCTGCAACTGCCAATGCTCTTACGCCAATAGTCTTGGTAGCATTTGCTGTACCACAAAGGTTACTTACACTGTACGAGATCACTACAGAACCCATACCGGTTGCGGTAACCACACCACCTGAAACAGTAGCAACAGCGCTACTACTTGAAGCCCAGGTACCGGAACCACCACCGAAGGTATCAACCAACGTAATCATTCCGGAAGCGCAAACACTATCCGCACCGGAGATCACACCAGCATTTGGATAAGCATTTACAGTTATAGCTTTCATAGTACTACAACCGATACCGGCGTTAATAGTAATCGTATCTACACCAAAACCTGTTGCAACTACTGTTCCGAGAACAGGGTCAACTGTTGCAATTGAAGTATTCGAGCTTGACCAGGTACCGGAAGCACCATCAGTAAGCGTTGTTGTAGAATACTGACAAAGCGAAGAGAAACCGGAAATAGCAGGAACAGCAGCATTAACTGTAACCATTAATGCAACGTTAATACCACATGCTCCTGAATAAGAAATAATAGCCACACCTGCTGCAACACCCGTGACAACACCTGTGCTAGTTATTGAAGCTATACCAGTGGCAGTACTTGACCAGGTTCCCCCAGAAACAGCATCAGAAAGTGAAACGGTACCGCCGGCACATAGTGTATTGCTGCCGACAATAGCCGGAGCAGCAGAGTTAACAGATACCACCGCTGTTGCGATACCACATGTAGTAGCATAAGTAATAACAGCACTACCCAAAGTAACACCACCTACAATACCCGTAGCAGGATCAACAGTAGCAGTCGTGATGTCTGACGAAGACCAGGTTCCGCCCATAGTTGGGTCGGTTAAAGTAATCGTACAACCCGAAAGAACGATAGAAGAACCTACGATGGATGAAGGTGCACCATTTACGGTTAGGGTAGCCATTACCGGAGCTCCGCAACCGTTAGCATAGGTAATTACAGATACACCTGCAGCTATACCTGTAGCAACACCTGAAACCGGATCTATTGTTGCCACACTCGTATTACCTGAAGTCCAGGTTCCACCGGTAGAAGCATCAGAAAGTGAAGTAGCACCAGTTACACACGTTGTGAGTACCCCTGCAATTGCCATTGGGCTACCATTTACGGTAATCGTTGCAACAGCCGGTGCCAAACAACCGGTAGAATAAGAGATGGTTACCACACCAGCACTACCACCGGTTATAACACCAGAAGTAGGATCAACGGAAGCAACAGAAGTAGAACCGCTTGTCCAGGTACCACCTGTAGTAGTATTGGAAAGTGACAAAGTACTGCCGGAACATATAGAGCCCGCACCGGTTATCGGCGCCGGAGCACCGACTACATTTACTGTAGCAGAAGCAGAACCACAAAGCAAACCAGAGTTATACATGATGACCGTAGAGCCTAGTGCTACAGAAGTTACCACTCCTGTAACGGGATCCACTGTAGCTACAGTTGGATCGGAACTTGACCATGTACCACCTGAAGAAGCATCAGTAAACGATGCTGTAGAAGACATACAAATTGAAGAGGGTCCAGTTATTGCAATAGAACTGTTGACTGTAACTGTTTCTGTTGCGGTGCCACATCCGTTAGAGAATGTGATGATTGCGACACCACCACCTACTCCGGTTAAGATACCTGAAGTGGCATCTACAGAAGCAACCGTTGATGCATCACTTAACCAAGTACCACCGGTAGAAGGATCAGTTAAAGTCTCCACCGTACCAATACACAAGCTAGACGAGCCTGAAATACTTGCAGGTGCACCATTTACTGTAACCGGGAGTAAAGACATACCACAAGTTGTAGTATAAGTGATCGTAGCTGTACCAGAACTTGCACCGGACGCGATACCCAAGGATGGGTCGACAGTAACAACCGCTGTATTACTGCTGCTCCAGGTACCACCTGCAGTAGCATCAGACAGAATGCTTGTACCACCAATACACATTGCAGCTGCACCGGAAATAGAAGCCGGGCCCGCTGTTACTGTAATTGGCATTGTCACCGATCCGCAAGAAGCGGTAGTGTAAGTTATTGTTGCAGTTCCAGCCATAGCTCCGGAAACCACACCGGTAGTTGATCCGACACCCGCTACTCCGGTTGAAGAGCTGGTCCATGTACCACCACTTACGATATCTGCAAGTGTAGCTGTTCCTGAGACACAAACCGAAGAGGAACCGCTGATAGCGCCAGGAACAGGATTAACAGTAATATTCTTTACTACCGGAGCACCGCAACCGGTTGTATAAGATATAGTAACCGTTCCAGCAATGACACCTGATACGATACCAGTAGTTGCACCGATACCTGCGGTACCAACAGCACTGCTAGACCAGTCACCACCGGTTGTTGCATCGGTTAGTGTTATTGTACTACCAACGCATACCGATGAAGCACCGGATATAGCGGCAGGAGTTGCGGTATTAACGGTAACAGTAGTATATGCACTACCACAACTATTAGCGTAAGTGATAGCAACCACACCAGAACCAGAACCGGAAACGATGCCAGTAACAGGATCGATCGATGCTACCGCAGGGTTGCCACTAGTCCAGGAACCACCTGACACTGAATCAAATAGTGTGGTAGTAGAACCGGAGCAGAATCCTGTCATACCAGTAATAACAGATGGTGAAGGATTGATGGTTACAGCCATAGTTGAAGGAGCACCGCAACCTGTAGAATAAGAAATTGTTGTTACACCACCGGCAACACCCATAACCAATCCACCGGATGTTACGGTAGCTACGCCTGTAGCACTGCTACTCCATGAACCACCCAAAGTTGCATCTGAAAGGGTAATTGAACTGCCCTGACACAAACTGGAACTTCCGGAAATAGAAGCAGGTAATGAACTATTTACAGTTACACTGGTTGTAGCCATGCCGCAAGAGGTAGTATATGTAATTGCAGCAACCCCTGGAGCCAAACCAGAAACGGCACCGGCCACGGGATCGATGGAAGCGACACCAGGTGTACCGCAAGACCAGGTACCACCAGCGGTAGCATCAGCCAAAGTAGTACTGCCTCCGGCGCACAACGAAGTAACACCGGTAATTGCAACAGGAGCCGCATTTACTGTAATGGTGGACCAGGATGTACCACATGTTGTTGTATAAACTATTGTATCTACACCTGCAGCAACACCCGTTACCAATCCGGTACCGGAGACAACAGTTGCAATACCCATATTATTGCTTGTCCAAGCACCACCAACGGTAGCGTCGGTTACAGAGGCTGTTCCCGCAACACACACAGAAGAAGCACCACCTGGCATAGCCGGCGCTCCATTAACTGTAAATGATGAAGTGCTCTGACCGCAACCTACTGAGTAGGTAATGGTTACTACACCGGGAGTTAAGCCAAGCACGATACCACTTGAGCTACCTGTAGCAACAATTGAACCTGAACTGGCTGACCAAGAACCACCAGAAGTTGCATCTGTGAGTGTAACGGATGAACCAACACACTCACTTGTTGCACCGGCTATTGATGCCGGGCCAGGAGTCACAGAAACAGTAATAGTAGCGGGAGCACCACAACCGGTAGTATAAGAAATAACAGCGCTACCACCTGAAAGGCCGGTAACAACGCCAGTTACTGGATTTACTGAAGCTATTCCAGTAGAACCACTAACCCACGTACCACCAGAAATAGAATCGGACAATGTTGTGGTAGCACCACCGCATACAGCAAGTATACCCGTGATTGCAGAAGGTCCAGAAGTCCCTACGTTCACAATCATTGTAGCCGTGCAAGTACCCACCATATAGGTAATGGTAGCAGAACCAGTGGCTACACCGGAAACAATACCGGTAACCGGATCGACAGTAGCAATGGTAACATCGCTACTTGACCAGGTACCACCTGAAACAGAGTCAGCAAGCGTGGTAGTGCTACCGGCGCATATTGAAGCAATTCCGGTAATAGCTGTCGGAGTTGGGTAAGTTGTTATAGACTCAGTTGCTGTTGCTGAACAAACACCGGTTGTAGCGGTTAGTGTATAAACACTAGCTCCGGAAGTAGACGGTGTAATAGTAGTAGAAGGACAAACCGGGCAAGCAATACCTGTGGTACCCGAAGATCCGGCCCATGAGAAAGTAGTAGGTGCAGCGGCGCCGTCCACTTCGATATTGTCTACTGCCCAGTAGAATCCGAAGTTGGAGTAATAATGCCATTGCAACATAACGTTAGGCTGACCCAAAGCAGCGGATGGCAACGATAGTGAGTGCGTAGGAGTACCTGCAACCCAAGAAGTAGCACCATCGGTCATACCCAAATAATTCTGAAGCAAAGTCCATGTTGTACCACCATCTATTGAGTAATCTATTTCAGCGTTGAGGTCATAGAAAGTAGAAGAATATACGTAATGGTTAAAATTTAGTGAAGCTGCGGTATAACCAACTGTAGAGAAGGATGGAGATATAAGGAAGGTATTCAAAGTTACAGATCCACCCGCTTCATCAGCATTCGTACCAATATAATTTGAGCCATCTCCGGCAATTGTAATGTCATACCAATAATAGGGAGCCAGTATAGACCAATTGTATGAAGAAGCATCGCCGGTATTGACCACAGACCATGTTCCACCAACTTGACCAGTCATGCCCGAATTAAAGTTCTGCGCCAACAATTGAACCGCCGGAGGAGTAAGCACTGATGTAGTAGCAACCGACAAACCAGAACCCACACAAACCGAAGCCGTAGACGGAGTAACCGTGAGCGAAGGAGTGGGCATAATTACCACAGGAAGCATTACAGTTTCTACGCAACCACCGCTGGTAGAAGATGTGGTAGTGGTAAAGGTATAAACACCAGCATCAGCAGTAGAAGCAGCCGAAATGGTGAGCGCAGTTGAAGTAGATGATCCGGAAGGACCTGACCAGGAATAAGACACACCTGGGTCGGTCAACAATGTAGCCGTGAGTGTGGCATCAACACCATTGCATATCTGGCCTGACGCAGGAGACAAAGTGATACCGGTACCATTAATTGTTACGGGATAAGTGGCAGCACCGCAACCATTGTTATAACTGATCATGGTGGTACCATAACCGGTACCGGTTACGTTGCCGGAACCATCAACCGTAGCAATAGCAGTACTTGCGCTAGACCAAACACCACCTGTAGTAGCATCGCCCAAGGATAACATGCTATAAGCACACATTGGGTTAGTACCGGTTGACAAAGTAGGAGTAGCAGGAGCAACACTATTAATATTCAATGTTGCAGTAGCTGTACAAGTAGCAATCGTGTAGCTAATGGTAGTGGTACCGGTAGAGCCGGTAGAAGTCCAAAGGCCTGATGACGGATCTACTGAACCAACGCCTGTCGCTGTATTAGCCCAAGTACCACCAGTAGCGCCACCACTAAATGTTGCACCGGTTGTAGTATAGCAAAGTGCGAAAGGTCCACCGGGAGCTCCACCTGTTGACAAACTGATTGGTGCGGGATTCGGCGTCATGTCTAAGAAGACAGCAGACGAATAACCGGTCATACCTGTTGCGGTACAATAAATACTAAACCTATAATAGGTAGGGGCAGTCACAGTAGCGGTGAACGTTGTAGTAACAGCACCACCAACGTTGGTCCAGGTTGTACCATCAGGAGAAGACTGCCATTGGTAGGTAAGCCCTGTCGCAATGGAGGAACCGGTATCGGTTAATACAGATGAATAGCTGGTACAACCAGTAGTATCAGTTGCACTGACAACACCTGCACTAGGAGTGCCGGTACAAACAGGCAACGGAATAATCTCTGCCATATAATCTCTGGTACAACCGTAATAGTAATAGTCGCCGGAGAAAGAACTAATGTAGTTACAGGGGTCCATGTCAGTTTCAGGAGTACAATTGTATGTTTCAGCCTGACGAACACGCATTCTATGCCATCCCGGATTTGCTGTAAGCGGAATAGTCAGCGTATAGCTGGCAGAAATACCCGTAGTAGCACAACCTGTCACACCAAAATCAGGTGTAACCTCTTCCGATGTTTCAAATGCACCATTGTCATTGAAGTCGATCCAAACCTGGTCCTCATATTCTTCCCAGTAGGTGTTGTAAGTGATGGTACCTGGGTAGGAGCCATTCTGTTGCAACTGAATGGAAATAGTTGCTGTTTCGTCTTCGTAGCCGGAAGTAGGCGGAGTAGACGGACCCGCATCATCAATACTTGTACCTGCATAGCCTGTTAGCGAGAAATTGCTCAATGCATCGAATGTAGCGGGAGAAGAATAGTAGTAAGATGGTGTACAATAGCAAGCCGACATATAGTTAACAAAAACCATCGTACTTGTATCAGACAATCCACTGCCGGTACAAGTAACAATGCAACGGTAGTAAGTTGCTACCGATTCTGTCGTTGTGAACGGAAGTGTTGTACCACCGCTTATGTCAGACCAGGTAACACTATCTGTAGATGACTGCCAGTCATAAGTCAGGCCGGTAGCCGGAGCTCCTGTAGTATTTAAAACTATGGAAAGCGAGGGACACGCAAGCGTAACTGTAGAAGTGGCAGAACCTGCAACCGGAGCACCGCTACAAACGGGCAATGCAATGATGTTTGCCATATAATCGCGGGCATTACCATAATAGTAGTAATCACCCGAGTATACGCTCACAGAGTTACAGGGGTCCATATCAGTTTCCGGCGTACAATTATATGTTTCTGCCTGGCGAACGCGCATACGATGCAAACCTGCGGGAGCAGTAGAAGGTATCGTAAGGGTGAAAGAAGCCGAAATACCGGTTCCACTGCAACCTGTTACACCAAAGTCCGGTGTAACTTCTTCAGAAGTTTCAAAAGTACCGTTGTCATTAAAGTCGATCCAAACCTGATCCTCATACTCTTCCCAATAGGTATTGTAAGTAATAGTACCACTGTAAATTCCTGCCTGCTGTAAATTGATAGTATCTGTAGCAGTCTCATCTTCAAAACCTGAAGAAGGTGGTGTGGAAGGACCCGCATCACTGATGGAAGAACCAAGATAGCCTGTAAGGTCAAAAGAACTTAACGCATCAAAAGCGGAAGGACTGGAATAATAATAAGAAGGAATGCAGTAGCAGTAAGGCAAATAAGCAACCAGAACGCTGTCGGTAGTTGCAGATAAGCCACTGGCGGTACATGTAAGATTAAGGTGGAAGTACGTTGATACAGATTCCGTAGCAGTGTAAGGAACTGTAGTTGCACCACTAATATCCGTCCAGGTTAAACCATCGGTAGACGATTGCCACTGATAGGTCAAGCCTGCAGCGGGTGTGCCTGTATAGTTAAGGTCAAATGTACCGGATGGACATACAGCAGTGATAGAGGATGTCGCAGTACCCGCGCTTGGAGTTCCTGAGCAAGGTGGAAGTGGCACAATATAAGCCATATAGTCTATAACATCTCCGCTATAGTACTCCGGATAGATACCTCCAAACTCAAAGAGGCAGGGATCAACATGTGGTGGCGCAGAACCAATGTCAGTAAAGTTGTACTCCCATATTGCACGAACGCGCATCAGGTGAAGCCCGGTGTCTGCAGTAAGCGGAATAGATACGTTAAAGACTGTGGGCTGAGATGCCGGATAACCGGAAACCGGCGATACTTCTTCAGAAGTTTCGAAAGTACCGTTGTTATTAAAGTCGATCCAAGTCTGCAAATACTGATGTGAAGAAGAAATCCCCCATGTCAATGAACTGGCGTAAATACCACTTTGCTGAAATTGAACAGGAGTTAATGCAGTACGGTCAAGATAACCAGTACTTGGGTTAGCAGAAGATGTCATGCCAAAGTCGTTAATGTTGGTACTACCATAGCCATTCACGTACAAAGCATCACCGCCGTAGATTACCTCACCTGACTCATAAGCCCAGGAAGAAGAAGTTGGGTAACAAGTTGGAGTCAGCGCATAGGTGGCCATTACCGAAGCTGAAGTTGCCGAGCTACTACTTGCCGTACAAGTAATGATACATTGGTAGTACATATTCACACTGATACCGGTAAAAGTATAAGTGGCTGCTGTAGCACCGGGGATATCACTCCAGGTTGTGCCATCAGTTGACGATTGCCAATCATAAGTTAACCCTGACGCTGAAGTAGCTCCAGACAAACTTAGTGTGAAAGTTGTTCCAATTCCGCCAATGGAAGGCGTAACGACAGCAGTACCTCCTGTTGGTGTACCGGAACATGGTGGCAGTGCGATAATATCTGCCGTGTAGTCACGTGTTTCACCATAATAGTAGTAGTCTCCTGTAAAGGAACTTACTGAGTTACATGGATCCATATCGGTTTCAGGAGTACAGTTATACGTTTCAGCCTGTCTGATACGCATCCTGTGATTACCCGTTGGAGCTGTCAAAGGAATAGACAATGAAAAAGTGGCTGAAGTGCCCGTTCCGGAACATCCGGTTACGCCAAAGTCAGGCGTAACTTCTTCTGACGTTTCGAAGGTACCATTATCGTTAAAGTCGATCCAAACCTGATCTTCATATTCCTCCCAATCAGTATTGTAAGTTATAGAACCTGAGTATACCCCACCCTGTTGCAGATTGACAGTTACGGTAGACGACTCGTCTATATAGCCTGAAGAAGGTGCCGTACTCGGACCGGGATCACTAATAGTAGAACCTGAGAAGCCAGCCAAATAAAAATCACTCAGGGCATCGAAAGCTGAAGGAGACGAATAATAGTAGGTAGGTACACAATAGCAATAAGGCAATTGTATAACCATTACAGGAATTGAGGTAGCAGAAAGTCCGCTACCAGTACAAGTAATCACCAACTGATAGTAGGTAGTTACTGACTCTGTTGTAGTATAAGGCACAGTTGTCGCACCGGGTATATTAGAATAAGTGATACCATCGGTAGAAGACTGCCATTGGAAAGTTAGGCCAGAAGCACCGGCCCCGGTATAGTTTAGGGTAAATGACGCACTAGGACATAGTGATGTTGTAGAAGAAGTTGCTGTTCCCCCGTCCGGTGTGCCGGTACATGGAGGAAGCGGAACGATAGTAGCCAAATAATCGATCACATCGCCTGAGTAGTATTCTGGATAAGATCCACCATATTCTATCAGGCAGGGGTCACAATGTGCCGGGGCACTTCCAATGTCCGTCAAGTTGTATTCCCATATGGCACGTACCCTCATCAAGTGTGTGCCTGGATTTGCGGTCAATGGAATCGTGATATTGAAAATAGTAGGTTGCGAGGATGGATAGCCGGAAACAGGTGAAACTTCTTCCGAAGCAGCGAAAGTGCCGTCGTCGTTGAAATCTATCCAGGTTTGAAGATATTGATGACTGGAAGAAATACCCCATGTCAAAGAACTTGCGTAAACACCATTTTGTTGAAATTGAACCGGCGTTAAAGCTGTATGATCCAGATAACCCGTTGTTGGGTTGGCTGAAGAAGTCAAACCAGCATCATTTATGTTTGTACCCAGATAGCCTGTTACAAACAATGCGTCACCACCATAGATCACTTCACCCGACTCGAATGCCCAGGAAGTTGAAGTTGGGTCGCAGGTAGGAAGGACAACATAAGACGCCATGGCCGAAGTAGAAGTGGCCGACGCACTGGAAGCGGTACAGGAAATAATACACTGATAGTAGGTGTTAGCACTGATTCCGGTAAATGAATAGGAGGAAGATGTTGCACCAGGTATTGTGGACCACGTTGTGCCATCAGGGGACGACTGCCAAGTGTAACTTAGGCCAGAAGCAATAGTAGCACCAGAAAGACTCAGCGTGAAAATAGTAGAAGAACCACCTGCGGAAGGAGAAACAACCGTGCTGCCAGCTACCGGAGTGCCCGAGCAAGGAGATAATGGCGTAAGAATACAAACACCATCGCTTGAGTTGTATGCCTGAGTATGTACGACTGCAGTTGCCAAGATCGGATCCGTGTAGGAAGAACCGCCGCCGCCGGCAGACCAAGCGCTACCGCCGCCACCGCCGCCATAATAACCACCACCGCCACCACCTGAGGCACCTGATGAATAGGCATCACCCCCAATTGCCAAAGTGCCCGCGCTACCCGCGCCGGAACCACTTGCACCACCGGCAGATTGCGTGCCACCGTAACCGCCTTCACCGGCAGTATTAGATCCATCCCAATAGCCATTGCCACCCGTCAGGCCGCCACCGGCACCACCGAGCTCCATATTACCGCCCGAATTATCGAGACCGGCGCCGCCGCCACCACCGGCGACTAAAACTATGCTGCTCAGATCAGTGCTACCGATCCTGATATCTGTGGCACCGCCGCCACCGCCGCCGGCATAGGAGGAGAAATCAGTACCACCGGCACCGCCACCATTAAAACCACCGGCGGGATCAGCAGATGTTGTGCCAACTGCACCCTGACCTCCAACGAAGATATTTAAAACCTGTCCGGGAGTGACGGCCAGTACAGCCTGCACGCGCCCGCCATTTCCACCCTGGCTGGGATAAGTTCCCGAAGGCCAATTGTTGTTGTCACCACCTTTCGCTCCCTGCATGTCTATGAGGAGTGAAGTCACACCAGATGGTACAGTGTACGTCTGTACGGAACCGGTGAAGTTAAATGTTGTTGTTTGGCTAAAGCCAAAGAAGCCCAAGGTCATTAACAGGCTCGATAAATACAACTTTCTCATGGTTAAGGATTTTAAACACTCAATTAAAAAACGGTAATTTCCTATAAAAGCGTCGATGAATCAATAATTGATAAAAACTCAAAAAACGCCCACTAGAACTCAAAGTTCGTTACTAAAAAAATCTTAGGGACTGCTAAAATACTGAATTTAAAGACCAAAAAAAAACCTATTTAGATATTTTTTTTGTTTACTTATACATAAATCTTTTCTTATGAAATCATTAAAAAAACTGCATCCAATTAAAGGCAAATCATTGCAGCTCGACCGTAAATCCTAAATTTTTGATTTTCAATAGCATTTTAACAATTGTCATGGAATTGAAATATTTAGTGAAAACCTATACTTTGATTTACAGACAATTATACATATTTTTCTTTATTTTTTATCTATTTAAAAACTACATGCAAATGTATCTATTTATTAATACAAAAATAATAAACAATACATTTACGCATTAACATATTATACATTTATTACTACTGGACTAATCTCAAGGAATAAGAAACGCCAGAAGAAATTGAGAAAAATTAAAAAATCCAGGCCAATCTATGAAGCTACGTGCATACAAATTGACATTCAGTTAAGACCAGTCGAATACAAAAGTATCGAACAAAAGAAGTCCCTGAACAATTCAAAAAACTTTGAATAGGCCAATAAACAACAAAAGTACTCAAGGGAGTACCGCAATAAAAAGAGGCTGTCTCGTATTATTGAGACAGCCTCTTTTAGTATGTAACTTATCAATGATTACTTGATGATCTCTGTAACCTGACCAGCGCCTACTGTACGACCACCCTCGCGTATAGCGAACTTAAGACCTTTGTCCATTGCTATTGGAGCAATGAGTTTTACTGTAAGGCTAACGTTGTCACCTGGCATCACCATTTCAACACCAGAAGGCAATTCACACTCACCAGTTACGTCAGTAGTACGGAAGTAGAACTGAGGGCGATACTTGTTGAAGAAGGGCGTATGACGTCCACCTTCGTCTTTGCTGAGGATGTACACCTCACCTTTGAATTCGGTGTGTGGCGTAATGCTCTTTGGTGCACAAATAACCATACCACGACGGATATCTTTCTTTTCAATACCGCGGAGGAGCAAACCAGCGTTATCACCGGCCTGACCCTGATCAAGTAATTTCTTGAACATTTCAACACCGGTGCAAGTTGAGCTTAACGGATCTTCATTGAATCCAACGATTTCAACGTTTTCGCCCACTTTAACGATACCGCGCTCGATACGGCCTGTTGCAACTGTACCACGACCAGTGATCGTAAATACGTCTTCCACAGACATCAGGAATGGCTGATCGATAGGACGGGGAGGCAACGGAATGTAGCTATCAACAGCAGCCATCAGATCGTCAACTGCCTGAACCCATTTTGGATCACCAGCAAGAGCACCTGTTGCGGAACCCTGAATGATAGGCGTATTATCGCCATCATATCCGTTCTTAGTGAGCAATTCGCGGATTTCCATTTCAACCAACTCAAGGATTTCTGGATCATCAACGAGGTCAACTTTGTTCATGAACACAACCATACGTGGAACACCTACCTGACGAGCAAGAAGGATATGCTCCCTTGTTTGGGGCATAGGTCCATCAGTTGCAGCAACCACAAGAATAGCGCCATCCATCTGGGCAGCACCGGTAATCATGTTCTTAACATAATCGGCGTGACCTGGGCAATCTACGTGTGCATAGTGACGATTAGCCGTTGCGTATTCAACGTGAGCGGTATTGATCGTGATACCACGCTCTTTTTCTTCGGGAGCCGCATCAATTTCATCATAGCCTTTTTTCTGAGCCAAACCTCTTGAAGAGAGGATTGTGGTGATGGCTGCAGTCAAAGTTGTCTTACCATGATCCACGTGACCAATGGTACCGATGTTTACGTGTGGCTTTTCCCGCTTAAAGGTTTCTTTTGCCATTGTTATTCTTTTTAAAGTTGGTTTAAAAAATTGTTGTTTTCTATTACTACGCCAAGGCGTACTTTCCATTGTCAAAGTGCGGTATGTCTCGCCGCTTACTTAGTTTTTGCTTGAAACCAATCGCAAATCACTTTACGAGTAAAATGCTTAGACTGGCAAACAAACCTGCACTTTCGCGAGCTGTTAGGCAGGATTGAACTGCCGACCTCTTCCTTACCAAGGAAGTGCTCTACCACTGAGCTACAACAGCAAAAATTATCAAAGAACAAAACTACAACTACAATATAGTGAGCGGAAGACGAGGCTCGAACCCGCGACCTACAGCTTGGAAGGCTGTCGCTCTACCAACTGAGCTACTTCCGCATCTAAACTTTGTTCATTATAGTGGGCACAGAAGGATTCGAACCTCCGAAGTCAAAAGACGGCAGATTTACAGTCTGCTCACGTTGGCCGCTTGTGGAATGTGCCCAAAGTTTAGGATACCTACCACCTTAACTCATTAAGGTTTTCAATACCAAACTAACTTGATAATGAGCCACTTGCCGGAATCGAACCAGCGACCTACTGATTACAAATCAGTTGCTCTACCAGCTGAGCTAAAGTGGCGTTTTTTTCAAAGAACTTTATCCCCTTTTCAAAAAGGGACTGCAAAGGTAATGAAGAAAACTAAAAAATCAAATAATTTTTGAGTTTTCCCAACAATTAAAAAGAAGTGTGATTATACAACACCCATACTAAAGTGTCGGTTTGCCAATTACCGGTACTATTGATGTACTGATAGGCAAACTGGGTGTTGATTGTGTCAAGCGATGGATGGAATGCTCCGGATGGAAAATGCCCCAGTTTAATAGACCCTTGCGCGCCCCAAAAATGAATAGGTGCAAATCTCATTGCGGCATTAGTTTCGGTATCAATAGTGAACGTATAAGAATTGTCCGGATTGATGGCGCACACTACCTGATTGTATTCATTGTTGTTGAGGAAGTTGTAAATGAAAAACGCTGTGGGGGTAGCAGCATTCCGCAAATCAACGCTATAGTTCTCTCTCAGTCCATCGGCCTTGCCACTATCACTTTTTAAAACATACTGTAAGACACTCCATCGACCAATATACTTCGTGGCAACAGCCGAAGAACAGGCACTGTCTTCATATCCTGACGGGCACATACATTGCCCGCTAAGGCAATATCCACCATTTTGGCAGGCGACACCATCGCAGGCTAATGCGGTGCCGGTTTTCTGACAAGATAAGTAGGTGACAGACAAGAAGGCGCAGACGGTTATGGCAGCAGCATAAAAAAAATTCCGATTGATGGACCGCATAAATTGATTACTTAGACAGTTAGTGTTGAAAATAAAAAAATTGGTTTCATCTTAGTGATTAAAAACCAATTTTTTCACAAACTTAATAGTTTTATTTTAAAACGCCACTCAATTCCACCTAAACTATGCAAAGGAGGAAGGAAGCCCAAATTGAGGGATTAAACTTGCTTTAGTTCACTAACGAGATCCTGAAGCACTTTCTTGGCATCTCCGAACAACATAGAAGTTTTGGGTTTATAAAAAAGATCATTTTCGATACCTGCATAACCCGGTTTCATACTACGTTTATTCACGATAACATGTTCTGCCTTTTCTACTTCCAGAATTGGCATCCCGTATATGGGGCTTGAGGGATCGTCTTTGGCGGCAGGATTCACCACGTCATTGGCTCCAAGGATCAATACTACATTCGTTGTAGACATTTGGTCATTGGCATCTTCCATCTCCAGTAGTTTCTCATAAGGCACATCTGCTTCTGCCAGCAAAACGTTCATGTGGCCAGGCATACGACCTGCGACAGGATGGATTCCATAAACTACGGTCACACCCTTTTCTTCCAGTACTTTCTCTAACTCATGGCAAATATGCTGTGCCTGAGCAACTGCGAGTCCATAACCGGGGATGATCATTACTTTTTGTGCATAAGCCATGATCACGGCAGAATCGGAGAGCGATATCTCTTTGTAGCTTCCGGCGGCTTTGCCATCGGCAGCAGCGGGGCCGGCTTTTGCCCCTCCAAAAGAACCAAGCAATACATTTTTGAGCGACCGGTTCATGGCATTGCACATAAGAATAGTCAGGATAGTACCGGCAGAGCCTACCAGAATACCACCGGTAAGCATAACAGGATTACCATATAAAAAGCCACCAAATGCCGCAGCGCAGCCGGTGAAAGAATTGAGCAGCGAGATAACAACGGGCATATCTGCACCCCCAATAGGCATTACGAACAATACGCCATAAATAGCAGCAACGAGTGCAATGCCGTAGAAGTAGTATCCCTGCATGGATGGGTCACCCAAACCGCCAATGACCATTACACCCAGAATTACGATCGCTCCAAATAAAATAAAATTGATAATCTGACCGCCGGAAATTGCTTTGTCTTTGATCCTGCCATTTAATTTGCCCCAGGCAATCATACTACCGGCAAACGAAACGGTACCAATCATCATACCAAGAACAATAATGAGCATAATACCCGTCGTTGGATGATAAGAGGCATTTGATTGCATCTCTAAAGACATGTGATGGTATTCGATCATCGAGATCAACATGGCACAGGCACCACCCATACCGTTGAAAAGGCTCACCATTTCGGGCATAGCAGTCATCTGCACTTTCTTGGCAGCCATTGTACCTACCACAGTACCGATAACCAGCGCCAGGAAAATCCAACCGAGATTGTGCAAATGCTCCAGTTGTGCGCCCTCTCGGAATCTGTAAAGAAAAATAGTCGTAAAAATGGCCAGCGTCATACCAATGGCAGCAACGGTATTACCTTTTCTGGCTGTTTCGGGATGCGAAAGCATCTTTAATCCAAGAATAAAGGTAATAGAACCTATTAGGTAACTTAGTTGTAATATTACAGTTTGCATTATTTAAAATCTAAAACGTAAACAATTTTATTTCTTCTTTTTCTTGCTGAACATTTCCAGCATTCTGTCGGTAACAACAAAACCACCAACAACGTTAAGTGTACCTAAAATGACAGCGAGGAACCCTAGGATAATAGATAAGTAGTCATCAGATGCTGCTTTACCCATTACTATTATGGCACCAATGATCACGACACCATGGATGGCGTTAGCGCCACTCATTAACGGCGTGTGAAGTACCGAAGGCACCCTGGATATCACCTCAATACCAAGAAAGATAGACAAAATAACTACCGTTATCAGGTGGTAGTTTTGTAAAAACATAATCGCAATTTGCTTTAACGCATCCATATATTTATATTTATTGTTTTCATTTATGCAGGGACACCGCCTAACGCCAGAACCCTTTCGTTTACAATTTTACCACCGTAGGTAATACAAGTACCCTTCACGATGTCGTCCTCAAAATTCAAGTTCAACCCACCCTCTTTTGAAATAATGAGTTTTGAGAAATTCAATACGTTTTTGCTATAAACTTTACTAGCATCGGCAGGAGCAGTAGCAGCAAGTGCAGAATTACCTATAATGGTGACGCCCTGATGCAGAATGGTTTGGTCATTCTGGGTCAGGTCTGTGTTGCCGCCTGTTACTGAAGCAAGGTCAACAATTAAGGAACCGGGGCGCATATCCTCAATCATCGCCTTTGTAATAAGGATGGGCGCTTTCCTGCCTGGTATCTGAGCCGTAGTTATAATAATATCTGATTTCTTAGCGTGCTCATGTATTTTTTCTCTTTGGCGACGTTGAAAATCTTCAGATTGCTCTACAGCATAACCTCCAGCCTTAGACGCGTCTGCTGCGCCTTCCACTTCGACGAATTTTGCGCCAAGGCTCATTACTTCTTCTTTTACTGCAGGGCGGGTGTCGAAAACCTCTACAACAGCGCCCAGCCTTTTTGCAGTTGCAATAGCCTGAAGACCGGCAACACCTGCACCCAGTATTAAAACCTTGGCGGGCGGAATACTGCCCGCTGCAGTCATAAACATTGGGAAATACCGGCAATACTCAGTGGCCGCTAAAAGTACTGCCTTATAGCCGGCAATATTAGCCTGAGAGCTTAGCACATCCATTGACTGCGCCCTAGTGGTACGCGGAATAGTATCCAGGCTGAAGACTGTCCTACCCTTTGTCGCCCAATCCTCCATGAGACTGAAATTAGAAAGAGGCTGGTATACACCCATCAGTACCGCACCTTCTTTTGGGCTACCAATATTTGCAGCATTAATAGATAGCAGTAAATCTGCATTGGCCGTTATTTCTGAGGCGGACTTGATGGTAGCCCCTGCATCTGTATAGGACTGGTCATAATAAAAGGATGCAGCGCCTGCATCCTTTTCAATCCAAACAGTGACGTTCATTTTTACGAGAGCCGACACCACTTCCGGTACGAGCGAAACCCTTGTCTCCGGGAGGCCCTCTTTAACTACACCTATGATCATAAAATTATTTCTTCTGACTTTAAAAATCGGGGGCAAAATAGAAGATTTCTATGAAATATTCAATGATGTGGTAAAACAAGAACATAGAAATAAATTGCCCATACTCAAAATGAATTTTTTATCACTTTATTTAATGTGTTATCTTTGGCGCTTTACACATTGAATTCAAAATGATTATGTACAGATTGTGACTGGCAAGGAAAAAAAAATCAAAAATAATTTTGTCATTACATAAAAGTTCCTCACCTTTGCAGTCCAAAAAAAATCAGTAACAATGGCTCGCGTATGTCAGGTAACAGGACGGAAACCGGTAGTAGGACACAAAGTGTCTTTTTCTAATAAGAAGAAACTACGTCGGTTTAACCCGAATTTACAAACTAAAAGGTTCTTTTTAGCAGAAGAAGACAAATGGATTACCTTAAAACTTTCGACTGATGCTATCAGGACAATAAATAAAAACGGTCTTTTGGCAACTGTGAAAGAGTTGCGTCAACGTGGAATTGCAATATAAATAATTATTTTATTAAGGTAAAGAAACAAAGAATACTACAATGGCAAAGAAAGGAAACCGCGTACAGGTAATCATGGAATGCACAGAGCATAAAACCAGCGGCATGCCTGGTACTAGTCGTTATATTACTACCAAGAACAAGAAAACGACCACTGAGCGCCTTGAGTTGAAAAAATATAACCCGATTCTGAAAAGAGTTACGGTACACAAAGAAATTAAATAATCTTTTAAAAAGAATTCACAATGGCTAAAGTAGCAAAAACGGCGATAAAAAAGGATCCAAAACTGGCAGCAGAAGCTAAGAACTATACTAAGGTTATTAAAGCTGTGCGTAGCCCGCAAACAGGTGCCTATACTTTTAAAGAAAGCATGGTGCACAAGGACAAAGTAAAAGACTTTCTGGCTCAGAAATAAATAACACAGGTTAATAAGACATTAAAAGCTATCTTTCGGGGTAGCTTTTTTTTATTACTGCAATTGCCTACCTTAGTATTACTTAATCATGTTGCCGTTTGCTATTTATGGAATTGGGCAAGAAACTTTTTATTGTAATTGTAGAAGACGACGCCGATGATCGCTTTCTTTTTCAAACTGCTTTCGACGAAAATGGTTTTAAGGATGACTTGCTTTATATAGAGAATGGGTATGAGTTAATGCTCTACCTGAACAAACTGAAAAACACCCCAAAAGCAGAAAAATTTCCCGATTTCATTCTTTTAGATCTGAACATGCCCAAAAAAGATGGAAGGGAGGTGTTGGAGGAAATTAAAAAAGATGACACCCTTAATAAGATACCGGTCATTATTTTTAGCACCACTAACAACGACAATGAAAAGAAACGATGTTTAGAAGCCGGTGCCACCGGTTATTACGCCAAACCGGTCACCTTTGAGTCACTTATTAAAATAGTGGCCCAGATTAGAAATTCACAGGACAACACCCTTTCTAAAATCAGATAGAAATAGGCCAGCAGTTCCAGTTACGGCAGCAATTGTTTTTCACCGACAGGTTCGACATTACCTACTTTTCTGGAATGTGAGCCTGAAAATTGTACCGGCACCTATGCCGGATGTTACTTCTACACTAACATTATTGACCCGTAAAATATTCATAGTGAATGCCAACCCGAGGCCCAAACCTTCTTTTTTATTGGTGTAAAAAGGCTCAAAAAGGCGACCCAGGTTCTCTTCTTCTATTCCGCATCCATTATCACTCATTTCAAGAATTGCCTTATCGCCTTCAGTAATTACGCTGACCAACAGCCTCCCCTCCCCTTCCTTCATGGCCTCTATGGCATTGGTAACAATATTGAGCAATGCCAACCTAAGATTAACCTGATCTGTCATTACAGGCACGGATGCCTCCGGCAAGACGAGTTCGCTGGTCATTGACAAGAGGCTAAGCCGATCCGACGAAACTCGCATTACTTCGCTGACAACCACCCTCAAATCCACTGGCTCTATTTTATTGATCACAGGTCCTGAGGTATGCAGCAATCGAGTAATCAGGTCGCCGATCCTGTCTGTATTCCTTGAAATTATGTCTAACATCAAACCACTGTCATCCGGGGTTTGTTTCAGATGGGTGAGCGACAACGTTATGTTATTGAGCGGATTCCGGACTTCGTGCGCAATGGTACGCAACAACCGACCTGTGGCGGCAAGCTTTTCTGTAATTATTCTGTTTTTTTCCAGTACTTTCTGATTGGTCAAATCATGTATGATCCCTAGAATATTTGAGTCTTTTTCGCCAGGGTTTTCCTCGGTCAGGGTGAGCGACCCATATTTTTTTTGACCGTCTTTGGTCAACAAAACAACTTCCTTGTCTATCGCAGTAAAAAATGCATCCGTTAAACCTCCATCCTTCGGCAATGCTGCTACAAATTCCCAAAGACTTTTGTCCCTGACTTCCCGGGCCTCATACCCTAACAATTCGGTTATTGCCGGATTTACCTCCAAAATTAGCAGACGCGCGTCCGCAAGGAATATAAAGTCTTTAGAACGCTCAAAAATCCTCCGGTACTTACTCTCCTGTTCCTTAAGTGCCTTCATTGATGCCGATCGGCCAAGTGCATACCTGATGGTGCGCTCCAATTTTTCTATGCTCAGTTCCGTCTTTACGATATAGTCTACCGCACCTAATTGCATGGCCAGAATATCTATGTCGTAGTTACCCTTTCCAGTAAGAAGCACAATCGGTTCATTTACACCATTGGCGCTGGCCTCGCGCAGAAAATCTACCCCTGTCTTGGCGCCAAGCCTGTAGTCTACCATGTACATATCAAATTTCCTGAGACGTACCTGACGGATGCCATCTTCATAGTTAGAAGCCCATTTGATATGAAGGGAATTACCCGGAATCGACTGAATATAGTCGCTCATGATCTGATAATCATCTTCATCGTCATCAACGATCAGTATCCTTTTACTTGACAGGAAGTCGCTCATAGATCGTTTCTGAAATTGACATTTTGCTTAACAGGAAATATCATAGTAAAATTGGCACCCTGGCCAGGTTTGCTGGTAGCAAACATCCTACCGCCATGATATTCTACTATCCGTTTACAAATAGCCAGACCTATGCCTGAACCCGGATAATCTGTTTTTCCGTGCAGTCTTTGGAAAATCTGGAATATTCTGGACGCATATATATCATCAAATCCAATTCCATTATCAGAAACAGTAAGCCGTATGTAATCTTCATCTATAGACAGCTCGTTTTCCACCTTTTCTTTATTGGTGACTGATGCTGCGCCAACGTTAATAACTGTAGTCCGGCCTTTGTCTCTGAATTTTATGGCGTTCCCTATTACATTACTTAATAACTGCACCAACTGCGACCGCACCCCTTCTATCTCAGTCAGTTTACTACAATTGAGTCGAGCACCGGATTCATCCAAGAGCAGCTCCAGATCAGACTTAACAACTCTAAAGACGAGATTCAGGTCCAGCAACTCAAATGGTTGCCTTGTTTTAGATATCCGCGAAAATTCCAACAAATCATTGATGAGCACGCGCATATTTTCGGCAGATGCCAGTGCCCGCTCCAGGTATTGAATTCCATCACCCTGCAATTGATCACCGTACCGCGTTACCAGCCTATCGCAGAATGTACTGATTTTGCGTAAAGGCTCCTGAAGGTCGTGACTAGCAACATAGGCAAACTCTTCCAATTCTTTATTAGACTCTTTCAGCTCCTTCACTTTCCTCAGGTAATTTTGATGTATTACCTGTTCTCTCGTGATATCTTTCACACAGAACACAAGTTTCTTCCGCTCGGCACCAAATTCAAAAGAACGACCTTCAATATTGAACGTCCTTTCTTCTGAAAGACGAAGGTTTACCGGGATGTTAATTTCGAAATCACTTGTGTGTGCTATCAGTTTACGGCAATAAACCTGCAGTTTCCTCCTTTGAAAGTCCGTAAAAAATGAAAGAAGCAGTTGCGGGGCCATTTCGGCCGTGGTCTGACCCGACCCGATCAACCTGTTGATGCCCATGGAGACAAAACAAGTGGACATGCCGGTTACCCATTCCACTATGCCAAACTCATCTTTTTCTAACTGGCTTAGATACAATTCCCGGGCTTCAAACGAAGAAAAAGGGATTTCATAGCTGGAGTTATTAGCATGCAGCAGAATAGTTGAAAACAATTGCTGATCGCCACCCTGATCCAGAACAACGGGCGCCAAATGGGTAAAGTACTCATTAACCGTGCCATTAGTAGATCTTAATTTAGAGACGAAATAAGAGCTCTTATCTGTACTCCTTGCCTTTATCTTTTCCCTGAAACTAAGAAATCTGCTTAGAAAATCAGGACACAAAACATCGGCAAAACTTAGTTCACCCGATAATATTTCCTGATGGCTGTAGTTTAGTGTATGTTCAAAACGCGCATTGGCCGCAACTATTTTCAAATCACTATTCCTGATTATAATTGCACACCCGGGCATAGATTGTACTAACAACGTCAAAAACATCGCCTCAGGTATTGCTTGCCCCCTATTTGCCTTCTCCATCTCACTAACGTGGGTAGCCATATCTGTTCTCAATCTTCCGGGTTCAACTCGTTATACAATCTCATTTTATTATACAGCGTCTTCCTATCTATATTCAATAAAATAGCTGCCTTACTTTTATTGTAATTTACTTTTTTTAAGGCATCCAGAATCACTTCATAGTCGGTTGTCACGGAAGCGGTTTTCATGCGCTCCTCAAAACCTAACTGCCGCTTTGCTGATGGCCTATTAACGGGATCAACACTCAAGTGGTTTTTGCTATCTACTGCGGTTGTTGCTTGTTCAAACTGAAGTTTGGCAAAATTATTAATTTCAAAAGGCAACATCCGGGCATCTATCCAGTCGCCATCTGCCAATAAAGTGGCACGCTTCACTACGTTTTTGAGCTCTCGCAGATTGCCAAACCAACTATAATTCTTTAGTATCGCTTCTACATCCTGCGAAAAACCTTTTACATCCTTGGACAACTCCTGATTTGTGGCTGCCAGAAAATACCGGGCAAAAAGCATAATATCCTCCACCCTATCTCTGAGTGGCGGCACCTGAATACTAAATTCATTAAATCTATGATACAGGTCTTCCCTGAATTTCCCTGCCCTGGAAGACTCCCATAAATTTTCATTGCTGGCAACGATGATTCTTATATCCAATTCAATATCCTTCACGCTGCCCAGTCGCCTAATCTTGCGTTCCTGAACTACCCTTAATAGGCTCACCTGAACATCGTAGGGAAGATTGCCAATTTCATCCAGAAACACCGTACCTCCGTTGGCGACTTCAAGCGACCCTATTTTTGCCGAAACGGCACTTGTAAACGCTCCTTTTTCATGACCAAAAAGTTCTGAGGCCGCCAATTCGCGCGACAATGCACCACAATCCAATGCCACAAATGGCTTTCCGGCTCGCTTGCTTTTTATGTGTATTTGTTTGGCTACTTCCTCTTTCCCGCTTCCGCTTTCTCCATAGATAATGACAGAATAATTGGTCGGAGCAACCAGATCTACCTGCTTCACAACTGTATTAAAACAAGCTGAAACTCCAGCAATAAATTGTGATGATTGCAGATTGTTCTCGGTCAGATAAACCCTGTTGCGCTCCCCCACGACCTCGCTAACTTCTCGCTCTGTGGAGGATGCAAGTGCTTTTTTTATGGTTAGTAGTATTTCATCAGGGTAAAGGGGCTTTGTAATGTAGTCGTAGGCACCCAATTTCATAACGTCTACAGCATCCTTTACATCGCTATATCCGGTAATAATTATGACAGGGACCTGGGCATCTACCTGTCTGATACTGGTCATAAGTTCTACTCCGTTCATGTCATCCAGCCGAAAATCGCACAGTACCAGCGAAGGTTTGTGCTTCTTCAGCCAACTAACCGCTGCTTTCCCGTTATTAACACTCGATGCCTCATAACCATGACGAACCAAAAACCTCGTCAACAGCAGGCACATATCATTATCATCATCTGCAACTAATATCGCCGGCATAAATACTTATTCTATCAAAAGATAAAATTACCCATTTTTTAACCAACTTTATGACTATACCCTATCTATATTGGTCCATCATCTGCAGCCATTTTCCAAAACAAACAATTCTCCAGATTGCAAATGTAAACTTGGTCTTTCCGGCCACCATCTCATCAAACAGCCTGATTGTCTGCTCCCTGTCAAAATATTCCGGGCACCTGTCAAGCGTTTCCATAACCTGCTGTCTGAACCATTGTGTGCCCTCGTTTTTCAGCCACACCTCTTCGGGCGTCACAAAGCCCATCTTGTCGGTCCTGTTCACGATAGAATCGGGCATCCTGCCTGTCATGGCTTTCCGGAGGATCACTTTTTTCAAACCGTTTTTGTAAACCAAGCGCTCGGGCAGGCTTAAGGAAAACTCTACAAACCGATAGTCCATAAACGGCACCCTACTTTCTATAGACCATGCCATAGAACTCCTGTCTTCATAGCGCAATAGCGACGGAAGCGGACTAGCCAGCACCTGGTCTTTCAGGCTTTCTTTCAGGCTGCGGTAATACTTTTTTTCTTTTATTGTTTCCGGCAATTTTACCCAGGGTGCGTCAATTGGCTTTACAACACGGTATTTTTTCGGGAATAAGCCCGTAAAAAAACGAGGCAGCAACACTTGCATTGCCCCCAACAAAAATCCTATCGGATACCCGCCTTTTTTATTTTTATAATAATTGACTTCGTTTTTCAGTTCAGAAAACTTCATTTTACCCAGCAACCCCGTATATAATGCCAGATCATTGCCACCGTATCCGCTCAATTGCTCGTCGCTTCCCTGCCCGTCTATCATTACCTTCAAACCGGCATCGGCAGAACCGGCAAACACACACCACTGGCTAAATTGTGACGTAGACAGAAACGGATCATCCTGATGCCACAAAAGCTTGTCGATATCGGCCTTCAGTCGCTCAAAATCAGGAAAAATCCGGTGAGAAGTAGCATTGGTCCGCATAATTACTTCGCTGGCAAAATTCCACTCATCAAAACGCTTGTCGGGATAACACGCTGTTACGGTTTCCTGCCCTTTGTGATCGCCAATGCCATCCAGTATTTCCTTCACCAGGCAAACTATTGCAGAAGAATCCAATCCGCCTGAAAGACACGACCCAACAGGCACATCTGCGCGCAGCCTAAGCCTGACACTATCTTGCAGCAACGTAGCAAATGTCTTGATCGCTTCTTCATCGCTCCCGTTGAACTTGCCCGGTTTTAATTCATACCATCGCTCAATACGCACATCAGGTGCCTGACCCGACAATGTAACAACAGCTAGCGAACCACCGGGAATCTGGCGTACATTTTTGTCAAATGTCTGTTCATCTGTATCCACTTTTCCGTCTGCCAAATATTGAAATACCTTGTGTTCATTGAGCGCCAGTTTATAGCCGCCACAGGCTCTGATTTGCTTGATCTCAGAACAAAAAACAATTTGTTCATCTGTCTGTGTCCAGTATAGCGGTTTAACTCCGAAACGGTCTCTTACAGCATAGAGTTTCCCGCCGTCTCTGGGGTCCAGAACGGTAAACGAAAACATGCCGTTCAACTTATCCAGACAGGCGCGGCCCCACGCTACCCAAGCCAGCAACAGCACTTCAGAATCTGTAGCAGTGTGGAACTCATAACCTTTCGCTATTAGTTCCTGCCGAATCGTCTCAAAATTGTAAATCTCACCATTGAAGACGATCGATATACCCGTTGGCCCATGCATCATGGGTTGATGGCCACGCGGCGACAAATCGAGAATAGACAGTCTTCTGTGCGCAAATCCAACTTTAAAATTTTGATGCGGGGATAAATACTTATATTTCCAAAAATCAAGCGTGGAAGATGCAGTATCCCTGCCTGCCCATATCTCGGGGACAGTACCGGGACTCCATGTCAGAAACCCTTCATCATCCGGCCCCCTGTGACTGATGATGGAGGAAGCTTTGATAAGGTCTTCCGCCCCATTTTCTTTATTACTACGAACGATCGCTAAAATTCCACACATTGCTAAGATGATTCCAAATACATCAGGGTATTAGCCCGGGTATTTTTTCAAAAAATTTATTGCAAGTTAATCAACCTGAAAACAATTGCACCGATCCCGCCTATTTTGGTAACATCAAAATACTATTTAGCGCCGGCTTAGACTCATTCATTTTTTAAACGCTTTATTTCAGCAACACATTACTTTTGCAAAAAGCAAGACCATGAAAGTATTTATCTCCGGCGGTTCAGGACTACTAGGCAGCAACTGTATGAAGCACTTCACTGAAATGGGTTGGGAGGTCGTCGGTTCCTACTTTTCTTTCCCAACTGCCGATACCGTATATTATGATACCCTGAACAACAGTCCGGAGAACTTTGATGTCATTGCTTTTGCCCCGGATGTAATTGTCCATTGCGGTGCTTTGACCCACGTTGACTACTGTGAAACCCATGAACAGGAAAGCTACGAAAAAACCGTACAGAGTACCGCAAACCTGCTCAAGATAGCTAATAAAATAAACGCCCGCATGGTCTATATTTCTACCGACTATGTTTTCGACGGCGTGTCAGGGCCTTACAGGGAAGACGCACCTGTGGCACCACTCAGCATCTATGCACGCCACAAACTGGAAGCGGAGCAAATGGTACTGAAAGATGCTATCAACCCATTGGTGCTTCGCGTGACCAATGTTTATGGCAATGAAATTCGGGGAAAAAACTTCGTAGCCCGCATTGTAGACCAATGCAAAAACCACCAAAAGCTCACGTTGAAACTACCCTACGACCAATACTCCAGTCCCTGCAATGCTTTTGATATCGCACGAGCCATGTTTGTACTGTTGCGCGACAACAAAAACGGTATTTACCACATAGGCAGTACCGATTATATGAACAGAGTAGAACTGGCACTAAGAGTATTGAGTTATTTCCCCAATGCTGAATATGACCTGATACCACTAGACACAAAAACACTGAACCAGCCCGCTAACAGGCCTCTACTGGGGGGATTTGTCAAGAACAAATTCAGTAATGAATATCCCGATTTTCTCTTCGGAAATGTAGATAGCTACCTGAGGTCCATTTTAGTGGACGCTGTTAATGCGGGCTGAACGCCTGTTTGCTAAGTAAACCTCAAATTCCTTCAGAGAAAAACTACTCAGATTTCCCGTCGCTGTCAGTCCCCCTTTTTGCGCAGACATGACGCCATAATACACATCATCCATGCCGCTCACCACGTGGGCGTCAGGATTGATAGAAAGTAGCGCTCCCTGCTCCAGTGCATAGCCCACCCATGTCCAGTCAAGGTCTAACCTCTTCGGATGTGCATTGATCTCTATCACAACTTTATTCTTTACACATGCTTCTATGATCAACTTAAAATCAAGAGGATAACCGGGACGAGAGAGTAATAATCGGCCCGTAGGATGGCCTAAAATGGTCGTGTAGGGATTACGAATAGCCGTCAAGACACGCTCCATAGCCTTCTCCTGTGTCATTTTCAGGTTACTGTGTACAGAGGCTATTACGAGATCGAAAGTTCCCAAAACCTGCTCGCTGTAGTCCAGGCTACCATCGTTCAGAATATCCGATTCAATACTCCTGAATATCTTAAAAGGCGCCAGTTGCTCGTTCAATTTACTTATTTCCTGATGCTGAGCGGCAATCCGTTCCGGAGTTAGCCCATTAGCATAATAAGCTGACTGTGAGTGATCACTGATCACCAGATATTCCAGTCCGCGCTCCATAGCCCCCCTGGCCATTTCTTCTATAGTATTGCTACCGTCGCTCCATTTTGAGTGGCTGTGAATGATGCCACGTATATCTTTTGGTGTTATCAAAGGAGTTGCCAAAGTGCCAGTCGCTCTTAGTGTTATCTCGCTACTCTCTCGCAATGCAGGATGCAAAACCTGAAGTCCGAACTGCGCAAAAATTGCCGCTTCATCCGCTGCTTTCGCAGGTAGTCCATATTTGGCTACAAAACCTTCTACAAAGGCATCGCTACCGGTGGTATTAAATAAATCCTGTCCAAATTGCTCTGCTGACGAATGAAAGAATACCAATTTTGGTCTGTCTGGCAATAAAAGCTCAGTCACCTGAAGTCCATTAACCTCTTTCTTTTCACTGGTTACATTCTCAAAAACAGACAACACCTCTTCCGCACCTAAATCTGTCACGAAAGCCACTCTGTCAAGCGTATTGCATTGCCTGCGTAGTTCACTTGTTGGTTCTACCAAACGACCGGGATAACGAGCCATAATGAGCTGGTGCACACTGGTTGCAAAGCCATGCGCTTCCGCCCACAAGAAAAGATCGCTGTTGGCTCGAATAAATTCAATGCTTTTTAAGACTGCCTCTTGCGTTTTGACGCCAAAACCCTTAAAAGACGCGAGCCTGTTTTCCTGACATGCATATTCCAACTCCCCAACCGACTCTATTCCCAATTCCTTCCAAATCACTGCCGTTTTCTTCGGCCCAAGTCCCTTTATTTGCAAAATCTGGAGTACACCGGGTGGTGTAGCTGCAATAATATCTTCCAGTGCAGACAATTTGCCTGTGGTTTGCAATTCCCTGACTTTTTTGCCCATGCTTTCTCCTATCCCGCGGACAGCAAATAGCGCAGCGTCGCTCATTTCTGCAGCCTCGGCAGGCAGGCGCTCCAGCGTGTAGGCAGCAATGCTATAAGACTTTGCCTTGAAGCTATTTTCACCATGCAAATCCATAAGCCGCGACAGCAACGCAAATTGATCTGCGATATCGTTGTTCGTCATAAAAAAAGGAATTTAAGTCAAATGTAAAGAAAGTCTCCCGAGGTCATAAGGTCAACGGTCGCAATACGGCCCCGGCGACAAGCATGAAGGGGGAATTATTTCTTGGGCACATACTTCTTCAACACTTCTTCCAGATCTGCCTGATTACTTGTAGAAGCAATATCCAGCATAAACTTGTTGACCTGTTCCATGTTATGCATCTCCTTGCTAAACTCCTGCTTAGATTGCTGCAGCTCGTTTACTATTTTTAGTGTGTAGTACAAGTTGGTTTGATAATTTCCGCTAAACGCGTTTTCATACAC
>Ga0364866_10123_pt2 | contig 54018 bp, 56 predicted proteins | sample ExccelAu500001D3_3_FD_206913 | JGI IMG/M metagenome (GOLD analysis project Ga0364866, IMG submission 206913) | Enriched cells from Trout Bog Lake Hypolimnion, Wisconsin, USA - BchlTB.Aug13.5000.01.D3 | ecosystem: Environmental > Aquatic > Freshwater > Lake > Hypolimnion/Profundal zone | place...
ACATGCCAAACTGTTTATGAGCGAAATTAACAAGTTCAGCAGGCTTGGCGCCACTGACTCTTTTTTTGCGGATAGCATCCGCAAGATGGTCTCGAAATTCCCAGTAACTAAGAAGATTCGATTCCAAACTTTGTTTACGCAATGCACTACCACCTGATAGCGCTGCGGAATCTGTTCCATAACCCGCTTCAATGGCCTTGATGAAGTCAAAGCCTTCAGCGCACAAAGATTTTGCTAATGCGCCAAAAGGAAGAGTAGATACGGTAGCTAGGTTGGCGTTAACCGGTGTTTTTGAGAAACCTATGTTTGACCACCTAACTTTATTGATAACGGCACGCTTTGCTTTAGTTTCAGGATCAATAATCACCGACTTAGCAATGACTGAGCCGCCCACAGAGGGATACCAGCGAGCAGGAGGGTTAAGTTCGGTTAATGATGACCAGAAAGAATTTGCACGCTCGGCAGCTGATCCAGAACCTGAATAGATTTGCCCCTTAACAAAGGTCGCCCCGTCGCGTACAGCCACATCAACAGGACGGCCAATTTCAAATAATTCATAATTAGGAATCCCGGCTTTTGCACCAATTTGAGTGAAATGATCTATATCAAGATTGCCAAACTTTAGGTAATAAGCTGCCGATTCCTCAAGCGCTTTTGCAAGCACTACTTCATTCTGCTGATCTAACGACTCGTTAGAGGCTTCCAGATAAATAAAGCGATCAACTCCCTCCGTAACAGGCGATGCTTTTAGCATTTGGGTAATGCTTAGATAAGACGGCACTGCATCTAGCAATCCACGATCTTCAGTTGATAAATAATCTATTTTCATAGCTATTATTATTTTGTCACGACCTAACAAAACGGTAATTAATCTACAAATTTAGCGATCAAGTCAGGTACACTATTGGAAAATCATTTAGGAACTAAATATGACGACCATAACTTTTGACATGCTTGAGCTAGTAGAAAAGCTTAAGACAGCAGGCTTTGACCAAAAGCAATCAGAAATTGTTGTTCGAGTGATTGCTGAAGCTCAAGAATCATTAATATCTAATCTAACACTTGATCATCGATTAAAGGAAACAGAGCTACGCATTGATTCGCGCTTTGAGCGCGTTGATGGAGAATTAAAACTGTTGCGCTGGATGGTAGGCATGTCGATAGCCCTGTCAACAGGCACGATTGCTCTGCTAATAAAGCTTTTATTCATCATGCCACACCAAGGCTAATACCCCGCCACCAAATTTAACAGCCTAGCCTTTTCATCAAGCAAGCGCCTGTACTCATAAGCTGTTGCGCTGTCATGGGCCACATGGCCATAAGGTAATGATTGTAGCCTTACATCGACCCTACTCAACTCATCTTCGGCATGACGCCTTAAATTATCGTCGTAATCTAATGACTTTTTCATCATAGAGTCGTTTTCGGCTAGTGAACTTCTTAGTTTTTCAATATCCATAGATTAACCCACTGTAAATTGATTGACTCTATACGGCTTAACCGTATAATTGCGGTTATGTACACCATAATCGAATTGCCCACATTTAAACATGAATAACGATTTTATGACTGGCGAAAAGCTATTAGCAGCCGCAAAAGAAATGGCAGCAGGGCAAGGTGTTATAGTACATTCCCCTGCCATAGTCGCCCGTAAGTCACTAGGGTTATCACAATCAGAATTTGCTAAGTTATTAGGCGTGTCAGTACGTACATTGCAAGACTGGGAGCAAGGCCGTAAACAACCATCAGGTGCAGCTAAAACTCTGCTGAGAGTAGCAGAAAAATACCCTGAAATATTATTAGAGGTGGCGTGATCAATCATGCCGACTCTACCTCTTTACCTTGAGCGCCTTCAATCCTGTTTTTGGCTATTTCAAAATAATCAGCGTCAAGTTCAATGCCTATGAATCTGCGGCCTGTTAGCTGGGCTGCAACTTTAACGCTACCCCCCCCCATAAAACAATCCAGCACCACATCATCTGCATTTGAATAGGAATTAATTAACCATTGACATAAATCAATAGGCTTTTGTGTAGGGTGCAAGGACTTGTAGTTCTTGTTACCGAATTTTTGCACCGATCTAGGGTGACGGTCGCCAGTGTTAATAGTAGTATTTGCCCGTATACGGCTTGTGTGCGCCATACGGCTATCTTTATGCGTAACAGTATAGGCTTTACCCGCTGTTTTCTGCGGGTTATAAGTAGATGCATTAGCTTTACAAGTTAAGTCTGATCTTGCAGCAGAAGTAGTTAGAGCAACGACTGCAGAAGCTTCTGTACAAGCAGCAGCTGCGGCTGATGCAACAGCTAAAGCTAGTGCGGCTCAAGCAGCAGCGCAAACTTACGCTGATGGCTTGGCTGCAAATGAAACAGCTGCGTTGCAAGCGGCTAGCTTGGCTTTGACTAACGAAATCAATAACGAAGTTACCAGAGCAACTGCTGCTGAGGCAACTTTGACAACTGGTTTGTCTAATGAGGTTGCGGCACGTACTGCTGCTGATACTCAGATCCGTTCTGACATCAATGCAAACATCTTTACATTCCAGTCAGGTGTTTCTGCAACTACTCACGTTGTTGCTCATAACCTAAATGCTGATTTTGTAGACTTTACTGTACTTACTCAAGGCGCAGATGGCGTTTATAGAAATGACATCGTTTGCGTTGAAGAGACTAATGGCAATACATTGACTGTTTATTTATCAGATGCTTCAAAAGTTAAGGTTGCTGTACAAGCAATAAAATCTATTTGAACAAGTCCCGCTGTAGTAACAGCGCCGGTGGTAATTCCACCTGTTGTAACAAAAACAGCGGTCTCTGTGGAGACTGTATATATAGGATGGTTATCTGCTGCCGATCAAGCGGCACTCCATCTTAAATATGACACCTATCATCCTAATGGTAGTGTTAGTTGGTCTCCATATTGGATAAAGAAAACAACGTATAGCGATGGATCAATTTCCTACACTATATAAGTTAATGTTCAAAAAATAAGGTTAGACGGTGGGTTGGGCAACTTGCTCACCGTTTTTTTAAAAGTGCTTGTGACTGTGCTGTTATGAAACAAATGCCGAATGTTTGGTTAGACACTTTAACCACTTTTGATGACGCTTTAGTACATATTGAGGGGTGTCTTAATACGCTCAAAGAAAACGCCATTGAGGCTGATTTTTATAAAAAGCCAGTCAGAGAGCAGTTTAAAAATGACGTTATTTTTATGAAGCAGTTTTTTGAAAAAGCTGAATCCTTGTCAAGGGCGAATTAATGAAAGAACACCACTTAAATCATCATATATATGGATGGCTAGAGAAGATCCAGGAGAATATTGATACGTTTAAATTAAGGAGCGATGTAACTGATACTGAAAAATTGACGTTTATTTCTCATCAATATCATTTGGTCATGCTGATTTATAAGACGCTTAACGGGCAAGCAATTTATGTTGGCGCTAAAAAACCAGCATCCTAATAAATAAAGGAAATAAATATGTCAATTCGTGTTTTAGGTGACTTAGAACTTTCCGGCGTACTTCGTTGGAAAAAGAACCTTTCTGATTTTCCGTTAAACCCTGAGCCCTATACGCTTATCACAAAAGACGGTATTCCGTACTTTTACACTGAGCTTGTTAATAATTCAGGTTTTTTCTCATGGCAACCTATTGGCATTAAGCAAGCATCTTACTTGCATGTTCAAGGTGTTGCTTCATCGTTGTGGACAGTAACCCACAATTTTAATACAACAGATTTTGCTTATTTTATCTATGACAGCAACCACAATTTAATGATTGCGGATATTGCTATTGTTGATCTAAATACCATAAAAATTGAGTTATCTGAGGCAATGACGGGAACGGTTGTTCTTTTCTCAATGCAATATTTAAACTCAACAACTGTTTCTGCAACACAGCAATTAAACCTAGGCTCTGCCGTGTTAACCAGTAATGCTGGCGTGCTAGAGATTAATAACAATCCCGTTGCATTTACGCAATATGTTGATGCTCAAGATGCAGTGCTAGGCGCTAGAATCGATAATTTGGTTAGCAATGCTGATCCTTCTGCAATCGACAGTTTATCTGAAATTGTTGCAGCATTTAGTAATGCTGATGGTGATTTAAGTGCGGCTATTTCATCAATGAGCACTAGTGCTGCTTCTGCTCTGGCTGATGAGTCTACAAGAGCACAAATAGCTGAAAATTCATTACAGAGTGCATTAGATATTGTCAATTCTGTTCTTGTAACTAAGGCTGATTCAGCTATTGTTGATGCGCAGATCTCAGCATTAGAGGCTCAAATACTTTCAAATATTCAGGTTTCTAACTCTTCATTATCTAATAGTATTCCAACAGCTGTTAGTCAATTGATTAATGATGCCAATTATCAAACCGCAAGCAATGTCAGCGCCTCAATTGCTGCAGGAATCTCTGGCAAAGCTAATGCGTCATCTTTAGCTACAGTTGCAACATCTGGTTCATATTTGGATTTGATAAATAAACCGACCATACCTGTTGTTCCAGTTAATGTTTCTGCATTTATTAATGATGCTGGTTATCAAACATCAGCTCAGGTTGCCAGTGCTATTGTTTCAGCTTCAGCTTCTGCTACTGGTAGTTCCTCAAATAATTTTGCTGTAAATACATTAACCGTGTCAGGCAACATTATGCCTGCGGTATCTGGGGTGTCTAATATTGGTTCGCCGACTGATAAATTTGATGCGATCTATACTAAAGAGCTTCATTTAGATGCCAATACTTTGTATTTGAATGGCGTTCCTGTTCTTGGTTCTACTGCAGCAACAATGAATTTTACTGCTGATGTAAATCAAGGCATTACTATTTCAACAAGTGGTACAGGTGAAACAGTTCTTGATTCACAAGCGGCCACTATTATTCAGACTAACGGTCAAAATGCGGATGTAGTTGTACAGTCTGGCGGCCAAGGCTCAATGACGCGCATATCATCATCAACTCAAGTTGTTTTGACTGCTCCTGTCGTCAACATTCAAGGTGATCAAAGTATATCAGGTGCATTAACTGTTGCCGGCAACTTTTCCGTTAATGGCACAACAACTTTTGTTAATACGGCAAATATGTCAATTAAAGACAATATTATTACTGTAAACAAAGGAGAGGCTGGATCTGGCGTCTCGTTGCGCTATGCCGGTATTGATGTTGATCGCGGTGATTTGGCTAGGCAAAGATTGGTATGGGATGAAACTGTTGGTAAGTGGGTTGCCGGGCAAACAAACCAAGAAGTTGCATTGGCAACTGAGCCATTTGTGACAGCTGCTATTGCCTCATCAACATCTAGCGTTTCTAAATCAAGTCTAGGCTTAAGTAATGTAGACAACACCTCGGATGCCAATAAGCCTGTATCAACTGCCACTGTTGCAGCTATTTCAGCAGAAACATCCAGAGCAGTTTCTGTAGAGAGTGCGTTGAGAAGTGATTTGAATGCTGAAATCACAAGAGCAGAAGCAGCTGAGGCTTTGTTTTCACAGCAAGCTAATACTTACACTAAATCAGAGGTTGACGCAGCTATTGCTGCCGCAATTACAAAGGCATTGTCTGATTTTGCAGCTACTTTATACGATTAATTTTTTAGATAACTTACATCAATTTAGGAACATAAAATGAGTACAACAATTGTAACAAGAGCATCAAAGGGAAGCCGTTTATCTTTTACTGAAATGGATAGCAACCTTACTAATTTGCAAGCTACTGCAGATGCGGCTGCATCTCAAGCGAATACTTATACAAAAACACAGGTAGACGCTAATGTAGCTGTAGTTGCTGCCAGTGTTTCTGCAGAAACAAGTAGAGCAACAGCGGCTGAAGCATTAAAGGCTCCTTTGGCGTCACCAACATTTACCGGTACTGTTAGCGGTGTTACTGCAGCAATGGTAGGCTTAGGTAATGTCAACAATACGTCCGATACTGCTAAGCCTGTCTCTACTGCTACTGCTGCAGCGATTGCTGTTGAAACATCAAGAGCCCAAGCAGCTGAGGCACTATTAGCGCCACAGGCGACTACCTATACTAAAACCGAAACTGACGCCAAGATCCAAGCTGTTGTCGGCGCAGCTCCTGCTGCTTTAGACACATTAGTTGAGATCGCTACACAGCTTTCTTCTGATGAGTCTGCTGCTGCGGCTTTGACTACTGCTGTTTCTTTGAAAGCACCTTTAGCGTCACCAACATTTACAGGCACAGTATCTGGCATTACTGCCGCCATGGTTGGGTTGGGTAATGTTAATAACACGTCTGATTTAGCAAAACCTGTATCTACTGCTACAACTACAGCAATTGGCGTTGAAACTACAAGGGCGACTGCGGCTGAAGGTACTTTAACAACAAATCTAGCGGCTGAAGTTTCAAGAGCTCAAGCTGCAGAAGCTTTATTGGCTCCACAAGCGACTACCTATACTAAAACGCAAGTAGATTCTGCGATTGCAGCTCTTTATACAAAAGCTCAAGTTGATGCGGCTATTGCCACAGCTATTACTAACTTTGCAGCAACTTTATACGTTTAATTTTTCCCGAGTGGGTAGCAAGCTACCCACTCCATTCTCTATTATTGGAGCCTAAAAATGAGTACAACAATTGTAACAAGAGCGTCAAAAGGTGGCCGATTATCTTTTACAGATATGGACAACAACCTTATTAATTTACAAGCTACTGCAGATGCAGCTGCTCCTAAAGCCTCCCCAACATTCACTGGCACTGTTTCAGGAATTACAGCAGCCATGGTTGGGTTGGGTAATGTTAATAACACGTCTGATTTAGCAAAACCTGTATCTACTGCTACAACTACAGCAATTGGCGTTGAAACTACAAGGGCGACTGCGGCTGAAGCAACACTAACTACTGCTCTAAATGCTGCTGTAGCGCGTATTACCGCTTTGGAAAATGCATTGTTGAGCATTACTTGGTCAACATCAATCTAATTAATTGAGGGGTTATAGATGCCAATTATTAGAGATCAAGATCAAACTGTATCGCTTACCTTACGTTCAGGCGGGGCTGCGATTACTATTGATCCTACAGCATCTGTAACTGTTCAGTTATTTGCGGCCAACGGAACTACGTCTATTTCTGGCGTGGTTTCTGTTGATCCGTATGCGATAGGGGCTAATTGGGCGCATGGTATTGTGGTCGTTGATTTGACGGCTGAGGATACGATTAATGTTATGCCTCCGTCTGTTGTTTTCTTAGTTACGGCCAAGATCAATGGACATACTAAAGTGTGGTCTGCTTCTGTGCAGTCTATAGATAGTGCGCCTGTTGTTATGTCTGCATTAAGTGATAAAACGACAGCCATTAGTAGATTAAGATCGGCTTTAATGCTAGGTGTAGCAAGTAAGCTCAATGTTGATACTTCGTTAATTCTTGATGATGAATTATGGGATTATTGGAATGCTGCTGAGGCTGACGCGCAAAGACGATTAGCCGTCCCTTTGCAACCTACACAAATATTTGATCATCAACCGACTCAGGATGAGATTAGCTCATTGGCGGGAATGCCTTATATGGTTGAGCCTGGCTATGATATGCCACCCGATTTTTTTGGATCGCAATCTTGGGGAGCGATTAAGTTACGCTATTGCCCTGCGATTCAGGTACAGAGAGTAAGGCTTATTTATCCTTCAATGGAAACGCAAATGTTCGAGATTCCGTTGAACTGGATTAAGTTAGATAACAAATACGGAATGATACATATTATCCCGGGTCCAAATCTAAATACTGCGCCATTGTCTATTTTTATGATGCAGGCGATAGCTTCAGGTGTGCAAATACCACATGTGTTACGCATAACCTATCAAGCTGGCATTAATGGACAAAGCCCTGAGTTTTACGATTTAGCTGACTTGGTTAAGCAAATGGCGTTACTGCGTATTATGCAAAATGCTTTTGCACCTATGTCTGGTTCAATATCGGCTGATGGTTTGAGTCAGTCCTATTCGATGGATATTATCAAATTTCAAGATGATATTGAAAGGCGTTTAAGCGTTATTCGTGAGCGTTTAATTGGCCCTACTTGGGGTGTTTTGTAATGAGGCTTAGTCCTAGCGCATTTAATTCACATTTAAATGTAATGGGGCAGTCATTTGGCTGGCGCAAGGCTTTTGCTTGTCCTTGCATTAATCCACACTCTGGAGCAGCTAAGCCTAATTGTCCTTATTGTGGGGGTAAGGGCAGGCTTTGGTCTGATTCTGTCGATGGTAAGGCGGGTATTATTGGTAGAGATGCTTTAAAAGATTTTGCCTCATTTGGCGTTTGGGATCAGGGCGATATTATGCTATCGATTCCTTCTGATTCGCCACTTTATCAAATTGGTCAATATGATAGAGCTATGCCAACTAATCGTAGTGAGCCTTTTTCTATCAATATGACCAGAGGTCAAAATGATATTATGAGAACACCAGTGCTGTCGATAGATAGGGCATTTTGGCTAGATAGCAATAATATTATTCAAGAGGCAGGAACTCCTGCTGTTGGGAAGGACGGTGTATTGACATGGAATACCAATGCGCCGCCTGTGGGAGCAACTTATTCTTTAACCGGTCGTCGCCGTCAAGAATATTTTGTTTATGCAGAGATGCCGTTTGATAGACCTATTCATTACGGCTTAACCTTACCCCGTCGTGTCGTTATTAGACGATTTGATCTCTATGGAAAATAAATATGTCCCACGAAATGAAGCACTCTATCACTGAATTTATTGTGATACCTGATCATGAAAAAAGAACTGAATCGGCATTGTTTGCAAAGAATAAAAGAACGCTAGTTAAGCAGCTTGATCTGCCTTGCTGGGTATGCGGTAGTCGTGATTCTCGTGAGGTTCACCATTTGCATGAGTGGGCTTTATGGGGCGCACTTGATCCTGAAAAAGTATTAGACACCTTGCATATTTTTGATCCTTATGGATACACGCACAATATGGGTGAAAAAGACATTGAGTCTCCTGATGATATTCGCAATCTGCTTGTGTTATGCGGGCATTGTGAGATTGATGGTATTCCTGTTGCGGGCGGTCATCATCGAGGTGTTGATGCTGGTATTCATGATTTAACATTTCCGACATGGATAGCTCAACGAGCCACTAAAGATGGAATCTCTATCACTAAGGCTATTTTGCATGTTAAAAATCTTGATTCTAAACTAGCTAATAAGCATGACTAAATACAATGTTTCTATAGATCTGTCTGAACTATATGAGGCTAACGGCGCTATTGCAAAGGCTATTTTCGGCAATGTGGCAACTTCAGTTAAGTCGGTAGCTCATGAGGGTGCTTATAAATGGAAAGATTCGGTCAATAAGGCTAAGCTTTGGTCGGGTGAGAAAAAGCCTTATATCAAGTCAATCAATGTAGTTAGTACCGGTGATTTTTCAGCTGAAATTATATCTGAGTTTAAATATGCCGCTGAAATAGAAACAGGCCGTCCCGCTAAAGACTTAAAGCGGATGCTTCAAACTTCAAAAAAAACCCGCATATCTAAAAAGGGTAATAGGTATCTGATTATTCCATTCCGGCATAATATTCCAGGTGGCGATGCTCACGCTATGGATATGCCATCTTCAGTTTATGCGTCAGCCGAAAGTTTAGCGCCTTCTTATGTTTTGCCAACCATGTCAAAAAACTCGGGGCTTAGATTGTCAGCAAGCGGACATCATGTAAAAAAATATTCGTATGAATGGGGTGGAAGATTGCCAGAAGGCTTAATGCCCAAGCTTAAAGATCATCATAAAACGGATATTTACGCGAGCATGGTTAAGTTTGATACCTCTACCCAAAAATCAAAGACCTCAGCCTATATGACCTTCCGCGTTATGTCAGATAAGTCCTCTGGCTGGATTGTTCCTGCTAAGCCTGGTCTATATTTAGCAAAAAATGTGGCTAATCAATTGCAGCCTTTGCTTGAGACAGCAATAGGTGGGGCCGTTACACTGAAGTCATTAAAGCTTTAATGGTCTAATGGAGTTTTTTGTGCCTTACAAATTAGATTTTGCCCTAGATACCATATTTCGAATTGACTCACTCATATTTACAGGAACTAACTTAGTGTCTGCATGGGAGTTCTGAAAGACTCTAAACACTTCGTCTGAAAAAGCTTGGCCTATTTCTTCTACACCTGAAAAATCAAGTATCACTGTTTTAAATTTCTCAAATCTAAAAATTAACCGCTTGGCTTGTGATCTTGATACCAGCTTTTCACCCTCATATTGAGCAAGCCTAACGGGTACAATAGTTTTAGCGAACGTGTATTCTTCATCCGTTGTAAACTTATCAAAGACCTCTTTGTTTGTGCGCGCAGAGTCATTAAATAACCTCATCACTACCATAGTACCCTCCGCATTATCATCACGCTCAATCAGCAGGTCATTGAGCCCATCATCGTGCATAAAGTGCAGACTTCCTGATCTAATATCAAATAAATCAAATACCTTACTAGAAAAGAAAATGCCCTCACCGGAATGATTAGAGGGATCAGTCGTTAATTTCCCTTTGGCCAATTCAAGTATAGATTCTCTTGGATCAAATAAATTGAGTGAGCGCTGTATCTTTAAAAAAATACCGACACCATCATCTGCAATCCATGCCTGGGTAAATAGTGGATTTTTAACAACCCACACATAAACAGATTTAGCCTCTGAGTGATCGATGGCATTGTTAACCATTTCTGTGAATCCGTAATGCCATATATCACGCACATTTACAGGGAAATCAGCAATGATAGGCGCTAAAACCTCCCGCCAGACATGATCTTCAGACAAGCCAGATCGAGTAAACTCTTTATGAACGCGGGTTAGTTCTGCGAGACTATAGCAAAGCCCCCGCCCTTTACCATTACTCACTACAAAACCATTTTTAATAGCACTTCTTATTCTTGAGCTAGCTGCTTGTCTTGATATCCCCGCTTGTTCAGATAGCCTAGCGGCTACATTTTTCCCGCTTATCGATATTAATAAGAGCGTTTCCTTAGTTATTAAATTCATTTTAAACCCCTATACGTAAAGTATTTTGAAATTTATTGTAAACCTTTTGTTAGTCAACCGTAAACCATTAGTTATTTTTTTGCGGTCTGTATAGGTCGTGACAACAAACTATCGTCATGATAGCAATGATTCAACTCATTCCAGCTGGAAACGGCTTAAAAATAATCCTACACCCGCCTGCCAAGACGGTCAGGATTCGTTTGCTTCGCAGAGACGATAGCGCCTTTACAGGGGAATCTGATCCAGCAGCGTTATTAATTAATGATGGCAAAGAAACCTATATTGTTGATACAGCTGCGCTATACAACGGCCACGTCGTTTATTACTGCGCTTATTACTTTGACGGCACCAATTGGACAGCTTCTGCGGTAGTTTCTGCTACACCTAATGCTAATTTTGCTGATATGTCATCTGATGCAATGACTGTTGTGCGCGATCGGATTGAGCTTGGCTTGCAGGTTTATGTAGATAGAGGGCTTATTACGCCATCTAGCGGAAGAATACCCGTTATGACTGCTTCGCCTTTGGTTGAAACAACACCTATGCCATTAATTACTATCCATCTAGCCAGCGATTCATCTGAAGATCGTTTTATAGGCGATATGGTGGCTAATGATATTTTCGACTCAACAGAATGGAAATGGCATTCGCAAGACGCCTATTTTTCAAGAGTGCAATTGACCATTATTGCTTGGTGTTTAAATGCTGACGAAAGAATCATTTTAAGAAACGCTTTAAAGACAGTGATGATTTCTAATTTTGCTGTTTTTGATGCAGCTGGGCTAATGCAAGTGGATATACAGTTTTCTGATCAGGAGGATTTTGTATCTTATGCAGCGCCCATTTATCAAGCTGTGTGTAATTTTACATGCTATGCAGCTTCTGTGGTGGACAGCGTTGATCCAGCTATCCGCGACCTTACTTCTAATCTAACCCCAATTATATGAGACTAAACCATGGCTAATGCTGACATACAGGGCGCTGTTATAGCGCCAGCTATTAAAAGTGTTGTTTTAAATGCAACCTCTGTAAATGATGAGTTCCCCTTGTCACTAGACGAATTTTGCTCACGTTTATCATCATCTGATAAGCGCGTCGAAATGATTGGCGCTTTTCATCACACTGAAAAAGCAGCCGGTCGTAATAAAGATATTGAGTCAGCTTATATAGCTCGTTACTCAGATTTCATCAATCAGCCTGCATAAGAAGGGGCATAAAATGAGTGTATTTTTTAATGGAAGATTATGGGTTTCGCCCGTAACTGCATCGGTTGTTGATGACTCTGCAATGAATAACACCAATGTTGGCGTAAGCAATGTCTTAGCTATCATTGGTAAATCTGAAGGTGGACAGCCTTTTACAGCGCTAAGCTTTGGCTCTGCAACAGAAGCAAGAGCAACATTGATTTCAGGAGAGTCACTAAAAGCTATTGAGAATGCTTTTGATCCTTCTGTACAAACAACTGGACCATCAACCATCATTTTTGTACGCGTTAATCCTGCATTGCAATCCAGTTTAAATTTGTTAGATGCAAATGGTAATGTGGCAATTAATCTTGTGTCGCAAGACTGGGGTCTGCATACTAATGGCATAAAAGTTAAGATTGAATCTGCATCTTTGGTCGGCAGCAAGGTAACTAGCCAATTTGGCAATAATTATTATTCTGCTGACAATATCCATAAGAATGCTTTAAGTGTTCATTATACTGGAGCTGCTGCTACAGCGACTATTGCTATTAATGCAGATACAGTTACTTTGGTTTATGGCTCAACAACAACAGCCATTGACTTAAATACCTACAAAACAGTTGGAAGTCTAGTTGATAGAATCAATGCAGAGGCTGGTTTTTCTGCTGCTGTATTGGATGGTAATATTGAGACGCCTGCTTTAAATGGACTTGATTTTGTAGCTGCTCAAGATGTTAAATCTACTTCATTCACTGTGACTGGAAACTTGCAAGCTATAGTTGATTGGATGAATAGCATGGGCGAAGGTTATGTAACTGCAACTCGTGCAATTAATGCTGGCTTAGTTCCTGTCAATATTCCATTCAGTTATTTAACTGGCGGCACTGATGGCATGGCAACCATGAATGAATGGCAACAAGCTTATGATGCTCTTCAATCTGTAGATGCTCAATGGGTAGTGCCTATCTCTTCAAATCCTGCACTTCATGCTATGAATGATACGCATTGTTCTTATATGTCAAACATTGCACGCATGGAAAGACGCGGCATTGTTGGTGGTGATATAGGTACAACAGATCTGCAAGCCATTGCTGCCGCAAAAATGCTGAACAGCGATAGAACTTCTTATACGCATCTAGGTTTTTATGATTATGATGTGAATGGTAATCTAACACTATACCCTCCTTATATTATGGCTGGATTGTTAGCCGGCATGTTCTCAGGTGTTAAGCCTGGCACTGCTTTGACAAACAAAGAAGTAAAAATAAGAGGCATCGAGCGTAGTCTGCGCAATCCTACTGATACTGATATTTTAATTAATGGCGGTGTATTGTGTGTTGAAAACACCAAGAAAGGCTATAAGGTTGTTAAATCGATCACTACTTGGCTGATTAACAACAATTATAACCGTGTTGAGGTTTCAGTCGGTGTGGCTTGCGACTTTACATCGAGAGCAGTAAGAGATGCGGTTGATGATTTGCGCGGTGCTAAAGGTTCGCCATCATTATTGGCTGATGCTGTATCGAGAGCTGAAACAGCTCTTAGACAGCTATCTGTTCCTGAGCCTATGGGTCCTGGCGTTCTTGTTGGTGACAAATTAAACCCTCCATACAAAAATATTACAGCGACTTTATCGGGCGATGTGTTACGTATCGAGTATCAAGCAAGCCCAGTTATTCCAGCTAACTACATCTTGTTAGTGATGCACGCCGTACCTTACTCTGGATCTGCTAGTTTGTAATTGATTGGCATCTAAAAAAGCCCTCCTAGTGAGGGCTTTTTATTATTATTTTTTTGATCTTCCTGTTAAAAATATTGCTGCCAATCCTGTCAATGATGCAGTTGCTATTGTTCCTCCTGCCCATGCTTGACCACTTATGGCTACATAAGAGCCGCTAATAATGCCTGTAACCCCAATAATAAGCGCAAATACTTGCCCTATTATTCGCTCAATTAAAACAAAAGTGTTTAATCGTAGCGTTTCTTTTCTTCTATGCTCCGCTTCAATTTGAGTTTGATTAATAACCAATTCAACAGCCTCTGGTTTAAATGAGTTAAGTTGCTCAAGTTGTGCAATGGGCAGGATAGGGCTATCTGAATCATGCTGCTGTAAAGTTAAATCGCCATTTCTTCGATTAACTTTTGCTGTTGTAGATCTACCCATTGTATTTTGTTATGGATCGCTTTATGCCTTTGCCAACCGTTCTAAAATCTCCTGATAAGTTTCTTGTGTCTTTTGAAAATCCTTTTCTATCTGGATATTAATACCCATCATTATAAAAAATAACCAGCGCAGATTTTGCGCCATCAATTAAATTTTTAACAAAATTGTGTTTCATTTTCACTCCAACGACCGTTGATCAGTTCTTTTGACTAATTATATCCCAATGCTTTAATTTTAGTTTAAGAAGTCGTGACAGCAACATAATCAGAATTTATTCTTTTTATGGAGCGACCATGACTATCATCCTTTTGAGCAAATCATTTGTTAAAGAACATCAACGTCACAAAAAAGATGGTTCCGTTTATACAGTTTTGGCGCATTACAATAAGCGTGTTAAGAAAAATACCGAACATGCACCAGAACACGGTCATGATCTTAGCCACTTAAATGATGATGACAAGGCACGTTTTAATCAAATGCACGCTGAGCAACATTTAGCTAAGCATTATGATGAGCACGCGATTAAGCAGCAGTTACAAGACAGTAGGGCTGAGCACGACAAGCTTATTCGAGATGCTGATGTACAAGACAAGTTGGGAGATCATAAGGCTGCAACTAGGCTACGCAACAAGGCGATTAAAGTTAATCAGCACATGATGCGCTTTCAGCGGCAATTATCCAAACTAGAAGAGAAAATACAAGGTATTGGTAAAATGAAGGAGAAGTTAGTCGCAGGAAGCGGTGAATTAGTTCATGATGCGGCGGCTCATGCACATTATGTGAGTAAGCTAGGAGCTAAGTTTAAAGGCCGCATTATGTTCATTAAAAAGGTCACAAAACCTAAGCAGCCTTTTATACCGACTCATACGCTATCAGATGGCGTGCCTGCCAGGCATGTTGAAGGCAATATTTATATCGATAAAGACGGCGATGAGGTTCAGGATCATTATGCTGAGCCAGTTGCTGGGAAGGCTGATGATAATAAGCAAGGAGACTTTGGCCCTATATTACATGAGTTCTACCATGATGCTAATGGGGCAATTGCTAAACTAACAGAGCTACAGGACGGGGAGGCTGTTGCGGCTTTACATCATCCAGATGTTGGTGATATTGATTTAGTATGGGGAAAAGAAGGCACAGCTAAAAGCGATGGATATGGCTTATCTAAACTAATTAAGTATCATCCTGAAGTGTTAAGTAACTTACAAGGATTATTGCTTACGCTTACTAAGAATGATGATCGCAGTACCGAAAGAAGAATACAGCTTGAATCAAAAGACCATCAAGCAGGAATTAAGCTTGACTGGGATGGCAAGAAAAAAACATGGCTATTAACTGCGTTTGAAAAAAAGACTGGAAACAATACGTTGACAGACACTATTGATATTTATGGAAAAGATGACACAGCTCGCTCTTCCTCCAGTCCTGACAAAACTATACCCCAATCACCAGAAAACGCAACACAAAAAGACAGCCCCAAAGAAGGCGAGCGCAACGCCGAGGGCTTAGTGTTCCATGATGGGCGCTGGCATAGGGAAGGCGATAATGCGGATAAGAGCGCAAGATTCCATGCAGACATTAAAGCTCTGAAAGAAACAAATTTTAAATACAAAGCAGGTGATAAGGTAATTGACAAAGAATCTGGTAAAAAATATATGGTGTTAAGCTCATATATTCAAGATGGACAGGTTAGATATACTGTTTATCCTCCAGGCAAAAAATCATCTGTTGGCCACCATATTTGGATTAAAGAGTCTGACTTGGTTAATAGTGGGAATGATGAGGCCAAAAAACCTGCTAAGGTCGTTTCTATCAAAGAGGTTACTCGTAAGCCTGAAAGTAAGTCACTACTAGCACCTAATGGCAAGCCCTCTAACCTTAATGCTATGCAACATGCTCAGGTTAGGACGGCTAAGTTTAAAGAGTGGTTCGGGGATTGGTTGTATAATCCTAATATGGAAATGACACCGATAAAGCTAGTTGATGACCCCAATATGCCTATTGATGGGGACGCTAAAACACTGTCTAAATATTTGCGAAATACCTATGGAAATACCAAGGAAATCAATCAGCAGACAGGAAACGAAATTGGATTCTACCGAGATGGTATTGAAGCATCAGTAAAAAATAGAAAGCTTTTATCTCGACGCCTCTATGTCATATTGCCACAGCTACTAAGAGAGGCTGCTTATGCGGGATATGAAGAAAATACTAAGTTAGACAAAAAGCCGCATGTTTTAGGTTACGAAACCTATTATGCCGCTGTATCTATAGATGGTAAGGTTTATTCAGTAAGAATTGCAGTTGACCGAATTAAAAATGATGTACGAGGGCGAGGATATTATTATCATCAGGTTGATGAGGTATCACTAGGCGACGAAGTTGGATCAACCCGGGTTCTTTCTGACTCAACGAATCAGGTGAACACCCCTTCATCGCCTAATGGCAAAATTATACTAAGCCAGCTTACAGGAAAAGTCAATAATAATGCGTCCAAAGTCGTAGATGAAAACGGTGAGCCTTTGGTTGTTTATCATGGTAGTGACGATAATTTTGATACTTTTTTAAAAGAAAAAATAGGTTCTAATATTGCGCTTCCTAATGGAGCGCCAAGAGGCTTTTATTTTGCTAAAGATAAAGAAGTAGCTAAAAAATATGGAAAAAATATAAATGAATATTTTATTTCAAGTGAGCCTTTATTAAATAACAGCAAGATTGTTGTTGCTGGAGAGCCCAGCCAAATCAAATCAGCCACAGGAAATAATGGTGACTTTAGCAAAAAATCTAATGATATTTATAAATCACAAATACCAAAAGTGTATGAATCATTACCCATCAATCCCCTAATTTTATTCAATATCAGGGTTAGGCGGGCAGTTGCGTAATTTTTAATCATCAGGCAGCCAGTCGGTAGAAAGTACATCATCGATAGACCACGGGCAGTTTTGCGGAAAGTTGTCTAGGTTGGTTTCTTTTTCTGCAAGCAATCTTCCGTCTAGGTAAGCATCATCAAAGCGATCTTCTTCAATGAAGAAAGCCTTAAGGCTGGGCGTTCTTTTAAGTCTGAGCTGTATGCGCTTTCGTTGTTCTTTTATGGTCAGTGTCCAACTGCTTGATCTGCGTTCAGGCTGATACTGGTATTTCAACAAATGGCCGATGAGTACGGCCATTCTGTTCTCAAGTTCTCTTGCTTCACTTTTTCCCACGTCGTTTATTTCATCCGCTATATGTTCTAGGTCGAGCAGGTCAAAACGCCCTGCGCGGATAAGGTCAGCTTGCTCTCTAGCCCAAGCAACAATGTCTTGCTGATAGGTAGCTAAGGATTGTTTGTCAAAAGCTATGGTAGACATGATTATGCTTACTCCAATTAATTCATATTTAATATTGATTGTACCCCAAAAGAAACAAATTACAGGCAGTGTTTAATTAATTAATTTAACACTCAAAATGGTCGTGACAGCACCCTTTAGACGTTCCTTTTTAACGTCTTTAGTGGAGTTGTACGATGTCCTCAATAAATCTCAAAGCCAGAACTGGCAATAGAGTTATCGTCAAATTTGATGGTATGCAAATTGGTTTAATTCAATCAGTAAGACAGTCTGATGAGTATGGTTTGGAGCCAGCCAGCGGTATAGGGGATATTCATGTCGTCGAATATGTCCCATCGATGGCTAGGCACAGTATTTCTGTATCTTCAATGGTTTTATTTGTAGGAGCTATGCGAGAGGCTGGTATTACAGCTCTTAATGGTGACGATGTATTGCAAGGCAAGGTCTTTGATATTGTTGTTCAGTCTAAAGACGATGGCTCTGAGCTTCGTAAGTATGTGGGCTGTTCTTTTGCATCAGGTGATATTGATATTCAAAAGCATGGCATTATCGTTTCTAACGCTCAATTCAATGCGTTAGACGTTACTGGCTCTGGTCTATAGTTATGATGCCTAATTTCCGCAGAGGCTTTATTGCTGATTCAAGGTTATGGGTGTTATTAATTCCTGCGCTCGGCATATTGGCTGCAGATATTCCTGTCATGCTGACCTTGCTCTATTCGCTATCAGCAATGATGGTTGTATTGGCGATGACACACTTCATGCGTCGTATTTTAATGCACTACATTGATCTTGAAGAAATGGCTGACATTGCTGCTGATACGCCTTTAGGGGCTGGATTAGTCTTTTGTGGCGTTTGCTTAATTATTTCTGCCATTGTATTAGCTACGGCAATCTGGATAGCAAAATGATTCCGGCTCTTGCAAAGCTATACATTCCTGTTCTTGCATCAGTATTGACGACCATGTGGCCGTCTATGCCCGATAAGCCTTTGTTTGCTGCGCAAGTTGAACAGGAAACTTGTGTATCTTTGACTGGCAAGGGCTGCTGGAATCCAAAGACAGAGTTAAAAACAAGTAGAGAGTATGGGTTTGGGCTTTCTCAGTTAACCATAACCAAACAGTTTAATAATTTTACTGCCGCTAAGGGTTGGGATAAATCATTAGCAAATTGGCAATGGTCTGATCGTTATGATCCAGAGATGCAGTTAAGATCCTTGGTTGCTTATGACCGCAACTTGTTTGAGCAAATTAAGTTTGGTGCAACTGATGTGGATAGGCTGGCATTTATGTTTTCTGCCTATAACGGCGGTCTTGGTGGTGTGCTTAAAGATCGTCACATGTGCAGAACTATTAGTGGCTGTGATCCTGACAAGTGGTTTGGGAATGTTGAGAAATATTCTTTTAGATCACGAACAGCTGTAAAAGGTTATGGGCAGTCATTTTTTGATGTTAATCGTGGTTATGTAAAAAACATCATGATCGAAAGGGTTGGGAAGTACAGGGGTTTGCTGTGATCTCATGGGTGTTTGGGAAATTGATAGGCTTCTCTGCTGGGTTTACAAACCCGTTTGCATTAAAAGTCATATTTTTGGGTGTGTTTATAGTCGGTATTTTTATTGGAGGCTGGGTCGTTAAGGGTGATTTTGATAATGCAACAATCATTAATCTTAAGGCTGAGCAAGAAAAACAATTGTCTGACATAAGAGCGCAAGAAGAGGCCGACCGAAAGGCGGTTAATGACGCTGTTGCTGCAAAAATAGCGGCTTCAGAAGCAGCTGGCAGAGTGCAAGTATCGATCCTAACTGAGCAATTGCAAAAGAAACGCAAGGCTGCTCAAAACATTCAAATGGAGATTTCCCATGAAGAAAAAATTAATCCTAATCCTGTGCTCCCTAATAATGAGCTTACTAATGACTGGGTGCGCATCTACAACGAAGCCTTGCGAGGCGACGGTATTAGCTATGAACCCACCTCAAGAATTAATGATGAAAGCGGACGAACCAACATATCTGTCAGCTCCGGCCTTTCTCAGTGGGACGCCCTCCGCGTCCACACTATTAATGCCGAAAGTTTTTCCGCGTGCAGGGCGCAATTAAACGCCTTAATCGATTTCATTAATTTACAGGCCAAGACTAGCTCAGTGGTCAATGAGAAATAATTATGTTACCAGAAGCTATACAGAGTATGCCTACAGGTGGCGATCCTTTCCTTGATGTTCTCAAGTGGATAGTTGTTGCCGTTACTTTAATCGTTGTTTCGGGATCTACAATCATATCTTACATTAAAAGTGCAAAAGGTAATGATTCAGTAGAGGTTGCCAAAGATGATGCTGAAATATTGCTTTATAGCCAACTTCAAGAACAGCTTAGAAGAATGGATGAGGATGTACAAGAGCTTACTCATCAAAAGAATAGATTGTTTGAAGAGTGGGCTACTTTAAAAGTTAGGTCAGAGTATCAAGAAAAAAAGCTTAATGAGCTATCAAAATCAGATGCAATTATTTGTAAGTTACGCGAAACATTGGTTGAAAAAGATAAAGATATTGCCTTAAGAGATAAGGAAAACAAAAAGTTGATGCGCGATATTTTAGATATGAAAGATCGTATTTATCACCTTGAAATGCGTCTTGCTGAAGACGAAAAAAAGTTTTGTAACAATTGTCCTACTCTTAAAAAGAAAAAGCAGGCTTTGGAAAAAATACAACCGGAATAATGGATTATGGAAAGGTATGCAGATGAAATAGATCGAGCATCTGCGCTTGAGGAAGCTGAGCGCAGACACTTAATAAACAAAGCAAAAAATAGTACAACCATATTCATTAAATCAACAGGGTTTTGTCATAACTGCAATAGTGAGTTACGACATCCATTACTTTTTTGTGATGATGAATGTGCAGAAGATTATGAGTATTTGACGGCATGTCGCCGTCGTAATGGGGATAGATAAAGAGGCATTAAATGCGTACTGCGAAAGAGAGTGATTTTTTTATTGAGCTGACAGGAGTTGGCTTTTTTCGTTTTGGTCGCCGCACTTATGGTGATCGTTTAAAGATAAGGTCTGAGTATTTAAGGCTGGTTCGTGAATTTGGTGATGATGATCCTGATTTGTCAATGTATGCGGCTATGATTTCTTCTCATACGGTTTTGTGTGTTGAAGCGCCTAAAGGCTGGGAAAACTTAGCAGATATTGATCTTATTGCTGATGATGGAGCAGAAGATAAGATTTATGAGCTTTATCAATTATTGAAAACACAGGAAGAGTTTTTTCGTCAAGGCCATACCCAAGCAGGCCAAACGAAAGGGTAAAGAACTACATGATACGTATTCATTTTGGTTTAGGCGTAAGTATAACTTGTCTCCTTTAGATCCTAGGTTTCTTGAATTGACTTCAGAAGATGTTGAGGCTGAGTTCTGGGCTTATTACTATGTAGATAAGCCGCCAGGTGAAGAATTTGAAGATGATGATTTTGATATTCAGGCCATTATGGATGATTTGAATGGTGGTGATATAAATGATGATGAATGGGAAGAATTGATCAATGACCGTTAAAATTAATGTCTCTGCTGATGTATCTGATGTTCAATCTGGACTAAAGAAAGTCCAAGATTCGGCTGATAAAATCAATAAGTCTTTATCAGGTGAGGTTGATTTTGATTTTAAGCAGGGTAAGGATGATCTAGCTGAATTAGCTGCCAATGCTAAAAAACTGACTGATCTTTTAGAAAAAGCCAAAAAAAATGGCTCTGATTTATCTGGCGTTGATTTTGATGCGGTCTCTAAAGTATTTGAGGAAGCAGCCAAATCTGCCGAGGAACTTGATAGGGCACTTGAGTACCTAGGAAAATCTGATGGGTTGTCTAAGGTCGTAAAGAGCTCAAAAGATCTGACTGAAAACATCAAAAAAGCAACCAGAGAACAAAAGACCTTAAGGGAAGAAAATAGAAAATACATTACTGACCAAGAAAAGTACGATAGAGCAAGAAACTCAGGTGCTGCAGGATCTAGGCCTTTTAGAAATATTTTACATGAAGATATTTTGGGCGGTGGTTGGCGTAAAGTCGATGTTGATGAAGCAGCAGCAAAGCGTAAAACAAGGAATTTTTTTGATTTTGCTGGAATAAAAGTTCCCAAGGATTTATTTGGCAATGGTGATTCTGAAAAAGAAAGGGTAGATGCTGAAAAACAGGCTGAGAAAGAGCGCATATCTGCTGAGCAAAAAGCTGATAGAGAGCGTCAATCTGCTGCGCAAAGTAATGCTCGAAGAATAGCTGCTGTAGCAGGAGCTGTAGGAAGCTATGCGGGCAGCATGGGGCAGGGTGGCGGGATAATGGGTTCAGCAGGGCGATTAGCTGGCTCTGGTATTGGTGCTGCTGCTGGAGCAGTGGCTGGTTCACTTATCCCTATTCCTGTTGTTGGCTCTATGATTGGTGCAGGCGTTGGTGCTTTTGCAGGAAAGTTACTAGGTGGCGCTGGTTCTGCTGTTGATAGCAAGGCTGATGATGTTACTGCAGAAGGTGCAATGTATACGGATTTGCGTCATTCATTAGGCGCAACATCCATAGACTTTGAGATGTTGCGCGGTTCAGTTCGTCATTTTTCAGAAGGCTTAGGCTTGGCTTATAACGAGTCAGCCAAGTTGGCTAAAGAGTTTGCGCATACCGCTAACCTTAATGGTGAAGACGGCATGAAGGTTGGCAAGGAGGTGGGCTCTGCTGTCGCTTTTGGTCGCGGCTATGGAATTTCACCTGATCAGTCTGTGCAGTTTATCGCAACTATGCGTCAAATGGGTGTTACTCAAGATGATAAGGGTAATCGTAAGCTTGCATTACAAATAGCTGAGTCTGTCAAAAGTGGTGGCACATCGGCAAAAATGGATGAGGTATTAGCTTCATTGCAATCTTATGTGCAGACATCGACAAGGCAATCCTTAACTTCTGCTGATGCAGGCGCTTACGCGTCTTTTATGGCTTTGCTGACTGGATCGTCAGTGCCAGGCATGAAGGGCGATCCTCGCAATGCAGCCGCCACTATGAATGCGGCAGATGAGGCTATGCGACAGGGCGGCGCTCATGGTGAAGCTTCAAAAAATGTTAGTCTAGCAGCTTATCAGCAGCTATTTGGCAACAACTTTAATGCGTATGATGCTAAATTTGTCAATGAACAAGGTGCATTTAACGATCTTGGTAAATCGTTTGATAATGTTATTTCTGTGGCTGAGGATCGAGGTGATAAAGGTGAGGCTGATCGATATAGAGAAATGGCTAAGGCCGGTAGGGGCAAGACTGCTTTATCAGTCAATATGGATTTTCTTGAGAAAGAGTTTGGGCATCAGCCGCTTGGTGAGTTTATTGGTTCTGGTGCAAATCATTTTGGCATGGGTGTTAATCAATTTTCAGCGCTTAATACTGCCATTAATAAGGTTGGCGGCACAAATAATTTAGAAAAAACTTTATCTGATGCTGGTGTTGATATGAGCAACATGAGTATGGATAAGGTTTCTTCGCTTGCGGCGCTAGCAACGGGAAGCAAAGATGAATTAAAGGCGCAGGCTAAGAGATTGCAGGGGCTAACTGGTGAAAATAAATTATCAGATCCAGAGAGAAGCGCACTAAAGCAAGGGCTGGATGAAGATAACGAAGATAAGATACGTAAATCAGTGCTTAATTTATCATCTAAGCACAATGCATTAGGCGATAGCGGTGAGAAAGGAAGGCAATTACAAGCCACCGCAGACAATCTTTTACAAGAAATGGCAACAAAACTTGTGCCTTATACGCAAGCAATTAAAGAAGGCATTACTGAGTTAGTGCGCAATGCTGCGCCTGATTCAGAGTTTGTTAAGCAAATGGATGCTGAGAAGGAAAAGCAAAAGAAGGATGCTGAAAAAGCAAGTTATTTGGATGCGCAAATTGAAGAAAGAAAAAAGATGGTTGATGATCCGAGTAGATCAAGGGATCATGAAGGTGATATTAATCTTTATAATCATCTTGTTAAAAAGCGTAAAGAAATTGGTATTCCAACTGAATACAGTGAAATAGATGCGCCTACGCCTTGGGGAAATAAAAAAGACTATACTCAGTATGGGGATAGTAAGACAAAAGATTCATCTCCTCTTGCCAAAAATCAGTCTGATTTTATAGAAAAAACTAAGTCAGCTGCGGAGCGTGCGGCGACAAAAATTAACAAAGATACCGGCTCATCAATTTCAGCATCTGATATACAAGCTCAATGGGGTCTTGAGACTGGATGGGGTAAGTCAGTTCTTCCTGGAACTAATAATCTTGGCAATATTAAAGCCGGAAATGATTATAAAGGTCGCCATAAAATATTTAATGTAAATGAGGTTGATAAGGATGGTAAGCCTTATAAAACTGATCAGTCTTTTAGGGCTTATGATTCATTAGATGATTCTGCTGATGATTATGCTGATTTAATATCAAGAAAATATCTAAATGGAAAGCCAGCTGCTAATGGGGCAGAATTTGCAAAAAGGTTAAAGCAGGGTGGTTATGCAACTGATCCAGACTATGAAAGCAAGCTTAGATCTGCAGCTAATAAAATAAATAGTAATAGCAGTATAGCTATTGCTTCCGAAGAAAATAAATCTGCCAAGCCAGAAACAAAAGAAGAGAAGCAGAAAATTGTTAAGGAAGCTGTTAAGGGCAATGATGCTATAAAAAAAATACCCCCCCAAGAAAAGTTGGCTGATGCGATAGCTATGCCAGAATCTGCCAAGCCAGAAACAAAAGAAGAGAAGCAGAAAATTGTTAAGGAAGCTGTTAAGGGCAATGATGCTATAAAAAAAATACCCCCCCAAGAAAAGTTGGCTGATGCGATAGCTATGCCAGAATCTGCCAAGGCCGGCCCTAATGATCCTTATGATATTAATCAGACATTTCCATCTAATGAAGTAGACAAGGCTTTAGATCCAAATCGTACATTTGAAAGAAATCAGATTGATGATGCGCTTGATCCTAATAGAAATTTTGAGCGTAATCAGATTGATGATGCACTTGGTAAATCAGCTGACTCAGATGGAAAGCTTCCGAAAGGCACTGTAATGGGCTCTTCAGGACAGCCTATTGCTCAAACGATTACCCATAAAATGGAAGGCAAGGTAACTCTTTATGATCCTTCTGGAAATCAAGTAGCAGATCCCGTATTAATGGCATCGGTTGGAATGCCTGTGGCCTCAGGTATGCCAAGATGAGAGTCTATGAGCCAAAGGTAGAAGTGAGGCTAGTAAAAGCCATAAATAGAAAAGAAATTATTCCGACTGTTCCTGTTGTTGCAAAGCGCTACGGCGATTCTTTAAAAGCTATCGATTTAACACCTTATCTAGGTGAGAATGGGGGCGTACATATATCTAAAGGCATTCGTGAGCCTGCAGGTGCTTGGTCTGTTACTATTTGTGATAAGCCTCATACAGTTAGCGATAAGAGTCAAAATTCCTTATTTGAAACGATTTATGCCTTAGTAGAGCCTATGGATTTAATCGAGATTCGTATGGCGCATGATCCTTATACTTACCGTGATGATGTGAAGCATACCACGGGTCTGCCTGTAGTTATGCGCGGCTTTGTGTCAATGGTAACGCGCAATGAAATTATGTCAGGGGGTAAGCCTACCAGGACAGTGACTATTTCTGGTCAGGATTTTGGTAAGATTCTTCAAATAATTCAGATTTTTTATTTAAACAACTCAATGGTTGGTGACAACATTTTAAGTGAGTTTGCTTTTTTTCAAAAATATGGGGTTGATGCAAAGATTAAGCCGGCTATTGATTTTGTTGCTGATGTCCTTAATGGTATTCTTAACCCTTATTTGGCAAAATTAACAGCACTTGCTAATGGGAAAAGCATTGGTGCGGATGTTGTCAATGTCATTACGCCTAATGTCACTATAGAGGGCTCTATATCTCCTAAAGTAGTTTCTAGTAAAGTTAATGTGTCTTTATATCAGCTATTGGTCTCTGTGCTAGATATAGGCGCATTCAATGAGTTATTTATTGAAGATACCGATGGTGGCATAGCCTTAACCGTTCGTCCTGCGCCCTTTTTAGATGTAGATGGCAATCCTATTCAAGGTCATGCGCCCGACTCTATTCAAATTGATTCTACGGATATAGTTGCCATCAATGTATCAAGGTCTGATGCGGGTGTAGCCAATTACTATTGGGCTCAATGTGCGCCTTGGGCATTAACCAGCAATGAAGATCAAAAGGCGGCAGCCTCGGTGGGCGATAAGTCTACGTTCATTTTGTATGATTACCTAAACTGTATGCAAGCTTATTATGGTGTTAGGAAAATGGAGGTTGAAATATCACTAGGTCCGCCTTCTTATTCATGGTCTGATGCAATAAGAGCAACGCAAGCAGATTCGCAAACTTCATCATTGTCAGCTTGGATAGTTAGTAGGCGGAAAATCTTATCATCGATTAATAAAGATAATGTGATATTTGAAAGTGGCTCATTACGCCTTAGAGGCAATGAGCGCATTAAGGCAGGGATGCAATTAAATATAAGTCGTGGAAATAAAATGTATTCCAGCTATTACGTTACCAAAGTAGATCATGAGTTTGTGCCTTTTCAGGGTTTTTATACTACTGTTACGGTTGAAAGAGGTACGAGTTTTATAACGCGCTCCCAAAGTGATCAGCTTACTTATTTTTTAGAAATTGATGGCAAGGGGGTGTGATGTTTTCTTTAGCAAGAGTGGTTAATATTCATCCAGAGTCTAATTCAGTTGATGTTGAGTTTATGGATGATGGCAGGCGTGTTTCTGGTGTTCAATGTATGGCTAATACTGCAGGTACAGATTTTGGCAATGCTGATTTATCAATGCCCGACTCAGTTGGTTATGGAACTCCAATAAGCAAAACCAGAAATATTATTGCCGTAGTTGGCTTTGTAAATAGCTTTCCTATTGTTATGGGTTTCTTGTTTCCCGAGGTGACTCAGTGTCTATTTAGTGACATTAATCGCAAGATATATCGTCATGCCTCTGATGTTTATTATTCAATTGATGGGGCTGGAAATACTGAGTTTGTGCATCCATCGGGGGCGTTTGTGCGCTTTGGTGTCACACCTGCACATGAGGATTTAACCGGTAAAGATTATGATAATCTTTGGAAAATAAGCCGAAACACCGATAAAGCAGTTCATATACATATAGAGCAAGCGGCAGGAAAGGCTTCTATAGATATTGATCCAGCTGGTAATATCTCAATCGCTAATGCAGGCAATTCAACGATTGCTACGACTGGTGATATATCAATGTCAGCAGGTGGCAATATATCCTTGGCCGCTAAAGGAAGCTTGTCTATATCAGCAAAAGGCGGCATTTCATCAACAGCTTCAGGAAGCATGGCCATAAAAGCAGCCGCCATTGAAACAACAAGTTCTATGCACATCACTGGAGGCATTACTTCTGATGCCGATGTTGTGGCGGGCGGCATTAGTTTAATGAAACATACGCATGGTGATGCTCAAGGTGGCAGGACAAGCCTGCCATCATAATTGATTAATCAAAATACAAAATTTAAGTTCCATGTCATAGGTCGTGACAGCATAGTCACTCTATGACAACGCCACAGCAAAAATCTTCTGATCGCCCTATAAGCTTTATTCTTCATAATATGGCTAAGGGTACTGAGCCTGTTGAAATGAGGCTGGTTATTCGCCCTGAGGACTTGACGCGAACAGATCAGTCACGTCTTACAACAACTCAAACATTAGGAGGCGCTTGGGGTGATAATTTTGGTCGTGGTATCCCTACTGTGCAATTATCAGGCACAACAGGCTGGGGCTCTGGAGGACTTCCAGACGGCTTAGTAATATTTCAAGCCCTGTATGAACAAATTTTTATGCAATGGCATGCTCAGCGTGAAGAGGCGCTTAAAATTGCACTTGATCCGGATAAAGTTAAATTAATCTTTGCTGATTATTTGGATAATTTTATTTATGTAGTTGCTCCGCAAAACTTTGTATTACGTCGCAATAAATCTAGGCCGTTATTATCTCAGTATCAAATTAATTTGACTTGGTTGTCTGATGATGTGGCAGAAACAATGAAAGCTGTGGCTGCTTCTTCATCATCTGGGGCAATGAGTGATATTGAGAAAAGTGCTTTAGATTCTATCCTTAGCTCTATTGATGATATTAGTTCGTTTATTTCATCTAATATTTCCTCGGTTCTTGGCGCAATAAAAGGAGTATTTGACGGCTTGGTTGCTATTGCTGCTAAAGCTCTTAATGCTGTTCAAAGAGTTTTAAAAGCAGGGATGGGTATTGTTAATGCAGTAACATCTGGCTTATTAGGTATTGCCAGCAGTCTTATGAGGGCTGCGGCTAATGTCACCTCTATGATTCGTTCTGTTATGAGCTTTCCTCAAGTAGTTATGGCTCAATTTCAGCGCCTAACTGCAGCATTTGAAAACGCTTTTTGTGTTTTAACCAATGTTTTTACGCCTAGAAAATTCTTACCTAATTATAGTGGGCTATATGGATCATCTAACTGTTCTTCAACGGCAGGTGGATCTCCAATATCAATTTACAATACTGAAAATCCATTTCCTACCTTGTTCCCGGTTAAAGCATCTGCTTATAGCATGTCTACGCCAGCCAGCGCTTCATTGGGGCGACTTACAACTATTGATCCCGTTCTAAATCCAATGCCTATCACTCGACTGAGTGGTGACATGAAGGCTGTTGGCGGCATAACGATAAACGCATGACCTTAGTAGCTGCGCCTAATGTTCGCTATGTTACTATAAATTATGGTGACGATCTTAGACAAATATCTTTGCGTGAGCTAGGGGACGCCTCTAATTGGGTGTCTTTGGTCGTTATTAATGACCTTAAGCCGCCTTATATTTCTGACAAAGCAAGCAATGGAGTTCTTGCTTATGGTGATGCAATTAAGATTCCTGCGCCTTCATCTTATATTGATGCGAGCGCAGATCCTATTGCTGTTTTTAGCATCGATATTTTTGCTTCAAAAAAGAAACTATCAGCCGTTAATGGTGATTTAGCGGTGGTCAGTGGTCTGGCTAATTTATACCAGGCATTAGCTTTGCATGTTGATGTAGATAAAAAAGAACTGGGTTTTCATCCAGAGTTTGGTTGTTATGTGCGCTCCGTTATGGGTGCAATGAATGGCCCTATGGCGGGGCAATTAGCTGCATTTTATGTGAAGTCTGCGCTTATTGAAGATTCTCGCGTTGATTATGTTTCTGCGTGCACTGCAACAGTGATAGGCGATGTCATTAATGTGAGTGCAACGGTTGTGCCCATATCTGGGAAGCCTATTGATTTATTACTGGTGATATAAATGTTTCAGCTTAAGGACATGATTTCTATTAGCGCAGGTATGATAAACCGCGCTAAAGCAACACAGGCAAAGATAACTGATTTTAATATAGGTTCTGTTGCAAGGACGATGCTTGAATCGTCGGCGATTGAAGTTGAACAGTTTTATCAGCGTATGTTTTACGGAATCCTTGAAGCTATTCCGACAGCCATTTATTTAGGCTTTAATTTTACAATGATTCAGCCTACTGAGGCTCAGGGTCTAGTTACCATTAATTTTGCTGGACCTATAGTAAGTGCCTTTACTATTCCGGCTGGAACTATTTTTGTAAATTCATCTAATGCTGTTACTTATTTATCAGTTCAAGATACCTCTGTTGGGCTGGGCGTCACTACCATTAACGTACTAGTTCAATGCTCTCAAGCAGGCTCGGCAGGCAATGCGCCTTATGGGGCTATTGATTCAACTCAAAACTATAGCCTGCCAGTTGGTGCAGTAATTATTGGGAATGCTATTAGTTCGGGTGGAGATGGCGAAACAGACCTAGAGAGACAAGCTCGATTTGCGCAATATATTCAAACTTTAGCAAGAGGCACAAATAGTGCGGTTGAGTATGGTGCGCGTATGGCGCAAATATTTTCAGCAGATGGCAGTCTTATTGACTATGTAAGTAGGGTGGGGTTTTCAGAAGTACCAGGCACTATGAGTGTTTATATCTATGGCTCAAACGGCCTTGCCTCACCTGCATTGGTAGCTGATGCTCAAAAAATTATTGATGGTTATTGGGATGCTGCAAGCCAAACTTTTATAGCAGGATGGAGACCGGTAGGTATACAGGTAATTGTTTTCCCCATGATACAGCAGCCAGTTGATGCTATTTTTACGATAGTGATGTTTTCTGGCGTGGCCTTAGATACCGCTGTTAAAAATAACATTATGACTGCAATTTCAGCTCAAATTACCTCTGTTTTGCCTAGTTTTGTTTTATATGTTGAAAATATTGATGATGCTATTTTAACAGTTGCTGGTGTTCAATCTGTTAGAAACAATATGACTTCTAATATTACTTGTCCATTCAATACTGCATTAGTGATGGGTAATATTGAAATAATTGAGGGGACTAGCTAATGGTAGCAACTCGCGAAAGGCTGATAGACAATCTATATAGCGGCCTTGATCCTTCTCCTGATGAAGAAATAGTTTTACGGATAGGGCAGGGAGGCAAGCTATCGTGGACGGTTTCTAATGATGTTTTAACTGTAATGGGCGCTAATGGCGCCTTATCTGCATTTAAGCTTAGCAATACGACTATTGGTGAGTTAGCTAATTCACTGTCCGATTCATCAATTGATGTTAAGTATATCAATAATGATTTTTTAACGATTAGTGCGGCTGCCATTATTGATGGTAGTGGCACTGAGTCAGAAACTAATGGTGATGCACTTTCTGCTTTTACATCTATTTTATGGGCGTTTATGGACGCCTATGCTGTTGAGCTTGATGCGGCAAATAGTAATATAGATGAGGCTATTGCTGATCTTTATATCAATAGCGCTACAGGGGAAATTCTTGATATTTGGGGTAAATATTTTGGTGATCCACGTAATCTTGGTGAGTCAGATTCAGATTATAGCAAGCGGATTATTATTGATACCTTGCGCCCAAAATCAAATAAATATGCATTAATCAATGCCGCTGATGCGCTATCGGGCTCTAAAATTGATATTTATGAGCCTTGGACTGATTTGTTTTTCTTGTCTCAATCTAATCTTGATGATCAACATACTTATGATGGCGATATGTGGTCGCCTTACGTATTTAGACCTCAGCTCAGAGCGCAGCAAAATATCAAATGGGCTGCTATCACGGCCTTATTTGAAAAGCTTCGTCCTGCAGCTGTTTTTCAATTGCCTCCAGAGTTTATTCCTGATACCAGAGGCAATGAGGTTAGTGTTAAAGGCTTAGGTATCTCGCAAACTGATGATGTTTTTGTGGGCGCTAGATACGCCGACAAAATGAATCTTGATGATTATCATCTGGGTGATCCAGTCATCAATAATTATCGTATGTCAGTTTATGACATCTATGGCATGGGCTTATATAAGTTAATGCCGATTGGTTGGAATAGCGCCCAAGATCAGCAAGATTATTACTGGAATGGCTCTTGGGATAGCCGTGCATGGGACATATTAGCTTTAGAAAATGGCTGGAATGGCTCTTGGGATAGCCGTGCATGGGACATATTAGCTTTAGAAAATGGCTGGAACGGTTTATGGGATGGTCATGAATGGTTTGGAGCTCTTCCGGCTAATGGTTGGGACAATAGGTCATGGAATGATTTATATCCCAGCATAGGGACGCCTATTCCAGAGCTGCCTTTAGAATTACATGCAAGGCGCTTATTTGTTCATGCTGATATTGTTTTATCTGATATGGATGAGGGCTTTGGTCATGAACGCTTTATGTTTACAGGCGGTTGCCAAGTAACGAGAAATGTTCCTGTATTAGATGATTTTCTTTTGTCTGATTTTGATATGGGAACGACTTATGAAGAATTTGAAGACGTTTATTTAGAAAGTCATATTTTAGGCAATGATGGCACTCAGATGCCTTATTCATTAGGAATAAATGTAAGCAATGAAATAGCTTTGTCAGCTACGGTCATAGGCTCTTTAGATTGGAATGGCGCATGGTCTTCGGCATCATGGGACGCTGTAATAGCTGATATTGGCATAACTCATGAAATAGGTTTGTCGGTCACGGCTAATGCTATGGCTATTCATGAGCCTTTATATTGGAACAACTTATGGTCGTCTGATACCTGGAGCACTACAACATTATCACATGATTTATTTTGGAATGGTTCTTGGTCTACAAGTTCTTGGAATTCAAATGCTTTTAGTTACGGTTTTAATATAGGTTCTTACGATACTTATAGTCTGCAAGGGGCATTTAACAGCGGCTCAGGGATTAACAGTATTAGTAGTTTTGCTTCTGGCGTTTCCGTTTCAATGTCTCCTGAATACATTAATGCTATGTCAATAGATTGTGACTATATTGAGGATGATTATGTGCCGCCTGATTATACGGTCGGTTACTTTCAGTCAATGAGTTTAGTGCCTTCTGTTGTTGCTGAAACGGTCGTGACAACAGAATACATAGAAGTTAATCCAACTAATGGGGCTGTTAGCTTAATGTGGGCTGACAATTGGTCGGTTTATTCTTGGGATTATAGCTCAACCTATTCTGGCATCTGTATTACTGTTCAAACGGAGAACAACTAAATGGCAATTTTAACCGCATCCGGTCGCACCGCTATAGCGGCATCAATAGCGGCTCAACCTATACATTTTGCATGGGGGTCTGGAAGTCCTAGTTGGGATGTTACTCATGTTGCTGAAGATGTTAATGCAACAGGCTTGGTGACTGAAATAGGTCGTCGTCTTGCAACCAGTGTGCAATATGTTAATCCTGATAATTCGGGCAGCATTGTTGTTCCCGTATTCAATGACGCTTCAGGCAATAGTATCTCTAAAAGCTTTTCGCTTTCAACCGTGCCTACGCCAAACTTATACATGCGTTTTAATTTTGACTTTACTGATGCGCCTATAGCTACCATTCGTGAAGTAGCTATTTTTGTTGGCACTATAGTAGCTACAGGTCTTCCGGTAGGTCAGCTTTATTTTACGCCCGATCAACTGGTAAGCTATGGGACTTTATTAGCGCTTGAAAATTTAATAGAGAACATTCAAAGATCACCTAACTCAAGACAGTCTTTTGAGTTTGTTCTAACCATATAATCTGGGGCAATTATGACTAATACAACAATGCCTTATGGTTATTATGATCGATTTGATATATCAAAAGGCTATGAGAAAAATTTATTTGTAGCCGGTGCTGGCCTGCAATCAGCAGAGCTTAATGAGATTCAAGATTACGCAACTCATCAGATTCAAAGTATTGGCAATGCAATGTTTCATGATGGCAATGTTATAAAAGATGCGGCCATTATTGTTAATCCTACTACGGGTGTAGTGACTGCTGAAGCTGGCATGATCTATATTATGGGCGCTGTAAGAGGCGTTGCGGCGGCTTCATTTACTATTCCTACTGTTGGAAAGATAGCCATTGGTCTTTATTTGCAAGAGACAGTTGTTACTGCGCTTGATGATCTGGCTTTACGTGATCCAGCTTCTGGTACTCGAAACTATCAGCAGCCTGGCGCTTCTCGTTTAAAGCGTCAAGTAGTGTGGGGATTTATTGGCGACAATCAGTCGGGTGAATTTTATCCTGTTTACACCGTTGTCGATGGCGTGCAAATTTCTAAAATTTCTCCGCCCAATGTCGATCCTATTACACAATCTATCGCTAAGTATGATCGTGACTTATCGGGTGGTGACTACATTGTGACTGGCTTTAGCGTCACTATTCAGCCAGATGCTAATAATAAACAAAATTATTCTATAGCAGCAGGTCGTGCTCGTGTAAATGGTTATGCCGTTGAGCTTAGCACTTCATCGCGCATGGTGTTTGATGCGCAGGCTGATGAGATGTATGTTGATTCAGAGCCTTATGCCTCTACAACACTGGCTGCACAGCGTATTACTTTGGCACAAGCACCGATTGCCAATATCACTAAAGTGGGTATTACCTCTCAAAAAACAGCAACCATGACTCATGGTGCTTATAACGGTGCACTTGATCCTCTGCCAGATAATTCAGTTTTAACACTGGTTTCTGTTGTCCAAGGGACTACGACCTATGTAGCTGGTACTGATTACAAATTAACTGCCGGTAAAGTAGATTGGTCTTTAACAGGTGCAGAGCCTGCTACTGGATCAACCTATTCTGTCACCTATCAATATATGACTTCAGTAGTGCCTACTCTAGTAGATGCTACAGGCTTAACAGTGACAGGAGCTGTTACAGGCTCTTTAATTCTTGTTAGTTATAACTTTTATTTGCCTCGTTTTGATCGTATTGCTTTGGCGTCTGATGGCTCTTTTGTCTGGGTTAAGGGCGTTGCTGCTGAATGGAATCCGCAGCCGCCCGCCATATCAAATTCATTGCTTCCTATTTGCACCATTGCTCAAACTTGGGATGCTAACCGTTCTATCGTCAACGATGGTGTGCGTGTAGTGCCTATGAATGACATTGTGGCTATGAATGAACGCATTAGTTATGTGCTTGGGCTTGTTGCTCAGCAAGAATTAACAATGGGTATTCATACTCGTGAGGCAGGTGCTAAAAAAGGTTTATTTGTTGATCCATTTTTGGATGACTCACAACGAGATGCTGGCACACCGCAAACAGCTGCTGTTATTAACGGCACTTTGAATTTGCCGATATTAGCTGTTGCTAATAATACAGTTGGAGACATTACCTCCGCAAAATCTTTACCCGCTATTCAGACTGTCGATTTATCCCAAGCTCTAAAAACATCATTTATGCCGGTTAATCCGTATATGTCATTTGCTGTGACGCCTGCGGTGATTACATTAACGCCTGCTATTGATGTTTGGACTGAGGTAACGACAAGCTGGGCAGCTCCAGTGACTAATTATGTCTATGACAATCATGGTTGGTGGTGGTGGTGGTGGGGCTGGTATGGCTGGGGCTGGCAGACAGTGTCAACAGCAACCAATACGTTGTCTAGCACTAGCCCGCCCGCACAAACTTTGCGTCAAATTGATATTGATTTTTCAATCTCTGGCTTTGAGGCTAATGAAAACTTAATAGTGACGACTTTTGATGGCATCACTATCACGCCTGTAGCGCAGTAGGAGATTATATAAATGACACTTAAAGCAAATTCATTAGGCGCTGTCAGCGGAAAATTTACCATTCCAGCAGGCGTGCCATCGGGGAATAAGTTAGTTGCCTTTACAGGTGATAAAGGTTCTCATGGCCAGGCCATTTTTACAGGGGAGGGTACCTTAGTCTCTCAAACTTTGCAGCTTGTGACTACATTAAGCGAAAACTACTGGTGGTGGTATTACGACCCTCTAGCTCAGACCTTTATGGTTAATGCGGATGGTCAATACTCTGCTGTTGAGTTATTGGTAGGTGCTGTCGGGAGTTCTGATGTAACTGTGCAAATTCGTACTTGCCAATTAGGATTTCCAACGCAAACTATTTTAGCGACCTCGCGTTTACCTGCTTCTAGTTTGCTGACGAACGGTGCTTTCACTCAATTCAATTTTGATGCGCCTGTATATCTTACGCAGAATACCGAATATGCCATTGTTGTGCTTTGTGATGATGCAACTACAGCTATTGGTGTTGCTGAAATGGGTAAATATGATGTGACTCATGGTCAGTGGGTTACTTCTCAACCTTATACGGTTGGGGTGTTGCTATCATCATCTAATGCCTGTACATGGACTGCAAGTCAAGATGTAGATCTTACCTTTGAATTGATTAAATCTAGCTATACGACAACGTCGGCTGATATTGCTTTAGGTTCAGTTGCACTAGATCATGCGACTGATTTAATGGTTGTTGGTATGGCAACACAACCGACCTCCGCTACAAAAGTCAGCTATAAGTTAACTATGCCAGATGGCACAGCTTCGGTTGTTTCATCAGGTCAGCCCATACAATTGGCTAATCAAACTAGTGGCTCAATGAAAGTTGATGCCATGATTTTGGGTGATGCTAATGCTTCGCCTGTTGTTTACCCTGGTGTACAAGTTATTGCTGGCATGGTCATGAGCACAGCCGATTATGTTACACGTGCTATTCCAGCTGCTAATAACTCAACCGCCAAGATTGTATTTGATGCCGCGATTCCATCGGGATCATCAGTCAATGTTTATATCATGGCTCAAGGCGCAACAGCATGGACGCCGGTTAGTTTAGCAGCTTCTGCTATCAATCCTGATGGCTCTATGGAGTTTTCATATACGTCTGGAGTTTTCTCCGGACAAAGTGTGCAAGTGAAGCTGACGTTAAACGGCTCAAGCTCAGCAAGACCTGTGGTCAAAAATCTACAGGTGGTTGTTCTTTAGTCGTGACGAAACAATAAAACGCGGGTATCACAAGATACCTATCATTTAGTAACTTTTTGGATGCAAAAACATGGTTAATAACACAACGCCCAACTTAGGTTTACAGTTACCTGATCCCTCTAATCCGCTAAGCACTGATGTATTAAGATTAATAAGCTCTCTTAATACGCTAGATACAGCTGTTAATGCAAAAACAACAATGGCTCAAGTTAATACAGTCTTGAGCGAATCGCCCACATTAAATAACCCAACCTATACAGGCACACTCACAGGCTCTACAGGCGTACTGAACATTGGCTCAGGTCAAGTCTATAAAGATGCAAGTGGTAACGTGGGGATTGGGACGAGTAGTCCAACACAAAAACTTCAGGTTGCTGGAAATCAATTATTATCAAATCCGGGAAATGCTGTTTATACATATTTTGATGCAACTTCAAATTCTATTGGTCGTAAATCAACCGGAGAATTGGCTATAACGGTTGCAGGCGGCTATCCAATAACCTTTGTAAACAGCACTAATGAAGCGATGCGCGTCGACGCCAGCGGCAACTTGATGGTAGGGACTTCTAGTCAAATTATAGCTCCGTCTAAAGTTACTATACTCGCAGACACGGGAACATTTGGGCAATTTATTCAATGTAGTATTTATGGCGGCACAGCTCTCTCTATTAACAACACAGGTGCATCTCATCTTCAATATTTCTACAGCAACGGCTCGGTTGTTGGATCTATTGACAACAATGCCACGACTACCTATTACAACACATCATCCGATCAACGTCTAAAAACCAACATTAAGCCCGCAGGGGCGGCAACACAGTCTATTCTTGATATACCTATCTCTCAATTTGATTGGTTGATTGATAACTCACATCAAGATTTTGGTGGTGTAGCTCAGGATATTCTACCGATCATCCCAGAAATGGTAAATGTTCCAGAAGACTCTGCGCAAATGATGAGTGTTGACTGGTCAAAGGCTGTGCCTAGATTAATTAAAACTATTCAAGAACTTAATGCAAGACTAACAGCACTAGAGGCTAAATAAAATGATTACAAACAAATGGAATATAGCAGCACTGAACTGCAAACCTGATGTCAATGGTATGCTTGATTATGTTGTTACAGCGCATTGGACACTATCAGCTACAGACGGTACTTACACAGGTTCTGTTTATGGCACAGCGTCTTTTGAAGTTGATGAAACTAAACCTGATTTCTTACCGTTTGCCGACTTAACTTTAGATAAAGTTATTGCTTGGACTAAAACAGCATTGGGTGAAGAACAAGTAGCAGCTTATGAAAAGTCTGTTGTTGACCAAATAGAAGCTCAGATTAACCCAACTATAGTAACTCCACATCTACCTTGGATTGTATAAAAATGATTGATTTAAAATTAAGCGTACAAGAAATTAACTTAATCCTACAAGCATTGGGACAAGCACCGTATGCTCAAGTAGCAGAGTTAGTTGAGAAGATCAAAGCTCAAGCAGTACCTCAAGTCGAGGCGTTACCTAAAGAAGAAGCTCCAGAATGAAAACCCTACACAACCTAAACGGAGACGATGACGAAGACAACTACGGCGTTGTTTGTCGTTATCAAGTCAAGAAAGATGGGCAAGTCATTTGCTCATTCAACCACGATCCTGAAGAGGGGGTTGTGGTGGCGTTGCAGAAGGCTTAAATAACTTAATTTTCCAGTGAATGTCACTGATGTTTTTTTAACATTAAAAGGAATAGAGCAATGAGTAACACATTAGTGATTAAAAACTCATCGGTGACAGGTCATGTACCCGTAGGTACTGATTTAGTAGAGGCCGAAATAGCGGTCAACACCGCTGATAAAAAGATATTTACCAAAGATGCGCAGGGTAATGTTCAAGCGGCAGCTTAAAAAAGCAAAACCCCCGATGGCTGGCAGGCTGTCGGGGGTTTTTAATCCAATCCTTAAAGCCAGTAAGGAAGAATATGTATGCAGTTTAAAGTAAATAATGGAGCTGTCAAGATGCTAGAACTAATTGATCAGTCAAAAAGTTTAGTTTGGAAGATAACTTTCCCAGTCGTAATAGTTATTATGGCATGGAATCTTCCAGATACTATTTCAGCAATCATGCCGCTATTAAAATAGCTTAAAAAGCAAAACCCTAGGCAGCGGCAAACTGACTAGGGTTTTTATCAATCAATTGAAGATGACAACTGATTAATTATGGATAAATATAACAGATTAAAAATAATTTTGCATTCAGAAAAAGGGTTAAAAATGGATATTTCGCACAATGAATTTGTTATTATGTGTATTGGCATTGCTATTATTCTATGGTCAACAGCCCCATTGATGGCTGCAATTCGCTGGTGGTAGCTACTATGAAAGAATTACAATCTTGGCGAGCTGCCGATACTTTGTGTAACTACTGTAGTTTAGATCTTTAAGAATTTCACAAAAACTGTGGATAAATACCATCAGTCCGCACCCAGTACGCATGGACTCCTGTATAGCCTTTATTTATAGGGTACTCTGTCCAATCTAGCATGGGGGCAACGCTAAAGCGGTAACTTGGGGTGTTCGGGGTTAGCATGAATTATTTAGTATTGTTTGGGGGCGGGCTTTAGATAAATAAAGTATTTGGCTATTATTTCATATTAACTGACCTAAAGCAGTAACGTTGCTTTAGTCTCGTTTGCTAGAGCTGTGCACCTCAGGTTTTGTTGGGAGGTGGTGAGTGTAAATAAGTAGATGTCGATCGTAATGTATGGACAGATCGTGATCTGTCCCTACGGTGTGAAATATACTGTTTATGCGAACTTACTGATGTAGATAGCTTTCTATTTGTTTTTTATAATTCGCTGAATAACTGCGAAACATCAGTTGATTAGTTCAAGCTCTAGCACAGACCCAAACATCGACTCGACTCACACCTTCGGCTTTTAATAGTTTGGCCAATTCATGAGCGGTAGAGCCGGTAGTCATTACGTCATCTAACAAGGCTATATGTTGCACCGAAATAGTTTGAGTTATCGAAAAAGCGTGTTTGATATTCTTTCGTCTTTGCTTGGCCGTCAAGGCTGATTGGTGAGGTGTATCTTTATGCCTTAGGCAACTATGCAAATCAAGTGGTAGTTGTAATTCTTTAGCCACGGTTTTGGCAATTTCAATCGCTTGATTAAAACCTCGCTCTCGGTAACGGGCTTTATGCAACGGTACCGGTAAAATCAGATCGGGTTTTTGGGCGGTTAGTTTTAAATGATCGGCCAATAATAAACCCAATAAACGAGCATTCTTATAATGTGCGCCGAATTTTAAGGTGGTAATTAAATGTCGTATTTCGCCTTGATAAGTAAAGGGTGCGTAAGTTTCATCAAAAGCCGGCGTGGAGCTTAGACAATGTCCGCAAAGCATAGGGTATCTCAGCGGTGGCTCTAGTATTTCTGCGCATTTATAACAACAAAGCGTGTTTCTATGCAGGCGTTGATGACAGTGATTGCAAAGGTCTCGACCTTGAGTGCCAGGATTAGCACATAAGATGCAGGTAGGCGGGAGTAGGTAATCCTGTATAATATCGATCCAGTTGTATCCCTTATTGATACTTGCCGGTTGACGAATGAGCTGTTTGTTTGTCACGTTTACCTTTATTGTAGTTGGAGATTATCAGCATGTCTGCAAACCCTGCCATTAGCCATCCTAATTCACTTAGCTTACGTCATGATTGGCAGTTGGATGAAGTGCAAGCCCTGTATGCTTTACCTTTTAATGATTTGATCTTTAAAGCACAAACAGTTCATAGAGAGCATTTTGATCCCAACGAAGTTCAAATCAGTAGCTTATTAAGTATAAAAACAGGTTCTTGTTCAGAAGATTGTGGCTATTGTCCGCAAAGTGCGCGTTATGATTCGGGCTTAACACCCGAAGCTTTGATGCCTGTCGATGCCGTATTAAAAGCTGCTCAACAAGCTAAAGACCAAGGGGCTTCGCGTTTTTGTATGGGTGCTGCTTGGCGCCAACCTAAAGATAAAGATGTAGAGCGTGTCATTGAAATGGTTCAAGGCGTTAAGGCGATGGGCATGGAAACTTGTGTCACCTTAGGCATGTTGACCGATGCACAAACCCAGCGCTTAAAAGAAGGTGGTTTAGATTATTACAATCATAATTTGGATACCTCTGAAGATTATTATTCCGAAGTCATTACCACACGCACTTATCAGGATAGGTTAGATACTTTAGAGCGAGTCAGAGATGCAGGTATCAATGTTTGTTGTGGCGGTATTGTGGGTATGGGCGAAACCGATGTAGATCGTGCTCAATTACTCATACAGTTAGCCAATATGCCTAAACATCCTGAAAGTGTGCCCGTCAATATGCTGGTACAAGTTGAAGGTACGCCATTAATGGGTACTGAACAGTTAGATCCGATTATCTTTGTGCGTACATTAGCCGTCGCAAGAATTATGATGCCTAAATCGCGAGTACGCTTGTCAGCGGGTCGCAGCAAAATGAGTGATGAAATGCAGGCATTGTGTTTTCTGGCGGGTGCTAACTCGATATTTTATGGTGATAAGTTATTGACCACTGATAACCCGATGACTAATCATGATCTTGCTTTATTCGATCGTTTAGGTGTTTATTCTGGTGGTTCAAGTTACGCCTAATGACATTGGCTTTTTCACAGTTATCGGGTGATCTGGAAAGCATTGCCAAGCAAGGCTTATACCGTTCTAGGCGAGTTATCAACTCGCCGCAAGGTATCTATCTGAAAGTTGACGGTAGAACAGTACTTAACTTTTGCAGCAATGATTATCTGGGTTTGGCTAATCATCCAGATGTGCTCAGTGCTTTTAAAAACGCAGTCGATCAATATGGTGTCGGTAGTGGTTCAGCGCATTTAATCTGTGGGCATAGCTTAGCGCATCATGCTTTGGAAGAAGAGCTCGCTGAGTTTACCGGTCGTGATCGCGCCTTATTATTTTCTGCCGGCTATATGGCTAATTTGGGCGTTATGTCGGTGCTATTAGGGCGTGGAGATGCGGTGTTTGAAGATAGGCTTAATCACGCGTCTTTATTAGATGGTGGTTTAATGTCGGGTGCAGTCTTCAAGCGTTATCGGCATGGCGATGTTGAGCATCTTAATAGTCACCTTAAAAAAGCCAGTGGCCATAAACTCATCGTAACCGATGGTGTGTTTAGTATGGATGGTGATTTTGCTCCTTTACCTGCTTTATCGAAAGTGGCCCAAGATCATAATGCTGGGTTGATGGTAGATGATGCCCATGGTCTAGGTATTCTTGGCGCAAAAGGTGGCGGTTTACTAGATTATTACGGACTTAAGCAAGCTGATGTACCTATATTAATGGGCACTTTAGGTAAGGGTTTTGGGACGTTTGGTGCTTTTGTGGCAGGTTCTGAGGACTTGATTGAAATCCTGATACAAAAAGCCCGGACTTATATTTATACCACGGCCTTACCTGCAGCGGTGGCTGAGGCGACCAGAGCTAGTTTAAAGCTAGTGATTACTGAAGATTGGCGCAGAGACAAACTTAAGGCACTCACTGAAAGGTTTAGCGTGGGTGCAAGGCAATTGGGTTTGCAGTTGATGAACTCTACCTCACCTATACAGCCGATAGTGATCGGTGAGAATCAACAAGTCATCGAAATCAGTCAAGCCTTGTTACAAGCTGGTTTTTTAGTCAGTGCCATAAGACCACCTACGGTACCGCAAGGTAGCGCTCGATTGAGAGTCACCTTTTCTGCTTTGCATGAAGAAGCGCATGTCGATAGTCTGCTAGATGCCTTAGATAAAGCTGGCGCAGGGCTTAGATAACTGACGTTATATTTACTTAGATAAGTTTTGTCCGTCAGGCGATTCATGTAAGCGTTAGGTAACTCTCAAAAACTAAAATATCCACTATAGGATGTGCTGAACGATAGTGACGCGCATCGTTCTATCGTGGTGATGCGCTTCACTGCCGTTCAGCACATCCTATAAAAGTTTAGGCTGCGCAAAAGAAAGTATCTCGCCTTCGGGTGCGATAACCCGATTAACAAATAGTCGCGATAGCGACCTCATTATTCGTTTTTTAAGCTGCTCAATGGCTGCGTAACATTAGTTAAATAATTCATGATCAAGCTACATCAACAAACTTTTGGTACCGGTAAATCTATAGTGCTAGTGCATGGCTGGGCGATGCACAGCGGCATTTGGCATGATTTTGCCATGCAACTAGCAGAGCATTATCAAGTCACTTGTATCGATTTACCGGGACATGGTCATAGCGATAGCTTAGCTGAATTTACCTTAGAACATGTCGTCGATGCCCTAGTTGCTGCTGTGACTGATGAGCAGAGTTGTTGGCTAGGCTGGTCATTGGGTGCAACTGTGGTCATGGAGATTGCCCGTCGTTATCCAGAACGCGTCAATAGCCTAGTTTTATTAGCGGGTAACCCACACTTTACTTGTACCGAGCAATGGCCGGGTATGAAAGTCGAGTTGTTAGAGGCTTTTGCTGAGCAATTGACGCTTGATGCTCCAGCCACCATATTACGTTTCTTATCCTTGCAAGTCGCTCAGTTGCCTGATTATAAAACGATTTTGAAAACACTTAAAACAGCCATTATGGCTAGAGCAACGCCCAGTCTTGATACTCTACAAGGAGGTCTTGCCATACTTAAACAGACTGATTTACGGTCTGCTTTGATCAAAGCCCAAATGCCGATCTTGGTATTGTTAGGGTCGCGAGATACTTTAGTGCCTGTTGCAGTAGCTGAGGCTATAAAAGCCTTAGCGCCAACTATTCAAGTGGCCGTCATTGATAAAGCAGGACATGTGCCTTTTCTATCACATCCACACAGTGTCTTGGAGATTATTGCTAATTTTATGGATGACTCATGTCGCTAACCAAGACAGGCATTAAACGTGCATTTACTGCGGCCTCATCAACTTATGACGGTGCTGCTGCCTTGCAGCGCAAAGTCGGTTTAGAGCTACTCAAAACTATTGATGCCAAGTTATTATCAGGAACTTTATTAGACATAGGTTGTGGTACTGGTTTCTTAACAGCTGAGATATTGGAGCGCTTTAACCATGACAGCATCATCGCTTTAGATATTGCTTGGACTATGCTGCAAAGCACGCAACAGAAATTGGCTTTATACAAGCAAGTGCAATACGTATGTGCAGATGCAGAGCAACTGCCTTTTAGCGAGCAGTGCCTAGATGGCGTGTTTTCTAATCTTGCTTTGCAATGGTGTAGTGATCTGGATGAGGTATTTAATAGTATTCAGCGAGCTTTAAAACCCGGTAAGCCTTTAGTATTTTCAACCTTTGGCCCCGACACGCTCTCTGAGTTGAAAAGTGCTTGGGCGAGTGTTGATAACTATCAACATGTTAATAGTTTTTATAGTGAGGCAGAGCTAAGACAGTTCTTGGTAAAAGCAGGCTTTAATAATATTCAGTTGCAGAGTGTTTGTTATAGCTCAAGCTATGCTTCCGTTTTAGCCTTAATGCAAGAATTAAAGCAGATAGGCGCTCACCATGTAGTGAAGGGGGCTAATAAACAAATCACCACTAAAACAGCCATGCAGCAGATGATTAGCGCTTATCAAAAACAAGGTGAAAATGATCAGATTCTCGCGACTTTTGAAGTTATTAGTATCACAGCGACGGCATAAGTCATGAGTGCACAAGGCTACTTTATAACCGGCACGGATACTGATGTGGGCAAGACTTGCGCCACCATAGCGTTGATGCGTTATTTTAAGCGTCAGGGTAAAACTGTGCTGGGTATGAAGCCTGTGGCGTCAGGCTGTACTCTACATGCAGGTGAGTTGAAAAATGCCGATGCCTTGCTGATACAAGAAAATGCCTCAATAGCCTTAGATTACCAAATGATTAATCCCTATGCTTACAAGTTACCGGTTTCACCCCATATCGCAGGCATTCATAATCCCGTTAAACTGGCGATTATTGTTGGATGCTATAACAGCTTAAAAGTATTAGCCGATATCGTCATCGTCGAAGGTGCTGGCGGTTGGTATGCGCCCTTAAATGCTCAAGATGACATTAGTGATTTGGCGAATGCCTTGGCTTTGCCTGTGATATTGGTAGTAGGTTTGCGCTTAGGTTGTATCAATCATGCAAAATTAAGCTATCAAGCTATTAAGCTTTCAGGACTAGCCTGTGCTGGTTGGATAGCCGTCAGTGTAGATCCCGATTTATTAAATCGGGATGAAAATATACAGGCTATTAAAACAGCTTTACCAGTTCCATTATTAGGCGTACTGCCTTATCAAAAACAACTTGATTATGATTTGTTAGCGGATCAGCTAAAACCACTACCAACTTAATACGAGACAAAACACTTTGGGAACGCCAAGCCCCAGCTTGGTATTGCTTCCGCCGATCTGGGGCTTGGTGTTCCAAGGCTCCGCGTCACTGTCTACAGTTAAGCCGTAGACCGGAATAAGGCTTTACGAGCAAAGCGTTTCCGGCAGATCACTCAGTATCATTTTTAAGTTGAGCCTGTACGCTCGACATTGATGTATTCGCTGTCCATTCAAGCTCAGAAAGTTGCTTATAATAAGCATAGCGATTCTTAACATCCTGCTGGGCTTGGGCTAGAAAACGTTCGGCGGCTTCTGGATGGGTTTGCCACAACTGACTGAAGCGAGTTTCGGTTTTTGCAAAATCTTGGTAAGGAATGGAGGGTTCTGCTGAATCTAGTTTCATAGGATTCTTTCCCGCTTTGGCTTTGCTAGGGTCAAAGCGAAACAGCGGCCAATGACCACTTTTAACCGCTAGATTTTGTTGATGATGATTATTAGATAAATCTACGCCATGAGCAATACACGGCGCGTAAGCAATAATCATAGACGGACCATCATGCGCTTCGCCTTCTAAGAAGGCATTTAAGGTTTGAATGTCTTTGCCGGCATAAGCAACATGAGCGACATAGACGTTACTGTAATTCATCGCCAATAAGGCTAAATCTTTTTTAGCCGTTGCTTTACCAGCAGCAGAGAATTTAGCGACTGCACCTAAGGGCGTGGATTTTGAAGTCTGGCCGCCAGTATTCGAATAAACCTCAGTATCTAACACTAAAATATTAACATTACGTCCGCTGGCTAAAGCATGGTCAACACCGCCAAAGCCAATGTCATAAGCCCAACCATCACCACCTATAATCCAGACGCTTTTTTTACACAAGCTATCGGCAAGATCTAATAAGTGTTGAGCGCTAGTAATATAAGACCTTTCGTTATTAAACGCACAAAACTGAGCTTGTGTTTTTAGGTGTTGTTTTAAATCATTGACTCGTACACGTTGCTCATAAATACCCACTTCGTCAGATTGATCGGCATTTAAAATTGCATCAACGAGTTCATCACCCAAAGGTTCTCTTAAAGAAATTAGTAACTCTTTAGCCATGTCTTGTTGTTTGTCTAAAGCGATGCGCATACCTAAACCAAATTCGGCATTGTCTTCAAATAAAGAATTGCTCCAAGCGGGGCCGCGTCCCTCAGTATTTTTAGTCCAAGGCGTGGTTGGTAAATTGCCACCATAAATAGAGGAGCAACCCGTGGCATTGGCGACGACCATACGATCACCAAATAATTGCGAGGCCAATTTAATATAAGCGGTTTCACCGCAACCTGCGCAAGCACCCGAAAACTCAAACAAAGGTTGCAGCGCCATCGAACCTTTAATGGTGTTGGTTTTTAATAAGCGTCGATCATAATCAGGAATCGATAAAAAGAACGCCCAGTTATCACGCTCCTTTTCACGTAGCGGCGCTTGTGGACGCATATTTAAGGCTTTGCGACTGACATCGTTTTTATCACGTATCGGGCAAATATCTACGCATAAACTACAACCAGTACAATCTTCGGGGGCGATCTGATAAGTAATCGCCAAACCCTCAGCAAAGTCTTTGCCGAGCATGTCGGCGTGTTTAAATGTTTCTGGACTAGCGGCTAATGCTTCGTGTGCATAAATTTTGCTGCGTATCGCTGTATGTGGGCAAACCATCGCGCATTTACCACACTGAGTGCATAAGTCGGTTTCCCATACAGGAATTTGTAGCGCTAAATTGCGTTTTTCATAAATCGCCGTGCCTGTAGGAAAAGTACCGTCGTTAGGCATCGCGCTAACGGGTAGGGCATTGCCACGACCCGCAATAATTTCAGCTGTTACGCGCTTAACAAAATCTGGTGCTGTATCAGATAGGTTTGATTTAAGTTTGATCTGGCTGCTGGCATGGTCGGGTAGAGCAACACACTGTAAGCTAGCTAAGGTTTCATCAATAGCCTTAAAGTTCAGCTCGATCATGCTCTGGCCTTTTTTGCCATAGGTCTTTTCGACCGCATGTTTAATGGCGGATATCGCTTGTTCTTGCGGTAATATCCCAGAGATTGCGAAAAAGCAGGTTTGCATAATGGTATTGATGCGCTTACCCATGCCTGTTTTTTCGGCTACCGCATAAGCGTCGATGATATAGAAACGAATCTGTTTACTAATCATCTGTTCTTGCATGTTTAAAGTCAGAGATGCCCAAACCTGCTCGGCTGATAAGGGCGTATTCAACAAAAACACCGCCTGATCTGAGGCACTGCTGAGCAGGTCTGAACGTTCTAAGTAGTGACTTTGATGACAGCCGATAAAATCAGCATCATTATCGCTTATTAAATAAGTGGAATGGATGGGCTTAGGGCCAAAACGTAAATGTGAGACCGTCATCGCACCTGATTTTTTCGAATCATAAACGAAATAACCTTGAGCATGTAGCTCAGTGGTTTCACCAATAATCTTAATGGTGTTTTTATTAGCGCTAACCGTACCATCACTGCCTAAGCCATAAAATAACGCTTGAAAAGTATCCGCTAGGGCATCAGTACGATAACTAGCATCCCAGTTTAAGCTGCTGTGCGTAACATCATCATTAATGCCAATGCTGAAATTATTTTTGGGTTGCGCTAGTTTTAACTCGTCATAAATCGCCTTAATCATGCCCGGGGTAAATTCTTTAGAAGACAGGCCGTAACGTCCGCCGATCACTTTAGGAAATGCCTTAAATTTACTAGTACCTTGGCTATAAGCCTGAGCGACAGCGCTGAGTACATCTTTATATAAAGGTTCGCCATCAGAGCCAGGTTCTTTGGTACGATCGAGTACGGCAATTTTTTGACAACTGCTAGGGAGTGCGGCAAGTAAGCTCTGTGCATCAAAAGGTCGATATAAACGTACTTTAAGCAAACCGACCGCTTCACCTTGCTGATTTAAATAAGTCAGGGTTTCTGTGACCGCTTCTGCACCAGAACCCATGATAATAATGACTCGTTCGGCAAGTTCTGAGCCTGAATAATCAAACAATTGATACGAGCGGCCTGTTAATGCGGCAAAGCGATTCATAGCGGTTTGCACAATATTGGGTAGTGCAAGGTAAAAAGGATTGACCGATTCTCTAGCCTGAAAATACACATCAGGATTCTGAGCAGTACCGCGCATCACAGGTTTATCAGGGGTTAAGGCGCGATGACGATGAGCGCTTACCCATTTATCCTTAATCATGGCGCGTATCACGCTATCATCAATAGTATTTATTTTGGCGACTTCATGCGAAGTACGAAAGCCGTCAAAAAAATGCAATAGCGGCACACGACCTTCCAAGGTAACGGCATGAGCAATCAAAGCGAAGTCCATGACTTCTTGGGGTGAATTAGAACACAGCATCGCAAAGCCAGTCATCCGCGCTGACATGACATCGCTATGGTCACCAAAAATTGATAAACCCTGACAAGCTAAAGAACGCGCAGCGATATGAAAGACGGTCGGAGTTAACTCACCCGCAATTTTGTACATATTAGGCAGCATTAATAGCAGTCCTTGTGAGGCGGTAAAAGTTGTCGCCATAGAGCCGACTTGCAAGGCCCCATGAATAGCCCCAGCAACACCGGCTTCACTTTGCATTTCAGTGATTTGAGGAACAGTGCCCCATAAATTAAGTTGGCCGAGAGACGCCCATTCATCCGCCCATTCGCCCATGGTCGAGGAGGGTGTTATAGGGTAAATAGCGATAACTTCATTAAGTTTATAAGCGATTGTAGCAGCGGCTTGATTGCCGTCTATCGTAACGGTTTGTTGATGTTGCATGTGACCATCCTGAAATGAAACCAGTGAAAGTAAATTACCTTAAGTTTGCTGTAGGATTTAAACTTCGGCCGATTGTACGCTAGTGCGTAAAGTTAGTGTACTAATTTTAGTGATTCGATTAAAAGGTGAGCGCAAAAATTTTTTGATAGCTTGTAACGTTTAGGCTGTATAAGTAATTGTAGGCCGGAATAAGAAATTGTAGGCCGGAATAAGGCTTTACGAGCGCAAGCGAGTAAAGCGTTTCCGGCATAGGTATGGCTCCTGTGCCGGAAACGCCATCATGCGCTACGCTTAGATGGTCTTATTCCGGCCTACGGGACGGTAGGCAGTCATTGTAGGTCGGAATAAGGCTTTACGAGCGCAAGCGAGAAAAGCGTTTCCGGCATAAGTATGGCTCCTGTGCCGGAAACGCCATCATGCGCTACGCTCGGATGGTCTTATTCCGGCCTACGGGGCTGTAGTCAGTGAGGCTGGGAGCATAGGTATCTACACAAGTTTCTTACTGGCGTAGAAACGATAAAAAAACACTGTAGGGGCGTATTGCATACGCCCCTACGATCTTCACCACAATGTTATCGTTCTTGCGTGGGTGCTAACAATTATTTGTGTAGATACCTATGGGGCTGAGAAGGAGGTGTTAATCAAATCTCACACCCACCGATCAATACTCATAAACAAAAACATCAAGCAAATAAAGCCTTTATTTATCGCTTTGATTAATCGTTAAAGCGCTAAAATTGTTTTCATTAATAATGGTGTAGTCTTATGCTGTCATATACACTATTATGCCTTTAACTTATTAAGGTCTCACAAAGCCTGTGTACCTTTGATCTACTTGGGATTATACGTGCTACAACCTCTCTACAATAACAAGCCGGTCAAAGCCTCCAAAGCACTTCGCTGTATAGCGAGTTTGTTGCTCCTTTACTTATTCAGCACTGGCTTAGTTTTTGCGGCAACAGATACCTCAATTGCTACCGATAAACCCGCTTTAGAAAAAGTCCGTTTGCAACTCAAATGGTTTCACCAGTTTCAATTTGCGGGTTATTACGCGGCGATACAGCAAGGTTATTATGCCGATGAGGGCTTAGATGTTGAGCTCATTGAGCGTGATTTAAGCAAAAGCGTCGTTGATCAAGTGATCAATCAAGAGGCTGAATACGGTGTCGGTGATTCGGGTTTATTACACGAATACGCTTTAAATAAACCGATTGTGGCTATGGCGGCTATATTTCAACACAATCCCTTGGTTTTTATGACCAAGCGCGATTCTGGCATCATCAGTCCTTTTGAATTTAAAGGTAAACGAATTATGCTGGATACCCTGAGTGCCAATGAAGCGCCCCTTAGAGCGTTGTTGGCTTATAGCAAAATCTCAGACCATGACTTCACGCTTATCAAACAAACTGCTGACAATTCTCTATTAACAGAAGGCAAGTTGGATGTCATGACCGGCTATCTAACTGATCAACCTTTTTATTATCAGCAGCACAGCATCCCCATCAATATCATTAATCCTGAAAGTTACGGTATCGATTTTTATGGCGACATACTGTTTACCAGTAACACAGAACGTCAACAGCATCCAGAGCGTATCGATCGTTTCTTAAAGGCTAGTTTAAAAGGCTGGCGTTATGCTTTAGATCATCCTCAGCAACTGATTACTCTAATTGCCGATCAATATCACAGTCGTCTGCCTTTAGAGCATTTGCAATATGAAGCGAAAGAAATACAAAAACTCATACCTGAGTCAGTGCCTCTAGGTTATATCGATTTAGCACGTTTAACGGTTTTAGCCGATACCTATGTTAAAGCCGGCTATAACCAAGCCATTGAAACTAACAAACTCAAACAGTTTGTTTATCAAGCGGTTACTACTGATTTAAACCTAACTGAGGCTGAAAAAAATTGGTTAGTCGCGCATCCTGTTATTCGTGTCGGCGCTAATCCTAATAAACAACCTTATGATTGGATCAATGAGCAAGGCCAGTATGTGGGCATGGGGGCTGATTATCTAAAGCTACTCGAACAAAAATTAGGTATTCATTTTACGGTAGTCAAACCAGGCGCTAGCTTGGCTGAGCTATTAGAAATGATTAAAGGCGGTGACTTAGACATGCTTGCGGGTGTGATCATCACTGAAGAGCGTACAAGTTATTTAGACTTTTTAAACCCTTATATCAACTCACCTAATGTGATTATTGATAGAGGGCAGCAACTCTACACCAACCTAGATCAATTAAAAGGTCAAGTTGTTGCCATTGAAAAGACCTATGCCATGGAGGAATGGCTAAAACGTGATTATCCCTCGATTACCTTACTTGAGGCTGACAGTGCCCTAGCGGGTTTAAAACTGATAGAAGCTAAAAAAGCCGTTGCTTATGTGGGCGATCTTGCCACAAGCAACTATTGGCTTGAGAAAGAAGAGTTGAGCGATTTAAAGATTTCAGGTTACACGCAATATCGCAGCGATCGAACTATCGCGATTAGCAAACAAAACCCTGAACTCTCATCGATTCTTAACAAAGCCAGCTTGATGCTAGATCAACAACAAATCGATGATATTCCGCATCATTGGTTTAGATTGCAAACGGGACAAGGCATTAGCAATAAAACTTTAAAGAAATACGCTGTATCTATAGCGATTGCATTTACGCTATTCAGTTTTTGGATCGTACGCTTAAACCGAGAAATTAATCAACGTAAGATCTTAGAACAACGTGAAAATCGCCGTAACAATGTCTTGGAAATGTTAACCAATCATCAACCGTTGACGTCAATACTGCATACTTTATGCAGCGATGTTGAGTATCTAGATCCTGATATCGCTTGTAGCATTCTTTTACTGAGTGATGATGGTAAGCACTTATTACATGGAGCAGCCCCTTCTTTACCCGACTTTTACTGTCAAGCTATCGATGGCTTGATCATTGGAGCCAATGTAGGTTCTTGCGGTGAATGTGCTTTTAGCGGCATTCCGGTGTTCGTGGCTGATATATTAACGCATCCAAACTGGAGCGCTTTTCGCGAATTGGTACAAAAACTCCCGTATCGAGCTTGTTGGTCTCAGCCTATTAAGTCTATGAAGGGTGAATTGTTAGGAACCTTTGCTATTTACCATCGCAAAACAAAAATGCCGAGTGGCAAATCATTAGCATTGATCAAAGAAACCGCTGTTTTAGCGGCTGATGCCATTGAAAAATCTAAGCAAGATATGCAAACGCAGTTATCTGCTAAAGTTTATAGCTATGCTCGAGAAGGTATCTATATTACTGATAAAAAGGGCAATATTGTTGATTGTAATGAAGCCTTCTTGACCTTAAGTGGCTATAGTCGTGACGAATTGCTAGGCAAAAATCCTAGGATATTCAAATCGGGCCTCCATAATGAGGTCTTTTATTCTAAAGTGTGGCAAGCCATATTAACTGAAGGTTTTTGGAGTGGTGAAATCTCTAATGAATATAAAGATCATAAAAAAAACCACTCCTTACATTCGATTACAACCATTAAAAATGCAGATAATGAAATAGAACGGTTTTTGGCTATCACCACCGATATCAGTGAGTTAAAAAAATATCAACAACAGCTAGAGGACATCGCTTATACCGATACCCTGACTGGTTTACCTAATCGTTTATTATTAACCGACAGACTCGAGCAATTGATACTGCATGATAATCGCGAGCAGCTAAACTTAGCACTGGCCTTTATTGATTTGGATGGTTTTAAAGCCATTAATGATAATTATGGTCACGATATTGGCGACCAATTTCTGGTCGAGATTAGTCAAAAAATGCGCGAAACTATTCGTGAAACCGATACCCTAGGTCGCTTAGGCGGTGATGAATTTATCGTCATTCTTAATCATCAAAAAGATATTGAATCATTTCATATCCCCACCCAAAAGCTCATAGACGCCTGTAGTACGCCTATTGAAATTCATAATTTAACTTTAAGAGTATCAGCCAGTATCGGTGTGACTTATTATGAAGGACAAACCAATCGTGAGATTGATGCGGGCACCTTAATCCGCCAAGCTGATTTGGCGATGTATATCGCTAAACAATCGGGTAAAGATAAGTACCATTTATATGATGAGAACACCGATCAGGCTCTCAATACCCGCGATGAATTTATTAGAGACATCGAACTGGCCATTCAAGAGAATCATCTAGTTCTTTATTATCAACCTAAGGTCAATATGCGCACCGGTGAATTATTAGGTGTAGAAGCCTTAATACGTTGGAACCATCCCCAACGTGGCTTGTTACAACCCATGCAATTTTTACCGATGATTGAAAATCATCCCGTGGGTAATGATTTGGGTAACTGGGTGCTTAATCAGGCTTTAAGCCAAATTGACCGGTGGCAAGCGCTGGGTTTAAACATTGCCATCAGTATTAATATTGATGCTAAGCAACTGGGTCAGTCTAGTTTTATAGAGGTATTAAGATCGGCTATCGCTGCTTACCCTAACTACGTTAAAGGAAGCTTAGAAATTGAGGTCTTAGAAACCACAGCCTTTGATAATCGTAAACAAGCGAATTTACTGATTACAGAATGTAAAAAACTAGGCATTAAGTTTTCTATAGATGATTTTGGCACAGGCTATTCGTCGCTCACTTATCTAAAATCATTCCCCATCGACATGATTAAAATTGATCGTAGCTTCATCAAAGATATTACTACCAATATCGAAGATTTAGCCATCGTCGATAGTATCATCAGTTTAGGCGGCGGCATGGGACGCGCCGTCATCGCAGAGGGTGTTGAAAGCATCGCCATCGGCGAACAATTAATAAAGCACGGTTGTGAGTTTGGCCAAGGCTATGTCATAGCCAAACCGATGCCAGTAGAAGAATTGCTGGCATGGAAAGAGCAATGGAAACCCGATGCCTCTTGGACTAATGCTTAAACTGGGAACGCTAAGACGTAGACGTAGGTCGGAATAATCGTAGGCCGGAATAAGGCTTTAAGAGCGTAGCGAATAAAATGTTTCCGGCACGGAAATCGATCGAACCTCCGGAAACGCCATCATGCGCTACGCTTAGGTGGCCTAATTACGACCTACATCAGGGTTCCCTAACTATTCAAATAATGACAACAATCAATAAAATAAACGTGTGCCTAGCACTAAGCCTATCTCTGGCATCACTACCAAGCTTAGCCTTCGATTGGACTAGCAGCAATATTCAATACTTGCATGGCAGTGGTTATTTGCTGGGTGCAAAAGATCGAGACATAATCACCGTAGAACATAGCGATGGCTGGAAATATGGCCAGAACTTCTTTTTTATCGACACCACTTACCATGAAGAAAATACAAATGGCTACCAATTTGAAGCCTATGGTGAGATATACAGTTATCTTAGCGCCAGTAAAATAACTGGCTTGCCCATTAAAGTTGGCCCGATAAAAGATATAGGTCTGACCTTAGGACTTAATGCCGGCTCACAACCCTCACAAACCCCGTTTCGTGCTTATTTGGCGGGAGCAAGCTTACAATTCGATTTACCTCTGTTTAAATATCTGCAATTAGATTTCTTAGCCTATAAGAATGAATATTTAAATACAGCAAGCTTTCAGTTAACGCCTTCATGGGAATTATCTTTAGATAACCTCGGCTTACCGATCGTTTTCAGAGGCTTTATGGATTACATCAGTGCTGGTGGTGCAGGCCCAGCCTGGACAGTACTCTTTCAACCCCAAATATTATTAGACGTCGGTCGATATTACGGCCATAAACAACAATTAATGCTAGGCATCGAATATCAATATTGGCACAACAAATTTGGCTTGATGAATTTTGATGAAAGCTTACCGCAATCAGTGGTGATATTTAGGTTTTGATGGAGTTTGGTTAAAGGAATAGCAAGTTGGTAGTGTATGTTTTT
>Ga0364866_10129_pt1 | contig 53861 bp, 34 predicted proteins | sample ExccelAu500001D3_3_FD_206913 | JGI IMG/M metagenome (GOLD analysis project Ga0364866, IMG submission 206913) | Enriched cells from Trout Bog Lake Hypolimnion, Wisconsin, USA - BchlTB.Aug13.5000.01.D3 | ecosystem: Environmental > Aquatic > Freshwater > Lake > Hypolimnion/Profundal zone | place...
GGGCGGAACCTTGATTGGTCAATTTCACCTTCACCGCCCCCCCCGAGTTTGCTGGGGAAGGTAACCTTGGCGGAAACTTTGGCCCCAGCCAGTTGTGCCAGCACCGCAAAATCATTCTCCGGATTCAGCCAGTAGAAGTTGTCGGAAACCAAGCGTCCCCGCGCATCGTTGAGGTAGAGCTTGAGGAAGGTGATGCCGGGTTCTTTCGGAACGCTCCACGAGGTGGCCAAAGCCGTTTGCCGCTGGGCGGCAACGGTTTCTGTGCGCCGCCAAAGTGATTTCATCGAGGAATCAAAAAGTTCAGCGCGCAGTTTCATGGTGGATGACGATTCGTCGGTGCGGTTGACGATGCCCAAGGTGCGATCATCGGCATTGAACTGCACATGAATCGGCTCGCAGCCACGCCGCACCGCGTAGAAACCGGCATGACTTTGCAGATACCAGTCGGAAAGCTGCCACACGAGGCTTGGCCAACTGGAGTTGTATTTCCAGAATGCAAAGCCCGTGGTTTTGGTCCATAGACCTTTGTTCAGCGCCTCCACCACCGCGCGGTACGTGTCAAAATTGAGCATCTGTGTCCGGGCGGAATACGCGCGAGCGCCTGCCAGATCGGTTGTCAGTGGAGCGCCGAAACGGTGTCGCAATAGATCATCGAGGTGCGAGAATTTTCGGGCTTCATAAGGGCCCGGACGATCGGTGGCGTCGTGGTAAGCCCACTGGCCGTCCAACGGGAAGCGTCCGTTGGCCCAGTTTGTCGGAGGGAACGTGAGAAACTGTTGCAAACTTTCCCATTCCGGCACGCCACTGGGCCCGACCTCGCTGTTGAAGCCGGCGAGTTTCGGGTTATTGAAATAGCGATCCGGGGGAATGTTGTCATACGGCCCACCGCCTTGGACGCCGTCTTCGCTGGACGCGGATAAGTAATAACGCGATCCCCACGGATCCAGCTTGGGCAACAGCCGGCTCTTAATCAGTTCTTCGCGTGGATTGGGACCTTCATTGCCACCACACCAGAGGATCAGCGAAGGGTGGTTCCGGCATTTCTTGATGATGGCCGTGGTGGCCTGCTCGACCAGGGCGAACGGCGGCGCGTTCCCCGGAGCGTTGTGCTCCGTGCCCCAGTTGTCATTGAGAAAATCTTGCTGCAGGAGGATGCCTTGTCGGTCGGCAGCATCGAAGAACACCTCCGGCGGCACCCCGGTAGGTCCCCAAATCCGCAGAAAATTCAGGTTCGACTGCCGGGCAATCGCAATTTCCTGCTCATACCGGCTGGCGTTCCAGTTCAGCATCATGTCCAGCACCCAGTTCCCTCCCTTCATAAACACCGGGCGACCATTGATGCGAAAATACCGGGTGTGGGTTGATTCGCTTAGCCCCGTTTCCACTTTGCGAATACCGAAATGATTCGTTTGTCGCGTGCTCTGGCCCGCTTGCGTTCGCGCTACCACCTCCAGGGTATAAAGATGCGGCTCGCCAAGCCCGGCGGGCCACCACAGTCTTGGATTCCCAACCCGCAATTCCGGATGGTTAAGCGGCGTCAGTTCATGGTGCTGACCTTGATCAGGAGTGACCGTAAACGGCTCTTCAATGCTGAACAAAGTCGTGTCGTTATCAGAAACGGAAACGACAACCGTGCCTTTTTGCGGAAGGGAGGAGTGACTGAGGATATCGAAGGCCAGTTTGATCTCAGCGTGACTCAAGTCGGGAAGCGAGAGATCCGAGCCAGCGTAGAGGTCGGAAATTTCCACCTCGTCGGCAACCGAGAGAAACACGTCCTCAGTTAAACCCATGTCACGATCACGCACCTCGGGCTGCCAGTCCCAACCGATGGTGTCCCATTTGGTGTAGTTAACACTGATTTTCGCATCTGCTCCCATGTTGCGCCCTGGGTCTGCAAGCGGGGTAACCGGAGCCGGAGCCGGTTCGCCGGGTTCATCTAGCGGATAGATGGCGACAGCCAGCAGGTTCTCGCCCTGAGCGTGCATCGCGTCGGTAATATCAAAACGGAAGCTTCGCTCCATGCCGACCATCTCCTCGGGGACGGCAAGGCGGTGACCATTAAGCCACACCTCTGCGCGATAATTAATCTCGTTGAACGTAAGCCAGACCCGCTTGGCGGCGTAGGCTGTCGGCACCCTGAAAGAAGTGCGATACCAATAAGGATTCTTCCATGGATTTTTGCCCGGCAGGTGGCTGAACTTGAGCAAATCGCCTTTTTGGTCAAACAGATCACTGGCGTCGGGAATGCGAGTATTGTTGAGCCCGACATAAGGATTGGGATAGACACCGTTGCGTACCAGCGCGGTGAGAACGGTGGCGGGGACTGAGGTGGCGGCCCAGCCGGACGTGTCCACTCCGGGCGACGACAGCGTGGCCCCATTGGTACCAGCGATTTCGGCGGATTGAACCACCCAGTTGGTTCGAAGTAAACAGGCGTTCTTCGGAAGGGTGCTCAGTGGGGCGTCCTCCACGATAAAGCGCGCTTCCGGCGATTCTTGGCGAGAGTTGGCGGAAACTGCCACAATCTTCCAACGATGTTCTCCGAAGGAAAGCGGAAATGGGACGAGGCGCGTGGCGGTACCCGGGAGGGTCGAAACCCGGGAGCCGTCAATCCAAACCTCCGTAGTGTCAGATCCAGTTGCGGCCCATGCCAAGGACGGCATATTATTGGCAATGGTGGCACCGTTGCGCGGCAAGCTAAGTTTTAGGTCACCGGCACCCGCCGTTAAGCGTGTGCCGGCGAGCAGCGCAAAGGCAGTCAGCCAGAAGGATCGAGTGGAGGAGGCCATGTAAGAGATGATTCCTGTCTGGTTTACAAACTATTTCAGGAAATCCTCCGCATTTGCCTTCGTCACCAATTTGACCGGCACGCGAACAATGGGTTCCACTTTCCGGCCCGCCAGAGCGTCATAGGCTTTTTCCACCGCCACCCGCCCAATTTCGTGCGGCATCTGCGCACAGGAGGACAGCATTTTACCCTGCTTGATGGCCTGCGCACCTTCGATGGAACCGGCAATTCCCAAAACCGTGATTTGGCCCGAGCGACCCGCAGCTTCAATTCCGGTTAGCGCTTCCAACGCGCTGACATCATTGATGGCGAAGATGGCATCCATTTCCGGATGCTTGGCCAAAAAATCATGAATCACTCCGCGAACCCCCTCCTTGTTGGCATGCCCTTCCTGGATATCAATAATCTTCATCCCGGGATGTTTGGCCAATTCCTCCTTGAAACCGTCCACGCGATCAACACATACCTTGGAAAGGGAAAAATGAAGCACCCCAATTTTTGCCTGCGGATTCGCGCGCGCGAGCTCGGCACACGCCATCCGGCCAGCACCGACGTTATCCGTGAGCACCTGGCACAGCACGAGGGATTCCGGCGGATTGACATCCGAATCCACAATGATGACCGGCACGCCCTTGGCCTTGGCGGCGGCGAGAATATTGTCAATGCTGCCCCGATCCGTGGCCGGAACCAGAAAAATAGCAGCCGGATTCTGCTTCAGCGCCTCAAGCACATCTTTTTCCTGCTTTTCCCGGCTGTGTTCTCCATCCAGAAAAAGTAGCCGGTCCCCGTGTGCCTCGACCGCCTGCTTGAGGCCGTCGTTGAGATCGACGAAGAAGGCATCATGCATGGTCATAAACGAGGAGACGAAAAGTCTGCCACTGGCAGGCGCTGCCGTCGAGGAATCGCCCTCTGCCGCCCAGCTGCGCGGGGCGGTCAGCAATGCACCTAGGAGGGTCAGGCTCAGAAGGAATGACAAAGAGTACGGCTGTTTGAGGTGTATTTTCATAATTTGATCGTGTTTGGTTTATTGGTTTCTTGGATGACGGGCAACGGCAGTTTGTTTGTTCTCTACTTTCGTCGTTATACGAAAATCACTGGATCATTTGATTTCAATGACATTGGAATAGTCGGTTTCGCCGGCAATATTTACCCCTTTAAGGCGATAATAATTGATGTGGCTCTTGTCCCGATATTCGTCGTGGTAAAGCACCAAGGCCTCGCCAGCCGCAGGAGTGGGCTCAAAGCTCTTGACATCGGCAATCACCGAGTCTTCCAGTGTGCTCGCGATCACCCGCCACGGGCCGGCGGGGCTTTCGGCCCGCTCCAGGATATAGGCTTCGGCGCCGGTCGAGCCACGCCAGGTAAACCCATCGCCCTTTGGCATTAATACCGGGGCCGGGGTGGGCCTCTCCACCGATGGAATACCCAATCCACGGATGGCATAGGCTTCCTGCCTTAACAAGTCGAGCAAACGCGTTTCCTCATAAGCAAAACCCACCGGGAAGCCAGGCACATGGAACGAATTGACAGGCGTGCCTCCTTCGTTGTGATAATACCATCCTCCGTCACGCCGATGGGAACGGATGCTCCACATCAGCCCGCCAGAAATGCCATCTTCCCGGATAGTGTCCATGAGGGCATGCACATTTTCGACCGTGGCCAAACCAAATTCGTCAACGACCAGGGGTTTCTTGCCTTTGCACTCCTCGCGTGACCGCCGCGCCATGGGAGACAACTCGGATGGTCCGCCACCCAGCTTGCTCCAATACTCGTAAAGGTGGTCGCTGATGATGTCAATATGCGGATCTGCGAGCAGCTGCGTGCGATCCACGCCGCCGGCATCCATGATTAAATGGTTTGGGTCAGCCCGCTTAAGGTAAGCCGCCATTTCCAAGCTCCAGGCGAGGATCTTCGGGCTCCATTCGTCAAATTTTAGTCCGCGGTCACTTGGATAACTGCCAAACTCATTGCCCAACTGCCAGCATAAAATCGCCGGGTCGTTCTTGTACAGGATGCCGTTTACCGTGTTGGTGCGGTGCACCACAAAGTCCAAAAAGTGCTTGAAGTCATTCTTAACCGCTTCGTCAGTCCAGAAAGAACCTTTGGGTTTTCCAGACAAGGCGGAGAATTCATCCACCCCCCGGACACTGGCAAAAGACTGGGACGCGATGAAGGGGATGATTAACCTCACATTGTATTCGTGCGCCAAGGCGATGACCCGATCCAAGCATTGAAAAGCGGCCTCATGGTAGGTTCTTTGCCCAGTAATATAGACAGGCATCCCATGATCATCGGGAGACGCAACCGAAAGGGAGAAAGTCCGAGTCGCCAGCCCGCCTTCGCGCTGGATGCCGCCGAGAATATCCCGGATTTCGTACTCATCGGGAAAACGGTTTGCGCGGTCGTCCCTCACCTGATTCTCGTTTTGCTGGATATTTGGCGCGTCCAGCCCAAAGAATCTGAACTCCTGGTCACCGACCAGGAGTTTATCCTCTTTTCGGGTCACCAACGCCTTAATCAGATCCACGTGGGGCTCTGCTGCCCGGCTTAAGCTACGGCACTCCAGAAGGCCAACGAGGGTCATTCCCATCCACATGGCTTTCATGAAACGCCAATATCTCATACCGTAGGCGATTTCAAGATGCAGCCTCTCAGGATTCCTTTTGAGGCTCCGGTATTTGAGACATTTCAGAAGGCAAACTGCGCAACGGTGACGTTTCCCCCGAATTGGTGAATTATGAATCTGTGGGCGCATGGTCATGTTTCTTGGATGATTGACGGTTCAGCACGATGGGAAACGTGGCACAGTGTCGTTGGCCGCACTTTCATAGGCGAGCAGTATCAAGTTGAGGGCATCCCGGGCGTCGTCGAGTGTGGAGGCCGGCGGCAATCCCTGACGCACGAAGTCCACAAATGCGTGGGCCTGATTGACGAAGGACTGTTCGTAGGTGGTGTCGGAGTCACATCGTTCGCCATCGAGATAAAGGGCGTCCGTCACCTGCAGCCAGCCGGCGGTGCCGACGATGCGGATTCCATCCACGGGGGCGCCATGATTGGTGGACCAAGACTGGAAGATCGTGGCCAGCGCCCCGTTGGCATAGCGGAGCTGGATTTGTGCCAGATCCTCCCCCTCCATGCCCGTGAGGACGAGCCGCGACTGAAAAGCATGCAATGCGACCGGGCGGCCGAGAAGATAAAGGGCCTGGTAAACTTGGTGGTGACCGCTGTCCATCAACGCGCCGCCACCTCCAATGGCGAGACTTCCGCGCCAGCCGCTGGAGTGTTCCGGAGAAATGGTGTGGTTGCTGCAAAAGGACGCACACACCAACTGCCCCAGCCGGCCCGATTGCACGACCCCGCGCGCCGCCCGCACTGCGCCTCGATAAACAAAATTGTGCGCCGGCATTACCGGCACGCCAGTGTGCGCCACGCTGGCGCGGATGCCGTCGAGTTCGGCCAGGGTGGTCACGACGGGCTTTTCCACCAACGCCGGCTTTCCAAGTTCCTGGCAACGCCGGATCTGCTGGGCGTGCTCGTCGTTGCGGCTGCCCAACACCAGCGCCTCGATTGCCGGATCGGCGACCATCTCCCCAAACCCGGAGTACGCTTTTACTCCCCATTGAGCGCTCAATTGGCAGAGCCGGTCGCTCGGCGCGTGCGCGCAGATACCCGCCACCATCGCGCCCGGACATTGACGGAAAGCCGCCAAATGGAAGGGGGCGATAAAACCGGTGCCAACAATTCCTATGCGTAGTGGGTTGAGATTCACAATATGAAGCGGAAAACAGGGGTCACCATTGTAGCGCCTTGCGGAAAACAGGTTCAAGTTCGTCGGCAATCGCCCTATGAGCAGTGCCGCTCGGGTGCCCGTCGCCCGGAACCGGTTGATAGTGAGCGATGGGCGCAACCTGTATCCGTGCATCGCCAAGCCGATTGACAACCTCTTCCAGGTACGCTCGTTGCACTGACCGCTTTGGCACCCGTCCCGGTTCATCGGTGAGATTCGGCGAGAGAATCAAAAAGATAAAAGCCTGCGGGGCATCACGCCGCAGTTTACGAACGAACTCGGCATAGGCCGCCACATATGCCACCTCATCGGGAACCCCCGCGTCAAAATCATTGTTGCCGAGACAGACTCCAATCGCTTCGGGCACGTAAGTCTGAGGATTCCAAACGGTCCCGGGGTCATCGGGCAAGGCGTATTCATAATACTCGGGTGCACAGCGGACCGCAGCGATCCCTTGCCAATCCCGCACCACGCCACGTCCAGCGTAAGCAATGAGGTGGCACTGGGCGTGGAGCCGATCCGCCAACAGCCGACCGTAGCTTAAACGCGCATTTTCGCGCTTTGCCTTGCTGGCGTCACCCCGGCCTCCTTCCTCAACCGTGGTGGCCTGACCGGCAGTAAATGAATCCCCCAGAAACATCAAGCGACGGGTCGGTAACGGGGTAGCCGGCAAAAACTCCCCGTCAACGCAAAAGGAAATCACCTCCAAAACACCCACACAACTCTCAATTCGCTTGAAGATCTCGACGTGGTGCGTGCCAGCAATGAGATCGTGCGCCAACACAATGTCGCTTTCGCCTTTGGGGACTTGCAAGCACACCGGCGCCGCGCCATCCACCCCAAGGTCGAGATACAGCTCATCGCTGGCAGTCCGCCCATGCATCCTTAAGCTGGTGCCGCGGAAATTTACGCGCGTAATAATGCCTGGGTAACCCAAACGAACGGTTCCGGCCGCCGTCCTGACCGTGCGGCCTTCGTAGGAAATCTCGCTGGCATCGCCAGCCACGGTTCGGCCCTCTGGACCGAGGTAGCCCACGGCGCCCCAGAACGTCAATGTGGTTCCAGAGGCCGGCTTCTTTATGGCGATTTTCACAACTTTCTTGCTCGTCTGGGGCTGGACATTGATTCCGGCCAGATAATGGCTGTCCTTTTCGAGCATCTTATTGTCCTGTCCCCACTTCGCCAGATTCTTACAGAGAAAAAATCGCGTCTTGTCTTCCGGAGACTTATTTGCCCAGTCGCCTAAAGAATATTTCTCCACTTCGGAACTGTGATCGGCATAACCGATTTCGACCAAAAAATCACTTTGGCCAAATGCACTCATAAAAAACAGCGAAACAACCGAATAATAATTTTCCGGGACCTCAAAAGCATAGCTATCGTCCGTGTCTTTTGCGCTGAACCGCACTTGGTTTCCAGAAGTGTCAGCATTCGAGAAATTCAAAACAGCCAGCGGATGAAGGTCACTGGCTGGAAACGTGCCGTCATCCGGAAGCGCAATTTCCGTTGCATTCCCCATGGCGTCGGCAGCCGAGCGCGTGGCCAGACCGCTCCATTTTTCATCTATCCCGGTGCGCCACGGGATCAGCTTTCCCTGCGCCATCGTCGTTACCGCTCTGGCATTCAGCAAAGCCTTAACGTCAAATTGAATCGTCTTGGATTGGTCATCGTATCCGGCCGGTGGTGCACCTTCGATCTGCGCCAAACCGGGCGACAAAAAAAAGCCACAAAGAACGGCGATCAATAAGCAATAACGCCAAATTGTCATAAGCTATTTCTTTTGCAAATTTTTCGCGATCAGTTGGCACCGTTGGTCCACGCAGAGTTTGGAGCGCATGGCGTCAGACGGGGTATTGATGACGTAATCCAGCAATTTGGCCAAGGTCGTGGTGGCGACGTGTGTGCGCGTATCCGACGAGCCATAATAAATGAGCACGTCCCCATTCTTGCGCGCGACCCAGCCGTTCGCGAACACCACATTGGAGACGTCTCCGACGCGCTCATCGCCCTCCGGGGCCAGGAAATATCCCCCAGGCGAGGCAACGGTTTTTTCTGGGTTTTTCAAGTCACACAGGAACATGTAAAGGACATAGCGCAAGCCAGCGGCCGTATTGCGAACGCCGTGCGCGAGGTGCAGCCAGCCTTTTTCCGTCTTGATGGGCGCCGGGCCGAGACCGTTCTTGCCTTCCTTGATGGTGTGGTAAAAACGCGGGTCAATTATGCTTTCCGTTTTCACCTCGGCTTTAGTGATGTCGTCCACCAGTCCCCAGCCAATGCCGTCGCCGCTGCCGGTCGCAGCAAAATCACTCATTGGGCGGGTGTAAAATGCGTACTTGCCGCTGACGAATTCGGGATGCAGCACGCAGTTGCGCTGATGCAGCGCCGGGGTCCTAAGGTCGTTTAAGCGCTCCCAAGTCACCAAATCCCTGGTTCGGGCAATGCCGCAGCGGGCGACCGCGGCGGATAAATCACCTGATTTTGAATCATCATGGCGCTCAGCGCAGAACAGGCCGTAAATCCAACCGTCCTCGTGCCGCACCAGACGCATGTCGTAAAGATTGGTTTCTTGGGGCTCCAGTTCCGGCATGCGCACCGGATAATCCCAGAATCGAAAATTGTCCACTCCGTTCTGGCTCTCGGCCACGGCAAAAAACGACTTTCGGTCCCAGCCCTCGACCCGCGCCATCAGCACCACCCCGTCATTCCAATTCATGGCGCCTACATTGAACACGCAGTTGATGCCGAGACGCGTCATCAGGTGCGGGTTCGTGGTATGATTGAAATCATAACGCCACACCAGTGGCGTGTGCTCGAGCGTCAACACGGGGTTTTCGTAGCGGTCGAAAATGCCGTTGCCGTGCCTTTGCCGGCGGTTCTTGCGGTGGATCAGCGACTGGTGCTCGCGCTTGATTTTTTTGCTCTGCTCGGTGAATGCGTGGAGGTTCATAGTTGAAAAGTGGATTGGGCGATGACCGGCTGCTGCTTTTCAAGCCTGCGAAGGGATTCCAAGCAAGCACGGGTCACGTGATATGGCCCTTTCCATTCGCTAACCTTTGGAAGTTTCGGGTCAGGCGTGCCGTCCGGGTTAATACGCCAGAACCATTCGCCGTGGATACGATCCACGAAATGAGTCTGTGTGAACCCCCACACGCGACGCGCGGCGGTCAGAAAACTGGCATCACCGGATAGCTCAAAAGCGTTGATGAAACCCACTATCGCCTCGGCCTGAGGCCAGCATTCGCGTCCGGCGTCCAGAATCTGGCCCGCTCGACCTTCGTAACAAATACCGCCGTCCGCTTGCATGGCCTCCCTGAGGACGGTTTGAGCCATTTGCACGGCGGTAAGCCGAACTCTCTTGAGCAACGTTTCGTCGCCCAGCACTTCGGCCGCCTCGCACAAAAGCCAGCTCGCCTCGATATCGTGGCCGAAGGTGTACGTGTCCGAGCGCACTTGCCATTGTTGATTGAAAAAATGGTGGAGATGCTTGGTTTGGAGGTCCAGAATCCTGGTCAAAAAAAGCTCAATGAGTTCGAGCAGCCGGTTGGCCAGACTCGGTTCACGCCAGACGCGATACAGATTGGTGTACGCTTCAAGCACGTGAAGGTGATTGTTCATGGACTTCTGCTCGTTCATGTCCCGATCACTCAGGCGCGCTTCTGAACCAGCCGCGGACCAGTCGCGACGACAAACCTCGGTATAGCCCCGAAATTGGGCGTCGTGCGCGTGCGCTTCAATCAAGCCAAACAGCTCTTTAGCCCGACTGAGTGCCGCCTGACTGCCGAACGCCTGATAGTATTCGGCCATGGCATATACATAAAACGCCTGGCCGTATATCTTTTTGGAATCGTCCACCACCTTGCCGGTGTCATCCAACCGCCAGAACGCGCCACCATGCCGGCTATCCCAGAATCGGTTCAACACCCAATCGAACGCGCGTTCCGCCATGTCTGCATAAACCGGTTCCGGACGGACGCGGTGAACGGCGGAGAATGCCCATAAAATTCGGCTGTTCACGACCAGCCCCTTCGGATGCGAGCGGTCGGGTTGGAGATCGTTGGATAAGCTGGCCATCCAGCCGCCGTTTTCCCGGTCCAACGCCGGGCCGCACCAGAACGGCAGATAATGGCCATATAAATAATCGGCCACCTGCTTTGAAAACTGCTCCACTTGTGAAGTATCTGGTTGGGGCAGGTTTGAATGCTTCATATATACAGTTGATTCTTGCTCCACACTTTAGTCGTGAGCCTCAAAAATAGAATTCATGGCATTCTTATTTCCGACCAATCTACATGGTTTCCAGGCCCGGTTGACCCGATGGCTCTCTCCGGGCGGCTAGTTCCTTCTCGATATTTTTCAGCACGCTTTGCTTCAAGGGATAAATCAGCATGAACAAGCCCGAAACCAAGGCTCCAATCGCAGGGTAAATGCTGACCATCATGCGAATGCCGCTTTGGGTGTTGTCGTTTTGCACCACGTTGGCTTGAAAGCCATAGTAGGCCAGCAGCCAGCCAGCGAACGCCCCGCCCAGCGTCCAACCAAATTTTTGCGACATGGAGGAGGCCGAGAAGACCAAGCCGGTGGCGCGACGCCCGGAAGTCCATTCCGAATAATCGGCCGTATCCGCATACATGGACCATAGCAGCGGAAACACAAAGCCGGCACTGGCGCTGATGAAGCATTGCAAGACCAGCACGAGCGCAACGGAGTCCGGGGACAGCCCATAGACCATGAAGCTGAAGAGAGCGGCGGACATCATCGCCAGGAAAAACGTGTTCTTTTTCCCGATCCGGTCGGAAATCGGCTTGGCCAGGATGACGCCGATAATATTAGCGGCCTGGCCCAGCACAAAATATAAACTGCTCCAACCCATGGTGAACTTCAGCGACGGGAGGGAAAAGGCCGCCTGGGTGTGCAAGTAATACTTGAAGTAATACATGGCGGCACCATCGCGAATGGAATTGAAAAAGATGGTGGCAATGCCCGCGCCAAGCAAGACGAACCAGGGCTTGTTTTTCCAAAGGTCGGCCAGATCGTGTTTCAACGAGGTCTGTTGGGTGACCGGTTTGATACGTTCGCGTGTCCAGGCAAACGTCAACCAGAAGAGAATCATCGCCAGCACCGCAAACACCAGCGCCGTCATCAGCCAACCACGTTGCAAATCCGCCCCGCCGTGCCCCAGCCGGCTGAACATGCCCGCCAGCGGCTCCGCCGCCGCCAAAACCGCCAAACTCCCCGCGAAAGCGAAGATGAACCGAAACGTTGCCAGCGTGGTGCGCTCCACGCCATCCGCCGTCATCACCCCAAGCAGTGCCGCGTATGGCACATTGATGAGCGAATAAATCATCATCATCAACGAATACGTAACGTAGGCATAAATCAACTTCCCATCCTGGTCCAGCGTGGGGGTGGTAAAGGTGAGCGCGCCAAGAATCCCGAACGGGATGGGTATCCACAACAGGTAAGGACGGAATTTTCCCCAGCGCGTTTCCGTGCGGTCGCCGAGGACGCCCACAAAGGGATCAAACGCCGCATCCCAGATCCGGGTGATCAGGAACATGGTGCCCACTGCCGCCGCCGAAATGCCGAAAATGTCCGTGTAAAAGAACATTAAATACATGGAGAATAACTTCCAAAACATGGAGGAAGCGGCGTCCCCAAATCCATACCCAATTTTTTCGCGCAGGCTTAGTTTCATGGGTGGAAAACGAGCCTAAACCAAAACCCGAGTTTGTAAAACGGAATTCCTAAAATGCATTGGTGGCCTGTGGTTTATTTTTGCAGAATTCACAGCATTATAGGGGCTTCCAGCCAAATTGAAAGTAATCCAGTCGGCTGACAGATCTGTCATCCAAACAGATGACACGAATGCAACTCAGCCCAAGCGAAATCGCGCATGGGCTGGGAAGGTAAGGGCACGCTGGCAGGCAGCGAGTTCATCGCATAGTTTCCGCCGGACGACACAAATGAAGTCAAAACGCATGACTTTTGGCCGTGTCGGCAACCCTATATGCTTGGATTCCATTAAAAACACGCCATCATGATGCGCCTGTGAAAATGAACGATCAAACCCAACTCAACAGCGACCAACCTGCTTTCGTTATCGACTCGTTCCAGTTGCCAACAACCGTGCACCAAGGGGTATGAAAACACATTATTACTGTTTGGCTTTTCTGGGACTCGTTTTGGGAGCCGGACGGCTTCGCGCCGAATCCGGTGCCGCCATTCACTCTGCGAATGCCACCCGGTTCCCTTCAGATTATCAAGGCAAGCCTTTTGACGACGCGGCCTATCGGGCTGAACAGCAGGCGGAAGCTGAAATTCCCCGGCAGCCGTATCACGCTTTCGCTCCCGCATTGATCGCTTGGGATAGCAAGACACCCAAGGGCACGGGCTGGGTGGGTAAGGAAGAACCTAGCGCATCGATTGGACTCGACGCCCCCGACAGCGAAGGCAAACGAGTGATTCATTATCACGTCACCCTCAACAATTATCGATACGCCGTCTTCGGTTGGCAATGGGGCACACCCGCGGACCTGCCCCCTACTTTGCAATCCTACGATGCAGTTTCTTTTTCCATCCGGGTCACGGGAACAAAGAAACCTCAGGAGTTATTTTTCGGTGTCACCGAAGCGCAACCTGCGCCCATCTCCCTGCGTGAATACGATCCGGACTTTACAGACGGATCATGGCACCACATCACCATTCCGGTGCGGGCGATGAAATGGACGGGAGAGATCCCCGCTGAGCGTGCAGTGTGCGAGTTTGTCTTCAAAACCTTCGTCTGGGATCCAAGTGATTATGACATTCAACTAGACCAATTTACTTTCGACCGGACGGTGACACCGCCCGTTGCAGCCCTGGCCCCGAACAGAGCTCCCAGGACCGTTCCCATAGCCAGAGGCCAAGTCATTCCCGGCAAAATCGAGTGCGCCTTCTATGACTTTGGTGGCGAGGGGATTGCGTATCACGACACCAATCCGATCAACATTCTCAGCGGAGTCCTCAACCAGCAGAATCGGCACCAACGAGCGCACGCCACCAGTTATCATTGGAACTTCCGCAAAGACGAAGGGGTGGATATTTCGTTCACCAAGGACTGGGCTGATCTCAACCACACCAACCTGGTCGATCCGCCCGTGAACCAGCTCTATATCGGCGGTACGGAAGACGGCGAATGGTGCAACTATACCGTCAACGTGAAAAAGGCAGGCCGCTATGCCATCACGGCCCTGTATGGCAATGTGGCAGATGCAAAACCCATTCACTTCTCGATCAACGGCCAGCCGGCCTGCGAATGCCGGTTCCCGGTGGTCACCGGCAGCATGCACAAGTGGAACCAGACGGACGTGGGAACCATTTCCTTTCCGACCACCGGGATCCAGTTGCTGACACTCCACTACGGTCGGGGCTACAACCTGGCTTTTTTTGAATTTCACCGAATCGCAAACCAATAATCGCTTATGTCGTCCGTAAACTCCCACTCACCCGGTGCCCTGCTCATTGATGAAGTTACCCGGCTTTTCCCTAGATTCCTTGAGGATCCCATTGACCTCCAACATTCACGTGGCTGTGCCGCCGTGGCAGTGATTGAACCAACCGGGCAGATCCACGGGCGAATCTTCGGCGACGACAAACAACAAGGCCGGGTCTTTTTTAACATCGTCTGTCGCAAAGTGGTCCAAGTTTGGGGCACGGGTTACGCCACGGGTCACTTTGAAAAGCTCGTTTACGCCGGCAAACTTGATGAGAGCCAGTTCGGAGTAAACCGGCCGGACTTTATCGGGTGGGAGGGCGGCGTGCCCTTTGAGCTTGCCGATGGTTCTTTGGTAGCCGCTGCCTTCTCCGGTTTTCGAGGCGCCAAGGATGTCGAAATCCTCATTCGCGCCGCCACTGCCGTCGCGGGATTGCGGGTCCGGCAAAACGCGCCATGAAAGCACTTTGGTTTGGCTACCTCCCCGCTTAAACCGAGTCGTGAAGCCCTGCCCTCCGGTTCGTTGACCGATCCCCAACCCACCAATGCGGGGGGCTCTTTCAGGTTGTTGACCATGGGAATAAGCCGGCCCCACACCATGGGCTGGGCACCGCAAGCGAACTGCCACCCCGTCCTGCAACGTTGCTGCAGGAGCTGGGTTATTGGTTCAGAGCGATCGCAGTGCGGATTGTCACGGAAACACCAAGCGGAAATATTCGTCCGGCAACGTGACATCCAGCGGCAGAGTGAGCTGATTGGTTAGCTGTGAATTGGGAACTGTCATCCAGTCGTTCGTGGCGGCACTAATGCCCAAAGCTAAATTGCTGGTCTGCATCAACAACCGCCAGCCAGCATGGTCCGCCGGCCACGACAGCGTCAAATAGTTTCCGCTCAGGCCAAAGAGGAGGTTGGTCGGCACGAGGGACACCGTGCTGAGCACGGCGAGGCTCCCATTCACAGCCACAGAATTGCTCCAGGCCAGACCCGCGCCCAAAGTGGGCAGATTTGTGGCCGCAAAAGCACCGCCATAACCTGTGGCCTTGAAGAGTTGAAACGTATCGCCGGCTTGCAACGAATCACCAACGTTCGACACGGTCAACGTGCCACCGTAAGCCACCCCGCTTGAGGGCAACAAGACTTGGTCGTTCAGCGGCGCGCCGTTGTTGCGGTTCACCTTTAACACGATGCCGCCGTTCAGCACCGGCGGGTTGCTAAACGTCAGGGTGCCGGTAGTCCCGCCAACGCTGCCGGGTGAGATCGTGCCGTCGGCGAACACCGTTCCATTAACGGCGCCGCCACCTGAGAGGGTCTGTGCCGCACCCAGTGTGAAGCCACCGGTGGCCGCCGAGACGTCCAACACTGCACCGCCAGCCACGCTGATGCTTTTCGTATTCGCGATCGAACCGGCACTGCCCAAGGCCAGCGTGCCGGCATTCACCGTTGTGTTGCCTTTGTATGTATCCCCGGCGTTTAAAGTCAGAGAGCCGGCCCCATTTTTCCTCAAGCCTCCATCCACGAGCAAGTCGCCGCCGAGGACAGAATGTTGCAAAACTTGGGCAATGGTCACCTTGAATCCGGCCGTATCAATCACCGCGCCGTTGTTGCGGACGTTGGCAGCGGTCAACCCCTGCAGGAAGACCGCTTGATTCCCCGTTGGTTTCAACGTGCCGCCGTTGAAATTAAACGTGCTGGAGCCACTGGCCGAGGAAGCAATAATCTGCGGCACAATCAACGTGCCGCCGTTGAGATTGTAGGTATTGCTGCTGTAAACCCCGCCGGCATAGTTCAAATCCAGGTTACCAGCGCCCCCGATCGTCGCGCCGGCATCACTGTAAAACGTGACGTTGCCGCCGATTTGGTTGACCAGGTTGGTACCGGTATTGCCGGAACGGCACATTTTGAGCGACGAGCCATTTTCCAAGATCAGGCTGCCATTGGTGACATCCAGCTCACCGCCGCCGGAGTCATAATAACCGACCGTCAGCCATTTGGTGGCCATGGGACCGATGATGAAATTGCCGCCATTAAGCGCCAGCCGGCCGCGGCCCCGGCCGGCAAATTGGACCGCCACGTCGTTCGTGGAAATAACGGTGGCACCACTACCCACCGTCAGCACGCCGGTCATGGTGTTGTCGAGATAATTGCCGCGGGCCACGGTGAGCGAGCCGACGGCCAAAGTGGCATTGGCCACAGTGACCGTTCCAGTGGCCACGTACTGCGATCCGCTTTGGTCCGATCCTGGCACGCGAAGTTCACCGCCGAAGGAAACAGCGCCGCCGGTCATGGTGAGTTTACCACTGCCGGTGAGATATCCGATGCTGGTTACGCCGCTGCCGAAAGCCGCAAATCCGCCAGTAATATTTACCGTGCCTGCAGCCACAGTTAAACCACCGCCCAGATTGTTCGTCCCGTTCAAAGTGAGCATACCGTTGCCGGTCTTAATCAAACCGCTCGCGCCGGATAAGGGGGTGGAAACGGTCGCCGAGTTCTGGTTGACGGCAATCAGAGGCGCGTTTCCGCCACCGCCGTCGAGCGTCAGCGGAATGCTGCCGCTCAAAGTCCAGGTTTGCGCGCCGGATAAATCGCCAAATCTCAATCCCCCCACGGTGCGGGCACTGTCAAGCGTCACCGTTTGGTTTGCAGGAATATCCAAGCTGCTGAAATCCGCCATTCGGCTGACACCGTTAGCAATCGAGCCACTGTTCCAATTGCTGATCGCACTCCAACTGCCGCTGGCGTTGTTGGTCCACACCCCGCTGCTGTAGGTCGGGTACAGCCCATTATTGTAAAGGAGCAAAATTTGGACAGGGCTCATTGCGAAGTCGGCAATTTCCACTTCATCAAATTTGCCGCTGAAGAGCGGGTCGGGGAACTGGCTCTTGCCGAGATAGTTTCTGATTGGGCCAAACGCCGACGGTGCAATGGAGAAACTGGTGGACCTGGCCACCTGCGCACCGTTGACGTAAAGTGTCGCGACGTTGTTGCTCAGGGTAAGGGCAATGTGCTGCCAGGAGCCGGCAGCCAGCGCACCGGCGCGCTCCACAATCTGTTCGCCGCCGCCATTGTTAATGGCAAAACGTAGCGTGCCGCTGCCCGAATCGGGAGTCAGGTAAAGATAGTGCGAGGTGTCGTTGCCGAGATCGAAAATACGCTGCCACGCCGCGCCGCCGTTCCAGTACACCCACCCAGCGTAGGTAAAAGCATTGCCCCGGGCAATATTGGCCGGCAGTTGGACGTAGCTATTCGCGCCGTCGAGCGCAATGGCTTGTACCTGGCTTCGGTGCCCCGTGGTAAAGGCGGGCGCACCGACAGTCATGCCGTTGTTGAAATAGCCGGAAGTGTCCCAAACATTGGTTGCAAAGAGAAATTGCGCGATGCTGCGGGTGCCATTGTCCGGCATCGCTTGCGCATAAGAAAGACCGGAAACCAGATTGGAATAGGTCGCGCCGGCGGGCGTGACAGTGTTGCCGCTAGTCACCAAAGAACGCGGATCTTCCACCCAATTGTACAGCGCGTAGCGTTCGACGAACGGCGTAGTCTCCAGCATCTGCGTCATCGCCGCGATACACGCCTGCTGTTGGGCATAAGTGGGCACCGGGTAGGGGCTGTTGTCCGTCCAGTTCGCTCCGTTATTCCATTCGGTGATCCAGATGGGCCGATGCGTGTTATTCCAGATGTCGAGCAGGAAGTTATACATTTGATTGGCGGCGCCGCTCGGGTCCGCGGGATTCCAGGCCCAATAATAGTGGATGGCCACGAAATCCACGCGGTACCCGGCCGCATCGGCCTGTTGGATAAAAGGGTAGAGCCAACTATCGCGGCCCCCGTCCGTCGTGGCCGGCGAGCCGATGCGCAGGCCCGTGGCGAGCTGAGTCGGCAGCCGCGCCACGGCGTTCGTCACCGAACCGACCGGCGTGAGGTTCTTGTACGCATCCTGACCGGAGTTATCCGGTTCATTGAAACCGAGCACTGTGTTAATGCCCAGTGACTGCCAATTTTGGCTCAGGCTGGGCCAATACGGTTGCTGCCAAATGGCGACATATTCCAGATCGCGTGAGGAACTCGCATCCAGGTTCCAGTCGTACCACCAATTGACATTCAGCCAGCCGAAGCCCGGATTACCTGCAATGCCTTTCTTGCTGGTCCAACGCCACGGAGTGACGTAAATGAACTGCACTTGCTTATCCAGAGTCACGGGCAGCACGCCGACTTCCAAATCACCGTCCTGAGCAATATAACATTTGCTGCCGCTTGCGGCATTGGCGGATTGGGCAAAAACAGCCTGGTAACCTCGCTTCAATCTGAAGGAACTGACGTTGGCAATGCTGGCGCCGGTGTAGTACGTCCAGGGAGTATAGGAGGTGGCCGTGCCACCGAATTGGGCACCAGTGAAAACGGTTAATGGACGGAAAGTGGCAGCTTCAGGAATCACGACTGAACCATTCTGGCCAAATTGCACGACGCGCACATTGCTGTCGGCCACAGCCGCCGTGCCGCTCACTTGCATTTGGCCGAGATACGTTGACGCCGTGACGGAAGGTTTGACATTGGGAAGAAACAGCCAGGCATCAACCGAATTCAAGCTGATCGTGCAACCGGAAAGTGGGCTGGAATTGGTGACCCACAATTCGCATTTATTGCTCATGACTACCGAGGTGCTCGCCAACGAGGCGTATTTTTGCACGCCGTTGGTGATGGTCACCGACTGCGCGCTAGCCGCCTGGGGCCGGCCCACCCAAGCAACGAGAGACCCATTCAAAAGGACAATCGCCAGAGTTCGTAGACCGAAATTCATCTTCATTTAGCGCATCGACCAGAGCCAGTCACGGTGGACTGGCGACAATTTATTGGACTTCGGAGGCAGGTTCAAGCCGTAAAGACTCAAGCGTAACGAATCAGGGTTGTTTCATTTTGCCCCGCAGATCCTGGAGGTCCTGCTCCTTGCTCGTGAGCTTGCGCTGGAGCAATTGCACTTGTTCCTTCAATTCCTGGACAGTTGCAGGTTGCCTGCCACCGTTATCCAGGATAACAACCTGCCCGCCGGTTGCCGGCGGTTTCGACGCGGCAGCATACGCCGCATCAAAGTTGAGGGGCAACCGCGGCGATGTGGAAACTACGTGCGCCTCGCCGGATTTGAGTCCCTGAGCGTAAGCTGTAACGCGAATCAGCCCGGGCGTAGTCTTCGCGCGCAGCAGCACGGTGGCCGTACCGAATGAGGTGCGAACCGGAATCGTGTGGGAAAGCGGGCTGGAAACAACCTCGCCCGGGCCTTCGACTTCGAAATAAACATATTCTTCCGCCAGCACCTTGGGCACGCCTTTGTTGTCCACGATGGTTGCACGCACCGGCACGAAGTCGGAACCATCCGCCGTGAGGCCGCAGCCAGCATCGTCCACCGTCACGCGGACGCTGGTAGTGCGTTCGGGATATTTCTTCACGGCGCGGATGGCGACATTGGTGCCGATGAGCCCCTCAGCCACCATTTCGACCTGGCCGGTCCGCTCGCGCCAATCGGTATTGATCTCCGAAAAGCGAAAGATATTGGTGAACGTAAATGGCGGATGCGGCAGATGACGGTAACGCGCATCCGGCTTTTGGGGGCCAATCACTTTGCCGAGCCAGGTCAGGCGAACGGCGTCGCAATTGCAATAAACAACCACGTCCGAATCCGAAGACTGGGTCAACTCATGCGCGAGGTAAAGCATGGGACCGGTGTTGATGCCCGGCAGCTTGTAATCGGGATTTAACTGGCTCTGGAACAAGTAATAAGCGTAACGGGGCAAGCGGAACTCGTCGAGGATCCCGCCCAAGAATGGATCGGGATGATAGCCGCGTTGATGATCAATGCCGCACCACAGCGCCGCACCGAGGCGGATGGGCGGCGCGCTGTAGCAATCGTCGAGATCCCGCGCCCGGATCGCCGCCTGCTTGAGCAGCGGGCCTTCGCCCCACTCATGGTTCACCCGGGTGGCGGCGTTCTGCGAATAAAAATTGTCCACCTCGCCGCCATCGCCATATTCCCGAGTGAAGGAATTAATCGTCCCGTCGTAGGAGCCGCCGTAGTAGAAATCGAGGCCGCCGGACTTGGCCAGCCCCGCGTCCGTCACGGTAAACATTCCGGGAAACGGATATTCCGCGTGCGCGATGCGGTTCATGTTGCCGAGCATCTCCGCCGGCTGATTGTCCGTTTCATTCAGCGCAGTTTCCCACAGCAGCATGGAAGGATGATTCCGGTCGCGGCGAACGAGATTGTGCGAGTCCTCGTAAATGCGCTGCTCAAAAACCGGGTCTTTGGCATTGAAAAATTGCCAGCCCGGATTGGCCGTCGTCACCAGCATGCCAAATTCGTCGCAGGCATCGTAAAAGGCTGGGGCCTGCGGGTAATGCGCCGCGCGGATGGCGTTCACGCCGCCTTCGCGCAGCAGTTTAATGTCTCGCCACTGGCTGGATTTGGGCATGGCGTTGCCCACATACGCGTAGTCCTGGTGGTGATTGACCCCGTTCAACTTCACGCCGATGAACTGCTTGTTCACAAAGAAGCCGGCCTGGCCGCGCATTTCAAACAGCCGGAAGCCAAACCGGGTGCGCAAGGCATCTTGCACCATGCCGTCCTCCACGATTTCCGTGCGGATAAAGTGCAAATAAGGATCGTCCGGGGACCAGAGCCGCACGTTCTTAGGCGCGAGCGACTGCGTAAACTCCTGGGTGGCGCCGGCGGCGAGCGCCACCGGCTGTTCGCTGCGCAGCACCTCGCGACCGTCCGCCGTCTCCAGCCGGGTGCGCAAGGTGACCGTGCGCGACGCCGCGGAGTCATTCGCAAGCTCTGTACGGATTACGAGCGAGGCACCGTTGCCGCTGACATCCTTCACGCCAATAAACACGCCTCCGCCCGCCACCGTCTGGCTCAGTTCCGTCAGCGTCACATGCATCGCCGGAGTGGCGATCAAAAAGGTGTCCCGGTAAATGCCGCCCATGTAAGTGAAGTCCAGATCGTTCTGCGGCTTGCCCGGCGGATACGTCGGATCGTTGGAGTTGTCCGCGCGCACCGCAATAAAGTTGTCCTGGCCATCAAGATGGAGCAGCGAGCTAATCTCTGCGGCAAACGGCAGGTAGCCGCCAAAATGTTCCGCGACTTTCTGGCCATTCACCCAGACCGTACATTTGCCCATCACGGCCTCGAAATAGACATACAACTTCCCGCCCGCCGTCGGCGGAGCGGCTTGGAAGCGTTTGCGATACCAGGCCGGCCCCTGATAATTCCGGCCGCCACTGGCGTTCTCGCCAAGGATTTCCAGACCGTGCGGCAAGTTGGCCACTTCCCAAGTTGCGTCGTCGAAGTCCGGCTTTTCCGCACCGACCACGTCCGCTTTCAGGAACCGCCAGCCGGGATTGAAGTTCTGCACTGTGCGAGCGCTGCCCGCCACGGGAAAAAATCCCGCCGTCGAAAACTCCGGCACCGGCTCTGGACGCATGGTGTCGGCACCCGCATCCACGGCAGCATTGGCCCAATCCGCGTGGTCACCCTGCACGCCATCGCCGCCGTCGGTAACGACCAACCGCATTTCCGCCACGCCGGTCACGTCCAAGGCGATATGTTTCGCTGCCAGCCCAAACCTCATGAGGCCACTGTCGAAAGCCGTCTTCCCATCCAGCAGAACCCGGAACACCACCGACCCGGTCGGACCGCCTTCATCATCCACGCCCACCTCAGCGGCAAACTGGGTGTGCTTCCGAGCCAACTTGAACACCATCTCGCCGGGCGCGTGCGTGCCCAAACCTTTGTCGTAACCTTTGCCAGCGATCCTGATCGGCCGCCCGCTGACGCTCAAATCCGTCAGTGTCTCGTGCCACCCTTGGGTCACCGACGCGGCCAGATCGGTGGTCAAGAATTGCCAAACGACCGGGCCGGACGGGACGGGCTGTGCAGAGACGGTTGCCACCAAGCCGAAAGCGAGGAGCGCCGACAGCAATGTGAGTAATTGGGTTTTCATGATGTTGATATGGCGTGTTTTCAAATTGCGGACGGAGCGTGGGTCTACCTCACGCAGCAATTACGCCCGTCAGAAAGCGCATGAATTTCTCGCGGTGTTTTTGGATTTCGGACGCCGCTGCGCTTGACAGAGCCGCGCTCCGAGATAGTCAATTCATTTTGAAACCACAGCCTGGGGGCTCGGATAGTGGAGCGCCGTCGCTGCGACTAATGATATTCCGGCAAATAGCCCCTAAAATCAATCGTTTGCGGATCCGCACTGCGATAAGTGACCGGCTTGGGGTCGAGCCATGACACCACTTGATCTTTGATCGAGTAGGCAAAGAAATGGTTGCCAGCGGGGTTGTAATGGCCGATGAAATACTGTTTCATGTAATCCTGGTAGGAAAGCTTGGATTGTTTAAAATCAGCGAGCTGCATCTCATTCATGTCGAAGTAATTGACTTTTTCACTCTTCAAATAAGCCACGATTTCCTGGTCGTAGCGGGTTCCCTTTTGTCGTATTTCCACCATGGCCCGGTAGGGATCAAACAAAACGACCATCAATTTCTTGTGCTCCTGCCGGGCGAAGTCGCGGACTTTATCAAGGATGAAACGGGTCGCGCGCAACGAATATCGGTCTAATAAATCAGCCGCTTGGCTCGGCAGGGTCGTTGTTTGGCTCCAATCCATGGGGAAATCCAGGCGGGCGGCTAGTGGGTCAATCTGCTTACGATCCAAGTCCCGGATGTAGCCCAGCTTGTAGGCGAAGAGTTGCAGCGCGAAGTCATCCTTCAGGTGCTCCACCATCCATTGGGGCTCAGTCATGTGGTAAAGCTCATTGGTGGAAGCCAATAGGTTTTCTTTCTCCACGAACTTCCCGCTCGCCAAATCCAGTTCCACATTGGGCCAGAAATTATTATGGAACATGCGCCCGCCCTGGTCATCCCATTTCGGATAAATGATGGCATGCCGACAGCGCAACAGGCTCCGGATATGGTCATCTCCCCAAATATAGAAAATCAAGTATTCCGCGCCATGCTTCGTCTGTTCTTCGCGAAGCAGGCGCCGATAGGCCTGATACACCCCATATCCACCCATGCCGAAATTCCGAATAGGCTCGCCCAAGTGACCGGCCAAGTATTCCTGCCAGGTTTCGCCGTCGCTGACTTGGTGGCATTGGGTGAAGCTGTCGCCGTAAGTGTTGATCCGGCAATTCTTGCCCGCATACATAAAGGAGGTGCGGGCCCCATTGGACTGGATGGTTGAAATTGTGGCACTGTGATCAACCCCATCCGCAGGCAGATAATTCCCTAGAACATAGCCGAGTTCCGGGTCAAACTGAGCCCAGCTCGGCCCGCTCAAAAACCGGTCAATCACGGGTCGGCTAACGGTGCTAGCTTTCAGGAACTCCTCAAAGGAAGGTTTTCCTTCGGGCACGGCCGCCCCGGTGCGCATCCCGCCAAGCATTCCGATGATCATAAGCTCAAATATAAAGTTTTTCACTGGGATTTCCCCATTTCATTTGCCATCCACCAGGATGGGGCGGGCGGCTTCCCCGATGTCAGGCGCGCGATTGCAAGTGGCTCCGGGTCGGGCATACCAATAGGTTGTCGCCGCATACTCCATGGTCGTGGCCTCCCAATGCCAAATCTCCAAGTTCATGGACAGGCGGTGGGTGAATGGGATGGCATCCAGACTGCGCGTACGGGTGTTGGTGACATAGCCAGGATGCCGGTTGCCCTCCCAGCGTGGTTCCGCATGGAACGGGGCCTGAAAGAATTCACCGCGATCCCCATAGGAATAGCCGAAATAATCCTCGCTGCCGGTTCCGAAGATGGACGGGAACGTATTCTCATCCACCCATATCTTCTCGTCACCCTCGCCCCACCAAGCGCTGCTGCCATTGTGGAGGGCCAGCGTGTCGCCGACGTACAGGCCCTGGCCCCGGATTTCGATGAAGTTCCAATCGCAGGTGCCATCCTGGCGTTTGGTTTGAATGGGGTATTCCTGCCGCCAGGCGGCATGAAACAGCATGGACCGGCGATTCCATTTCCATTGGCCAAGGCCGATTTGCCCAAGGGTGGCAGTTACCGGCTTGGAGCCGAGGTTTTTCAATTCAAGGTCGCATTTTTTCGCGAACGGCATGACCCACCAGCAGCGCAGGACGCCGTCGCGGCCCACAGTTCGGTAGCGATCGTGATAGGGATTCAAACCGATGCCACTTCCGAAAAAATCACACACCGGTGCCCACACGGTGGGTTCGCCGTCGCAGCGGATCGCCACTACGGTGGATCGCAGTGCTTGGGGCAAATCCACAGAATCGTCCGTGTGGATGCTAACCGAGAACTCGCGGATGGCCGCCGGTCCAGCCACCGAAGTCTTCACGGTCGCCTGCGCTTCCAACCGGCAGTTCTGGGCAGGAATGGTGGTGGTGATGCCGGTAACCAGCGGGCTTGGTTCGGACAATTCGCGCTGTGCTTGTGCCAATTCAACGGCCGCCCTGGCAATTTCCTCCGGCGAATAACTGGTCACTTTCGTGCCAGTCGGATACGTGCGATAACCTAGGTTATACCAGTGATGTTCGCCCGGCTTGTCATAGGTCACTTTGCAATGTTTGGCGTACGGGATAGGAAAGTAGAAGTTCAAACCCAGCGATTCCACCGACGCCAGTGGCGGCTTAATCGAACCGGTACCGCTCAAGAGCTTGAGTATGTTCTCCTCAACCGCCGGTTTTTCGGCCCCGTCCAAGTAGATGCGAATGACGGCATCGTTGTCGTGATCCCCTTCCCACCAACGGACAATCGCCCCCGGCCCGCCAACGTCCATCATCACGTACTCCGTCCGCGCTTGGTTAGTTTCGGTGCGTACGTACATCCCAAAATCGTGATTGGCAAACCACCCTGGTTGGTCTGGTGCCACGGAAGCCCGGTCGTAACTGCTCGCCTGACCAGCGACATACGGCACCGTCGGCAGTTGCGGCAGGCGGTCACGATCCACCATTTCCCGGAGCAGGGAGCGGATCGTCACGGTAGTGTCCGCTGCCAGCAGTGGCGGCGCTATCAGGCAGATGGCGGCCACGAAAAGGAGGCGAGTGGAGGGTTGCATTTGGTCTTGGTCGGTTCATTTCACGGCTGACATGGCGTCGCGCAATTCCTTTTCGGCCTGCGAGTTCCAGTAACCGCACTCCAGTTGGAAGAAAACCGAGGTATAGGGTATGGTCAGGCGAGTCTTGATGATCAAGATCTTGAAGGTTTTCCCAGCCTCATCCAGCTTGGCGATGATCTGTTCGTGCGGCAGGATTTGAACCGGCTTGCCCGCGAGGATTTGTTCCAAGCCGTCGCGATACTCTCCGATGCCCGGTGCATTTTTCTCAGCGACGTATTTCATTTCTGCGTCGCTGAAGAGGTTAGGCTGGACGTGGTGGGTGTTGGCCAGCTCGGCGAGCACGCCTTTTACCACTTCAAGCTGATCCGCATCGACGTAGATGGTTTGAATTCCCGGTGCGGTCTGCAGCGGATAGGCCGAATCGGCCACGACAATCCAATTCCGATGCCCCATCAGGGGAAGTGCCTGACGCAAGGTGGCCCGCCAATTGTCGGCGGCAAAAACGGCGCTGCTCGTCAGAAGCAAGCCCAGCAAAACGTTACGAAGGGTTTTGGCAAACATCATATTCTTTCTTTGTGCGGTTGCAGTTTTTTGTGGTGACGGAGAAAGATACCAAAGTGGTGCATCAAGGTCATGGACTTTTTGCGCCATGGCGTTGGACTGGGCGCGGAGTGACACGGTTCTTCAAGAAAAGCAGCAGCCGACGTGAAGAGGCTCAAACTCGATCACCATCCCGGAACTGATTTGGGCCTCCTGACATCGGCTGGTTCAGGGTTCAGGATTGCACGGCGTCCAGGTAATCAGGGGCTGGCCGGCCCGCGGAAAGAACGTTCCACCTGGTCATTGGGGTCAGCGGAGCGGGGATAATCGCGCCACAGCCAGCGCATCATCTCGGGCAATTGTGCGCCGCCTTGCTTCTGACCATGGAGGCCGATGCCCCAGGTGAAATTCACATCGTAACCCTTTTTGGCCATCGCCGCTTCGAGCCGCACATTCTGCACGTGCCAATCGAGGTTCACGTTATAGGCGCTGTTGGTGCCCCGCGTACCGCGGTTGTCATTCACGCCGTCGCAGAAGAACATGCGGAGGGGCTTGCGTTCATTGGCCAGCACCAGGTCGGCATACACTTGGCCGCCGCGCAGGTCCACGAAGCTGCCCACGACGCTGAGCACCTTGTGAAATTGATCGGGCCGATGCCACGCGACGCCAAACGCGGCAATGGCGCCGGAACTCGAGCCGGCAATGGCGTGCAGGTCCGGATCCGGTGAAATATTATATTGGCTGGTGATAACGGGCATCAATTCATCAATGATCACGCGCGCATACCGGTTCGTCACTTCGTTATATTCCTGGCCCCGGAGGCTGCGGCCATCGCCCCAGCTTGCGGGCGAGGGCTCGGGCTGGCCAGGCAAAATCCCCGGACTGATGAACACCGTGATGAGGACGGGGATTTCGCGCCGCCAAATCAAATTATCCAGCACATTGGGCACGCGCATGTCTCCGTTCGTGGCGATCATCGCCGACCCGTCCTGAAAAATCATCAAGCCCGCCGGCTGTTTGGCATCATACTGGGCAGGCACGTAAACCCAATAGGTGTGGGTGGCGTTGGGGAACACCTGGCTGGGCAGGTGCCACGGCCCGAGCAATTGGCCCTTGGGCACGCCCGCTTGGGATAAGGAATCGGGTCCGAGCTGGTAGAAAGCATCTTCGCCCGCGGCGATTACGTGCAAACGAGTCAGCGCGGCCAGGCAGAGAATTATCAGGGCGGTTTTCATCCGCAAAAATTAGCATGGGTCATGTTACAATGAAACACAAGTTTTTGGGCGGCTACTGGGTTTCGCGCGGTTCCCACTCGCGTGCCTGGTTCAGGGCAGCCGCCCAACGGTTTTGACGCTGGGCCATTTCATCCGCGCTCAGGGTAGGTTCAAAGACGCGCTCAGGTTGCCAAGATAATTGAATTGCCCGCCGATCTGGCCAAAAGCCGCAGGCTAATCCGGCCAAGTAGGCGGCACCCAAGGCCGTGGTCTCGATGACTTTGGGCCGCAGCACGGGCACCCCCAAAATATCAGCCTGAAATTGCATCAACAGATTATTAGCGCAGGCCCCGGCATCCACCCGCAGTTCGTTGAGTTGCATGCCGGCATCCTGGCGCATGGCTTCCAACACGTCGGCCACCTGGAACGCGATGCCTTCGAGCGCAGCGCGGGCGAGGTGTCCAGCGGAGGTACCCCGTGTGAGTCCAGCAATCGCGCCCCGCGCATACTGGTCCCAATGAGGCGCACCCAATCCCGCAAAGGCCGGAACAAAATAAACGCCCCCGCAATCCGGCACGCTGGCCGCCAACACCTCCACCTCGGCAGCCGAGCGGATCAGCCCCAGTCCGTCGCGCAGCCATTGAACCACCGCGCCGGCTATGAACACGCTCCCTTCCAGCGCATACTCCGTCTGGACATGACACTTCCAAGCCGCCGTCGTGAGCAACTCGTGGCGCGACACCGTGGGTTGGCGGCCAATATTCATGAGCATGAAACAGCCCGTGCCATAAGTATTCTTGGCCTGGCCACGCGCGAAACAATTCTGGCCAAACAGCGCGGCCTGCTGATCGCCGACCAGGTTACCGATGGGAACCGGGGCGCCCAAAATCTCCGTCGCGGCAGCTCCGTAAATTTCGCTGGAGGATCGGACTTCTGGCAGCACCTCGCGTGGGATTTGCATGAGGCGCAGCAGTTCCACGTCCAAGTCGCCCGTGTGCAGGTTGAACAGCATGGTCCGGGAGGCGTTGCTGGCGTCAGTGAGATGCAAGGTGCCGCCGGTCAGGTTCCAAAGCAGCCAGCTATCCACTGTGCCTAACGCCAGTTCACCGCGTTGCGCCCGCTGGCGCGCGCCAGCCACATTATCCAACAGCCAGCGCAGTTTGCTGCCGGAGAATCCGGGCAATCTCCTGCTGTGCCAAGCCACACACGGTTCCCCTCTGGTCAAACAGAATGGCGCGGGAACTGGTTGTGCCCTGATCAAGTGCCAGAATAAAAGAGATATCGCAAAAGGAACCTGCTCCGCAAAGCTAGCCGTGAAACTGGAAGCATGTCCAATCTTTTACTTCCCGCGCGCACGCTATCCAGCAACAAAAGCGGGGCAGCCCGCGGAGTCCGGCGCGGAGGCGGACGGAGGCGTATCCTCGCTAAAACCCACTGACACAGCGGAAACCGACATAAGCTTCAAAGTACGTCGGCGAGTTGGCACCACGATAAGAGCAGCGGGCAAGGTCGGCCAAGTCATCCCAGGAACCGCCGCGATAAAGCCGGCGACCGGAAGAGCCGGCGACCGGTCCTCGGGGATCTGGTTGGGTGGCGCCGGCATCGGCATACCAGCCGCTGTCGTACCAATCCCAACACCATTCCCACACGTTGCCGGCCATGTCATAGAGACCATATCCGTTGGGCGCGAAGGAGCCCGCCGGGCTGGTGTACACCGCTTTTACGTTGTAAAAGTCTGGGTCATAACCAGGGGTGGCGCTCAAGTCGTAACCAAAAGAATTCGGGGCCCCTTTATAATTCGCGCGACTCCAGGAGATAATGTTAGTATCGGCCCAAGGGAATCGCTGGCCCTGGGCACCGCCGCGAGCGGCTTTTTCCCATTCCGCCTCGGTCGGCAGCCGATAACCGCCCGCGTTCCAATTCACGCAAGTATTGCTCGCGTTCAGGTCGCCTGTCCGATAGACGGTGCTCCAAGTGTCCGAAGTGTAGTAGCAAGGGGTCAGACTCTGCATCTCGGAGCGTGCGTTGCACCATTTCGCGGCATCAAACCAGTTGACCAGTTGCACCGGATAATTAGTGCCGATGCTGGAGGCATAGCCATCATAGGTGGAACCGGCGTCATCGAAGCCATAGCCGTGATTGATGGCCCACTGATAGACCTGCTGCCAGAACGAGTAAGAGATCAGATTGGTGTCCATGAAAAACCCGCTGACCAAGATGCGATGGATGGGCAGTTCATTCGCCACCCCCTCATGAAAAGTGTCGCCCATGGCAAACGTCCCGAATGGAATCAAAGCCATGCCAGCTGGGATCGAAATCCCCAACACCCGGTAGAATTTCGCGGGAACGGGCGGCGCAGACTGGTCGGTGAACGAATATGGGCTCTGCATTACCGTCAAATTGGTCAAGGTGGTCCAGTTGCCCTGGCTCAGGTTGGTGGTGAATTGGAGGACATTGACGATGTTCGTGGGGCTCTGGATCGTCAACTGGGGAGGCACGGCGATACCGCTGATGACTGGCGAGCTGGCTGGCGCAGTTAGCTCCAGCCAAAACGCGAGGAGGCCGAAAACCCAACTGAGGAGGATTGGAGGGAAGGGAGGTCTCATCACAAATTCAACTTGGCCATGCCACTGGCCTGCCTGTGAGTGGCGACGCAGTGATCCAGCTCCGCGGCCACTTGGGCGATCACCGCCGGCCAGTCGCCGCGCCGGGGCTGGCGAAAAAGCCGCATGGTGGGATACCAAGGTGTTCGTTCCCCGAATTGCCCAAACCAGCGCCAATCTGGCGCGAATTGAATCAGGGTCCACACGGGTTTGGCCAGCGCACCGGCTAGATGAGCCACCGAGGTGTCCACGGATATCACCAAGTCCATTTGTGCCACCGCCGCGGCGGTGACGTGATAATCCATAAATCCACCCAGTTCCGTCAAGTGTGGAAAGTCTTCCAGAGTGCCGGCATCCCGTTGTGGCACGGGCATTTGGAGGCTGTAAAAAGCCACCCCCGGCACCGCCAGCACGGGGGCCAGCAGGGCCAGCGGCAGGGAGCGGTTGGCATCGTCGCGATGAGTGGGGCTGCCGGCCCAAACCAAGCCCACCTTTAACTTCCCACCGGGCGCCACGGGTGGTTGCGCGGCGGGCGGCGCCAGCAGATAGGGGGTCTCGCCGGGAATGGCATCCAAGGTGAAACCCAGCAATCCCGGCAGGCTGATGACCGAGGTATAATAATCGCAAGGGGGGATCGCTTCGCCGAAGGCAATGACCTCGTCCGCAACGTAGGAATGGGTCAAGAGCGCTTTCAGTTCCGGCCGGCATTCCAAGATGACACGGGCACAGCGTTGGCGGGCGAGTTTGGGATAACGCGCGCTCTGGATACCATCGCCAAAGCCCTGCTCGGCGTGGAGGAACAGCGTCTTTCCCGGGATGGGCTGACCGGCCCAGCGCGGGAGGGCAAACTTGCGGGGCTGGAGCGTGAGCCAGCGAAGTTCGTAGTCGCGATAGCCCTCCGTCAACCGGCCCGCGGTCAGCAGCGAAATGGATCGACCTTGCAAGGCCAACAGATAACCCGGATTCAATTCCAGCGCGCGGTCATAGGCGGCGATGGATTCATTAACGCGATTTAACTCCTTGAGACACTTGCCCAAGTTATTCCAGCTTTCGACATCGCGCGGATTCAATGCCACCGCCCGCTGGAACGCGGCGGTCGCGCGCTCCAATTCGTCCAATTGATAAACGGCGTTGCCCAGGCTGTAGAAATGATTGGCCCGCCCCGGTTCCAATTCGGCCGCGCGGGCAAAATAGCCGGAGGCCTTGACAGGGTCGCCCAGCTTTTGCCACACGACACCCAAGCCACTGAAAATCCGGGCGTCGCCAGTTTGAAGCTTGCGGGCACGTTCCAGCCAGGCGGCGGCTTCGGGGTCATCGCCGGTTTGATGCAACACCATTCCCAGCAGAAAAAACAGTTGTGCGTCCTCCAGACCGGATTGCACCAACTCACGGCAAAGCGCCTCCGCCTCGCCATGCCGTCCGGCATTGTGCGCAGCGAAAGCCCGTTTCAAAATATCTTCAGAACCAGCCATGGCGGCGGAAGCGTCTTAATTTGAAACAAAACGCATGGCGATGGCCGCAGAGGCCCCAAGCACAATTGCCGCGAGCATGATCCAAACAAGTTTCAAAGCTGTGCGAGAATTTTCCATGGTCATTTCTTGATATGAATATTCGTGCGGCAGCAATTCAAAGTAAGCCACCACCGTAATGGCGGAGCGAACAAACCGGGCTCAATCCCAAAGGGATTGCGTCACCTAGCCTTTCGAGGACGACGGCGAGGACGAGAACGAATCACCCCGTGAAACTTTTCACACGGTTTTATTCCCGTATCCGCTTCAAGACCGCCGCCACCGCTTCGTCGATTTTCACGGCTTGAAACGCACCGTCGCGCGGCTTGATCTCCACTTCGCCTTTGGCCAGCGACTTTTCACCGAGTGCGATGCGGATGGGGAATCCCACCAAGTCGGCGTCCTTGAACTTCACGCCCGGACGTTCGTCGCGGTCGTCCAAAATGACCTCCACACCCTGGGCCGTGAGTTCCTCGTAGAATTTCTCCGCCACCTGCATCGCCTGGCTTTCCGGCGCCACCGCCAGGGGGGTGATGCACACTTGATAGGGCGCGACGCTCAAGGGCCAGACGATGCCGTCCTTGTCGTTGCACTGCTCGATGATCGCCTGCATAGTGCGCGTGATGCCGATGCCATAGCAGCCCATGACCGACGGCTTGCGCACACCGTCCGCGTCCAGAAAAGTGGCGTTGAGCTTCTCGCTATATTTGGTGCCGAGCTTGAACACGTGGCCGACTTCGATGGCGCGGCGAATTTTCAGCGGCTGCCCGCATTTCACGCAGGGCTCCCCCGCCGTGACGGTGCGCAAATCGAACCAGGCCGTCACTTTGAGGTCGCGCTCCAGCGAAACGTTCCGCAGATGGAAGCCGTCCTCATTGGCGCCGGTGGCCATGCCATTCGCCCCCTGCAAGCGCTCGTCGGCGAGCACTTGCACGTTGGCCGGCACATTCACGACGGCCCCCAGCGAGCCCGGTTTGGCCCCAAGCAACGGAACAATTTCCTCGGGCGTAGCCGGGCGCACCGCCACCGCGCCGGTTTTGGCCATGAGCTTTGTCTCATTCAACTGGTCGTCGCCCCGGATCAAAATGATGACCGGCTTCGAGTCCGCGATGAAGACCAGTGTCTTGATTTGCCGGTTGGCCGGCACACTGTAAGGCGCTTTGCTGAGCGCTTCGATGGTCACCACGCCGGGCGTGGCAAATTTCTCGATCACCGGGCCCATTTCCCGGGCGGCGGTTTTGGGCACGCCGCTGGTGGCCTTCTCCAGATTCGCCGCATAACCGCAGGCTTCGCAGAACGCCACTTCGTTTTCGCCCGTCTCGGCTGGCACCATGAATTCGTGCGAATAATTGCCACCGATGACGCCAGTGTCCGCCTCCACGGGAAACGCCTTTAAGCCGCAGCGAATGAAGATGCGCGTGTAGGCGTCATACATTTTCCGATAGCTGGCCATCGCGCCTTCGTCCGTGGGGTCGAAGGAATAGGCGTCCTTCATGATGAACTCCTTGGCCCGCATCAGGCCGAACCGCGGCCGGATTTCATCGCGGAACTTGACGCTGATCTGATAAAAGTTCTTCGGCAATTGGCGGTAGGAATTGATTTCATTCGCGGCCAGCGTGGTGATGACTTCCTCGGCGGTGGGGCTAAGGAGCCACTCCCGATTGCCGCTGTCCTTGAGCTTGAACAGCACGTTGCTGGCGGTCTCGTAGCGGCCGCTCTGCTGCCAGATTTCCGGTGGCTGGAGGGCCGGCATGAGCACTTCGACGCCGCCGGCCCGGTCCATCTCCTCGCGGACAATCTGCTCCACTTTGCGCAACGTGCGCAGGCCGAGCGGCAGAAACGTGTACACGCCACCGGCGAGCTTCCGGATCAGGCCGGCGCGCAGCAACAGCTTGTGGGAAAGAATTTCCGCGTCGGCCGGGGCTTCGCGGAGGGTCGGAATCAATGTTTGTGTCCACTTCATGTGGCGGAAATTGTACCCATAAAGCCGCGCCGGAACGAAGGATTTTTATGCAGCAAAACGGCGTGAACGCCGCAGACCACCAGCCGCGCCGGCACTCTCACCTTTTTTTTCACTGCAAAATTCTGGTTTAGCCGCCGTCACGCGCGATGATTTCGCGCAGGGCCTGCACATCGAACTTGTCCTTCTCCCGCCAGGAGCCTTCCTTCAGAAAAATCAAATCCTCCGGGGCGAGATATGGGATCCGCACGCGGCCGGTTTCCAGATGCCGCAAGCGCGGACGGAAATCATCGAGGGTTCTGCCTTTCATCCGTGTAAAGATGTCCAGATCAAATTCCTCCATGACGCGGATGGCTCCCGGCTCAGGAACGAAGTCTTCCGGTTTGAGTTCGCGGGCCCAGCCCTCGCCCCAGCCTGCCAAACAATCCAGCAATTTGCGGAGATTTTCCGGGGAATGGTGAACCAGAATGTCGGCGTCCAGCGTCAGGCGTGGATAGCCGTTGAAGATTACCGCCAGTCCACCGACGACCGCAAAGTCCACCCCGTCAGTGGCGAGGGCGGCCAACAACTTTTCGAATCGGGAAATAGTCTCCCTCGGCTTGGGCGAATGCTCCATGGGCGTGTTGCTTGAGGAAAGCGGTCAAATCTTCCAAATGCGCCAGGCGCTGGGACAAGGTGTGCGGCCGGCCGACCACCTTCCGCACCGGCTGCTGGAATGGCTCAATTTCAGCTTTCACCCGGCAAACTTAATCCTGCTTACGGCACCCGGTCAACCGGAATCCCTTCAAACAGCCTGGTTAAAAGGATTCTTCTTGCCGGCCGGCAAGACGCGGTTGAGAAACATTGGGCTGACGAACAGGTAGATCCAGCCGAGGACGAGGTGCAGACCAAAGGCCAGGCTCAATTGCAAAACGTCAAAGCATCCCAGGTCATAAAGCACCAGCGACAGGGACAGCAGCAACGCACCGGGCATAAGCGCCGCCCCGGCGAGTTTCCAACTAGCCCCCAGGCCTAGGTCGCGGTTGCTGAAAAAACAAACCAGCCACACCGGCAGCCAATAAATCGTGGCCAGCAGCATCCAGGTGAGCAGCAATCCCAAAAAGGTGGCGATGGCGGCGAGTCCAAGCAGGTCCGGCACCCAAGCGCGCCAGGCGGGCCCCGCATCCGTCTGGTTGGCGGCCAATTCATAGCCGGGAGGATACGCCAAGTCCCGCTCGCCAAAGAGGGAGAAAATGCGAACGGAATCACGCCCGAATTCAAATTGAAAATCCGCCGGGGAACGCAGCGTCCCGCCATGCTCCAAGTCCACGCTGAAGGCCAGAATTCGTCCTTCCGCCAATAGCACGGGGGAGTCGTCCTGCCAATCAAGCTTGCCGGAGTGAATGGTCCCAGCCTCCGGCAATTGGCTGATGGCGGCGTCAATGGTCGGGAAAACCCCATGCGAGAGCACCCACACGACCACGGCGGCGGCGAGCGACGCGACGAGAACCTGAACCACCAGCAACCGTTCGAACGAGGCGCGAGCGAACGCCGCCACGCCGCGCGGCGTGATCGGTTCCCAGGCAAAGGCCGCTTCGCTGAACGCACTCACGGCGGCAACTCTAACAGAATTGCCGGGGACGAAGAAATTTCAAAATCAATTTGCCCCCGGGTGTCGGGGCGGTGAAGTGAAAAACGAATCCGCGGACGAGCAAACGCAAGCGGAACAAACCAGGCCGGAATCTTCCGACTCCGACCTGCGGTCAGGGGAGGTTCAAGTCAGGGTTTGCCGGCGGGCGACGCGGGTGCCGCGGGCGGCGTTTGCCCGGGCGGCGGCACCACGACCACCGGCAGCGGAAAGCGCATTTTCATCACATCATCCACGTTGACCTCGACAAAATACGTACCGGCGACGTCAAATTTCACGTTGGCGAAAAACATGACGGTGGTGGCACTCATGGCCGGATCGCGCAATTCAAACTTGGACTCGCCTTTGCTGACCACCGTGGTCTGATCGGGGGCAATGAGCCGCACACTTTCCGTGAACTGGCCGATGCCGGCCGTCCAACGATTGAAAATGCAGATGCGGCCGGCCGTGATGGGCACCTGCGGAATGCGCAGGAAATGAATGACGCCGATGAGGAAGAGGTTGCCGTTGGCTTCCTGGCGAACTTCTTCGCACATCAGCGAACATTGTAAATCGGGGAGAATTCGGGTGGCTTGCATAAAATTAAGAGCTGGCATTCTGACCTAGCACCAGAGAATGTCAGGGAAAAAATCGTTTCAAGCGGTCACTTTCGCCGCTTGTTCCGCCGCATGCACGGTATTTTGCATCAGCATGGCAATGGTCATGGGACCAACGCCACCGGGGTTGGGGGTAATCCTGCCAGCGATGGGCTGGATCCCTTTGAAATCCACGTCGCCAACGAGTCTCGTCCCCGTCTTGGAAGTTGCGTCGGGCACACGATTGACGCCCACATCCATCACGACCACGCCGGGTTTGACCATGTCGGCCTTCAAGAATTCCGCGACGCCCATGGCGGCAACGATGATGTCGGCGCGTCGGCAATGGGCGGCGATGTCCCGCGTGGCCGAGTGGCACAGGGTGACCGTGCTGTTGGCCGCCCTGCCCTTCTGGCACAGCATGGCGGCCATTGGTTTGCCCACGATGTTGCCGCGCCCCAAAATTACGACCTCAGCCCCCTCCGTCTTCACGCCTGAGCGCACCAGCAATTCCACCACGCCCGCCGGGGTGCAGGGACGGAACCCGGTTGAGTCGCCCAACATGAGTTTGCCAACATTGACCGGATGAAAACCGTCCACGTCCTTGTCCGGTCGCACGCTGGAGTAAATCACGGATTCCCGGATCGGCTTTGGGAGCGGCGCCTGGATGAGAATGCCGTGGAGATGTGTCGCGGCATTCAGTTCTCCAATCAGCCGCAGCAGCTCCGCCTCGGAGGTGGCGGCCGGCAAGACGTGGGTTTCGGAGACGATGCCGAGTTCGGCGCAGGCCTTTTCCTTGCGGCCCACATAGACTTTGGAAGCGGGGTCCTCGCCCACGCGCACAAACGCCAGCCCGGGGGCCACCCCCTGGGCTTTTAAAGCGGCAATGCGCCCGGCCAACTCGCCCTGCAATTGCGCGGCAACGGCGCGCCCATCAATCAGGTTGTTCACGTCAAAAAAGCTGCCACCGAGTCCTATTTGCGAGTCTTGACAGGCTTCATGACCGGTTGCGTCCGCGGAGCATTCTCCTCCGGCACCACCGCAATTTTCTTAATGGTCAGTACAGGCGTATCTTTCCAGCGCACGTCCATGCCTTCCTCGCCGGTCACCGTGATATGCTTGCCGTTATATAGGCTCAAATTCAGGTTGGTGCTGGGGGGGTACAGGTAGTTGATGGCCAGGTCGCTGGAGGGGTCGTAGAGCTCGTAATAGGTCGGGGCGACCACGCTGACGGAGGGGCGAACCGTGCCTTCATGCGTCACGACGCGCCGCGGCGGCGGCGGCAAATTGGTATCGGTCTCTTCGGGGGCCAGAGTGGGCTGTGGCAGAATCGCCACCGGGGTAACCGGGACCGAGGGAGCAGTGGCTGGGGCCGCTTCCGGAGCAGCCGACTGCGTCACCGGGGCGGTAATCACCGTCGCCGGCGGCGGGGTCGCTGCCGGCGGGGCGATAGCCGGCGCCTCGGCGACCGTGGTGGGCGTGGGCAGGACAACCGGCTCGGTCACTGGGGCTGCCGGCGGCGGCACGGTTTCCGCAGCCGTCACCGCCGGGGCGGCAGGCACTTTGGTTTCGGTGCCTGCCTCCTGCTTCAAATAACTGGCAGCCAGAAAGGCAAACGCGCTGGCCGGCGGCTGAATCTGCATCCAATTCCCTTTGGTAATGATCGGGGTAACCGAAGCGCCTTTTTCAATCACACCCAGCACGCTGTAATTCTCGCCAGGGCCGCCGCGCAAATTCAGTTTCTTGGCCAAGACGACGTTGTTGGTGGCATCCACAAATTTGGCATCCAACCAGACTTTGCTGCCGGCGGGCAGCGCGATTTTTGCCCACTGTGGCGGTTCACCCGCCTTGGGCTTGTCGACGGTGATTTCCGCCAGCACAGTGACGACGTCACCCTTCTTCAGAAGACCAACCACTTCACCTTTCAATCCGGCTTGACCCCGCAAATTGACATTATCGGCAGCCACCGTGGCTGGGCCAGGCACCAAGGTAATGGGGCCAGCGGGCAAAGCCGCAGCCTTGTTTTCCGTGGCCTTGGCCTCGGTCTTGGCGGTGTGCTGTGCGATGGCCTTCTTCTTGACACCCTTTTTCTTAGCTTTGACCGTCTTTTTGGCCGGAGCATTGGTTTTCACGTCCACGGGGGCCGGCATGATCGCCGGCGCAGTGGTGGCGGGCGCGGGAATTTCCGGCAACGCGTTCGTGTTAACCTGTGCCACGGCAGTCGTGGCGAGCATGGTTCCTAAAATCAACCAGCAGTTCGTTTTCATAAATCTGAAATCAATGTCTTTATCTCCACTGCGCTCAACGTCCGCCATTTGCCCGGCTTCAATTCGCCCAGCCGAATGCGGCCGATTTGCGTGCGCAGCAATTTTTTCACCGTGACGGCTTGCGACTCAAACAGCCTTCGCACTTCGCGATTCTTACCCTCACCAAGTTCCAGTTCCACGACGCACCTGTCGCGCGTGCCGGAAATGATTTTGGCGGCGAGCGCCTGCAAGCGTTCGCCTTCGTGAAAGATGCCCCGCCGAAACAACTGGAGCATCGCCGATGTCACTTCGCCTTCCACGGTGGCGAGGTACTTCTTGCGCACCCCGTAACGCGGGTGCGTCAGCCGCAAGGCGAATTGTCCATCATTCGTCAGAAAAATCAATCCCTCGCTGTTAAAGTCCAGCCGCCCCACCGATTGCACCGTGTCCCACTCGCGCGGAATCAGTTCATAGATCGTGGGTCGATTCAGTTCATCCTGGCGAGAACACACGCAACCCGACGGCTTGTTCAGGGCGATATAAACCAACTTCTTGGCCCGCACGGGTTTGCCATCCACGGCCACCTGGTCATGGTCGGGGTCTATTTTGGTGCCGAGCAGGCGAATGGTCTGGCCATTCACCGCCACGCGCCCGTCCAAAATATATTGCTCGCCAGCCCGGCGAGAAGCCACGCCGGCGTCGGCAAGGAATTTTTGCAAACGCATCACTAGGATAAACTCCTGCCGATTTTCGCGTGGCGCGGGAAACCGCAGCCCAGCCGAGCGCGTAAACCGTCAAGGTTAAACCGTCAGGCCTCCGGTTTTGTCTTGCGCAAGCCGGTGATGCGGTCGCCCGCCTTCCATTGGCCGCGCTTCTTGAGGAGTTCGGTGCGCTCGAAACGCTTGAGAACATTGCGCTTGCCGCCCAAGGTGGACGCTGCGCGGAGACTGCGATGTTGTGACATAAATGCTTTAAATCTTTGGTTAAAACGGGCGCTAAGCATACCACAACCGCGCCCTGCCGCAATGGAAATTGCGGGAGAAATTGCGGCCTGACTTCGTCCCGGAAAAAGGCCCTTTGGGGCGGAGTGGTCGCGCCCCAATCTTTGCGCAGGCGCTGTGTGTGTGGGTTGATCGTCCCTCGCGCCAGCGTCGTGGAGTGCGACGGCCCTCCATCGCTTTCGAGCGCACGCAAACCTTTGCTTACCCTCCGCTGGCGTGTCAACCGACACAAAAGCACCAGAGGCTTGGCGCACCAAGATGCTGGCGCGACAGTATGGCTCCCGAGTGGGCGAAGCGTCGTAGACTGTGGCGGCAGCGCTGCACTTCAGGTTTCCAGACCTTCCGTACCGCCGATTTCCAAATCTGCGGAGCGGTACCAGTCCGAGTGCCTTGGATTAGCGACGGCCTGCGGGTTTGGAAACCCGCGATAAAGCAGACTGGGAAGTCTGCGGCACGGGGCGCTGTCGTCTGTCCCGGCGACTTGGCAGTAAGCGTAAGCCAACAAAAAAAATATAAGTTGACGGTTACCCTCCGCTTGTGGTACTAGTTTTAGACTTTCGATGAATGCGTGCAGGCACATAGCCGCCACTAATTGGCCGACGAAACGGATCGCCAACGGAATCCGCCATGGCAGCTATACTCACGGCCGTGCGTTGAGCCATGGACTTTCCGTATGGTATTGCGCAAACACGCTCGTCACTACCATGAATCGTCTGGAGGCAAGCAGGTAAAGAATCGAAATAGGATTTCCCCCACCCTGCTTACTCCGTGTAAGCAGGGTTTTTTGTTTTAACCACCAACCAATCCAATGCCATGATCATCAACCTCCCCTTACCCAAGTGGCTGGCTCGCAGATTTGCCAGACCGCGGCCGCGGGCGGCCATTCGCCCGGAATTGAAACGCAGGCAGATTTTACCGACACTGCCGGAGCAGAAGCGCAATTTTGTGCTCTCGCGATAAGCCTGTCGTGAAACCCTCAAAACCCGGTTTAGCATCGAGCCTCCGCGCCCTGCCGCCCGCGGCGTGGATCCTCTTCTTTGGCAGGTTCCTGAACAAGTTTGGCGCGTTCGTCGTACCGTTTCTTGCGCTTTATTTAACGCGTTCAAGTTATACCCTCATGGATGCCGGCCTGGCCATTGGCGCTTATGGCGTGGGCAATTTGATTGCCTCCCTCCTGGGCGGCCATTTGGCCGACACTATCGGCCGGCGGAAAACCATTTTGCTTTCCATGTTTTCCGGGGCCGGTGCCATGCTTCTGCTGTCGCAGGCCCACGCCCTGCCCCTTTTGTGTTCATGCAAATAAATTCCACCTTGGGGATGCAGATAACCGGCCTGGGTTTTTCCGCCGCCACCTACGGTGCCCTCATTTCCATGAATGGCGCGCTGGTGGTATTCTGCGAATTGCTGCTCACCACCATCAGCCGGCGATATTCGACGCGGCGGGTGCTGGCCATGGGCTATGTGCTGACCGGCTTGGGCTTCGCGCTCAACGCGATTGCCCGCACGGTGCCCGCTTTGGCTGCTGTGTCATCATCTTCACCCTCGGTGAAATGCTGGCCATGCCGGTAGCCTCGGCCTACGTCTCCAACCTGGCTCCGGCGCACCTGCGGGGAGGATAGATGGGGGTCTATGGCTTGAACTGGGCTCTGGCTCTGATTGTGGCTCCCAGTTTGAGCATGGAATTGTTGGCCTATGATCCTGCGGTCCTCTGGCTCGGCTACGGCTTCCTCGGGGTAATCGCCGATCTCATCATCTCGACCGATGTCAGAAGCGCTGGGTTGCCTTTGGTGCCCGAGGTAACCGCCAATGACGGCGCACCATAGCTTCTCGGAACCCGATTGCCAGTTGGCATCGTTGAAGGACGCCCCGCGGTACCTTTTAACCAGCGGCGGACACCAGTCCGTCGCCACGAGAGAATTCCCGTGCTCGCCTTTGGCGCCGTTTTCGTGTTCAATGAGGCCCATGTTGCCAGATATCAAATCCCCAACACACCACAATTTCCGCCGCCCATAGCAAGCCCCGGTTTCATTGGACAATTGACGCTTTACCCAGTCAATACTGGCGATTATGAATGTTTCCAAGGTCTGGAACACTCGCCCACGTCTCCGGCATAGTGGAGTCTATTGTAGCCTTCTGGACATTTTAAGTTGCATCCAAAGTTGCATCAATAAAATCTGTGATGCAAGTAGCAGGTTCACATTTTTATCGCCCGTACACAGAGTACCGCCATCAGCGGTGCCACCCGCAGCGAGCGGGTTGCTTTGGTCAACATCGCGTCAATCTTGCAATAGTCGTCATCGTTCATTTGTTTTGGCGGTAATACTCCTTGCTGTCCTCGTCTAGGGTCTTTCGTGCCGCTGCCGCGTCCGCTGGCTTTTTATCCGCCGTCGCGTCGGCGATGTCACCCCAGGCAGGGCGATACACGTTTTGATACCACGCCTTCAAGTCGTGCAGCCGGTCCTCCTGCTCAATCGTCCGCTCGTCCTTGTTGATGCGCGTCAGCCGCCAATACTCCAACTCCAGACTTTGCACCTTGTCTGACAGCTTGAGAAACTGCATGTCCCGCTGCGCGTCAATCTGCGCCTGCTCCGCCCGTTGATCTTCGTGGTAGCCTTGGTCTGACACCTTCACGAACTTGTTGATGCCAGGGATGGCACTCACGCCCAGTTCCGTCCCGGATTGCGCCTGCGCGTTGAAGCTGGCCAGGTTCAGCACGCCCATCTGGTTCAGCGTCCACATGCCCATGACTTCGGCCCCGTGGTAATCGCCCGCCTTGAACACCCGGTCAGGGATGATTTGTTGCCCGCGAAAATCATCGGTCGGGTTGCGCCCGCGCGCATACTCTTCCCATTTCTGCGGCACCGTCAGCGCCGGGTTGAGATCAGGAAACTGCCCCATGCCGAAATCTAGCATTTGGTCCCAATTGGGGTCTTTGCCCGTCATGTTCGCCACGCCTTTGGTAATCATGCCGCCAATCATGCGCGCCGTGAAATCTTCCGGGAGGCGGACGTACACCGTGCGCTTGCCAAAGTCTCCGCCGCTGGTCTGGCCCACGGGGATGCACAGGTAATTCGCCTTGTCGTGTGCTCCAATGCCATCGAACAACTCCTTGATGGCCGCACCCAGGGCACCCGCCGCGGCACCAGCGAGCAGCAGCCGCGCCAGCCCGTTGCCCATCATGTACCTCATCCACCACCCGCTGCGGGTCGTGGGGTCCGTGGCGAGGTGGGCGTCCGCCCGCCAGCCCTGCATAAACACATTCCAGAAGGGCACCAGCGAACGCACTTGCTTGATGAGCAGCCCGCGCTTGTTCAAATTCGGAATGCCCGAGAAGTTGCGCACCCAGTATGCCGCGTCGCCGGGCGTCTGGCCTTGCTTCCGCAACTGCGTGTAGGCCGCCACGCGCGAAAGATCAATCAGCACGTTGCCCCCGAATTCCATCCGGTCCAGCAGCCCGCGAATCGGTTTGAAAATCTCGTTGGCGAAGATCCCCTTCGTCCGGTCCTGCGGGGCCACGTTCATGCGCCGCATCAAATCCCCCAGGAAGTCGTCACGATGGCCCTTGGTCAGCATGTCGAAGGGCGGGGCGATGCCCAGGTTGTCCTCCATCTCGCGGATGATGTCCGACGGGTTGCCCTGGAAACGGCCCGTCATGTTGGGGATGTTCCGCAGATAGTTCAGCGGTTGCATTCCCACCCCCAGCCGCACGCCCGGCAGGTTGCGCGCCGTGCGTTGGAGATCGCGCCCAGGCTGCATGATGTACAGGAAAGCCGGGTTGTAGGTGATGATCAGCGGGTACACCAGCTTGCGGAAAGCCCAGTCCATCGGCTTGACGATGCCCCACAGCAAATGCGCGGGCGTTTGCTCGAACGCCTTGGCGATGTACGGATCGCAGTAATAATACCGGGGGCGACCGTTTTCCAGCCGTTTGAAAATGTCCTTGCCCTTCCGGTCGGTTGGATGCGTGTCGCCCGCCTTGGTGATGTCCTCCGGGAAATACTGTTGCAGGAAATCCACCGTCTTATTCTTCGCCTGCTGGAAGGCAATCAGGTTGATTAGCCCGATGCTCTTCAAGATCGTCGCATGGAAAGAATTCGCCGTGGCCTTGAGCGTGCCGATTTGCTGCGTGATGCCCGGCGGCAAATAGTCGTCCAGATATTCCAGCACCGCGAACGTCGCGTAGGTGTCCCGGTTCGGCTTGATGACCGTATCGAACGTCTCTTTGTTGTACGCGCCGCACTCTACCGCCTGCTCCGCCAGCTTGAACACGTCGTCGTGGAAAATCTGAATGTGATGCGCCAGCAGCGTCATCTTGGGCAGTCCCAGATCGAGCCGCATTTTGAGCAGGCCCAGCCGCGCCGCCGTGGGGTCAATGCCCCCACTGTTGGCCAGTTGCGCCCGGTCCCCGTCCATGATGCGCGTGTAAAACAGGTACTTGCCTGCGTCGTCAATCGTCAGCCCCGCCGCCTCCAGCGGTTGCAGCACGCGTTCAAAGATATGCCTGCCCCAGCGCATGACCGTCGTACTGCGATAGCCGTAATCATCGAGGAAGTGGCGGGGGTCTTTGGCCGGGGCCAGCTTCACGCCGCGCGCCTCCACCATCTTCGCCCGCTTCTCCATCGGGTAATGCTCCCAATACAACTCTTGCGCCAGACTCTCCCACCAATGATCGAACGACTTCGCCATCGCCTCCCGGTCAGCCACTGACTGTTTCCAAATGGCTTCGCCCTGCTTGAAGCCCTCCATCAGCGCATTTTCCCGCTCCTGCGCCGTGGGCATCATGCCCTTGTTCAGATATTCCTGAATGTTGAAAAGCGCGTTGCTCACTTCCGGGCGGTTCCCCAGCTTGTCCCAGAACGCCTTGTAGAATTGTGGTGCCTGCTTTTCCAACTCCGCCGGGGCGTTGAACATCACGCTCAACGCGTCCGCGTACAGTTCCGCGGGCGTCGCCCGATAGGCCACATAACTCTTGGGGTCGGTTGCCGGGTTGTACGGACGCCACCACAGGGTAACGGCCATCAACTCCTTTTTCAGCGCCGCGTTATTGAGTGGCCCGAAATTCTGTTTCAGCCAGCTTTTGAGCGCCAGCAGGTGCCCCAGCAAGTTGCCACGTTTCAGCGTTTCGTGCGGCAGGTAGTCCACCAGATGGCCCAACTCATGCCCCAGCATTTGCGCCGCCTGCACCGGGTCTTTGAATACCAGCGGGTCCAGCGTAATCATGCCGTCGGTGAACTTGCCCCAGGTGTTGAGGTTCCCGCGCTGCGGCAGCGGACGCACCGAAGGCACGCCCCCGGTCAAGTCACGCGTCAGGCGCACCAGTTCCGGCAAATGCAGCGGATGCACGAAGGACATCCCGCCATACGTCACGGTAGGTGGCACTGCGCCCGGCGTATGCGGCACGCCCGAGATGAACGCGCCCCGCGCTGCGGAGACTCCGCCGCCGCCGCCACCCACCGACTTACCCGCCGCACTCGCGCCGCCCGGCCGCTGCTCCACCAGCCGCACGCCCTTGGATTGCAGCCAGTCGAAGAACTGCACCACATTGGCGTTGCTCCCGTAGGGCGATGCCCCGCGCAGCTTGCCCACAAAATTGCCCTCGCGCTGCTGCGGAGGAGAGTCGAAGAAATTCTTGTAAGCGGAGTCTGCCCACAACAGCCGCGCCTGCCCCGTGGATGGCACCGACACCACCCCGCCAAGCTGGATGGTCACCGGATGCACGCTGCTCGTCGGCAGCGAGCGCACGATAGAACCACGATGCAGCGCGGCTACCAGTTCGTCGCCCTCCGTCAGCGCCTTCGCGGCGGCTCCGGCTTCCCCAGGGTTCCACGCGCTCGGCATCAGAATGCCCGTGTTCAGCGAACCATCGCTCTTCGTGTAGATCGTCACGCGGGGCTTACCCACGTCATGCCCCTGCGTCGCCGCGTCGCCCACGTCCCACCCCCGCAGCAAATTGCCCGTGATGATGTGCCGCTCCGTGCTCGTCTCCGCCGTCTTGTCAAACTGCTCTGCGCCCTCGTCATCGTCCATCGGCTGCAAGTAGTCGCTGCTCACCGTCTGCGCGTACAGCTTGGACAAAGGCAGCGCCTGCCGACTCCGAAAGCGATTCGTCGTCAGAATCAACTGCTGGCGGCTCGCGCTCGCAAAATGGCTCAGGGTCGAGCCCGCCAGTTTCAACTCGCCCGCCACCACATAGTAAGCGCTGCTGCCGTCGCCCAGGGCGTTGACACCAAACGTGTCGCCAATCATGCGCGCCGCGTCCGTCACGGCTACCCGGACGTGTTGAAACGTCGCCCGAATCCGGTCAAGCTGCTCGTCTGAGGCATCCTTGGCCGTGGCCACCGCCAGCCGCTCCGCCTCTGCCGCCCGGCTCTTGTCCAGCCACTCCTTCACCTGCGCCCGGATGATGGGCAAATTGTCCTTGGCCCGCTGCAACGCCTCCGCGTGCGTTGGCGGATGCTTCGGGGGATTCACCGCGCAGCGCTCCAGATTCACCGGCCCGTCAAACGCCGTGGTGCCCGCCCCCTGCTCTAGCTCCGTCGTGTTCAGCGTGTGCGCCTTCAAATCTTCCGCCGTCGCCTTCAACGGGTTTTCGCCCGCCTCGTCCAGCCGGGCAATCTCCGCCTGGTACTCCTCGATGATCTCATTCCAAAGCCGGTCGGCGTCCGCATTGGGCAGCAACGGAAACTTACCCGTGGCCGAACGCGCGAAGTTATCCGGGGCGAAACCTTCCGCCACGTTGATCTCCAATTGCCGGGCAATGTCCTCGTTGGCTTCCATCACGCGGTACACCACGTCATCGCCCACCGTGTTGAAAATGTCGTCCGCGAAACCCGCCTGTTGCGTCAGCCCGCTCTCGCCCTCCGCCGTCGTGTTGGCGTTGAGGCTCTTCATCTTGCCCCGCAGCATCGTGGCAAAGCGCCGCTCCGCCGCCAGCTTGGTCGTCAGGAAAGTGAAGATTGGCTTGCTCGTCTGCCCGCTGCGCATCGTGCGCCCCATCGCCTGCATCTCGTCGTTGATGTCCGGGGCCGGCTGCGCCTCGATGTAACTGCGCTGGCGCTGGTCCTTGAACTTGGGGTCCGTGTGCGCGCTTAATCCCGTGCCCCCGCTGCCGTTAATCAATAGCACGTCCAGTTGCCCATTGTTGTAGGCGTCCAGAATCTTGCGGCGTTCCTGCTTCTGCCGCTTGGTTACCACCACCTCCGCGCCGGAGTCATCCACCTCGCCGTCGCGCGCCGTGATCTCCCCGCAAGAGTAATGCTTGCCCTTGCTGTCCACCGCCGCCGCAATCCCCCGCTTGATATGGTCAATGGGGCTGATCGGGAATTTACTCCAATCCGACGCGTTGATTTCATCCTCCATCCGGTGATAGAACGCGCCGCCGTCCTCCAGCGCCTCCGGTGCCACTTCCACCTGCCGCTTGCCGCTTTGCTCCATCGGATCGCGCACCGTCAGCACCATCATCTTTTCCATCTCGCGCCGCAACATGCCGCCAAACGTCATCGGCAGCCCGCGCGCCGTCAAATCCTGCATCGGCCCTTCCAGCGTATTGTGGACGTGAATGAACGGCTTGCGCCCCGCCTTCAATTCCGCAACCGCCTTGTCCACCACCGCCCCCGCCCGCAGCGAAAACAAATACTGGTTGGACAAGCTGAACAACCGCGACCCAAAATTGATCGCCTCCAGCTTCACCTTGGCCTCATCCGCCCGCACCATGTTCTCCGCGTGCTGCATCGCCCCGCCCACCTTGTTTAGTTGCTTCGAGAGAGTAATCAAGTCCCGTAGAAAGCTCGTGTAAGTATCCGCCGCCTCCACCTCATGCTCGCCCCCGGTGGATTCAAAGTGCATCCCCACCCCCGTCCAATCCTGTTGCAACCGGATCAACTCGCCCGACTCCGCCAGCATCGAGGTCAGCGCCTGCTGCAACGGCACGCCCCCCTTGGTCAGCGCTTCCGTCATCTGCTCGTTATTCAACCCGCTCCGGCGCATCAGCGTGCCCAGCGCATACAGCCCCAGGTTGTCCGGGCGTTTGGCAAACGTCGCGCTGCTATAATAGACACCGCCCGCCAGGGGCAGAATTTCCCGCATCTTCAAATTGATGTCACTCGCTGGCCCGCTCGCCAAGTGCGACTCGTCCATGATGAAAATTGCCCGTGGTGCCAGCGCCCGCAGCATGGCGAACCGTGGCCCGTCCCCCTTGGCCCGCCCCAACCGCTGCCGCGAAAACTTCTGTGCGGGGGTTTCGGAATGCCCCACCGGTTTATCCGATTTCAACTGATCGTAAGTCGTGAATACCCCGTGCGCGCCGCCCGGCAGCTTGCCCGTTCGGATGATGTCTTGCATCTCCGCCAACCGCGCCGCAGAGCCGCCCTTGCCCTTCACCTCGTTGCCGTGGCCGTCCTCATAGTCAAAGGTCGTGTTCGTGATGAACGGCTTGAAATCCTTGTTGCCCAGCGCCGGAAGATCGCGCGCTACCATGTCCGAGTACAAATTCGGCTTGGCCGTCAGGAAAATGGGAATCAGTCCGCGTCCGCGCGCGTACTCGATCAATGCCGCCACCACCCGCCCCTTGCCCACGCCCGTTTCATGCGCGCAGATCAACGCGCTCCCGCGCTCGATGTTGCGGATGGCAAGCGCCGCCGTGTCCACTTGCGCCCCGGCAAGCTGCGTGTGCAACGTCTTAACGTCCCGGCTCAACTTGCCCGCCAGATACTCGTCAATCGTCTTGCCCGCTTCCTTTTCCAGCGCCAACTGCGCCGCTTGCATCTGGCTGGCGATATTGCGGGGTGCCACCAGATTAAGCGACGGCCCCTTGCTCACGCCCTGGTAGGGCACCATCAGCGAAGCGGGCAGCCCCTCCGCCGGAGGTTGCGGCGTGATCGGGGGTTTGGGCACCGGGGCCGGAGTGGGCACCGGCAATGCGTCCAGCATCGCCTGCACCGGCTTCAACATCTCTTTGATGGAGTCGTGGTACTTGCTCGGCACCGTCGCCAACTGCAACTGCAAGTGATTCTTCTCCGCCGTCAAGATTGCGCGTTGCACGCTCACGTCATCCGGGTTCGCCCGAATCTTGGAGAATAGAGACTCCGCCTCCTGCAACTCCGCCTTGGACCGCTGCCACCGGGCACGCCCCGTGGCATCCAAGTCCCGCCACTTGCCCACCTCCCGAAATGCCGTGATCGCCCGTTTCAGCCGAAAGCCCGCGTAGCCAAACGGCGTGAACTTGTTCGCGCTATGCTCCGCCTGCAACCGCTCCTCATCCTCCGGGCGAAAGCCCGACAGCTTTGGCTCTACGCCATGTGGCTCGGACTCATCCGGGCCTGATCCAGGAGAAACCTTCCCTCCTCCGCCCACTGGGGGCGAGCCGGGTGGTTTGGGGGCGGGCGCTGGTCCAGCCACTTCTGTAATCGGTTCGGCAGGGCCTTTGCCAATGTCTGCGCCGGGAGATCCATTGACGCCATCAGGTGGCCGCGGAGTTGGGTTGGGTCGTTCAACATCGAGGAGTGGAGTTCCGACCCCGCCCCGCACGCCGACCCCAGCAGGTCGTTCAGGTCGTTCAACAGGTATCGGCGGTGTTCCCGGTCCCCCGGCTCCGCCTCTTCCCGTGCTAGAACGTGGTCCGCCAGCGCCTCCCCCAGTTCCGGGGCTGCCGCTTCCGCCAGTCTTTCCTGCTTCAATGTCATTTTGTGCCTTTCGTGCTTGTAGGCGCTTGGCCCACTGGTTGTTAAATTCTGCGTGTGCGCGTGCCCGCGCTTCCTCCGGCGTGTCGCCTTGCGAGGACACCGCCAGCCGCCCGCCCTCATTAGACGAGGCAAAGCCCTGGTATTTCAGCCCGCCCGCGTCCATTTCCGCCCGCGTGTTTTGCCGGTGCGATAGCTCCGGCATCGGCAAGCCGCTGGGTTGCAGCTTCGTATTGTCCGTCGCGCTGGCGGGAATCAGCTTGGCCACTTCCTCCCACGTCGTCAACACCCGTGGCGCTTTCACCCAAGGCCGTACCGGCCCGCCCGCGTCCGCGCTGGGCGTCTTGCCCTTGCCGTGGACAATGATCACGTCCACCGGCCACGCTGCGCCCATCTTGCGGTAAAGCTCGCCCCCAATGGTGAACCAATCCACCACGTTAAAGCGGTGGAACAAATCCAAGAACATGCCCTTGCGGTACTCGTCCGCCCGCTCCTTGGGCGTGCCAAACGTCCCCCCGAACGGCGTGCCCGTCTTGGCCCCGATGATCGCAAAGCCCTTGCCGTCCGCGCTCATGGCGTTGAACGTGTTCAGCATGATGGCCGTGTCCAAGCTCGTCGTCGTCACATTCTTGATGACTGCGCCGGCCACGGTGAATTTCTCCATGCTGCCATCGGGCAACATCCGGTTGCCAAACGGGGGATTCATCGCCAGCCGGTCAGGGTGCGAAACCCCCAGCTTGTCGAGGTACGACTTGCCCGTCGCGTCCATCGCGGAAACAAAAGCCGTGGTATTCAAGGCACTGCCCGCATAGCGTTCCAGCCGCTCGCGCCGCTGCGGGTCCAACTCATTAAGGCTAATTTTCCCCAGCCAGTTCGCGCCGATGGTCAGCATCCCGTGGCCCGCCGTGGGTTCCGCCAGCAGCTTGCCGCTACGTAAATCTGCCAGCAGCCCCGCCACAAATGCCAGGGGCGGCGGCGTGGAATACTGTTGGTTCACCTTCGTTTCCACCGTGCGCGTGCCATTGGTGGGCATCCGCTCGTACAGGCTGACCAGCGCAAAGAACCTTTCCTGCACCGTCATCACGGGATTCTGCGCGATGTTCCGCGCCACTTCCGTCACGCCCAGTTCCGCCCACTCGCCCGACTGCCGCTCGTCCAGCCCGTGCGCCTCACCGAAATTCTTCACCTGCGCCGGGTTCAGCGTTTGCCCGTCCTCCAGCCGCGACTTCACCATATCCGCCACATTGTTACCCGGATGCTTGCCCGTGGTTTCCGCGGGCGGCGTAGGGACATTGGCAGGTTTTGAAAGGTCCGTTTGCGGAATTGCTGGGGTTTCCGCCTTCGGGGGCGGGTTTCGCGTAGGGACACCCGTAGGAATAGGTTGCGGAGTTGGCGGAGTTGTGGGCGTTGCCGGGGTCGCCGGTTTCTGGTCCAGCCCGTTCGTGGGAAATGGCTTGCCCGTAAACAACGCCTGCGTGGCTTTGACGCCATCGGGCAACCGCACACCCGTCAGCGCATGGAACAGCGCCCGCGAATGCGGATTTTGCGGGTGCATCAGGTCGTTGTACTCGCCTTTCTCCGCCGCGTTCAAAACATGGCTGGCAGAGGTCAGCGCGCCCCGTGGCGAGAAACTTGAATTTCGCGCCTGCAACCAACCCGACATCATTTGCACCTTGGCAATCCGGTCCCCGCTCGCTTTCACTTCCGCCCGGTTCGCCAGCTCGCCCTTGATGTGTGCGCGCAGCAGGTCCAAGTTTTCCTTGGGCACCGGCTGGCCCGCCTGCATCGCCTGGTAAATCTCCGCTTCGTGATCGTGCAGCGGCACGCCATAGACGTTGGCACTGGCAGGCACGAACGCCCGGTCGTGTGGTGCCAGCGTCTCCTGATGCTTCGCGTACTCTTCGGGCGTCATCAGCCCCGGATGCTTCGCGGGGGGCAGGGAAAACCGGAAGGGGTTCGCCGCGTGCGTCGTCCCGTCCGCCTCCTTCACCTCCGCCGCCAGCGTCAAGCCCTCGTCGGGCTGGATGACAAACTTGTTTAGCGTGACCGGCTTGCCCTCGCTCATCACCTGCGCGCCGGGCACAATCCCCAGCTTGGCAAACTTCTCGAAGTCGCCGACGTGTGACATCCCCAAGGCAATGCGCGCGTTATTGTCCATGCCCGGCACAAACAAACTGGCGTCATCCCCCGTCAACTCCGTCAACGCCTCACCGTAGCGCTCGGCAGGCAAGCCCGTCGTGTTCAACGTCTCGACGTGCTTGGCCCAGCCGGTCAACTCTGCCGCCATTTCCGGCACCGGCGTCGGAACAGGTGCGGGTGCCACCCCGCCACCTTGCGGCCCCGCCGCCGGAGTCGGAGATTCATCTTGGGGCGTCACGGTGGGCACCACCGGGGGCACCATCGGCGGGGGGTGTGCTTCCCCAGGACGAACGCCGATTTCTTCACGCGGCGGCGTAACGCCAGCCGTCGGCACCGTCGTCGCGGTGGATTCAGGGGCTGGGGAAGTCGCGGCAGGGTTCACCGGGGGCGTCCCAGCCGTCCCAGGAGACACCGGTAGCACCGGGGGCACCGGCCTCGGCCCTGCGGGTCCGCCACCCGCAGGCGCTTGCCCGCCAGCGCCGCCCATCGCCCGGTCATCCTGCGTCTGCTGCCACAGCTTTTGCAGCTTGTCGTAGGATGCCTTGAAAGTCTCACTCGCGCCGGGGCGGCTGCTGAAAGCCAGCAAGCTCGTCGCCATGTTCCCGGCCACACTGTCCATGATGGCCTCTTTGCGCTGGTCGGCAGGTAGCGCCATGATTGCCGGGGCTTGGCTCGCCAACAGATACGCGTTTGCCGCTACCGCCCCGCCGCCCGCCTCCAGATACTTGCGGAAAGCATCGTTGGAAATCTCAATCCCGCCCAGCCGTTGAACCAGCTTCATCTTGTATTGCAGCGGGTCCATCGAAATCTGTTGTGCCACCAAATGCGCCGTCGGCAGCTTGGCCAGTTGTGCGCCCACAAACTTTTCAGCGTACCCGCTCACGCCCGGCAGCCCCGCCGCAATCATCGCACCGTAGGGGTCCACCTCGCCCTTGTCATTGTCAATCATCGGCAGCGTGCTCGCCACCGCCGACGGCGCACCGGCCATGGCTGCGCCCGCGCTCACGCCCAGGGCGGGCACCGTCCGAATCAAACCCGCCGCCGCCTTCGTGGGAATGCTGGCCAACCCGTGCAACTCCTTCAAACCCTCCTCCACCGGCATATCGGCATTCGGCTGATTGGCGTAACTGTCCATGTTCGCCTTGGAAGGCTGGCCCTTTTCCGTGCTCGCCAAGTCCGCCATCGCGCCCAGGAGAAACTTACCGCCCTTTTGCGCCAGCACACTCGGCAGCCCTACCGCCTCGCTGGGGGAATGCGGCGCTAATGTAGCCAGATTGCGCCCAAACTCGCCCGCAACGCCCGTGGCGGCCTCCTCGCCCGCCGTCTGCTCCTTTGGTGCCCGCTGGCCCAATGGTGCCTCCAGCGAGTTCGGGTCACTGAAAATGCCATCCTCCGCCGGTCCCGCGTTAAACTGCAACGGCTTGCCGCCCGCCGTCGTCGAGACATTGAAGCCCTTCGCCGTAATCTGCGGCTGCCCCGGATTCACCAGCTTGTGAAACTCCGGGTCATTCAGGTAAACCGGATACTTCTGCGCCAGCGCCCCCGCGAGGTCGCCGTCATCCATGTTGGCGTATTGCGGATATTTATCCCGCACCGCGTCCAAAATTGAATTGCCCATGATCTTATTTCGAGAAAAGCCCCAGCGGGTCAGGGTTCGCGCCCGTGCCCACGGCTGACGGTTTGGCCTTGCCGCCGCCCAGCAACTCCTGTTGCTCCTCCAGCAACAACTGCCGCCGCGCCACATTTACCGGCAGGTTGGCTTTGCTGCTGCCAAACTTGTCCATCGAGTCCAAAGACTTCTGGATGGACGAAAGCCGTTGATTCGCCCCGATAGCGCTCGCCTTGGCCGTCGCTGCCGCCTGCAATTCCTCGTCGCTCATGGACGCCTGCAAATTTTGGCCCAGCACCGAGTAATTGCGCTTGGTCACCGGGTTCGTCCAGTTCGTCGGCTCTTGCGGTGTCCCGCTGTATTTCGGGTCCGTGGTCACCGCCTGCCACTTGGTCAAGGAGTCCAGCACCCGAGGAAAGTATTTCGCGCTCATGCCCGGCGTCTTGCTCATGGCGTAGTTCATTTTGTCATTCGGCTCCATGTCCAGTTGCTCACCCGTCTCGTCGTCCGGGTTCTGCTTCGGAGCGGTCAGGTAGTTCTGCAAGAACGCGCCCGCCGTTTTATCGGCATTCACGTTATCATCGCGCATCGCCCCCTCCGCCGTCCGGTCCTGCGCCATCGCCCGGAACATCTCCCCGTGCGCCTGCGTCTCCTGAATATCCGCCGCCTGCTTCTGCGCGCCCATCCGGTTGGCGTGCGCCTGCACCATGCCTTCCAAGTCGCCCAGGCCCCCCGCGTGCGCCTGCGCAATGATTTGCTTCTGCTTGTCCGGGTCCGGCTCGTCCTGCGCGTAGGCCGTCACCACTGCCCGCAAGGCTTTGGCCTTCGTGGCATCCCCCAGAAAATTGCCGTAGCCCTGGCTGCCCGCACTCGCGGCATTTTGCATCCGGTCGCCGAAAGAGGGTTTCGCGTCCCCGCTGTAAGGGCTTTGGCCCTGAGACAACCCCGCAATGAAGTCAACAATTCCAGCCATATTTATCCTTTCGCCTGCAATTTCTCCGCCAGCGCCAACTGCTGATGATACTCCCGCCATTCCTTCGCCACCGCGCGCCGGTACTCCCATCCGCCCAGAATGTCCGCCACCACCAAAGTCACATCCAACCCGCAATGGCGGGCATGATCGGCCCAAGTCCTCCGCTCCGGGTCGTCGCTGCCCTCCCACGCCACGCTGTCCGCGTAGGTGGAAATGCACGTCCGAATCACGGCGTTAAGCGGGTGCGCGTATTTCAGAAAGAAGGGATGCGAGTACAAGTCCTGTGCCATGACGAGCACCTTGATCTTGAATTCCGCGTTACAGTCCTCGTCAATCAGGTCGTCCGCCGCATGAAAGTACACGTTGACCCGCCGCACAAAGTCCGCCGCCTCCGCGTTGCCGCAGCACGCGTGATCGATCATCTCCAGTTCCATTTCCAGCTTTGTCATAGGTCAATACGAAGCGCCCGCCGCCGCGCTCATTACTCCCATCCCGTCGCTGATATACCCCTGCGCCGCCTTCAAGCGCTCCTGCGAATTGCTCATGCTCACTTGGTCATTCGTGGACATATACTCGCTCGCCAACCCGCCCGCCGGGTTAAACTCAGAGCTTTGAGCCGGCGCAATTTGCCCCGTGCCCGTGCCCATCAAGCCCGCCGCCACGCTCGGATTAGACTGCCCGTTCAAGATCGAGGGAATGATCCCGCTGTAAAAGTTCTGTGCCTGCCCCGCCGCCTGACTCGCATTGCCCAGGCGCTGCTGGTAAAGCTGATTGCCCGCATCCGTTTGGGCAAACGCCTCCTGCGTGGCATCGCCCGTGCCCGTGCCCATCCCGCGCGCCTCCTGCCCGGCCCGCACGCTTTGCTGCACCTGCGTCGTTTGGGTCGGACTCAGGTTCACGCCGTAATTCAGATTGCTCGCCGCCTGTCCCGTCAGCGTGTCAATCAAGCCCGCCGCCTGCGGGCTGGCCGTGCGCGTCGCCGCCGTCATGCCCGGAATCAGCGCATTCAAGTCCCCCACATTCGCCGTGCGCGTCGCGGTGTTGCCCGCAATCGTGGCGTTCGTCG
>Ga0364866_10125_pt1 | contig 53833 bp, 49 predicted proteins | sample ExccelAu500001D3_3_FD_206913 | JGI IMG/M metagenome (GOLD analysis project Ga0364866, IMG submission 206913) | Enriched cells from Trout Bog Lake Hypolimnion, Wisconsin, USA - BchlTB.Aug13.5000.01.D3 | ecosystem: Environmental > Aquatic > Freshwater > Lake > Hypolimnion/Profundal zone | place...
TGAACGTAACGTTTACGTTGTTATTACGCAACGTGACAACTTCATCGGCAATCGAAGGTACTGGACCATTCGATGAGTAATTCGTTCCATCGACCAACTGTCCGGTGATTACGCCAGTTGAGTTATTAATTGCAGCGGAGATCACCTTGGTATGACGGGCATCTCTTAAAAGGGTCGAATAAGAAATGTTGCGAACAACTTTTTGGTTCACGACGGTTGAAATCACCATCATGCCCAAGATGAAGGCAATGACGAGGACGGTCAGTATCCGGCGACGGTTGGCCGGTTGGTTTTCCTCGCCAGGACGAATGAAAAATGTTTTGAGGCGGTTGGGCTTTTTTTCTTCTGCAGTCACCCTTCCAGCCTAAAGGCTTCATGAGACAGTTGAATTTGGGCCTGTGCATAACTCCCAGTTGTTAGCGTGGCTGGGATGAAAGTCTTTTCAGGACAAAGCACTCCATGGACCCGATCTTTTGGCATAGTCCTCTACATTGCGGTGGCCTATTTGGTGGGCTCGGTCGCCGCCGACCTATTCCAGGGAATTGGGGTATCGATTACTCATTATCCCGGCGGCCTAAATCAGCTCTATCGCGTTGCTGAACCGCCTGGGTGGTCCATTGCGGCTTCGCTCTTGGGGGTATGGCTGGGGCTGGGCATTGGGGCCTGGTTCATCCTTCGGGTTCAGTGGGTCAGCCCACTCCGAGGCCTCTTCGCCGCCAAGTGGAGCGATCTTTTCTATGTACTGGTCGGAGTTGGAGCGCAGCTCGTCATTTCGGTCGCCTACGCCCCATTTCACTTGGGTTCAAAAATGGATGTGCCAGTCAGGCACCTGTTTGGTGGAGCAGGTGGGTTTCTCTGGCTGTTGGGTGTGATGTCAGTTCTTGGAGCACCACTTGTCGAGGAAACGGTTTTTCGAGGTGTTATCTACCGCGGTTTTTTTGAGAACTTCAAAGAACGAAATGAAAGCCGAGCCGCGCGCTGGGCGATAGTTGTGTCGGCTTTATTGTTCGCCGGCGCGCACTTTGAAGCACTCCAGTTGCCCGGACTCTTCTTTGTAGGATTGGTGCTGGCCTACCTCGTGCGCAGGACCGGTCGGTTGGTCCCATCGATAGTGACGCACGCCAGTTTTAACGCGGTTGCATTTGCGGTGATTGCTTTTACCCAACACGGAAAGATCTGATGGAACATCTGGTTAGAAGAGTCAAAGACTTATTCTATGAATTGTCCCCGCTGACAATTCTTGACACCGTTGTCATTGGTGCAATTCTCGTGGCGATTGTTTGGCAACTTCACCCTAATCTTCTGCTCTCGGGTTCGTTAATTACTGGCGGAGACACGGGCTCGCACTTGGTTTGGGCACAGTATCTCCACGCTCAGTCAAACCCATTCAACTTCACACCGTGGTACCCCGGCTGGTACGACGGCATGCCACTCTTTAGTTACTACTTCATTCTTCCCGACCTGTTTGCGTCACTTCTTACGTACGTGATTGGTTTCGCCGTCGCCTTTAAGTTGGCGACAATTCTCGGTTCGCTCTTGATGCCAATTACCGCTTATGCAATGGGCCGACTCTTCCGTGCGCCGCGTCCAATTCCTTTGGGACTGGCGGTGGCCACTCTGCCATTCCTCTTTGATGCTTCTTTCACAATTGACGGTGGCAATCTCTTCTCAACCATGGCTGGTGAGTACGCGTTTTCTCTCGGCCTCGCGCTTAGCCTGCTCACGATTGGTCTCTTTGTTCGGGCAATGCGGCGTGGACGAGGATACTGGCAGTGCGCCATCGCACTTAGCCTCACCCTGGCGTCGCACGTCTTGCCGTGGTTCTTCACGATCACTGCCATTGTTGTCATGACGGTAATTGAACTAGTGAATCGCCGATTCAAAGTTTTTGGTCCGACTGATGAACAGGTTGAAGGCGACCACAGGCGTCCACTTCGAATTGCTTTTTTTGGCGGGCTGCTTTCATTGGCACTTTCAGCTTGGTGGCTCTTCCCCTTTATTACTCAGCAGGGCTACACGAACTCAATGGGCTACACCAATGATGACGTTTCTTCGCTGCACGCGGCCTTTAAGTTTCTAGGCTGGTACACGTCTACCGGAACCCCGGCGGGGGACCGTTGGGTGATAATCATGGCCGTTGTGGCCATGGTGGTGGCTGCGTGGAAGCGAGACCGACTAGGTAGTTGGTTAAGCATCATGGCGATGTTGTCTCTCGGAGCCTTCCTCTACATGCCTCAAGGAGCGCTCTGGAACGAACGCTTCGTTCCCTTTTGGTTCATTTCGATCTATCTCCTGGCAGGCTGGCTTGTCGCCTACCTGTGCCACCTGTGGGTTGAGCACCGATCAAAGCATGAGCTTCGACTCGAAGAAAAACTCCTTGAGGACAATGATTCCGAGGCCTTGGAGGAATTCGAAGCCGAACGGGAGTCTTCGCGCTACCTGAAATTAATGAGGGCCACTCTTATCGTGGGCCTCTTGGGCCTTGGTTCAACGATGCCTTCGTTCACTGCGCCTGTTCAAAAAGCGCTTGGTTTAAATGTGTTGGGCAATCAAGTGACTAATTGGGCTGCTTGGAACTACTCGGGTTATGAGGCTAAGTCCGGCTGGCCAGAGTTTCACCAGATCATGACCATCATGAATCAGATGGGAACCAAGTACGGCTGCGGAAACGCGATGTGGGAATACAACGCAAATCAAGACCGCTTCGGTACCCCTGAAGCACTCATGCTCTTGCCGTACTACACAAATAACTGCGTGGGCTCAATGGAAGGTCTCTACTTTGAGTCTTCGGCGACTACGCCGTATCACTTCCTCGATCAAGCCGAGCTGAGTGCATCACCTTCGAATCCACAAGTTGGACTTACCTACGGTGGAGTCGACGTTAATTTGGGCATTAAGCACCTCCAACTTCTTGGCGTTAAGTACTACTTCGCCTACACACCAGCGATTGTTGCGGCAGCGAACGCAAATCCCGACCTGAAGCAAATCGCCGTGTCGACCGCTTGGCCGTCACCAGGATTCCAGTGGCATTTCTACTTAATAAAGAATTCGCCGGTAGTGACCGGACTGCAACACCTGCCGAATGTTTTGCAGAATGCTTCGACTCGCGTGAGCTGGCTAGCCGCCAATCAGGATTGGTGGCTGAATCCGAGTCTGTGGAACGTTTACGGCGCGGCGTCGGGTCCTGCCAACTGGCCAGCTGCATCTTCCATTAACTCGATGATTGCTGGGGCCACGCTGCCAAAGGTGAGAATTACAAAACTCGTCCAGATATCACAGAGCATCTCCTTCCACGTTGACAAGATCGGTGTTCCCGTATTGGTCAAGATCTCGTACTTTCCAAACTGGCAAGCTCAAGGAGCTGCCGGTCCCTATCGCGTAAGTCCAAATTTGATGGTGGTTGTCCCCACGTCTCACGATGTGTCGCTGGTCTACGGCAAGACTTTTTGGAAAGCCTTTGGCGACACGGTTACTGAGTTGACCGTGTTATCGGGAATAATTTTCTGGGTCACTAGGTGGCGCCGTAAGCGTGCCTAGTAGCATTGTCATTCGTGACTACCGGCGAAATCTTTAAGGCCTACGACATTCGGGGTACCTACCCCGATCAAATTGACGAGAAACTCGCTCGGGCAATAGGTTCAGCTTTTGCTTCATTCCTTGGCGCCACGTGTCTCGCCATGGCCAAAGACATGCGTCCATCGGGAGATTCTTTGACTGCCGCCTTTGCCGAGGGCGCTCGCGCAGTTGGTTGCAAGGTAATTGACTTAGGACTGGCCTCAACCGACTTCTTGTACTTTGCCGCAGGCTACTTAGATATGCCCGGTGCGATGTTTACCGCTTCGCACAATCCAGCGCAATATAACGGAATCAAAATGTGCCTCGCCGGTGCCAAGCCCATCGGGGCTGACACTGGGCTCGTAGAGATTGAGGCGCTGACTAACAAGTTTTTGACTGAACCAGCCAGCGGCGAGCTGGCCGAACTGCAAGTTCGAGACCTACTGCCCGAGTGGGTTGAACACGTTCTTTCCTTCATTGACGTTTCCGCCCTAAAGCCACTCAAGATTGTCGCCGATACCGCTAATGGGATGGGTGGTTTTGTCGTACCCAAGGTGTTTGCCACTTTGCCCTTCGACGTAGAGATCATGTACCCAGAGCTTGACGGGACATTTCCGAATCACCCCGCCGACCCTCTGAACCCAGAAAACCTCGTTGACTTGCAGCGTCGAGTGCTCGAGGTGGGCGCAGACATTGGTTTGGCATTTGACGGCGACGCTGACCGCGTTTTTCTCATTGACGAAAAAGCGCAGCCCATTTCTGGTTCGACAACGACCGCAATGGTCGCCGCTTCAATGCTCGAGCGCAATCCCGGCGCGACGATTCTCTACAACATCATTTGTTCTAAGGCCGTTCCGGAAGTCATTGCCGAAGGTCACGGCGTTGGGGTGAAGACCCGCGTCGGCCACAGTTACATCAAGCAGGTCATGGCCGATACTGGTGCCATTTTTGGTGGCGAGCACTCGGGTCACTACTACTACCGAGACAACTACCGTGCCGACTCTGGAATTATCACTGCACTTGTAGTACTTGAATTGCTCTCGAGGGCTTCGAAGCCTTTGAGCGAGGTGGTCGCACCCTTTGACCGGTACGCCGCTTCGGGCGAGATAAACACCAAAGTGGCCAGCCCCGCTAATTCGGTTGCCGTCATTGCGGAGAAACTCCGCAATGAGGGTGTAACGGTGGACTTGATGGATGGTTTGACTGCGCAGTACTCGGACTGGTGGTTCAATCTGCGTCCTTCCAATACCGAACCACTCCTTCGACTAAACGTTGAAGCGCCAAACTCCGAGATCTGTGCCGCAAAGGTTCAAGAGGTCTTGGCGCTCGTGGCTGAGGTTGGTTGATGTCGCTCAGTTCATTCATTTTGGACTTACTGGTGGACCCCGTTGACCACAAGGGTTTGCTCTACATCGAATCGGAGAGCCTTCTCTATAACGATCGAAGGCACGTCGCGTTCAGCGTGGAAGAGGGAATTCCCGTTCTTCTCGAGACCGAAGCTCGCGCTGTTGACGCCGCTGAACACGCTCGATTGGTCGGTCTCGCTGAGGTTCGACGCACCGGTCCAAAGAGCTAGCCCAGGGCGAAGAAGCTCTTGATGACCGCAGACCAGCGCAGAAGTTGTGCGGTGAGGTAGTTGTAGGTCAATTGGTTGCCGTACAAAGAACATGTTTCGGGAAAGTACGGGTCTTGGTAGTCGCGAAACAGATCCCAGTGGGCAATGAATCGCTCTCGGTCTGACTTTGGATTGAGTCGACCTCGCGAAGAAGAAACGAAATGCTGAATCACCACGGCCGGTTGCAGCACAGTGTGCCAACCCTGTAGCTCAGCACGCAGGCAGAGATCAACGTCATTGAGTAAGACTTCGAGCTCTTCGTCCATCCCGCCTAATTCAATCCACTTCACCCGAGAAATCATGTGAAGCGCACCCGTTACCGCGGCGACATTGCGAATGCCCGCAAAGTCGGACCAACTGGCTGGAATGTTCACGCCGTGTCGAATGTGCTGGGGGTAGGGCGCAATAGCAATTCCGCTGTGCTCGACATCTCCGTTCTGATCAATAATTTTGGCCCCCACAACGCCGACGTCATCGAGCAGAGCCACTCCCAGAAGCAATTCGAGCCAATTACTGGTCTTGACAATTGTGTCGTTATTGAGCATCACCAGGAACTCAGCGCTCGATTGAGCAGCACCTTGATTAATAATGCGTGCGTAGTTGAACTCACCAGGGCAGTCAACGACTTTGTGCGAGGTGGTTTGCAGGTATTGGAGTGTCTCGGGCTCAACCGAATCATTATTCAAAATAGTGATGGAGTAGTGTGCGTAGGTGGTGACCTTCTCGATTTGCTCGATGCAGCGTTGCAGTAACTCGAGGCGGTCACGGGTGGGTATCAAGATCTCAACGTGGGCGGACTCGAGTGAATAGATCTGCCAATTCACAATTCCAGGGGCTGAACCCTCGGACTTAAGAGATGACGGTGTCCGACGCGCGAGTGCCGCACTGGTTGCCGCCACTAAGTCTTTGGCCACAAATTCTGGAGCGGCCGATGTCAGGACGAAGGGGTACCGAGCAAATCGCGCTCCCTCGTCGCGCATACGAAGGAACAAGTCAAACTCGCTGGCACTCGCAAATTCATTTCGCAAACCACCTACGGCACGAGCAGTGCTATTGCGAAGTAGGTAGTGACGACCAACCACGTTTCCACTAAGCAAGGTATGTGGGCCAAGTGCGGCCGGTCTCGCCCTCGGGAACTCCTCGGCGAAGTAGTGCTCATCGGTATAGAGAAGGTCATAGTCATCTGACATGCCGAGGGCGATACCAGCTGCCAATGAAATGATCTCCCGATCGACACCACTGGTAGCAACAAATGTCCAGGGTGTTGCTGGGTCGTTCAGTGCAGATTCCAGCAGGGCTAAGTCTGCTGGCCCCGCCTCGGGTGAAAGCGTCACGAAGGTCACGAGACCGTCGGTGCCGACCGCTTTAGCGGGAGCGACCTCCTTGGCCCTGAGCGTTCGTGGTCCAGCTGCACCAGTCCCGCCTGGCTTTTTAAGGAACTTGCCAATTCGCCCGAAGCTTTCGTCAGAAAGCACCAAGGAAAGTGCCGCTCGTAATGGCTGGTTGTTGAACCGGTATACCCAAAAGCGGAAGAACCGCCAGCCGCGGTGGATTTGGTGCTTCGAATAGGGGCGTTTGGTATTGCCTGGGTTCAAGGCTTTTCCTTAATTAATGGCTGTAATTAGCGTAATGGGCGCCAGGGTTGAAATTGGCCCAAGAATTCGCGAGTTCGTGATACTTTTTTTCCCAGTCCATATTCCCCAGAAGGTGATATCCAACATAGAAAGAGGTTGTCGTGTCTGACGCCCCAAAGCAAACATCAGAGCATTCGTTGCGCTCCGGAGTTCTCGGACTCTTTGACTCAGTAATCATGGGAATTGCTGGTTCAGCTCCCGGTTATTCGATTGCAGCCACGACTACAGCACTCTTTGGAGCCGTTATGTACGGCGGACCAGCCGCACTCTTGTACTGCGGTTTCTTCATGTTCGGAATCGTTTTCGCCTTTAACTACTTGTCAAAGGCTGATTCACACGCCGGCGCCGCCTATTCGTGGGTCCGTCGCGCAATCCACCCCGTTCTTGGCTACTTGTCGGGCTGGGCGCTGGTCGTTTCCGCTCTTATCTTCATGGTGATCGCCACCTTCCCTGCTGGCTCGAGTGTTTTGAGTTTGTTCTCCAACGGGCTCGCCGCTAACAAGACGTGGGTAACGGTCTTTGGTGCGCTCTTCTTCTTGCTGATGGTGGGAGCGGTCGCCGCGGGTGTGACCGTTACCGTAACGGTGCAGATCATTATGTCTTGCATCGAAGTGGCGCTACTCATCCTCTTCGCCCTCGTCGCAATCTTCCACGCACATCACGTAACTACCTTCTCCTGGCACTGGTTCTCGCCAACTGTCTTCCATGGTCAGAGCGGATTCGTGGCCGGCGCCTTGCTCGCAGCCTTCTACTTCTGGGGCTGGGACGTAACTGCGAACTTGAACGAAGAGACAAAAGACGCGCACAAGACCTCAGGTATGGGCGGCATTTTGGGCACCATCGTCGTCTTCGCCCTCTTTGAACTCTTCACCATTGCGTCGAACCTGGTCTTGACCCCAGCGCAGTTGCAGAACAGCAACAACGCCGCGGATATCTTGGCCGTACTTGGACAGACCGTCTGGCACGGTACCGGCGGCAAGTTGATTGTTGTGGCCGTGCTGCTCTCGACCGTGGCGACGCTGGAGACCACTTTGATTCAGATCACCCGCACCCTCTTCACTATGGGACGTGACAACACCTTGCCTAAGGGTCTTGGCAAGGTTCACGCCGAGCGTAAGACTCCAATCGTGGCGACCATTGCCGTGACCGTTTTCTCGCTGGCTCTCTTCATTGGTAGCCAGAAGATTGGCTCAATCGCCAATATCTTGAGTGACGGATACAACGCCATTGGCCTTCAGATCTGCATCTACTACTCCTTGGCCGGACTTGCGGTAGCGATTCTCTACCGTCGTCAATTGTTCAAGTCAGTTAAGAACTTCATCTTCATGGGTCTTTGGCCAGTACTTGGCGCCTTGTTCATGATTTACATTTTTATTGAGGCCTACAAGGGTCTCAACAACACCACTCGCTTGGTCGGACTTGGTGCTATGGCGTTGGGCTTTATTCCAATTGCGTATTACTGGTTCGTGAAGCGCAATCCTTACTTCAACATGCCCGCAAAAGAGGACCGTCACGCGGTTCTCGAAGAGCTCGAGCAAAACCTTTAGTCACAAGTTCATCGCCGGGGTCGTTAATTCGACCCCGGCTTTGTGCTTTTTGGAGTGAGCTTTGGACATTAAAACTCGTGGGCAAAGATTTACTCAGTACTGAAGGCACCGATAGGTGGGTCCTTGCTGTTCCCACCTCGCACTTCACACATGACTAAGGTCAGAATCGCCATTGATGGCGGGCTTTCACCGGTTATCTGAGCGGTCACTGACCGCACGTACTTTCTGCCAAACTAGAAGAAATCAAAGGAGCTTTCGTGAGCGAGATCGAAGAGAACACCAATTCAGAGGCCGATTCAATTCTGAATGGCAATGAGTCCGTCGAGGTTGAATCTAGCCAGACCCCGAGCGGTTCACGCAAGCCACTAGTTATTGGAACCATCCTCTCGGTATTGGTCATTGGGGCCGTGGCGGCAACGCTGATGTTTGCCTTTGGCGGCGCTCGCTCAAATCATGAACTTAAGAAGGCGACTAATGACTCATTCGTGGCTGAGTATCACGGTGCCATGGCACTCTTAAAAGCAACGAACACGTGCACCAACTATCAATGTGTGAACAAGGCTGCCAAAGCGGCGGTCACCGCCCAAGAAAGCGCGATTGCCAAACTTGGTGACGGCTTTCCCTCAAATGCTCAAAAAAAGTACGACACCTACAAGGCAGATTTGGTGGCGATTTCAGATACGTACAAGGCTCTCGAAACAGCTAAGAGCCAGGCGATTGTCGCGCAGTTCTATTCGCAGTGGCAGACCCAGTTCCGAACCTCGGCCCACGATGGTTACGTCCTGCTTCACGCAATAGGTAAATAACCCGTAAGAGAATTTAGGGTCACCTCGTGAGTACGGTGAACGTCGAAAATCGATTCTCTCGCCGAACCGTACGTGGTCGACGTTCGATGGAAGACCCGAGCGGACCACAACACGTTTGGTGGTTACGAGAAGCCCTCGCTCAAGAAGAGCGTGTTGATTTTCCCGCGCTCGATCACAACGTCAGTGCTGATGTCTGCATCGTTGGCGGGGGCTTTACGGGTCTGTGGGCCGCAATTGATCTCCTGGAGCAGGATCCAAGCCTCTCGGTTGTCTTGATCGAAAAAGACGAGTGCGGCTTTGGAGCCAGTGGCCGCAACGGGGGCTGGGCAACTGGCTGGCACGATGAGATTGGAGAAATGACTCGCCGCTTTGGGAGCGAAGAGGCGCTGCGACTAGTGGAGCGCTCTGCATGGGCCTTGAATCGGATTCAGGCATTCAGCGAAGAGCATGAGATTGACGCACGCTTTCGCAAGGGTGGTGTTCTGTGGGGCAGCTCGGCAAAGTGGCAACAAGGAATGTGGCAGGGGCCAACGGAGATTTTCGGAGGCGCCGATGACTCAGATCAATGGATTGAACTCTCGGCCGAAGAAATTCAGGCGAAAACAGGGTCGCCACTGCTACTCAATGGCGCCTGGCAACGAGAGGGTGCCTCAGTTCAGCCGGCCTTACTGGTCAGAGGCCTTCGACGAGTAGCGGCACGTTTGGGAGTAAAAATCTTTGAGCACACAGAGCTCCTCTCAATGACTCGCGGTCGGCCCACAAAGCTTTCCACCCCATTAGGAGATGTGGAGGCTGGAGTGGTAATTTTGGCAACTGGCGCTTGGTCAGCCAAGTGGCCAGAGTTGCGTCGTTCCTTCGTTCCAATAGCGAGCCACATTGTGGCCACTGAACCAATTCCTGACCGGATTGGTGCCTTCGAGTGGAGTCGTGGATCAGTGCTCGGTGACGGGAACAAGATGGTGCACTACGCCCAGGTGAGTACTGACGGCCGAATAATCTTCGGTCGAGGCGGGGGCTCGATTGGCGCCTTTGGCCACGTAGGGGACAGGCATTTTGATAATCCCCGAGCCATCAGTGAGCTGATTGGCGATTTCCACCGCTGGTTTCCTCAGCTTGATGACGTGAAATTCGAATTCGGCTGGGGCGGTGCCGTTGATCGTTCTCCAGGGCATCTGCCGTTTGTAGGTCGGTTTGACTGCGAAGGGGAAATTCTCTTTGGGGCAGGCTATTCAGGAAATGGCGTGGGGCCCAGTGCCTACATCGGTCGCATCTTGGGTCACGCTGCACTGGGCATGAGGGATGCCGACACAACCGGTGCGATGGCGGGTGGGGTATCAGCTTCGTTTCCCCCAGAGCCAGCGAGAGTTATCGGTGGTTCATTGGTTAGAGGAATTATTCATTGGGCTGAAGGTGGCGAGAAGCCTGGATCTAATTCTTTGTGGCTCCACGAGTCATTGGGTCGAGCAGTGACGGTCACGGCACCCGCAAGAAAAAAGACTGGCCCCGCACTGCGAGTCTGAGCGACTCGTTGGCATTCAGTTATTCTGAAATATGACCATTACCGGGATGACTACTTTCTTGTGGTTCGATAACCAGGCCCTAGAAGCGGCAAGTTTTTATGCGGGCCTATTCGACGGGAAGGTTTCAAATGTCTCTCGGTACCAAAGTGACGCGCAGCAGCCTGAAGGAGCAGTGCTCACCGTTGACTTCGAACTGTTCGGACGGCCTTTCTCGGCTCTCAATGGCGGTCCACAGTTCCAGCATTCTGAAGCGGTCTCCTTCCAGGTTCACGTTGAAACTCAGGCCGATGTCGATAGGTACTGGGACGCAATTGTTTCAGACGGTGGCTCAGAGGGCAACTGCGGGTGGTGCAAGGACCGGTGGGGTGTCAGCTGGCAAATCATCCCTCAAGCACTAGGTGTGGCCTTGTCGAACCCAGACCCCGTGGCTTCGAAGCGTGCCTTTGAGGCCATGATGAAAATGCGCAAAATCGTGATTGCCGAACTCGCTTAGACCTCAGAGTTGCGAGCAACTAAAAGAAGGAGGGTGAGAAATGTCCGACAGTCAGTTCGTTGAATACACCGACACTGAGATCAAAATCACCAAGACCTTTGACGCCCCGATGGAATTGGCTTTTGACGTCTTCACCAATCCCGTTCATGTGCGAAGAACGCTGGCTCCATTCGGGGAAACCGTCGTTACTTGCGACATTGATCTGCGCCCAGGGGGAGAATTTCGTCAAGTCTTTTTACACCCAGCCGACGATAGCGAGATGGTTTTTCGGGGAACATTCTTGGAAGTCGAGCGGCCAAGCCGCGTGGTGTCGACATGGCATTATGAGGGTTGGCCCGAAGTCGAAGCGGTCGAGAGCAGAGAACTATCAGAATCGAATGGAATTACGACTCTGGTTTACCGCTTAACATTTGCCAGTGCAGAAGGTAGGGCGCGGATGAATACCGCCAACGGAGTCTTGGCGAATTTGGAACACGAAGCAAACCTGATGGCCGAGTTACAGGGAAAGTAGATGATGAGTACAACAGCATTTTTCTCAGTAAACCCCGACAAACTGGCGCATTTTTATGAGACAGTCCTTAACGGCAAACTCTCCACGAACGATAACGTTTCAACCATCAAGGGCGAAGATTTTGAGGTGCTGATTCTTGAAGCGCCAGAAGACATCGCTAAGGAAATAGTGATTCTGTCTCCACCGGAAGCACGGGAGGAAGTTACGATAAAGTCAGTGTTCACGGTTCCCGCGCTACGCGAGGCGCTGCAGTCTGTCGTGGAGGCCGGAGGTGTGGTCACTACGCGTGAATTTACCTACAACGAATTTGACCATGCCGATGTCCTCGATACTGAGGGAAATGTGATCCAGTTGAAATCACGTAGCTTGGCCAAGGACTAATTTCCGGGTGCGAGTTCGCTGACGAAAGAGGTTTAATGGAAAAATCCCAACACCCATGGCGAGTACTAGCGGTACTTTGCTTAGCCGTCTTAATGGTTGTTATCGATAACACAATTGTTAATGTCGCACTTCCAACACTCTCGGGTGATCTGCACGCCTCAAATTCAGCACTGCAATGGATTGTCGATGGCTACTCGCTACCATTCGCCGCCCTAATGCTGGCTGGCGGGGGACTCGCTGATCGACTTGGCCGTCGGCTGGTAATGGCCTCGGGAGTTGCGGCATTCGTGCTCTTCTCCGCATTCGCCGCGTTTTCGCACTCGGTGCCAACACTTCTCACAGCTCGTGCACTGATGGGTGCCGCCGCCGCATTCATTTTCCCCGCCACGCTCTCAATCATTACCGTGACCTTCACCGATCCCAAGAAGAGGGCCGCCGCGCTTGGTATTTGGGGCGCCACGGCGGGCATTGCTATTGCCGTAGGACCAATTGCTGGAGGTGAGTTAATCACTCACTTCTGGTACGGATCAATTTTCTTGGTCAACCTTCCCCTTGGACTTCTCACCTTGCTGGCGATTGCCTTGGTTGTTCCCGAGTCGCGACACGCACTCAAGCGCCGATTCGATTTCAGTGGATTGGTTTTGGGAACGATAGGGGTGTTCTCATTAACACTTGGAATTATTGAAGGGCCATCGTGGGGCTGGATTAATGGTGGAACGCTCGCCGTGTTCGCACTGGCCATAGTGAGCTTTACCTGGTTCGTACGCTACGAGGGCCGGCTTGAACACCCATTATTCGAAGTCCGTATTTTCCGAAATCCAGCCTTCAGTGCTGGCGCATTTTCGATAGCGGCCGACTTTTTCTTGCTTTTTGGCTTCATCTTCTTGGTGACCCAATACTTTCAACTAGTTAAGGGATACTCGGCGCTCTCAGCAGGTGTGCGCACCTTGCCTTTCGCCGGGACTGTCATGCTGACTACTCCTTTAGGCGCGGTGTTGGCCTCAAAGATCGGAGCTCGGTATGTCGTTCCCACTGGCCTCGTTCTCATGTCCAGCGCTTTGATTTGGATGTCCCACATCAGCGCGGGGAGTGCATATTTCGGTCCCATTGTTGGTTCGATGGTGGTTCTCGCGACTGGATTCTCATTAATCAGCGCCCCGTCAACTGCCGTAACGATGAGCGTCTTACCGTCGCACCAGGTCGGCGCTGGCGCTGCCGTAAACGAAACGACACGAGAACTTGGAGGCACCTTGGGTGTTGCGGTACTCGGATCGGTTTTTTCTTCGCTCTTCGGTCCAGCAATCCGCACGACGTTGCAGCCCTACGTGCACCACGGATTACCTCTGCACGCATTAGATACCGCACAGAGCTCAATGTATGCAGCTTCGGTCGTCGTTTCTAAGTTCCCCTCACAGCTTCAGCCTGGACTCCATCACGCCGTTGTACTGGCCTTCATGAGCGGTTTCCACCGCGCTTGCCTAGTAGCGGCTGGTGTCGGTGTACTTGTTGCGGTTGGTGGGGCGGTGACGCTTCCCAAAGGTCCGTTGGCCCACGTAGAGCATCCGTAGACCTGATCGAGCCACCCACACGTTGTGCGACCTAGAATTGCTTCGTGCACGGAGCGATTCTCTTAACCCTGGCTTCAAGCTGGTATTTGGTGGGTCTCGGACTAACCGTCGGAATGGTCGTCTATCCCGCCTTTGGGGTTGTGGGTGATCAGGAGTGGCCCCAATTCCATGCTCAACACAGTTGGCGCATCTCATGGACGGTTGGTGTTGGCTGGTTGGCTCAAGCGGTGGGACTAGTTTGGTGGCTCTTTCAGGGAGGCGCCAGCACCGGTTGGTGGTGGGCGAGCGGAGTCTCGGCAGCCCTGGCTGTCGTGCTCACGGCACTTTATGGAGTGCCAATCCACAACAAAATTTCGTCTGAACGAACCAGCTCCGACTTAAATCAACTTCGGTACATCCATCTTTCAAGGACGATTTTTTGGTTAATTACCGCTCTGTCAACGTCTGTCGCGATACGGTAGGTCGAAATTTGTAGGCCATATACCGAATTCCAGAGGACAAGGTGGTGCCGGAAAACGGGCGGTCGCTAACACCCCTGTCCCAAAAAGGCCGCCAGGCCTGGGGCGATGCGAGGTTTATTCCAAGTCTTCCCAGAAGAACGATATATGCCCGAACTAGTGGTCCTAGCTAAAAATCCGCCTCAAGACACCATCTAGTGTCCTTGCTACCTACTCCTATCACAGGGTTGAAGTAGGTTGAAAGAGCGATTTGTTTGGAGGACTCGATGATTGTTTTGGTATGGATTGGCATCGCTGCTTTGTGGCTTTTGCCACTTATAGAGATTCGCCAAATACCTGATGAAATCTGGAAAGAGTCAGGCTCAGACAAGAGCAGTTGGACTACGGGTCTCGTCATATTTGGAGTCTTTGCGAGTGCCGCCTACTTCTTTACAATCCGCCGCAAGCTCTTAGCAAACGGTGCCCAGAAGAACGGTGCGTTGTTGCCGGGCATTGCGATCATCTCGGTACTGGTGCTCGGACTCATATTCGCCATCAGCTCCTCCTCACAGACGAACTCCTCGAGCATCACCAACCAGCAGGGCGGATCACAGAGCAGTTCCAATCAAGTGAACCTCACCTTTGGCCAAGAGGCCAATTTCTCGAATGGCGCCATCGTCAAGATTGAGAAGGTCATCGACCCAGTTACCGACAGCATCCAGCCACCCGATGCTGGCAAGCGCTACATCGGAGTCGTGTCCAAGTGGACCAATAGCAGCCAAAGTCAAATCAGCGCTTCGCCGTCCGTATGGATGCTGGTCCTAGGTTCCGACAACTCGACTTACTCATGGTCGCCTGGTGCCACGCTGAACTCCTCAACTTGCTCGTCCGACAATGGCACCGGACTTACTTTGCTAGCCGGCTCGTCGAGCACCACGTGCACCGGCTTCCAGCTACCCACTGGAGTCAGCGTCAAAGACGTAGTCATCTCAAATGTTTACTGGCGACCCTAATCAAAGAGGTATTGCTATTGCGGCTGCAATGCCACTAAGAGATCTATCGATTATTGGCTGGGGTTCGCATCCTCTGTCTATCGAGGAGATCTTGGGCGAAGCCAACGTGCAAGTTGCTTGGGTTTTCTAGCCGTCAAAGATGGTAACTGGGTGTTTGTGGGTCATATACCGAATTCCAGAGGCCAAGGTGGTGCCGGAAATCTGGCGGTCGCCAGCACCCCTGCTAATCGAAATTGGCGCATCCGCTAATTGCGATATATCTGGTTCTTGGCCTATATTCTGGAGATTGAGCGGTCGATTCGTGTCAAATCGAAACGCTGTTGGGGGGTAACTGTGTGTAGCGAAGCGAACTGTGCAAGTGTTGCCGTCTGTGAATGCTCCTTCTGTGCAAAAGCGCTATGCGCCCAGCATCAAGCAGTCACGCCAGCCGGCAACCCCCTAATGGTGTGCAACGCTTGTAAGCGTCGATATCAGACGACGTACTCTCAAGGGGGCGTGCCCCCAGCACTAGCCGCGGAGCATGCGTTGTGGGTTGGGCAGGGGCGCCCAGCGCAGTTTGCTAGCCCCCTCAACCTGAGCCTCTGGGGTTCGTACTTCCCAGCAGTCCCCGCACTACTCGCCGCGTGCCCCGTGGTTCATTGCTCCGACGGCAGCACGTGGACGATGATCGACCGCCCATATGCCACGAGCTTCGGAAATCAGGCGTACACCTCGTCGCAGGCAGCGGTGGATGCACACCTCGTCTCGATGATGTGGGGTCGCGGAAAGGACAATCGAGGCCCCTCAAAGGCTGTCCTTCAACTCGCAACACCTGGCTCTTCAGCGAGTCTGCAGTTAGTCGCTCAGACTCTGCGCACGTCTGGAATTGCTGATGCCTTCGATGTATTTGTCCCAGAGCGCGCTCCGAATCGCTTAGTTCAACTAGGACCGTCATTTTCGACAAAGGACCTGTTTTTCTTCTCCAATATTCCTGGACGTCATCGTGCACTCATCTTGGATAGTGTCGTGGCCAAGTGGTTGAGGGGGAACCTGCATTGGAATATCCGTGAGGCAACAGTGAAAGTGGTTGACTACTGCCGCTACCTCTACGCGATGTACTCGTGGGCTGCCGACCTTGGCGAGACGCCAGAAGACACGGAAGTAGTTATGTTCGGGTGGGTGCCTGAGGAGCACTGGAGACCTTGCTAGCCAGCCGGCCTTTTGTTGGGGCATCGCTCCCCATAGAGTCACGAGACTTTCGCGATAATTTCCTGACGAGGCCTAAGGCATAACCTGCGCCATTCCAGTTACAAAGTAAAGAGGTTGGCTTCGGCGCAAAAGGTGAGCCAGTTCTAGTTCGTTCCTAGATCTTCGGGAGCTACAGGCTGGAAGTATCGTTGATTCTGTGCTTACCGCCCAGGACATCCCGATCTCTTCAACAGGGGTAATCCACGGCGAAATTCTTACCCGCGACTGGGTGGTCTCCATGATCTTGGACCTGGCAGGTTATGTAGACAGCAATGATTTGGGCAGCATGCGTATTCTTGAACCGGCAGCGGGTACGGGAGCGTTCATTTCCGTCATTCTTGATCGACTAATCGCGTCTGCGAAGAGCCACGGAGCCTCGTTGACTGACGACCAGGTGGGTTCATCAATTCGCGCTTTTGATATTCAAGAAGAAAACTGCCGTGCTCTGCGCAAGCTCGTTGTTCAAAAGCTCACAGATGCCGGTGTTACTAAGGCCACGGCGTCGAAACTGTCTGACCTCTGGATTGTTCATGACGACTTCCTCCTTACTGACCAGAGCAGTGTCGCCGGCGAATTCGATGTTGTGGTTGGGAATCCACCATATATTCGAATGGAAGACATCCCTCCCGCTAAGGCATTGCAGTACCGCGATTCCTTCCGCACAATGACTGGCCGTGCGGACATCTATGTAGCCTTCTTCGAGGAAGGACTTCACGCGCTCAATCCAGACGGGAAATTGGTTTTCATCTGTGCTGACCGTTGGATGAGAAACGACTACGGAAAGGGCTTGCGGCAATTCATCACTACTGGGGAATACGCACTAGATGCGGTTATCACCGCCCATGACGCCGACGTTTTCGAGCGCCAAGTGGATGCGTACCCGGCAATTGTTGTTCTGCGAAAAGGCAAGCAGGCCTCGGTGTCGATAGCCGACACCACTACCGAATTCTGTGAGAGGGAGTCAAAAAAACTTATCTCGGCAGTCGTGCATAAAACGCACATCTCATCCCATTCATTTGATGTCGGTGTGGTTCCTCACTGGCTTTCTAGCGGTACGGAACCTTGGCCGCATGGTTCCCCGTCCACCCTCAAACGCTTGGCCAGGCTTGGTGAGCTACCGACCATTGAGGACACAGGCGCCAAGATTGGTATTGGAATAGCCACTGGAGCTGACGCGGTTTACGTGACCCACCCGAGCCGTCCTTTGCCCGATGTTGAAGAAGCACGGCTGCTCCCGTTGTCGCATGCAGACGATATTCGGAATGGAACTTGGAACTGGACTGGACGATTTCTGGTTAACCCTTGGGATGCTGGTGGCCTCACCGACCTCGCCCTTTTCCCGAGAACCAAAAGGTACTTGACGGGCCACGAAGCAGTCCGGGGCCGCAATGTCGCACAACGGAACCCTAAGACGTGGTGGCGCACGATTGACCGGGTCGCTTTCCGACTTTTAGATCGAAGCCTGATCCTTCTGCAAGATATGAGTTTGGAAGTAACTCCGGTCGTTGCTCCTAAGGGCTTCTACCCTCACCACAATCTATATTGGATCGATGTCCAAGACTCGGGATGGGACCCAGAGGTGCTTGCGGGGATATTGCTCTCAGACCAGGTCCGAGACCAGGTGGCCGCGCGCTGTGTTCTAATGCGAGGTAAGACACTTCGCTTACAAGCTCAGTACTTGCGGCAGATCCGCATTCCCTCCCCAACTGAATTGACCAAGTCGACTACTTATATCTTCAAGAAGGCTTACAAAACCAAGGATCGCGAGCTGGCAACGGCAACTTTAAGACCCTTGCTCCCTGAATAGTTAAGTGGTGCCATCGCCCCAACCCTTATTTCAGTAACGTCGATGGATATGAGTAGCACCGATGACGTATCGCGAGCAATTACCTGGTTCTGGGGCTCTCGTGCTTCGCAGTCAGAGAGTATTGAAAATTCCCAAGGCGGTTCAGGCCGTGATGCCGTTGTCGGTGGCCAGCACCTCAATAAAGTTCTTGATTTGATCATCAATGAGTTGCTGCGACTAGGAGTGCCAAGAGATCTCATTCACTCAAGCGGTAGTGCCAAGAATATGCCTGGCTTCTTTCGACCGACCAAGAACTGGGATCTGGCCGTAACAAACCATGAAGGGCAAGTGGTGGCACTCTTCGAGCTCAAATCTCAAGTTGGCTCCTTTGGTAACAATGCCAACAATCGGGCCGAAGAGTCCATAGGTAACCCCACCGACCTCAAATACGCCTATGAGCATGGACTGATACCGCTGCGACCTTGGACTGCCTATATCTACGTCATCCAAGACACCGAAGCCTCTACTACTAGAACGACCAATAGAACAAGAACCGCCTACCCCCTCGATGGAGTATTTTCGGAAGTCTCGTATGTAGATCGAGTCGCACTACTCGCTGAACGCTTGGTTTCCGTAGGTCTATACGACGCCTGCTGGGTGGTTGCCACCGCGATGCCACCGTCGCCTGGAAAATCCGCATCGTGGAGCAGCCCCAACAGTTCCGTTTCGTGGGATGCCTTCGCAAGTGCATTGGTCGACTTCGTTGGCAATAATTTCTCGACCCCAACTGCGGGTTCCTGAATTAAGAGGCAAGTGGGCGTTTGACCTTACGCGGACAGCCCTTTTCAAATACAGAAGTCCCGAGGGCAAGCAGCGGCTGCCTCTCAAACCCATTTACTTCCTGGCCCTCGACCTGTCAGACTTGGCTTAGGCACGCGCCCTTTGGTCGCTCAAATCCGAAATAAGTGCCCTCCTCTTCGAGCAGTCCAATTTGAAGTGGGAAATTGACATAAGTACGAAACCGCCCTTCAATGGAAGCGCAGCGTTTGGGCGCTCCAAACAGAGCCCTGGCTGTGGCAAAATTTCTGGGTGGCTACGATTCTCGGAAAACTGAGTCAAGACTCGGTTGGGCAGAAGCAGATTTTTCAACGTGCATTTACCAATGCACCAGATAATTGGATTGTCTTCTTCAAAACATTTTGGACAAGTCGCTATGGACAGTCGGACTCTGACGTCATTGTTCTCGACCCTGCACGGGGCCTGTTTTATCTTGAAGTTAAAGATGGGGCAATGACTTTTAAGGACGGTGTCTGGTGGCAGCAATCATACGATCCCAAATCAGGAAAGTTGTTGCCAGCAAGAAAAACCGACCCGGAGCAGCAGGCAACCAAAAGTCAAGCAAATCTAAACCAGTTTCTAGAGCGCTCAACGGGGCTAAAGATTTCGAAGCAATGGGTGCAAAAGAATCGGCGCCTACCCTCATATTGGGGACTTTGGTTCACTAGTTCGAGGACTAAGTATCGGCCTGAAATGGACAAGTGGACAGGGGCGGGGAACGCTCCAATGATTTTTCAAGATCAGCTGTCGGCGGAGATTGAAAAATTCCCAGTCCTCAATTGTCCATTGACGGACAGCGAAATTCAAAGAATCGTGAGTGCATTTGCTCCCGAGATTCACATACCCGTCTTGGCGCCATCCCTACTTGTTCATTCGGGGATTGATGAGTATTCCGCTGAGCGAACCAAAAATTCTGCAAATCAAATTGATTTGTATCTTGCGACCACTTCGCAGGCCTCCGCTATTGAAAAGGTCGACGAGTTGAAAGAGGGCCTCGTAGGCGTACTTGGGTGCCCAGGATCAGGGAAGACGTTGCTAGCAGCTTTGCTGGCTTCGAAATACTCTGCTCAGGGCAAGAAAGTCTTAGTTACCACTCGAAAAAACGAAAACCTTCGTCATCTCGAAACATTAGTAAGGGCTTATCCCCAAACAATTTCAAAAAATGTCTTTTTCGCATCTAGTTTTTATCTCTTCGAAAAGTGGAAAGCGCTACTGGCAGATGACGGGGCGAACCTTGACCAGACTCTCAAGGATCAAGACAGGTTGGAGCGCGATACTGCGTTTGTCCTGAGAGAGAGATCTGCTGACGTTGTCATTGTTGATGAGGCACAGGCAGATTTGGTCCTTCAGAAATTTGAACAGTGGCAATTTTTTGGAAAACTGTTAATCATGTGCGCAGACGATGCGCAAGACGACTACTTCCGAAGACGACAAAAGTTCGGTGAGATGTACCCCGAAATAGATCTCAGTACCAATTCTCACTGGGACCAACCACTTAGGGTCGAAGCAACGGTCAATCACTTAGGTGGGCAAGTCTTTCATCTCGGAGAGAATATGCGTTCAACGAATTCGATATGGACGCTCGCTTCTCGTCCAGTAGGCGTAACAAATCCCAATTTTCAAACAAAAGGCCTCATTCCTGAACTCCATTTCGTACCCACAAAGAGCGAAAGTCACATTGCAGATTTCGTTGCAAGCAGGTTGCGGAAGATGCGAGAGAGAGGAATTTCTGATGACTCGATGATGGTGGTAATTGCAAAGGACTGCCATCCTTGGGAATATGATTTCGATGAGTTCGGAGTGCTGTTGTTAAAGCACGGCTTCAACTCTTTTGAAAACTTCGACTCACCAGGTATTTTCCTCGGCTCGCCTTCGTCTGTAAGGGGGTTTGAGAGGACCTCGACCATTGTCGTTCTTGAGTCTGACAATTTGGTTTCAGATTATTTGATAAGTGCATCTCGTGCAGTCGCAGAACTCGAAGTCGTTTGTACTACAAAAGATACGTTCGAACTCTTGAGTACTTGGAGAAATGCCTACCTGGCAAACGAATCAGAATTGTAATTTCAAAGAAATCCTGAAGGGGAATAGTCCCATCTCTTCTAATCCATTGAGGATTAGCTGTACATAGGTGTTTGGGGGAAACGGACTAAGTCATCGACGCTATCGATGACGGGCAACACTTCGACACCACAGGCCACCGCGAGCGACAGAATCTCACCTAAGTCCGCCGGGACGTGGCCGAACAACTTGCGCTGAAGCCAAACCTCGTCCTTGTCGAGTTGCTTGGCGAGGTCGCGGATCTTTAGGCCTCGGTGAGCCAGAGCGTGCTGCACCTCGAGGGCCACACGATGCTGATACCACGCCCACGCCCGATCGGTCTCGGTGAGATCGCAGGTCTTTGACCACGTCGGGTGGGTGTTGCGCCCGAAGTCTCGGGGGTTGGTAAACAGTGAAGATGGCCTAAATCGCGGCTTTCCCATACCTTCATTGTAGCGAATATGCGTATTTTACTGTCGTTGAGTGCGTAAAAAACCACGTCGGACAAGTTGTACTTGTGCCAAAACAAACCCCCACACCAGGTAAAAGAGTCCGACGTTACCCAAACACCCCCGCTGAGGTCATTGAGCAATACAACCCTCTGCGTGCTCCGGTCAAGGCCTGTTCCGAAGATGAGTGGGGCGTTGTCGGCCCAATCGTCCGATCAGCGATGGCCCCTTTTGGAAGTGCTGACCCCAAGACCGTGAGCCGCTTGATGAGTGCGATGACCAAGCTGGCCGTCTGGGCGTTACGTGAAGGATACGACTTAGACCTCGAAGCACTTTTAGATGGAGCAGTCATCGAGGCCTTCGCCGCCACCCTCACGAGTAGCCAGTCCACCTGGCGATCATCACTGCGAAGCATCGCCAAAGCCAACCAGGTCGAAACTGAAGAGACGCTCTCGAAGTTTGCGCGCCCCGTTCTCCAAGGTCCTTACGAAACAACCGAGGTGGCGGTTCTCATCTTCTTCGCTCGTGCCCTCACGAACAAGAACCGTGCCTACGCCATCGAAGCCGCCGTCCTTCTAGGAGCTGGCGCGGGCATTGCTCGAGGCGACCTTCGTTTGGTCACTGCCGCGAACCTTCACGACCACGTTGGCGCGCTCCACGTTGCCGTTGCTGGTCGCTGCGTGCCCGTGTTGCCCGGCTACGACAATGAGCTTCGCGCCCTCGCGGCTAAGTGCCCCAACGGTCCACTCATTGGCAAGGTCAAGGGCGACGAGGCCACCGTCAACATCACCCGCTGGGTGGGTGTTCGCCCAGGAACCCCGGCGTTCTCGACCGATCGCCTCCGGGCCACCTTCATCTGTACGCATCTGAATATGGGCACCGGCACTCGCGAGTTGTTGGCTATCACCGGCCTTAACTCGATTGACGCGCTCGACAGCTACTACCGCTTCGTTGAGCCACTCGCAGTTGAGTGCGACGTCGTAAGTAGAGGTAACTAGTTGTCAGCTAACGCAAAGGAAATGCTCCGCGTCGTCGATGAGTCGAACTTGCCGTCGATCATTGACGGGCTGTTGGCGGCGTCACGTAGTCCTCGGGGTCGCAAGCGCGAGCTCTCGGTGCGCGCCCTCTTGCTCGGGATGTTTTTGGTGACCGACACCGGTCGTCTTCACCTCGGTCGCATCCCCGCCGCGCTCAACAACTTGCCCCCTCAGGTCAAGGCCGAACTGGGCCTCACCCGAGAAAATGGCGTGACGATGCGCCAAGTCCAGCGCCTCTACACCCTCGTCTCCGCAGTTTTAGACAAGCAGGGTCACGACTACGCCCAGGACCGCTTTAACGATCTCCTTGGCCCGACCATTCCGCCAGAGTGCTTCGACACCAAGTCGATTGCCATCGACGGCACCGACATCCACGCCTTTGCTCGCAGCTTCAATATGAAAGACCCCATCACCGGTCACGTCACAAAGATGAGCACCGACAAAGACGCGCACTGGCGAGCCCGTAGTGAAGACAAGAGATGGAAGGCCCCCTTCTTTGGCTACGACCTCACAGTCGCCGTCGCCGTCAAAGAAGTAACTGGTCCCGATGTTCCCGTCGTCGCTCGCGCTATCCGTTTTCGTCCCGCAACCCAAGACCCAGTGATGAACGGCCTGGCCGTTGCGCACGATGTGTGGGTCCAACAAGGCAACCAACTCGGTGACGTACTCGTTGACCGTGAATACACCAAGACTGCCGACGGTCGAGACTTCATCTTGCCCATCCGTAGCCTCGGGGGAGAGCCGGTCTTCGACCTCACCCCGGCCCTCGTTGGCTCACGCGCTCCGATCAATGGTGCGCTGATGATCGACGGCAACCCCTTCTCACCGGCCACGCCCACCAAGTGGCACAACATCACGCCTCCGCCCGTTAATGCGACCAACGCCGTAAAACTCGCCTACCAAGCCGAGGTCAACAAGCGCGCGATGTTCGCCCTCGTGCCACACGGTCGCCGTGATGCCAACGGCGCCCACAACTTCCAGTGCCCCGCCCAAGTAGGCAACATCAAGTGCCCGCTCGTTCCCGCCTCGAAGGCCTGGCCCGTGGGCACACGCCTAGCGCAAGGTCCCGCCACCAAGTCACCATCGGGCAAGGTCTGTTCCCAAAAGTTCGTCAAGTTCGACGCCACCGACATGCCCCTTTCACAACGTGACCTGTTCGGCACCTCTGCTTGGTACCAGAGCTACACCCGCCGCAACCTCGTCGAGGGGTTCTTTGGATCCCTTAAAAACAATGGGGTAGAAGGGGTTCGCCCAGGCAACGTCCGTATGCGTGGCCTCGTCAAGCACGGCCTCTTCATCGCCGTGGCCACCGCTGCTGCCAACCTCCGCCACGTCGAGAGCTTCCGAGCTCGCAACCCCCAAGCCCCCAAGCGCGTCCGCCGAGGCCGCCCTCTAAAGACCAACCTCCACCGCTACAAAGAGCAGATCAATATGAGCGGGATCCGCCAAGAGGCCTTCGTCAAGGCCGTTATGGCCGCCAGCTCTCCGCCGAGCTAAGCCCCCTGGCCTTCTAGCCAAGAAAAGCCCCGAGCTAGTCGGGGTGCTTTGTCGTATCTACGAACACGTCGCCCTCTCTTTCGAGAGGGCTTCTTCGTGTTCGGACCTCACCAGATCACCCAGTCAACCCACCAAAAGCAAAATCCGAGGGCAACTTGTCGTCACCCTCGGATTTCGGTATCCATTTTCAGCCAATTCGGTATTTGACTGTTTGTGGAGGTAAGGGGATTTGAACCCCTGACCCCTTGCATGCCATGCAAGTGCTCTGCCAGCTGAGCTATACCCCCAAAGGCGGAATTAATACTAGCAGACCTTAAAATCCCACAATCTAGACTGTTCCAATGGCTCGTCCCTTTTCCGTAACCGAGATTGAATCTAAGTGGCAGTCCCGTTGGCTGGAAGAGGGAACATACAACGTAGACAACGACGATGCCCGAGAGCGCTTCTACGCACTCTGCATGTATCCCTATCCATCGGGATCGGCGCACCAGGGCCACGTACGTAACTACACCTTTGGCGATCTCGTAGTTCGCTACCAAACCATGCGCGGCAAGGCCGTCCTCACTCCATTTGGTTTTGACTCCTTTGGACTCCCCGCGGAGAACGCCGCAATCAAAGCCGGAAGCCACCCCCGTATTTTTACTGAAGCCCGAATGGAGGAGCTCAAGTCTTCGGTTTTGAAGTTGGGTGCCGTTTACGACTGGCGTCGCTTCGTTTACTCCCACGACCCCGAATACATGAAGTGGGCTCAGTGGATTTTCATCAAGTTCTTTGAGGCCGGCTTGGCGTACCGCGCCATGGCTCCGGTCAACTGGTGCCCTGGTTGTGCCACCGTTTTGGCTAATGAGCAAGTGCTCGGTGATGGAACGTGTGAGCGAAGTGGCGATGTCGTCGAGCGCAAGAACTTGGAGCAGTGGTTCTTCCGCATCACCGATTACGCCGAAGAACTATTAAATGATGTTGATGCACTCGAATGGCCCGATCGAGTCAAGACAATGCAGCGAAACTGGATTGGTCGAAGCGAAGGCGTTGAGTTTGACCTGGCTCTCGCGAGTAATCCTTCCGAGTCGCTCCGGGTATTCACCACGCGCCCCGACACCGGATTTGGTATTACCTACGCCGTCGTGGCTCCCGAGCACCCATTATTGGGACGTCTCACGACTCCCGAACAGAAGGCCGCGGTCGAAACTCTCGTGGCCTACGCCAGCTCGGCTAGTGAGATGGAGCGTACCGCTTCGAGTGATGCCGGGGCCGGGCTTGATAAGCGCGGTGCCTTTACCGGAAGTTACGTTATTAACCCCTTCAACGGAGAAAAGGTTCCGGTGTACGTCGCCGACTACGTCCTTGGAACCTACGGCACCGGCGCCATCATGGCGGTACCGGGCGAGGATGAGCGTGACTACGCATTCGCTCAGGCTCACGGTCTGCCGGTTGTTCGAACAGTTGAAGCGCCTGCCGATGTCGAAGGTCCGTACAGCGGGGACGGCGCCCACATCAACTCCGGTTTCCTAAATGGAATGCTCATTGCTGAAGCCAAAGAAAAGGCTGCAGCCTTCTTGGAAGAGAAGGCCAATGGAATTCGCAAGGTCAACTATCGCTTACGCGACTGGCTCGTTTCACGCCAGCGTTTCTGGGGCTGCCCAATTCCAATCGTTCACTGTGAGAGTTGTGGGCTTGTCCCAGTTCCAACCGAGCAACTGCCCGTGGTGGCGCCCGACGACGTAGTGATGGACAAGAGTGGCCAATCACCGCTCGCCACTCACGAAGGCTTCCGAAATGTTGCCTGTCCCAAGTGTGGCGCACCCGCACGTCGCGAGGCTGACACTATGGACACATTTACGGACTCTTCTTGGTACTTCCTTCGCTACACCGACCCCTTTAGCCAGGACAAGCCCTTTGACCCCGTTGAAGCAGCTAAATGGATGCCGGTGGATCAGTACATCGGTGGAATTGAACACGCGATCTTGCACCTGCTTTACGCACGTTTCTACGTCAAAGCGTTAGTTGACCTAAATATCGCTCCCGGCGTGGAACGCGAGCCCTTTAAGCGACTCTTTACTCAAGGAATGATTCGCCTCGACGGATCCAAGATGAGTAAGTCAAAGGGCAACCTCATTGCGCCTGAAAAGTACTACCCAACGGTCGGAGCTGATGGGCTGCGGGTTTTCCACCTCTTCGTGGGCCCACCCGCAGATGACGTGGACTGGACCGATCAGACCGAAGAGGTCATCGAGGGTTGCGCACGCTTCATCGACCGGCTTGTTCGCTTGGCTGAGGGATTTGAAGTCAACTTTCACGCAGAAAACACTGCCGAAGACTTGAGCGTTACCCAAGCGGTGCATCGCACAATTGCGCGAGTCACCACTGACTTAGACCGTTGGAGCTACAACACTGCCGTGGCAGCACTGATGGAGTTGTTGAATACCCTTTCGAAGAATGCTCGTAGCCCCGAGGGCATCAACCAGCACGTTCTCGAAGACGGCATTGACAAAATGCTTTTGCTACTCGCGCCTATGGCTCCGCACATCACCGCTGAACTTTGGGAGCAGCGTCACCCCGGGGAAAAGTCGGTCCACCAGCAGTCGTGGCCCGTAGCGGACCCGGCCATGCTCGTTGAAGAAACCGTGACGATGGTTGTTCAGGTGAATGGAAAGGTCAAGGCTCGCATCGAAGTGGCCCCCGGTATCTCCGAAGCCGACGCCACGGCACTAGCCCTAGCGGCCCCTGAGATTGTTGAAGCCCTTGGAGGTCAAGCGGCACAGCGAGTTGTGGCTCGACCCCCTCGATTGGTGAACGTCGTTAAATAAATGGCGAACAACGCTAAGTCCAAAAGCGAAGTCATCATCCAGCCTCCGCAGTTTGATCGGCCCGAGGTCGAAATCCGTGCTTCGGCGAAGCGCAAAAAGACCGGCACTGCACACTGGGCGGGCTCACGCATTGTTGTCCAAATTCCAGTCAGCCTCAAAGGCAAGGCCCGAGCGCAGTTCGTCGATGACCTGGTCGAACGACTCATTACCCAACGCCCGCAAATTGCGGCTGGTGACGTTGCTCTAGAGGAGCGTGCGCGAGTACTCGCCGAGCTTTACAACGACGGTATTCTTCCTTCGGCCGTGCGGTGGGTGAGTAATCAAAAGACTCGTTGGGCGTCGTGTTCACCGGATACTCGCGAAATCAGAGTTTCGAGCCGGCTTACGCAGTGCCCCGAGTGGGTCATTGACTGCGTTTTGGTGCACGAATTGGCGCACCTCCAAGAGGCTGACCATGGACCGGAATTTCATGAAATTGCCAATCGTCATCCTCGCCAAGAGGAATGCTCTCTTTTCTTGGAGGGCTATGCCTTAGGTCTAGGCATGGCGATTGAAGAGGGCGACGTCGTTAATTAGCTTCGCCGCGAAGGAACTTTTCGAGTTCCGCCGCTAGTTCTTCACCACTGGGAATCTCGCCACCAAGGGGTGTCGAAATCTCACTGTCAACCGCCTGTTCGAGTTGCTCAATCATTTGGTTGTGATCAGGGTTGCCACTCATCATGTCTTCTACGTGTTGGCGTGCCTCATCGGCTGAGCGACGGAGTTCAGAAGAGTCGAGGCTCAAACCCGCTGTGCCGGCCAAACCATCAATGAGTGCAGCGGCGGCTTCGGGGTAGGGCAGTGATGCCACGTAGTGCGGCACTCGAGCCCACAGAGTAACCATGTCAATGTTGACCTCGGCGAAACCTAATTCGAGAGCCGAGGTGATTCCCGCAGGAACTTCGATTTCGCCGTTAACGGTGCCAATGCTCGCGAGGAGATGCGCGCTTTGTGCGGAGGCGGTACCAATAACGCGAGTGGGACGCGTGTGAGGGGCGGGAGCCGGGAAGGCACCGAGGCCAACGACAACCCGGATGTCGAAGCGTCCCGCCGCATCGGTCACGATGTCGACAAAGTCGCTCCAGTGAAAATCTGGTTCTGGCCCAACGAGGAAGATCAGGTCGGCTCCGTCACGGTCCTTACCGTAGCGAAGCTGAATCTCGGGCCAGGTCAGTTCGGTGGTGACCCCGTCGATGATGCGAGCCATTGGTCGACGGGCTCGCTGGTCGATGAAGTATTCGGTGTCAAAGGTGGCGAGAACCTCCGTGTCGATGGCATCGAGCAAGGTGTTAATTGCGGTATTGGCGGCGCCACCGGCGTCGATCCAGCCCTCGAGGCTGCAAATCAGGACTGGCTCGTTTAGTTCGGGGTCGGCGAGGAAAATGATGCGCTCAAAAATGTCGTCGTCCATACCTCGCCTTTCTCTTGCTCCCTTTATAGTCAGTTTTGACCCTAGGGGAAAATCATGGAATAACGATTTTAGGGCCAATTGGACCTAGGCTTTTCTGACTAGACCCAGAAGGAAGGGCATGGAAGTTACATGGCTAACGCCCCCGGTTTCGCTCTCGCTCGGTGAGCGCTCCTACGACCTCTCGAACCGGGCTTTGGTTATGGGAATTCTCAACCGAACCAAAGACTCCTTTTTCGCCCCCGCGGCGACCTATAACTTTGACGACTTTCTTTCCCGAGCCGAGCAGTTGGTAAATGACGGGGCGGACCTGTTGGATGTGGGCGGGGTAAAGGCGGGACCCGGTGACGAAGTTACTGAAGCTGAAGAACTCGATCGGGTGGTCCCAGCGATTGCGGCGCTGAAGGCTCGATTCGACTTGCCCCTGAGCATTGACACCTGGCGAGCCAGCGTGGCTGACGCGTGTTTTAGTGAAGGTGCGGTGGTGGGAAATGACATCAGTGGATTTGCCGATCCGGAGTATTTGAATGTGGCGGCCAAACATCGGGCCACCGTTGTCGCGACTCACATTCGTCTTCGTCCTCGAGTGGCTGATCCTAATCCCCATTATGACAATGTGACCGAATCGGTGACGGAGTTCTTGGTTGATCGAAAAGACCGTGCGCTGGCCGCTGGCGTTTCACCTGAGAGAATTATCTTGGACGCTGGGCTAGACCTCGGCAAAACAGCGAGCCAATCTCTCGACCTGCTGAGGAATTCTGACTCGCTGGCCAAACTGGGCTTCCCGTTGTTGTTATCGGCCTCAAATAAAACATTCCTTGGCAAAATTTTTGACCAAGAGGTCACCGAACGCCGCGAGGCCTCTTTGGCTGCTTCCTCAGTTGGCATAACCCTAGGATGCCGAGTCCTGCGAGTTCACGACGTGGCCGGAACGGTACGGGTTCGAGATACGCTTGCACGCATCATGGAGGCTCGATGACCCAATTTGTTTGTGTGCAGGGATCATCGGCAACGATGGTTAATGACGAGCTGCAGTTAGTTATTTCGCGCGAATTAGGCGACCTCGACCCCTCATTTGCCCTCGAAGACATCACCATTAAGTCATCTCCGGTTGAAGAACGAGATGCACTGATCTCGTCCGCTATTACCGCGCTGAATTCGCCACCTTTCTTAACCCCCAAGCGCCTGGTAGTCATTCGAGATGCTCAGAATTTTCTGAGTGACGCTGTGGCGGCGGTGAAGGCCTGGTCCCAGAATCCAGTGGATGGGGTTGTGCTCATTGCTGGGGTAGTGGGTGGCAAGAAGGGCACAATTGTCGATCTGGCGCAAGAGGTCATTAGCTTTGACGTAGGAAATTCGAGCAAGGACCGTTCTGAGTACATCTCCGAACGACTTGCTAAGTACGGCGTGAAGCTTGATAAACCTGGGATTGACCGGTTGGCGGATCATTATGGCGACGACGTGAGTCGAGTTGACAACTTGGCACGAACCTTGTTGTCTATTTTTGGTCAAGAGCCACTTACCTTCGAGATGATAGAGCCGTACCTCGGGGAACAGGGAAGTGTCTATTCATGGGATCTGACCAAGGTCATTGTGAAAGGCGACACCACCGCAGCCATTACCGCTGTTCGCCGCATGCTCGATTCGGAGTCGGTGGCGGCGCTGCAAATTCTCGGAGCCCTAAGGAACTTCTATCTAGACCGAGCAAGCCTGGCGGGCAAGAACTTAAGTGTCGCCGAGGTGATGAAGACTTTCAAAAAGTCAGAGACTCAAGCAAAATTTCTGATTAAAGAAAGTAAAGCCCTCTCTCAAGAAAGCTTTGCCGTGGCAATTCATTTACTCGCCCAAGCTGATGTTGACTTAAAGGGTGGGGTGGATTACGGCAAAGACGTGACGAACGACCAAGATTTGACCGAATTAACGGTATTGGAAGTATTGGTGGCGAGGTTGTCGCGTTTACACGCGACCGCGCGTCGTTAAGCCTTTGTTGACTTAAGTGCGTTGATGCGACGCATCAAACCAGACTTCTTATTAGCAGCCTGGTTCTTGTGGATGACACCCTTGGTGGCAGCCTTGTCGATGCGCTTGATCGCGGCCTTCAAGGTCTCGACCTCAGCCTCGGTGCCGGCAGCAGCCAAGGCGTTCTTGGTACGGGTACGCACCTCTGACTTGACGCGCTTGTTACGCTCACGCGCAGCTTCGTTGGTCTTAATACGCTTGATTTGGCTCTTAATATTTGCCACAAACAACCTCGTTCTAGGGCGCAACGTCCGTTACGCGGGCTTGGCTACTTTAGCAGTAATTGGGGATTTCAGCCAAATGACCGTCCAACTGGCCCACTCAGAGGAATTTGAATGTCCATGGCTAACCGGAAAATTGAGGAATTACAGCAACTAACCTGAAGGCGCCGTGAGTACCTCAAAAATTGACATTTCTAAGATTAGAAACTTGAGCATTATTGCTCACATTGACCACGGTAAGTCAACGCTCTCGGACCGAATCCTCGAAATTACTGGAGCGGTCGATCCACGCCTCATGCGCGCGCAGTACCTCGACTCAATGGATATTGAGCGGGAGCGTGGAATCACAATTAAGGCGCAAAACGTTCGGGTGACTTGGAAAGACAGCATCATCCAGCTGATTGATACCCCCGGCCACGTTGACTTCGGTTATGAAGTTTCTCGTTCTCTCGCCGCCTGTGAAGGTGCGGTGCTTCTGGTTGACGCCTCGCAGGGAATACAAGCACAAACGCTCGCCAACTGTTACCAAGCAATTGAGAACAACCTCGAAATAGTCGCCGTTCTAAACAAGATTGACCTTCCCGCCGCCGATCCTGATCGTTGCAAGGAAGAGCTCGAGCGAGTTCTGGGAATCCCGGCGGATGAAGTACTCACGATTTCGGCGAAGACTGGTGTTGGGGTACCCGAATTGCTCGACGCCATTGTTGACCGCATTCCTGCGCCAAAGGGCGACCCCGAGGCTTCACTCCAAGCATTGATCTTCGACTCTAACTACGACCAGTATCGCGGTGTAGTGAGTTCCATTCGCATCGTCGAGGGAACGCTTCGCGATGACATGAAGATTCGCATGATGCAAGTTGGCGCGAATCACGAGATCGAAGAAATTGGCATCAGAACTCCCGACTTAAAGAAGGTCACCGAGATGGGCCCCGGGGAAGTGGGCTACATCATTGCGGGCATCAAGGATGTCGGTGGAGCAAAGTCCGGTGAAACCATTACCGATGCGGTGCACCCCGCAGTCGCACCGCTCTCGGGTTACATGGACCCCAAGCCCATGGTCTTTTGCGGCATCTACCCAATCGATGGGGATGACCTAGCTGACCTGCGTGACTCGCTCGACAAACTCAAACTGAACGACGCCTCAATTACCTTTGAGCCAGAGAACTCCCACGCCCTGGGCTTTGGCTTTCGCTGTGGCTTTTTAGGCCTCTTGCACATGGAAATCGTTCGTGAACGACTCGAGCGTGAGTACAACTTGGACATCATCGCCACCGCTCCTTCAGTGGTCTACCGCGCGTTCTTGACTGATGGCAGTGAAATCATTATTGACAACCCCACGGAACTGCCCGATCCCTCACGCCTCGATCACATTGACGAACCGATGCTCGACATCTCAATTCTTTCGCCCTCTGAGTATCTTGGGGCAATCATGGACCTGTGCCAGAGCCGTCGTGCGGAGATGGTCAAGATGGACTATCTCTCAACCGAGCGCGTTGAATTGCGGTATTCAATTCCGTTGGCTGAAGTGGTTATCGACTTCTTTGACGCCTTAAAGTCTCGGACCAAGGGGTACGCCTCGCTGGACTACGAGCCGGCTGGTTACGTCACCTCACAACTGGTGCGCGTAGACCTTTTGATCAACCACGAGCCCGTTGACGCGTTCTCCACAATTGTCCACAAGTCCAACGCGGACTACTACGGGCGCAAGATGGCCGAGCGTCTCAAAGAACTCATCCCTCGACAGATGTTCGATGTCCCAATCCAGGCGGCGGTTGGTTCTCGAGTGATTGCTCGCGAAACCGTTAAGGCGCGTCGTAAGGACGTTCTGGCCAAGTGTTACGGCGGCGACATCACCCGAAAGCGCAAACTCCTCGAGAAGCAAAAAGAGGGTAAGAAGCGCATGAAGAACTTGGGTCGAGTCGAAGTGCCACAAGAAGCATTCGTGGCAGCGCTCAAACTCGAAGACTAGTACCCAACAGTTCCGTCAATGAGTTCGCGCAGTAGGTCGGCGTGACCGGCGTGTCTGGCGTATTCCTCAATGAGATGAATATAAATCCAGCGCAGGTTTACTTCGTATCCCATGGGGTGTTCTAATTCGGCCACCGCGTCCACGGAGTGACCAAGAGCTATTTGCTTACTCTTGGCAATGGACTGATGGAAATTGTCGAGGGACTCCTCGTACGAAATACCGTCGAGATCGTGGAAATCAACATCCGGGTCGTCGTCCGCGTCGTAGTACCAGGTCTGTAGTTCATTGGCGAAAATGTGTTCGAACCAAAATTGCTCGACCCCGGCGTAATGGCGAATGAGCCCCAGTAATGAAAGATCCGAGGTGGCAATCGGGTGGCTTTTTAGCTGCTCCACGCTTAAACCCTCGCACTTACGAAGCAACGTCTCGCGGTAGAAATCTAAGAACCCTTCGAGTTGGGTCCGCTCGTCGGCTAGGCCCAGGCGCTTGCGCTGTTCTCTCTTTTCGGTGTCATCCACAACGCCACGCTATGGCTTTCTGCACCGTGATGCCAGAGAGAGCGTGGTCTGCTTGGCACTCGGTAGAATTGACTGCTAGTAAGGCACTTATGGCTAAGCAACAACCAACTCCCGATTCCAATCAAACAGATTTGGACCAGCGCAAGGCCTCAATTCTTGAGGCCGTCGTGGCCGAACACGTCGATACGGCCCAACCGGTGGGCTCTTCCTCTGTCACTCAAAACGCCAAGCTCGAAGTCTCACCAGCCACCGTTAGATCCGAGATGGTGGCTCTCGAACGCCAGGGCTACTTGACCCAGCCCCATACCTCGGCTGGGCGCGTACCCACCGACAAGGGTTACCGCTACTTCGTTGATCATCTCAAGTCGGGCAAGTTGGGCGCGGCCAAGCAACAACAAATCGCGGACTTCTTCGCATCGGTTCGCGGTGAAGTTGAAGATGTTTTGGAGCAAACTTCAACGATGCTGAGCCGACTCACCAACTACACCTCGGTTGTGGTGGGTGGAGCCAATCCAACCGCACCAATTGTGAGTGTGCAATTGGTAAATCTCGACGCCCATCACCAACTTCTCGTTACCGTGTTCTCCGATGGAACAGTCCTAAAGCACTCGGTGCTCTTAGATTTTGAGGCCGATCACAACGACGTCGCCGAAGCCTCCAAGCAACTGAATGCATTGCTCCACGGCACGACCACCGCCGACAAGGTGCAAGTCCCGTCTCGCCAAGACGCCGTCGCCACGATGGTTCGCGAGAGTGTTGCCGTCTTGCACGCTGAACAGCCAACTCATGAGGGAGAACAAGTCTTCATCGGCGGGTCTTCGAAGGTTGCGGAATCGATAGATGGCGTGGACAATGTTCGTAACGTTCTGGCAATCCTCGAGCAAGAACTGGTTGTCGTTTCGATGATCGAAGAGGTCTTGGCTGAAGATGTCGCAGTCAAGATTGGTTCGGAGAACCAACTCGAGCCACTGGCGAGTTGTGCGGTGATAGTGGCCCCCGTGACAGTTGAGGGCGAAACGATTGGGGCGGTGGGGCTCTTGGGTCCAACGAGAATGAAGTACTCAGAGCTCATGGCCACTACACGAAGTGTTTCCGAGCAACTAACGAAGCACTTTGAGGGAGACAAGGACCGATGAGCGCAAACTTGTATGAAGTTCTCGAAGTAGAGATGACCGTTTCTCACGAAGAAATAAAGTCTTCCTACCGACGACTGGCGCGCAAGTACCACCCGGACGCCAATCCAGGAGACCACGAAGCCGAAGCAAAGTTCAAAGAAATTTCCCAGGCGTATGAAGTTCTTTCTGACCCCGAACGGCGTGCCCAGTACGACCGTTTTGGTTCGACTGATCAGAATCAAAATCCATTTGGTCAAGGAAGTGTGCAGGACATCTTCGACATGTTCTTCGGGGGAATGGGCGGATTCCAGCAGCAGCGCTCGGGCGCTCAACCAGGCCAAGATGCACAAGTTGCCATGGAAATATCACTGGATGACGCGGGATATGGCGTTACCAAGGACCTAACGGTCACCATGCCTCAGCACTGCAAGGAGTGCTCCGGTTCTGGCGCAGCGCCGGGATCAGTTCCTCTCACCTGCGTGGAGTGCGCTGGTGCGGGCCAGGTCCGCAGAGTGCGTAATTCCATCTTGGGGCAGATGATGACCACCACAGTCTGCTCACGTTGTCAAGGTTTTGGAACCCGAATTGAGAACCCCTGCTCAACCTGTCGGGGAAGTGGTCTTGCCAATGAAGAGGTGACCCTCAGCGTTCAAGTGCCCGCCGGCGTCGAAGACGGTTCGACCATGCGAATTGCCAACAAGGGTCCCGCCGGAGCTCGCGGTGGTGGATTTGGACAGCTGTATGTTCACCTGCGAATAACTCCCGATGATCGTTTCGAACGTGACGGCGAAAATCTCCACCACGAATTGCATATTTCATTCGTCGAGGCCGCCCTCGGGGCGCACCTGAGTGCCCCAACTTTGCGTGGCGAGGTCAAGGTGGAAATTGAGCCGGGAACCCAAAATGGGACCGTGTTGCGTTTCCGTGGTGAAGGAATGCCACGCTTGCACTCGCGTCACCATGGTGAACTATTTGTGCACGTAGTGGTCGACACGCCAACAAACCTCGATGAAGAGAGCGAAGAGTTGCTGCGACAGTTCGCCCAAAAGCAAAGTGTTGAAGTAGCCGAGCCCGGTAAGCGGCGCAAGGGACACCGTTAATGCTCATTGAATGGACGCGCCGCGTTAACGCCCTAACGCAAATGCGCGTGGCCGACCCAATGGTGCCAATTCTCGACAAGGACTCCGAGCACCACTTGCGTAAAGTTCTGCGTGCGCAAGTTGGCGAAGAAATTGTTGTGACCAATGGTTCGGGGTCGTGGTCCTTTGCTCTCGTGCAAGACTCTGGGCTCAAGCGAGTGAGCGAGGTCTCTGTGGACCCGCAACCAGCCGACGTTGCGCTCTACCTCGCTCCGCTCAAGGGAGACCGAAGTGAGTGGGTGGTCGCCAAGGCCACTGAACTTGGTGTCAGCGCATTGGTGCCATTACTGAGTGAAAGACTCGCGGTTAAGTTCAAGGGAGAGGCGAGGTCCAAGATTCTTGATCGTTGGCGCAGAATCAGCGAGGAAGCTACTGGACAGTGTCGACGGACCTACGACTTAGTCATCGGTGAGCCCGTTACCCCAGACCAAGTTCCTCCCCACGTGGCGGTGGCCGACTTTGGTGGCGGCAGTGACTTGGCTGGAATTCGAGCAATGGCCATTGGTCCCGAAGGGGGCTGGGCGCAAGGCGAGTGGGCTCCCGAGCGAACCGTGATTTCCCTCGGATCGACCGTTTTGCGAGGCGAAACGGCAGCAATTGCGGCAGCCGCCCTCATGACCTTGGGTGCCCAGGGAATGACACTCTAAGTGCCTAAATCTAGGTAATGATGAGAACAAGCAATGAGTGACTGCCTTTTTTGCCAAATAGTTAACGGTTCCATTCCCGCTGAGATAGCGGGCGAAAACGAACGAGCCCTCGCCTTTGCTGATATCAACCCCCAAGCTCCGACGCACTTACTAGTAGTGCCAAAGCTTCACATCACTAACGCTGATGAGGTGACTTTGGAGCACGCAGTGGATATCGCGAGCATGTTCTCCTTGGCCCAAGAGGTTGCCGTTGCATCGAGCGTGCGCGATAGCGGTTATCGCTTGGTCATGAATGTTGGCGAAGATGCGCAAAACTCCGTTGCTCACCTGCACATGCACGTGCTTGGTGGCAGAAAAATGACGTGGCCTCCCGGATGAGTTTTGACACCAGAGCTGATGACGCGCTGAGCGCAACGACGTACGTCGCCAATACCCACCTCATGACCGGACTGCTCGGTCCGCGTGATGAGTATCTGCGCGCGATTGAAAAAGCCTTCCCGAGTTCAAAGATTCGTGTTCAGGGGAATCAGATCACCGTAACGGGAACCGACGCGGCACGTATTTTGCGACTCTTTGATGAACTTGTTCTGGTTCTTGAGAGTGGCCAGACGCTCGACGTAACCAAGATTGAGCGCACCGTAGACATGGTGGCCGACGACATTCGACCCAGCGAAGTGTTGCGTCACGAAGTTGTTCGTGGGGCGAAGGGTAAAGCAATTCGCCCTTCGACCGCCGGCCAGAAGCGATACACCGACGCGATTGATTCAAACATTGTTACCTTCGGAATTGGCCCAGCGGGTACGGGTAAGAGTTATCTCGCCGTAGCCCAAGCCGTGCAAGCGCTGCACCGTCGCCAGGTAAGCCGAATTGTGCTGACCCGACCAGCGGTTGAAGCGGGCGAGAACTTGGGTTTCTTGCCCGGCGACTTAATGGCCAAAGTGGACCCTTATTTGCGGCCTCTCTATGATGCCCTTTACGACATGGTGGGGCCCGATGGTGCGCAACGCCTCATCGCCAACGGAACGATTGAAGTTGCCCCTCTTGCTTTTATGCGTGGACGCACTTTGAATGATTCCTTCATCATCTTGGACGAGGCTCAAAACACGACGCCTGAACAGATGAAGATGGTCTTGACCCGAATTGGTTTTAATTCCAAGCTGGTAGTGACCGGAGACGTCACCCAAATCGACTTAAACGGCAAACGATCAGGGCTTGTGAACATCGACAAAATCTTGGGTAACGTTGAAGGTATTAGTTTCGTTTTCCTTAGTTCCAAAGATGTGGTTCGCCACCGAATCGTGGCCGACATTGTCGCCGCATACGACCAGCAGTCATCATGACCGTTGACATCTACGCTGCCGATGAGCAGACTGACTACGAGATTGACCTTGCCCGTTGGGTGGCCCTAGCGCAAGCGGCGCTCGGAGCCGAGGGCGTAAAGGCCCCGGCTGAAGTGTCGCTCATCTTTTGTACCGAAGAAACCATCGCTGAATTGAACGAACAATTCATGGGTAAAACCGGTCCAACCGATGTTTTGAGTTTCCCTATCGAAGCAGAGCCTGAAGTGAGTGGCAGAGTGCCTGATTCCAGTTCAACTGGCCCCGGTTCACACTCCACCGAAGTAATTCCACGGCTGGTCGGGGACATTTTGATCTGCCCAAAGGTGGCCGCCCGCAATGCAATCGACCACGAAGTGTCATTTGATGACGAAGTGGCGCTCCTAGTTGTTCACGGCGTTCTGCACCTTTTGGGCTGGGACCACATGATTGACGCTGAAGCTGAGTTAATGGAAGCGCGAGAGCGTGAACTTCTGGCGGCTCACAACAAGAAGGCCGGCTAATGATTTCAGCTATCTGGCGTACCAGTGATACCTACTTGGCCATCACCGTGGTCGTCCTGCTAGTTCTATCGGGATTCTTTGCGATGGCCGAAACATCTCTCGTTCGAATGAATAAGTCTCGGGCTAGGTCCTTACGCGAGCAGGGCCGGCATGGAGCAAAATCACTCGTTGACCTTGCGGAGAACCCTGAGCAGTTCCTGAATCCATTGCTGCTCCTTGTTCTCATTTGCCAATTGGTGTCAGCGACCATGGTGGGTGTTCTCGCGGGACACCTCTTTGGTGCCGCCGGAGTATTTGTGGCTACCGCCGGTGAAGTGGTCATCATTTTCGTGGCCTTCGAGGCCATCCCGAAGAACTTCGCGGTCCAACACCCAGACCGCGCGGCTCTCGCCAGTGCCCCCATGGTGTCGCGTATTTTGCGGTTCCCGCCAATTCGCTGGATCTCACGATTCTTGCTGGCGATTGCCGATGGGGTAATGAGTCTCTTCGGGGCCAAGGGTTCCGCTCAGAGTGTCACCGAACTCGAAGTATTGGCGCTGGCTGACGTGGCACACGAAGACAAGGTCATTGAAGAAGATGAGCGCGACTTCATTCACTCCATCATTGAGTTCGGCGACACGGTTGTCCGCGAAGTCATGGTTCCTCGAATGGACATGGTCGACATTGAGCGGAACGAAACGGTTCGTGCGGCATTAGACCTCGCGATTACTACCGGTCGATCAAGAATTCCAGTTCTCGGTGAAAGCGTCGACGACATTGTTGGAATTGTCAATTTGCGCTATTTGGCCGACCTCGTCATGAAGGGCCAGGGAGAAGAAGAAGTGGGCGCTCACGCCAAGACCGCGCACTTCGTGCCCGAGACCGCCCCAGTTTCGGCCGTCTTGGCTGAGATGCGCAAAGAAAAGGTCCACCTCTTCGTTGTTATCGATGAATACGGAGGCACCGCTGGTCTGGTGACCCTCGAAGACTTAATTGAAGAGCTCGTTGGGGACATTGCCGACGAGTCAGACGCTGAACCAGAATCAACAGTCGAAGAACGTGACGATGAATCAGAGCTCATTGTCAGTGGCCGCCTGAACATTGACGACGCCAATGATGATTACGGCATTGATTTACCTAAGGGTGGCTGGGATACCGTTGGTGGACTCGTGCTGGACGCGGCCGGCGGCGTACCTTCAGTTGGTGACAGTTTTGTAGTCAAGAATTTTAAATTGACTGTTTTACGTATGGATGGACGACGCATCGAAGATGTGTTGGTTGAGCACGAATGGCCGAACGAATGACGAGATCAGGATTTGCCGCAATTATTGGACGACCAAACGTCGGCAAGTCAACCTTGTTAAACGAGATTGTTGGTTCAAAGGTCACCATCACCGCTAATTCACCGAACACAACTCGACAAGCCATTCGAGGAATCTGGACCGAAGGTGACGTCCAGGTAGTTTTTGTCGATACCCCTGGTATTCACCGTCCTCGCACCCACCTCGGTGGACGGCTCAATGATGCTGCTCGGGCTGCCGTTGATGGAGTCGATGCAATTCTCGGCGTGATTGAGGCGAGTAGCGAAATTGGGCCAGGGGACCGTGAGGTGATTGCCACCATGTTGCGCAATTGTCAAAATCAAAAAGGCCCAAAGCCAATTCTGGTGGTCAACAAGATCGACAAGCCCGGGCGAGATGCGGTCGCTGCACAACTTATTACCGCTACCAAAGTTGTGGAAGAGGTGGCTTCGGACCTGAAACTCGAAGGTGTGGCTTCGCGAGTGGAGTACTTTCCTATTTCCGCCAAGACGGGCAGTGGCGTAAAGGGTTTAACGGAGTACGTTCAAAAACTTATGCCGGAAGGTCATTTTCTCTTTGACGCCGACGAGGTATCGGACGTCCCCGAGGCCCAATGGGTGGCTGAACTGGTGCGAGAGCAACTCGTTCGCAAAACCAAGCAAGAACTTCCACACTCAATTCACTGTCGAGTAATCGAGTTTGAATGGCCACACATCACCGTTGAGATTTTGGTCGAGCGCGAGAGTCAGAAGGGCATGGTCATCGGAAAAGGTGGCGCCTTGCTCAAAGATGTTGGTATCGCTGCCCGTCGCCAGCTCCCCGAGGGTTGTTACCTCGAGTTAAAGGTCTCGGTCGAACCTGGTTGGCAAAAGCGCGACGACATTCTTGATCGCTTGGGTTACTAACTTCCCCTAAAGGGTTTTTAGGAAATCGATTACTTCTGCGCGGTCTCTTGTTCGCTTCATGGGCGGGAGCGCCTTGAACATGATTCCCTTGTATCGAGCCTCGGCTAGTCGAGTATCAAAGACCGCAACCACGCCCTTGTCGGTTGCTGTTCGGATGAGCCGCCCGACACCTTGAGCTAGCAACATCGTGGCCTTCGGGAGATCAACATCCATAAATGCATTCTCGGCCCGCTCGCGTCGGGCTTCAGCCAATGGCTCACCTGGAACCGTGAAGGGAAGTCGGTCGATGGTAACCAGTGATAAGGAATGTCCAGGAACGTCAATGCCTTGCCAGAAACTCGTTACGGCAAAGAGACTGGCCTCGGCACTCTGGCGGAACTCCTCGATGATGCGCTGGCGCGACTTTGTGTATTGCACCAAGACTTCGGTCTCAATTCTCGGAGCCACTGCTTGGGCCACACGTTGCATCACGTTTCGATTGGTGAAAAGGGCCAAAGTGCGTCCACCGGCTGCTGTAATGAGGGTTACAAGTTCTTCAATAATTGCGTTGATGGCAGCCTCATCATCCCGACGATCGGGGAAGTCGCTGGGCACATACAGCAATCCATTTTCTTCATAATTGAACGGGCTGGGAAACCGCTGAACTTCAACTGACTTAGGCAGGCCGAGTTCCTTGGGCAAATTGATGGGAATTGTGGCACTAGTGAGTACCGCGGAAACTTCGCTCCACAATTCAGTGGCTAAGCGGTCACCGACCTCAATGAGAGAAATCTCGAGTTTTACCTCGCGCTCTCCCTTCACGAGGAAGAGCAGCTCTCCGGATTTGACGGCTCGAACTCGAATCAGATCGTTGAGCAGGTGCGCGAGCGGACCAGTTGCGCGCTGAACCTTGGCGAGAGCGTCTGCATTTTCCGTCTTGATGGCCTTTAGGGCTTCCGTGATTTGAGTTACAAGAACGGTGAGATTAACGAGCTCGAGTTGAACCTTTTCACTCACTCCGGTCAACTGGCCCGAAGCGTATTGGTCATCTAGGGCCACGTTGAAACGTTCGGCCACGGTCTGTAACTCGAGGCACTGTTTGGCGGCCTCTCCTTCGAGTACGAGGCGGGCCACCGTTCCGGCCGCACGGAAGCTTGTGGCACTCAAGCTGGTTCCCAGGGCTCGAGCGAAAATGTCAAGCGTTTCGTGGGCTTCGTCGAAAATTACGAAGTCGTGCTTGGGCAACATCTGTCTTCCAGTTGCCAAGTCAGCGGCGTAGAGGGCGGTGTTGACTACAACTATCGATGCTTCAGCAGCTTTGGCCTTGGCGATTTCGTGGAAACAGTTTCCACCCTGTGGGCACTTGTTCTTCGACAAGCACTCTTGCGGAGTGACCGTTACTGCGCGCTTGGCTTTGTCATCAACTTCAAAGTGCAGTTCATCAAGGTCGCCTGTTTCAGTGGTGCGAGACCACGAGATGATTTCACGAATCTGATCGGTGGAGGTCTGAGGTATTTTGCTTCCGTCGTCGAAGGTCAGTTGACCGCCACCAATATTGTGAGTTCGGTTTAAGCAGAGATAGTTCTGCTTACCTTTAAGAATGGCGACTTTGACGCCCCTTAGGTGTTGAGCGACGAGGGGAGCGTCCTTGGAGGCAAGTTGGCTCTGCAGGTTTTTCGTAGCAGTGGCGACAACAACTCGCGCTCCCGATAGTGCCGCGGGCACCAAATAACCCAGAGACTTTCCAACTCCCGTTCCAGCCTCAATAACGCAGTATTCATTTTTGGAAAAGGACTCCGCAATGGTCTGGACCATTAAGCGCTGGGACTCTCTAGTCTCGCCACCGCCGGGTAGGTCTTGGGTGACTTTGTCGAGAAGCTCGAGTGCGGCCGCCGAGTCCACGGTGATCCGGTTGTGGCGTAATTGGACGGCATCCTCCTCGGAGGGCTCAATGAAGGGCATTTCCTCGTCGGGGTCGAAACTATCCACCCGAGCAGGTTAGGCGTGGGGGTGTGTCATTTCAGCCAATCGCGAACTAAGTTTTATCCATGCCCGATCCGCGCCCGACCACACTTCCACGGTCGCTCGACAAGTCCGCTATTCCGGCCCATATTGCGGTGGTTATGGATGGCAACGGCCGCTGGGCGCAACGCCGGGGATTGGTACGAACCGAGGGCCACGGAGCTGGCGAAGAGGCTCTTTTTGACACCACCTATGGTGCCCTCGCCGCTGGGGTCAAGACCCTTACGGTCTACGCCTTTTCAACTGAGAACTGGTCCCGGCCGATTGACGAGGTTCGCTACCTCATGAACTTCAACCGGGGGATTCTTGATCGCCACACCGAGGACCTCCACGCCGAAGGTGTGCGCATCACCTTCAGTGGGCGCCGAAACTGGCGCGTACCAAAGGGAGTCCTAGCCAAGATGGAGTGGGCGGAAGAGCTCACCAAGAAAAATAAGCGAATGACGTTAAATATTGCGTTCAACTACGGCGGACGCGCGGAGATTGTGGATGCAGTGGCCCAATTGGTGCGTGACAAGGTGTCCGCCGACAAGGTCGACGAGAAGGCAATTCGTGCACGGCTCTATCACCCCGAGATTCCAGACCCCGACATGGTTATTCGCACTTCGGGGGAGTATCGAATTTCGAACTTCTTGCTGTGGGAGATGGCCTACGCCGAACTCATCTTTACCGATGTTCTGTGGCCCGACTTTCGCCGTGAACACCTCTACGAAGCCATTGAAGAATTCCAGGGCCGCGAACGTCGCTTCGGAGGCTTGGACAAGTGACCTTACGTCGCGTCACGATAGGAATTGGCTTGGTTTTCTACGCCTTCCTGTGGCTGTTAGTAATCAACGGCGCACGAGCTCTGATGCCCATCGTGGTGGTGCCCCTCGTTTTGTGGTTCATCATTGTCGTCGGTGTTGGCTTAACAAAGTTCATGGGCATCAAGCCTCGTGAGTCTCATTTTGAATCGAAGGATGATGAGCAACCGCAGAACTGAGTTTTCTGACGACGCTGTTGTCTTGCGTAATTTCAAATCTGGTGAGGCAGACCGAGTGGCCGTGCTGTGGACGAGAGAGCACGGCAAAATTCGTGTTCTAGCCAAAGGCTCACGCAAAGCGAATTCAAAATTAGGTGGGGCACTCGATCCGCTCAGCGTCGTTCGAGTAAACCTCGTTCAGGGCAAAGGTGACTTGTACGTCACGCGAAATGTTTCCCACATTTTGACCCTCACGACCCTGCGAGCGAGCTACCAAAGGATTTCCGCGGGGTACGCCGTTGTTGAAGGGGTGGACGCAATTCCTCTGGATGATGTGGCCGATGAGGGAATTTTTGACTTACTGGTGCGCGTGATGGCCAGCCTTGACGATCCCCAGTTCGACCCCACTTTGGTGCCAGCGGCCTTCTTCATGAAATTCTTGGCGTACGACGGATCGGAGCCTCTCCTTGAAGAATGCGCCGGTTGTGGATCGCCTGGGCCCTTCTACGCCTTTGACGCGGGTATTGGTGGGGTGCTGTGCGGTACTTGTCGTAGGGGAAGCCCACTTTCCCCCGAGACCTACGAGTTGCTGGTGCGAATTATGGGCGGAGACTTGGCGGGAGTCTTGAGAGAGTCCAATCCACCTGGTGGGGCCGAGCTGGTGCACTTAGCCCACGCAGCGATGGAAAATCACCTGGGCAAGCGCCTTAAGGTGGCACGAATGACCCCTACGATTCAACAAACGAATCATGACTAACGAGACCTCTACACCAATGGCCATTATGTGGTTTCGCCGCGACTTGCGTCTGCGCGACAACCATGCTCTCGTTGCCGCAGCGAAAGCGGGAAAGGGTCGAGTCGCAGGGTTGTATGTACTAGACGACGAATTGTTAGCCCGAAGCGGTCAAGCGCGTATCGACTTTATGTCCGATGCATTGACGAATTTAGATGCATCGATGGATAACAATCTCAATCTGGTCACAGGTGATGCAGTTAGCGAAGTAGTTCGCATGGCTAAATCAACCGGAGCGAAGCAAGTTTTCGTAACTCAAGAGTTCACCCCCTATTCCATGGAGCGAGACGAAAGAGTTGCGGCCGCTCTCAGCAAAATAGGAGCTGAACTCGTTGAGGTCGATTCCCCCTACATCGTGAAACCAGGCACCATCATGAACCAGGCGGGCCTGCCCTACAAGGTCTTTGGCGGCTTTAGAAGGGGATGGGAACCACTGGCCGAGGAATTTAAGATTCTGCCCACGCCGAAGGTCGACTGGCAGATAGTTAGCCCAGTCAAGGCGCCAATTAAAGCGCGTTCACGAATTAGGCCTGATTATTTTGGCGACTCTCCCGAAGCAAATCCATCGACTTTGCCCGAAGCAAGCGAGGTGGCCGCGAAGAAGCTCATCGCCGAATTTGCCAAGAAGAGTCACCAATATGGTGACCATCGGGATCAACCGGGAATCTCTGGAACTAGTCGGCTTAGCCCCTACCTGCGCTTTGGCATCGTTCACCCGCGACAAATATTGGCGGAGGTCTCGAGACTCGATACGGGTGGTCGCACCTTTGCGAGTGAAATCTGCTGGCGTGAGTTCTACGCAGACGTTCTTTTCACCAACCCTCAGTCGCGATACGAAGCGCTGCAACCCAAAATGGCGCGATTGAGAAGCGATAGCGACAAGGTCGCTATCGAGAGATTCCAAGCCTGGACTCGCGGACAAACGGGTTATCCGCTCGTTGACGCAGGGATGCGTCAATTGCTGGCCGAAGGCTGGATGCACAATCGTGTTCGAATGGTGACCGCATCCTTCTTAATTAAGAACCTTCACATTGATTGGCGATGGGGTGCGCAGTGGTTCATGTGCAACTTGATTGACGGAGACATTGCCTCGAATCAACATGGTTGGCAGTGGACTGCGGGCACGGGTACCGACGCTGCGCCATTCCACCGAATCTTCAACCCCACCTTGCAGGCCGAAAGATTTGATCCAAATGGCGAGTACATCAAAAAGTACGTTCCCGAACTCAGGGACGTCCCCGCCCCCGATTGTCTACGGCCACAGGAAGGAACCCTGCTGGGCGCAATGGATTACGTTCCACCCATCGTTGACCACGGAGTCGAACGAGCCGAGGCCCTAGCGAGATTGGCTGAGCTAAAGCCCGAGGTCGGAGCGTGAGCGACTTTGGAGTGTACGTTCACGTACCCTTCTGTGCCCACCGCTGCGACTACTGCGCCTTTGCGACTTATTCAGACCGCGACGAACTCATGGATCGCTACGTCGATGCCGTTGTAAAAGAGGCTCAATTAGCCGTTACTGCGGGGATGCCCGTGGCCGACACTGTCTTCTTTGGTGGGGGCACGCCGTCACGCTTACCGGCCGAGCAGTTGATTCGAATTCTCGACGCAATCCCACGAGCCGAAGACGTTGAGGTCACTGTTGAGTGCAACCCCGAAGATGCGTCACTAGAACGCCTTCGCGCCTACAAGGAGGCAGGGGTTACCCGCATGAGCTTTGGCGTGCAGTCGACCCAGTCGGCGGTACTCGCAGACTTAGGTCGTCGTCACGGCATCAACGCACACCAAGAGGTCTCGCGAGTAGTAGCCGAAGCGGGGTTCTCCACGTGGAACATGGACCTTATTGTCGGATCGCGAGCGGAATCGCTCGACGATGTCCGAGCGACGCTGGCGGACCTCCTTGATTTGGATAACCCGCCACCTCACATCAGTTGCTACGCCCTAACCCCTGAGCCGGGTACGCCGTTGGGCCAAGACCCCCTGCGTCACCCCGATGAGGACGATACGGCAAATAGTTATGACCTGGTTGGAGAGGTCCTCGAAGCACATGGATATCTCTGGGAAGAGATTTCAAATTGGGCCCAACCTGGCCACGAGAGTCGGCATAATCACGTCTATTGGAATCACGGCAACTACCGAGGGTTCGGATCGGCGGCCCACAGTCACGAAGATGGTCGCCGCTACTGGAGCGTTCGCACACCGGATCGCTACATTGCCATGCTCGAAAATGACGAGCTGCCCTTAGGCGGTGAGGAAATCTTGGACGAGTCAACACAGCAATTCGAACGCGACGCTTTAGCCCTGCGCACTAGTCGCGGAGTGGCGATTGAGGCCTTCGATTCGCTGGACGAGATTCGCCACTTGCTGACCTTGGACGATGGGCGAGTGGTGCTGAGTCCAAAGGCACGACTCGTGGCCAACCAGGTCATAGTTCGGCTTAAAAGCGCGCCGTAACTCCGGTAGCCTTATGGGATGTCCGATGCACCCCACCAAGACCCCGAACTCCTTGACAAGGTAACCAATCTCGCCAAACGTCGCGGGTTCATCTTCCAGTCGGCTGACATTTACGGCGGATTCCGCTCAACCTACGACTACGGCCCCCTGGGCGTAAACATGCTGCGTAACGTCAAGAACGCCTGGTGGCAGGTCATGGTCCAACAACGCATGGACGTGGTCGGAATTGATGCCGCAATTCTCGGACCCCCTGCCGTTTGGGCCGCCTCTGGTCACCTCGCAACCTTCACCGACCCACTCGTCGACTGCCGCAAGTGCAAAGAGCGCTGGCGCGAAGACAAGATTGACGGAGTTTGCCCCAACTGTGGTTCAAAGGAATTCACCGAAGCTCGCGCATTCAACTTGATGTTCAAGACCCAGGCCGGCCCAGTTGAGGGTGAGGGCGCCACTGCCTATTTGCGCCCGGAAACCGCTCAGGGAATATTCACAAACTTTGCCAACGTCCTAGCCACTTCTCGTAAGAAGCCACCATTTGGTATCGCTCAAGTTGGTAAGTCCTTCCGAAACGAAATCACCCCTGGGAACTTCGTCTTTCGCACCCGCGAGTTCGAGCAGATGGAGTTGGAGTTCTTTGTTCCACCGGCCGAGGCCGATCAGTGGTACCGCTACTGGATTGACTTCCGTTACAACTGGTACCTCAACTTAGGTATTCCTAAAGATTTCCTTCGCCTGCACGAACACGCCAAAGAGGACCTCTCTCACTATTCACGTGGCACGACCGACGTGGAGTTCCTCTACCCCTGGGGCTGGGATGAACTCGAAGGTATCGCCAACCGTGGTGACTACGACCTGACTCAGCACTCGAATGCTTCGGGCGTTCGACTCGAATACTTCGACCAAGCCGAAAACGAGCGCTACACGCCCTACGTGATCGAGCCGGCCGCTGGAGCTACACGAGCCATGATGGCGTTTCTTCTTTCGGCCTATCACGAGGACGAAGTCGAAGGGGAGACTCGCGTCGTACTCCGTCTCGACTGGAGACTGGCGCCCTACCAAGTTGCCGTTCTGCCACTTTCTAAGAAGCCCGAGCTCGAAGGCGTGAGTCAAAAGGTCGTAGAGGCACTCGCGCCCTACTTCTCGGTTGACTACGACGTGACCCAGTCCATCGGTAAGCGATACCGCCGTCAGGATGAAATCGGTACGCCTTTCTGTATCACTGTGGACTTTGACACGCTGGAGGACGGAGCGGTTACCGTTCGCGATCGTGACACCACCGAGCAGACTCGCGTCAAAATCGAAGACTTACTCAGTGACATTCGCACCCGCACCGGCCAGCGGTAATGCCTGACGAATCGCGCGCGCTCGTCTTCGGTTCCGTGGCCGAGGCGTACGACGTTTATCGGCCAGCGATGCCAGACGAAGTGGCTCATTTACTCGACGTCACCGGGCGTGACGTTCTAGAGGTCGCTTCGGGGACGGGCCAAGTCACTCGAGTGCTGGAAAAGATTGGTGCCAAGGTCACCGCAGTTGAGCCTGACGAAAGTATGCGATCAGTCTTGCGGCGCCGTTCACCGCTCGTGAAATTACTAGATGGTTTCGCCCAAGAGTTGCCTGTAGGAGACGCAACTTTTGACGCCGTGGTCGTTTCTTCCGCTTGGCACTGGTTCCCCCAGCCGCAAGCGCAACTCGAAATGGAGAGGGTCCTGCGTGACAGCGGGACTATTTATATCCTTCGTTCTCACCTGGATGAGCGCGAGCCCTGGTTGCGCGAAGTTCTAACTTTGCGGTATTTCGGAGAAGAACCTCAGACTCGCGACGAGAGCTGGAAACTCGCCTTTCAGTCGCCGACCTCTTTTAAAGACTTGCGTTACATCTCGATGGAGTGGAAGTGGCGGCGCACGGTCGGCCAGCTCGTAGAACTCTTCAATACGTATTCCGACAACATTGTGCGTTCTGAGATCGAACGTTCCGAAATGACGAGTCGTCTGCGGAGCCGTTTGGATGAGCTGTTCCCCTCTGGCGAGTTCGAAGTCCCTATGGTGCACAACGTCGTGATTGCGACTCGGAGTCCGAGGGGTTAGTAGTAATGGATCAGGTCCGCACTCTTATGGTTTTGAGTGAAAATTGGACCCTGCAGCCCTCGATGTCAATCTCGGATGTCGTTAACTTGGCGGTCGCCGCCGAAGATGCCGGAGTCGATGGAATTATGTTGAGCGACCACATCGTTCTCGGCCCCAGCGCCAATTCTGAAGGCGAGCCACTTAACTTGCGCGATTACGCAGCACCGGGAAACCAAGACCCAATGACCCCGTGGCCTAGCCCCATGGTGCTACTGAGCGCCATCGCGGCCCGGACCACGAAGCTTCGACTGGTCTTTGGGGCGATAATCGCGCCACTTCGGCATCCGCTCAATACCGCCAAAGACTTAGGGACCATTGATCTACTAAGTAATGGGCGACTCATCGTTCTGCCGACCGTTTCTTGGCACGAGGAAGAATTTCGTGCACTTGGCGTTGACTTTTCAAAACGCGGAGCAATTCTCGACGAGCAGTTAGAGATTTGGCACCGTGCGTGGAGCGACAATCCGATCTCCTTTCATGGCGAGCACTATTCCTTCGATGACGTGTACGTCGAGCCCAAGGCCTACCGACCAGGTGGGCCCACTCTTTGGTTTGGTGGCTCTTCGGTTCACAATTCGCTCATTTCACGCATGGTGAAGTACGGATCTGGCTTTAACCCCTTTGGTTCGCCAACGCCAGAGGAATTAGCGGAGCTTTCCGCTCGGCTAACTGAGGCGGGCCGTTCCATGAGCGAAATTGAAATGGTGGGCGGTATACGAGGTGAGTTTCATTCGGCTGACGACCTCGCGAATCTCGAAGAAGCGATGGATGGGGCATTAACCCAATTGCGCCAGGGGTATCGAACGATGTGCTTCAAGCCTTCAATGTTCACCGACTCAGTGGCTGAAGTTCCCGAGGTGTGTCGAAAAGTAGTCGCTGGACTAAACGAGCGGCTCGCTAGCCTCAGCTAAAACTCGCTTCGGGGCCTTCCAGAAAAAGGTGGGTACCAATATCGCAACGGTTAATACAAGACCGAGCACGCAAGCGCCAGCCCAATCGAACTGCTGATACAAACGACCAGCAAGGTATGAACCTGAAGAGGCGCCTAAGAAGCAACTCACCATGTAAATGGAATTAATGCGGCTTCTCTTTTGAGGTGCGAGGGAATAAATAATCGATTGATTGCTTATTTGCATTCCTTGCATGCCAGCGTCAATCAAGATGAGCCCCGCGCCAATTGAGAGAAATTGGTATCGGCCGAACCAAAAAACGGCAAAGGAGATCAGCATCAAGAGGCCAGCAATCCGGGTGGTCAGGTCTAATCGGTTCTTGTCAGCCTGGGTTCCAGTGAGATTTGCCGCCAATACCCCCGCAACTCCGAAGAGGCCAAAAAGCCCGATCGTTGCATTCGAGTAGTGGAAGGGGGCGATCGCCAAGTGAAAACTGAGGACCGTCCATACAGCTGAGAATGTGGCAAACATCAAGAATCCGAAGTAAGCACGACGACGCAAGTGATGATGCGTACGAAGGAACGACAGCGCGTCAAAGAGGAGTTCGTGATAGTGAACGTGCGCCCGGGGCTCTTCTTCGGGCAACACGATTCTGAGCACGAGAGCGATGACGAGCAGGAGCCCCGCGGCAATCCAGTACACCGCGCGCCAGCCCAATGCTTGCGCCATGATTCCAGAAAATGTCCTCGAGAACAGAATGCCCAGCAGCAGCCCCGTCATTACCTTGGCGATTACGCGGCTGCGTTCCTCTTCTTTGGCGAAGTCGGCGGCGAAGGGCACGATCACTTGCCCCCCAACCGAGGTGAGCCCAATGAAAAGGCTCATGCCCGCAAAAAGATTGAAGGAGTGGATTGATGCCGCTCCCGCCATCAATATGGCCGCGAGAGTGTAAATACTGACTAGAAGACGACGGCGAGGGATGATGTCGCCCAGCGGCACGACGAAAGCGAGACCAAGGGCGTAGCCAATTTGCACCAAGGTCATCAAGAGCGAAGCCTTGGATGAGGAGATCGAGAATTCAGTCGATACTTGGTGCAGCAAAGGCTGCAAGTAGTACAGATCGGCGACAATGACTCCGATGGCGAGCGCCATCAAGAAAATTAAAGAGTTCGAAAGTTCGAACTTCTTATCTCTCACCGCTTACTTGATAGCTTGACGGAACTTGCGCACCGCCAGTGGTCCGAGCAAGACCACTGCACCCAGGGCCCAAGCCAGAGAGATGTAAGAGTCAGCGCCGTGTGGTGAACCCAACATGAGTCCACGCACCGCTTCAGCAGTAACGCTCACCGGCTGGTGGGAGGCGAATCCCTGAAGCCAGCTCGGCATAGTCTGAACCGGAACAAAAATCGCGGAGGCGAAGGTGATGGGGAAGATCAACGGAAAGGTCATGGCCTGAGCCGCTTCAGAAGTTGGCGCGGCCAAACCAATGAAGGCAAAGCCCCACGAAAGGGCGTAGGCGAAGGAGAGCATCAGCAACGAGGCCTGCACGTAGGCAATGATGCCACCACCAGGCCTAAAGCCCACTGCGAAGCCCACGGTGGTAATGATTAAGAGCACCAAGACATTTCGAGCCAGGTCAGAAATGGTGCGTCCCGCCAAGACCGCCATGCGGGCCATGGGCAGGGCACGGAATCGCTCGATAAGTCCCTTTTGCAGGTCCTCAGCCAGTCCAATCGCAGTCGAGACCGAGCCAAAGATGGTGGTCTGAACCAAGATTCCGGGGATGAGGTAATTCACGTAGTTGGTGCCAGTGTGAATTGCGCCACCAAAGACGTAGCGAAAGAGCACCACGAACATGATCGGCTGAATGATCGAAAAGACCAAGGCAATTGGAATGCGCAAGAGTGCAATCAAGTTGCGTCGGGCGAGGACGAGAACGTCACTGATGGCCCAACGAAGCGAGGAACGACTGGAAGTTGGAATGGTCATGGTCATGAGCGAGCCTTTCTGGAACGGCGACCGGTGGCGGGTGCTTCGGCAGGAGTTTCTTCTGCCTTGCGACCCGTGAGGTTAAGGAACACATCGTCAAGACTTGGTTCGCGCATCACGAGTCCAGCTAAGTCAATGCCCGAAGCGTCTAGTTTGCGCAGGGCGTCTGCAGCACTGGCGGGACCTTGGTCAATGGTCATTTCGACTACTGAACCTTCGATATTGGCAGGCTTAGAGGACACGTCCTTGATGACGTCTACCGCCTTGGTTGCGTCGGATGGTAAGTGGAAGGTGAGGACTAGAACGGTATTCCCGAGTTGGGCCTTAAGTTCAGCAGAAGTTCCCTGAGCAATGATCTTGCCGCGGTCGAGCACAACGAGTTGCTTGGCGAGTCGGTCGGCTTCTTCGAGGTACTGCGTGGTCAAGAGAACGGTGGTGCCGCCCTCGACCAAATTTTCGATGATGTTCCAGAGGTCTTGACGACTCTGGGGGTCGAGACCAGTTGTGGGCTCGTCCAAGAACAGAATTGGCGGATTCCCAACCAGCGCGGCCGCGAGGTCAAGGCGACGGCGCATTCCACCCGAGTACGTCTTGGTACGTCGGTTGGCGGCGTCAGTTAAACCAAAGTTGGTTAGAAGCTCGTGAGCGCGCTTGTCAACGTAGGACTTATCCAGGTGGTTCAAGAGACCAACCATGCGAAGGTTCTCGTAGCCAGTCAAGTTCTCATCAACCGCGGCGTACTGGCCAGCCAGACCAATGGACTTTCGAACCTCATCGGCCTGCTTGAACACGTCATAACCATTAACGGTGGCGCTTCCACTACTCGGGGCGAGAATGGTCGAAAGAATTCTCACCATTGTGGTTTTTCCCGAACCGTTGGGTCCGAGAAGGCCAAAAACCTGGCCTTTGGGCACTTGGAGGGAAACCCCGCCCAAAGCGGTGAATTTCCCATCGTTAAAGGTTTTAACGATGTCGTGGGCTTCGATCGCGAATTCGGTCATAGAGCAACAGTGTAGGTCGAATATCTTCCAGAATGCTTCAGGGGTCACCGTCAGCAGGTACCGTTTTCGCATGGCAATTCCACGCAGCGAGATAGACCAGGTTCGAGAGGCCACGGACCTCGTTGCACTGGTGGGAGAGTCGGTTGCCCTCAAGCGTGTGGGTAAGGACTTCCGGGGTTCGTGCCCCTTCCACGGCGAGAAGACGCCCTCTTTTTACGTCAGCCCTGAAAAGCTCATCTACCACTGCTACGGCTGCCAGGTAACCGGGGACGCCATCAAGTGGATTCGCGAAACCCAACACCTTGACTTTATGGATGCGCTGCGGTTCCTCGCGGACCGTGCGGGGATCACTCTCCACGACGATGCCCCCGCAGGACCGGGCAGTGGCGACAAGAAAATCTTCCTCGAAGTCATGGCTAAAGCGGTTGATTGGTATCACGAACAACTGATGTCCATGTCCAATCTGAATGCCAGACCAGTTCGTGAATATTTGAAGACACGCGGCATAAATTCTGAGGTGGCCAAGCAATTCAAAATCGGATGGGCCCCAGATGGTTGGGACCCACTGTCTTCGGCACTTGATCTAAACCAAAAGCAATTAGAGGGAACCGGATTGGGCTTCATCAACAAGCGCGGTCGCAAGCAGGACTTCGTACGTGCCCGAATCATCTTTCCAATTTGTGATCCCACCGGTAAACCGATCGCCATTGGTGGGCGAGTAATGCCCAATGCACCACTGGGACCCGACGGAACTCCGCCCGCGAAATATAAAAACTCACCAGAAACGCCGATTTACACCAAGCGAAAGACTTTGTACGGGTTGCACCTAGCAAAACAAAACATTGTTCAAACTGGCGAAATCATTGTCTGCGAAGGGTACACCGACGTCATTGCGTTCTTCCAAGCCGGGCTTCCCCGAGCGGTAGCAACCTGTGGCACAGCACTGGGCGAAGAGCACTTTCGCACCATGAAGAACTTCGCCTCGAGAATCGTTCTGGCCTACGACGGTGATAGCGCGGGACAAAAGGCGGCTGCATCGGTCTATCAATGGGAGAAGATGTACGAGGTTGACGTCGCGGTCGCAAAATTCCCACCCGGTGTGGACCCCGCTGAACTTGCTCTGCAAGATCCTGAATCCTTACGTCGAGCAATTGCTGAAGCTGTTCCATTCTTGAAGTTCCGACTGAATCGCCTACTCGAGTCCGCCAAGATCGACACCGCGGAGTCGAGGGCTCGCACGGCCGAGCAGGCGTTACCGATTATTGCCGAGCACCCAAGTGAATTGGTACGAGACGAGTATCTCCGAGAGGTTGCCGATACCTTGCAACTGGACCTTGGGATGTTGCGTCGTCGACTCGAGGAAACCTTGCGAGCGCCCAAGAAGTCAGCCGCTGAAGAGGCCCCGCCAAAGCCAATCTTTCAATCACGGGCTCGGACCGCGAATCTGCAGGCTCTTCCGCGACCCGGAAACGAAGCGCTGCGAGCGCTTATCAACCAACCCGAACTCATTAAGTCTCGACTGATTGCGCCACATTTTGTTAATGACGCTCAGCGCGAGGCTTACGAAGTCATGAGTACTGGTATCTCCGTGGTCAGCGCCATGGATGATTTGCAGGCTCGTGACCGCGACGAAGCAGCTTCGTTACTTGGGCAACTAGCAATTCTTTATCGACAAGACGAAGCTCTTCGCTACATGCAGAACGGATGAGTTGCGAGATGATTCCTGATACGTCCGCCGGACTCAAAAGTTGCTCTGTGTCAAGAATTGCT